>Ga0206131_10002128_pt1 | contig 24400 bp, 20 predicted proteins | sample Helgoland_Spring_FD_148636 | JGI IMG/M metagenome (GOLD analysis project Ga0206131, IMG submission 148636) | Pelagic subsurface seawater microbial communities from Kabeltonne, Helgoland, North Sea - Helgoland_Spring_Bloom_20160517_1 | ecosystem: Environmental > Aquatic > Marine > Epipelagic ...
GAGCTGACCGAACAAGGCGTGGCTGCCAACAGGCTGCCCGCCGCGAGTCGAAAGTGACAGGACAATTAAACCATCAAGTTTGAGTCGGAGTGCGCCCTCAGGCAGCCTGTGGCAGCACTCAGACGTTCGGCTAAAAATGACACCACACGAAACAACCCAAGAATATTCCCTCATCAGCTTTGTCGGATGGGTCCCCATTATTATTGCTCTGGTTGCCATCTCTATTGGGGTTGTGGCACTTATACGCAGGAAGAGGCAGTGGATTATGTTTTCGTTAATAATGGAGTTGGCGCTGAGTGCATGGGGTATATCAATAACCTGCTGGAGATTATTTGAAGCCAATTACTTTTATTTGATCGACTATGCCGATCCGGATGTTCCGACTTGGCTTGGTGATTTCGCGATGGCTTGGACTGCTGCTGCTTACTCTCTTGCTGGCACTGCTGTCGGATTTTCCCTTGTAGCGATTGCGAGCCTATTGACTAGAGATACCGAACAAGTCGGCGCACCCAACCCGCTACCCGCTGAGTAGTTGATTTTATGATCGTTTTAACTCATAACCCCTTCGTTGCAGCTCGCCCCTGGTAGCGGGTTGGTGGCCTTTACGTTCGCTAAATACCACCCATTCAATAATTCTATGAAATACACATCCGTAATCGTTGCACTTATAGTTGGCGTTACTCTGATTGTCTCGACGGCAATTCTTTCGTCCGCCATCAAGGAGTATGGGCGTAGCCTAGTGGAAGCAGCAAGACATCAACCCAGGCCTAACCAAATACCATCACGTTTCACGTTCAGCTTTGAAGGGGGCAAACATCCGTTGCGCTTTGATGTGAACGGCAAGCCTTGAAGCCGAGTGCAAACGACATTTGCGAACCAGACGCTGGAGACGAACTGCCGCCCCGCCTCTCCGCTCGTAGCTTGGCTGCAATTCGAGCATGCCGTTCACGCTCAACCTTGCGTTTCCGGCGGCAGTCGCTCAGCTTTGACGTTCGCTTTAAAGACAAATCATGAAAAGGAATTTAATAATATCCGTGGCTTTGATGTTCACAGGCGTTCTTTTGCGCTTGAATGCCCGTGCTATAGCGTGGCCAGCCGGTTGGGGCTACAGTGGGCCAAGAGAAAACCAAAACAGTGCTATCTTGGAGAAGGCAATAAGCGAAGTATCTATCTGTATTCTGTGCATTGGTGGTTTGATTTTTACTGCTGCCCTAATCACATCGCAGATAACTTGCAGTGCGAAAAAGCAATGAAGGCGAACAAGGCGTCGCTCTCAACACCTGCCCCGCCGCGAGTTCAACCCGCCATGACCATTCAACCTTCAACCAGCAGTCGAAGCCTCGCTCCCGGGCAGGTGTGAGAGGACTTCAACGTTCGGCAATAATAAGCATGAATCACAATGCTCCCCAATTTAGTATCACTGCTGAAGCAAGGCGTCTCTGCTTGGCTCTTGCGCTCGGCATCGCGGGTGCCCTTTTCACCTCTCGCATGGGATATGGGGCACCAGTAGCATTTCTCCTTTCCCTGATATTGGGGACGCTTGGTTTCATAGCTCTGGGTGGTAAGTATCGGGTCTTCCATACTGGTGTCTTCGGATCTGCACTTGTTCTTCCCCTCTTGTTTTTCCCTTGGTCTGGCAAGGCTCCAGGATACACGGACGACGAAATTATCATGCATCTCATCATAGCTGTTGTAGTGCCGATGGCTCTGGCATTCATGGCAAGTGTAATAATTGCAAGATCAAGTAGTAGAGCATAGCTGACGACACCACAGAATTACAAGACAGGCCGAACAAGTCGCTGCATCCGACCCCTCACCGTCCGCGACTTTGCCTAGAGACTGAGTGAAAGACCGTTTTTGGTGATTCGGAGATTGTTCCGGGGTCGGTTGAGCTATACGTTGGCCTTGAACTGAAGATAAAAATGCCTATACCGAACGTCGTACTTGCTATTGCCGTATGGTGTGTCCTTGTTGGTACCCCATTAGCTGAAGCGGCATCACCTCAACCCAAAGCATTACAGCAACTGCAGGCGCAGCTAGTGACAGGCGCCACTACGAATTCCGCAGAGCGTGTCAAACGAGCGCTGCTTGAACTTGCTCTGGAGCGGGCGCGCAACGCGCACGATGTGGGCCTGCATGAAGAGGTACAGGCCCTCGCGAATGACTTAAAACGCGCGCTCCCGAGGGCCGCAGCCGAGTTCGCCCGCCGTAATCCGGATGCTGCCCACCTCGGTATACTGAAGCCACTGTTGAGCAAACAGGAGAACCCCTATCTGGATGCGATGGTTCAGAAAGCCCGTGAGGATCTCGCAAAACCGGATCTTGCTTGGTTTCGCGCGACATCCAGTAAGCCAACATTTTCCGGGCTTGGGGGAGCATATGGTGTTCGTACAGCCGGCACCAAGATGCGTGAGTATTTCTGGCTGTTCGCCCATGAGCAGAGCCCGATGCGCGGCGACCCGGAACTTCTGAAGCGTGCGCTGCGGCGGGCCCATGCCTACATAGACGGATTGACCCTGGACAGCTCGAACATCGCGAACCGGCCTGAATTCTACGATCAGTTCGCGATCGAGGAGTCCTTTTCTGGGCTTTATGAGATCATCGAGCTCCATCCGGGCTTGCTACTGCCAAGTCAGCGGCTGGCATGGGACCGTGCGCTGAAGAAGGCATCTGTAACGCTATGGAAACAGATGCGCAATGCCCGTGCCTGGAACCTGAACATCGAGACTTCTCGCATGGTCGGCGTTCTGAACATGGGATACTACAGCGGAAATGAGGAGATGGTCGCTAAGGTGATGTCTCATGTTGATGCTGTGCTGAAACGCATGAGGCCGGATGGAGCCTGGCCTTATCATGGCGAGGGCAATCCCTCAGTGAATTATCACAGCGCGTTGCTGGGGTCCCTGCTGCTAATCTACGAGCAGACGGGGTACGAGCCAATCGCCAAGGCGCTTGAGGCTAGCCAGTGGAAGGGACCCGTCATGGGACGGACCGATGAGTTCTGGACATCCCCCTTCTTCAAGACCTATCGCTGGAACTTTAAGAACGGCACGGAGGCCGGTCCCGAGGCTGTGGCTGCGCTGAGCAAAAATCCGTATGTACGCTGGCTCCGCGATCGCACCGTCTCTGCTGACCGAAACCAGGTGGCGTGGTATCGTGGCGACGTCAAGCCACGTCCGCTACCAGACCGATACACCATTCCCGACCGCAATGTCGGCGGGCCCAGGGCGTGGTATGGCAACTTCACCTATGCCGGAACCTTTCGGCGCACGTCGCCTAATAACGTGGCTGGTCACGAAACAGTGATGGGGGCAATGACCGTTGACGCCAAGGACGGGCGGCTCAACTCGATACTCACCGGAATCAACCCAAGGATCTGGATGCTACCTAAAGACAGTAAGGACCATAGCGCATGGGGCGTATTGACGACCGAGCTAGCCGGCGCTACGACGATCACCAGGAACTACAGCGTATCGACCGCCGTCCACGGCATCACTGCAATCCGCAAGCATGCTTATCGGGGTCCCTCCGCAAAGGGCTGGAAGGGGCGCCAAATCTGGATCGGACTGCCTGATCGCTTGCTGGGATTGGTATCTGTTGTAGCGGGAGATGAGGGTGCAAAGGCGTACGCCGTCAATGGCGTACTGCGTCTCATTTCGGGCGGCGCCACAGGAGCTGAAACAACGAAGCAACTGGAGACGATCACTGAAAGGCATTTTCGTTATGGGCAGTTGGATATCCTGGTTCATGACACGACGTATAAAAGTTTGACCCCTGTAATAAAGCAATACCGGAACGACAATTATCCGGCAACAGAACTTACGTTTAGTAATCGAGAGAAAGAGCCAGGGCCTGCGGGAAAAGTGACCCATTTTCCCGCAGAGACAGAGTTCCACTTCGTGGTCGAGATTCGGCCTACTTGGACGACAAGCTCGGTAGATGTAAAGACGCTGAGTGATCAACACCTAGTTGGTGTCCAAGTGCTTGGCACGCACAGAGGCTTGCAAGTCTGGCTGAACGCATCGGTCCACGATCGCAAGTGCACAATAAAGCGAAAACAACTGCCCCGTGGTAGGGCCTCCTTTTCGCTGTCTGATGGTGTGTTGGGCCAGTCGCCGTTCAACTCCGAGCTCCCCTCCACAGTAACGCTCAGACCAGGGCAACATGCCGTCCTCGTGGTTAGCCCAGACCCCCTCGATCACACGTCGGGTTGGAAAAGCTTTGCCGAGATGATAAGAAGTATGCCCCAAGGAAACGAGATAAAGACCAACAAAGCAATTGATGATACGTCGCAGTAGCATCTACCACCAGTGTCAACATTGGCCCAAAACACCACTTGACAGTATATACATTGTAGATACAATGCAACTCATGAAAACTAAAGTTGCAAAATGGGGAAACAGCCTAGCACTTAGAACAGCCTAGCACTTAGACTACCTAAACAAGTCGCCGAGAACCAACACCTCACAGAGGGCGTTGACCTAGAGATCACGGAGAAAAGTAATGGATTCTTTATCAGGCCCATCACTAAAGATTACAAATTAGCAGATTTGCTCGGACAGATCACCAAAAAGAATCTCCATACTGAAAGTATGATGACCGATCCAACCGGAAAGGAAGTTTGGTGAGTTCCTATATTCCCTCTCACGGCGATATTGTATGGCTAGAATTCAACCCACAAGCCGGACATGAGCAAGCAGGCCGACGACCAGCAATTGTATTATCAAAAAAAGAATACAACCAGAAAACAGGGTTAGCCGTTTTTTGCCCAATCACTTCAAAATCGAAAGGCTATCCATTTGAAGTTAATATCGACGGGAGCAAAATAAAAGGCGTGGTACTTTCTGATCATATAAAAAATCTAGACTGGAAGGCCAGAAAGATTAAGTTTATCGAAACAGCAAACACCAAAGCGTTCAATGAAGTCATTGCAAAATCCAATGTCATCCTACCCGACTAAGGGCAACAAGACGCTCATACCAACGGTATTAGCTGACTCAGGTTCGAAAACGCCTTCGCCGCTTGACAGTCGTCGACCCGTGGCATAGCTCAGACGTTCTGCCATGAAACATTTACTACTCTGTATGATTGCATTACCCCTTCTAGTCGGATGCGCACCGGATACTGGTAAGTATACTGAGGATACGAATACTTTGGGATATGATATTTACAGCGGACCTTCACGCGGTAGAATTTGTTTCCCCTCAGGCACAAAGCTCCCCGCCATAAAAACAACAGAATCGATAGGACGCACTCAGCAAGACGGTAGCATTAATATTTCCCGCAGCTTTTACATTAAACATAAAGATGCAAATGAAGTGCTATTTAACGCCAAAGAAAAATTAGAAAACCAAAAGTTCGGCAAGGTTATAATCACAGAAACATACTCCATCACAGTTGACAGGATGCTTAGTGTCGCAATCAAGATAAGCACACATAACATAATAAGGAAATATGATCCTATCCGACTTCCACTCTCAGCAGAACAAGTCGCTGCTAGTGATGGCGAGCAGCAAAAGCTGCCCACCACACCAGAGCTTTAACGTTCTGTCTAAAATATGATCCTCGACGCAATCATTGGCCTGTTCGCGTCACTTTTCGGTTTCCTTGCCGAAGGGGTTGCCATGGCATTCGTACCACTCATCAATTTGATCGCAGCAGGTATCGAAGCTGTGATCGGAATCTTCGTCTCAGGATTCAGCCTTGGGAGGATCGAAAGGAAGAAGGGCGGCTCGAAGTCCGTAGCCTCTGCCATCGGGGGCGTAGTGACGCTTCTAATCATCGTCGGGCTGATTGGTTGGTTAGTCGTCGCGCCGAAGGTAATGAATCGGGAGGTGACTTTGGTAGCAGAGGATGGACATAGCCTGCCGTTTGCAGCGTTGATCATCCACACCAAGGACGGCGAGCAGCATGAGCGAACGGACAACGCTGGGAATATTGTGATTCCGCGGTTCAGCACGACTTCGATTACGGTGAAGGATCCGCGATACGTTGAGAAGACATGGCAGGAGTCGGAGATTGAATCTGAATTGATCGTTGGACGGACGATTTTGGGATCAGGCTTGGATTCCCTAGCCGACAAGCTCCTCAAGCCCGCAAAAGAATGACAGAACAAGACGTCGCTCTCAACACCTGCCCCGCTGCGAGTTTAATCCGCCATGACCATTCAACCCTCAACCCACAGTCGAAGCCTCGCCCCCGGGCAGGTGTGAGAGGACTTTAACGTTCGGCGATAATAATATGAAGACACTACACTTAATCACGATTTTGACAGTTGCGAGCTTTTTGAGTTGTAACGCGGAAGACAAAAAACTGCCTGATTTGAGCAAGGCGTTTCCTGCAGAGAAGCTTTTCAGTCAGTCTAAGTTAGGTGGTATGGAGACATATTCATGGGCAACAGATTTAGCGTATGTGGACTTAGAGAAGAAGTTTCTCAAATATGTAGGCCCCGGCTGGGTTCAGCGGAAGACTGACAAAGAGAATCAAGCGAGGATAGACAAATCGATGAAGGATCAAGGTGTCGTGCTGGAAGGGAACAAGATATTCGCCAATCCAGCATATCCGGGGATTAAGTTAGGTTTGACTCAGATGAAGATGGCCATAGAGGGTAAGATGTTTCTGGCACAGGTTCTGGTCATCAAAGAATAGTAGCCGAACAAGGCGCTGGAGCCGTCCGTTAACCGCTTACGACTTCACTAAGACTATACAGCAATCAACCGTTTCAGGTTTTTCGCATTGACTCACCGGAGGCTCAGCTTTACGCCTAGCTAGTAGGAGAATAGAGACCATGACTGAACGTGAAAAAGACCTAAAGCGATTGGAGCTGATGAGCTGTGGACGGCAAGTGTCGGCAGTTCCCATCCTGATCATTCTGGCGTGTACGGCAGTAATATGGGTGCTTGCTTTCAGCAGCTCGGCACGGGGGGATTCCACCCTCATTCTGGTCGCTCTCTTGATGGCTGTGGGGAACATCTTCATGATCATCCAACAATTTTTAGCCCTTCCGCTAATACGCGAGATTCAGCGTCTCCGTACTGATCTGGATGAGATTGGAAAGAATAAGCGGGAAGGCTAACAAGACAGCACACCCAACCCGCTTCCCCTGATCTGTGAGTTTTACATAGTTTTTACAGAACGAGGAAGAAAGTGATGCTAGCCTCCTACATGATTATGACTTCCAGACCCTCAAAAAATGCCGCTCAGCTTTTAACCTACAGTCGAAGGAGCGCCGTCGCTAGCCGGTGCCAGACCTCGGGCGTTCTACAAAAAATGAGAGCCTTACTCCTATCTCTTGCTCTATCGGCAACAGTGGTTTCTACCGCTTACCCGCAAGCCAATGTTGATGGTGATGAATTCATGAAGCTTAATCTGGGGGGTGATTATAAATTAATCGCTGTCCCAGATGGATGAAACATCAATGGCTACCTAGTTGAGGTAGCAACGGAGAAGGGGGTCATTACGGAGAAGAGGGTCATCAGATTCTCAGAAACATCCCGGAGGGCTTTGAAGGCGGAGATTTCCCCAGAGGATAAATATTTGGCAACGGAAAAGATTTTTTCCAATGCCATCACCATCTGGGACATAAAAACAAGGAAAGAGTTGAGGACCCTTCCTAAGCTGAAGTCACCAATTGCAAAGGTTTCATTTTCAAGTTGCAATAAGTTGGTTGGTGCCTCTAGCAAAGACGGCAACATTGTAATTTGGGAGATAGAATCTGGTCAGGAAGTTAAGAGAATTGAAAGGAAGACCTTGGAGGAGATTCTCGTGACACAACAAAAACGTATAGAACAAGCCGGCGCTGAGCAACCCGCTACCGATCCGGAGTCGAAATCGGAGGGTAAAGAGAAACCTAAACCAGAATCGGAGGTGCGCCCCCAGTAGCGGGTGGCAGCACTTTGACGTTCGCCTTACAATGAAGCCTCGCTATTGTAATTGGCTTGCCCCCCATTCACGACCACTATTCCACCAATGAATCGGAAAATTTTAATCATCATATTCGGAATGGTCATCATCACGATCGTAGGCTTCTTTGCCTGGCAGATTCCAATCAAACAGAGGTATGACAATTTGCGTGATCAATTGCTTGAGGCCCGGCATTTTGCCATTCATCCGCTCGATGCTGAAGCGGCTAGTTTCCTCGAATCCGTGAGGAAATCGTGGGAAGTGCATGATCATGAGTGTCCGGACTCGATCTTCTCCGAGATTTCATCGGCAACTGGATTGGACGAATCGGTAGAGGGAGTTGTCAATTTTCATACGCACGAGATTCCTGAATACTCGTTCTTCAATCTTCGTCGGAATGCGGAAGAGGGTGTGAGGGCGACAACAATGTTAGTGGCGCTGCCGATCTCGGTGGATAATCAGATTTATCACAACGACGGGATCTGCTTCATCAAATTGAACGAAAATTTGGTCGAAGTCTTCAAGGACACCGACGAGGGGTTGGGTCGCACCCTCTACTTGAAAGCGAAAAATGGCGAACAAGACGGTGCTCGACAACCGGCTACCCGCTCCGAGTCGAAATGATCTGCGTTGCTACAACCTCTAACCTGAAGTCGAAGACGCGCCGACGGTAGCCGGTGCCAGGCCTTGGACGTTGCAACACTTGAAGAAAAGTGATCGTATATGTTTAGAGGTCAAAAATATACAAAGCCTCAAATGATTTCCTTTATAGGAGCATGGGTTACGGCATGCCTCACTTTTGTAGGCTCACAATTTTCACCTGCTATCGGTTACTGTCTAGGTTTATTAACAATGCTCATTTTAATCATTGCTATGCATACAAATTCAATTTGGCCCACTCAGGCAAAAAAAGAAAATACACTTATCTTTGCACTATTTTGGGGCTTAATGTTAGATTCACTTCTTCCCTTTCTAATTATAACTTTTATAAACGAAGGTTTTTCAGGTATTTATGAAGTTTTCACATCCGAGCCATAACAAGGCGCAGCATGTCGCACCTTCGGTGCTGAACCTCCAAACCGCTGCGCGGTTTTCCGGCCCATCTGCGCGGCGTTCTGCTACAGAAGCACGCATTTCCACCGATCACGTATTTTACAATTAACTTACAATGCAAGGCGGCGTGGGATGATAATTTCTCCGACGTCAAAAAAAACACACCAATCTATGAAAACACTCCTCACAACACTATTCTCTATCTGTTTGTTGTCCGGTAGCGCCGCTGCTGATGACTCGACAAAGAACCAGACCAAGCACCCCTATCTCTTTTGGCAAGGAAACAGTGCTGATAGTGGAGAATGGATTGAAGGCGAAGTAACGTCGCCAGACCTCAAGATGATTAAAACCCAAATGGAGCAATTGGACTGGTCTAGCAACGCATCGGGTAAAACTTCCTTTGGGATCAGCTTGGGCAATCACAATTACATCAGAATTGAGCTGACGGCGGCGGAGAAAGGGAAGAAAAGAGCGCGGGTCGCGGTCTTAAGAATTCCTGTCAGTAAGTCGGGCAATAAGTTGGGCGAGGAAATAGCGGGCTATGCCACACCCTATCCGCGATCAAAACCTCTGAAAGACAGCGATCACGTACTAAGGCTGTTAAATTCGTACCTCAAGAAGGACAATGATCTTGAATCTCTCGCAGACTGGGAAACTACAGGTGGTAAGTTGCCCACACCTGCAGAGGAAAAAGTCGCTGCCTCGGTGCCTGACCAAGAGGATCCGCTCAAAAGGGATCAGGCGGCAATCCAGGGTAAATGGAAGGTTGTCGCAATGAGGGCGGCTGGCAATCCCGGACCGGATAATGTAATCGCCGTGATGAAATACGAATTCAAGGGCAACCGGTTGATCATCACTCCCGCGGAACCTGGAACCGGCTACACTTTTAAGCTGGATCCATCATCCAAACCCACAGCCACATTGGACATCACTCCCGTCGACTCGAAGAAACCGGATGATACCATGAAGGGAATCTATGTTCTGGTCGGAGACCAACTCAAACTCTGTTTGGCTAAGAAAAAGCGCCCCACGGAAATGAGAGCTGAAGCCAAGGACGGATTCGGACAAATGCTGATTGAATTGGAACGGGAAAAACCCTGAACACGTGAACCCAATCCAGCCGAACGTCCAAGGTCTGGCATAAAACAATACAACAACGCTTTCTTATGAAACTAAAACACACAACAGTAGCTACCCTTGCTGCCACTCTACTCACATTCGGATCGCTCGCAGGGGGAGCGGATGCTGCTGTTACCATTTATGTCGAAGGCGTTCCCGGGTCAAATGTAACCGCTTGGACGTTTTCGGGCTCCTATAGCTTCTTCTCCGACATTGGAGATCCCTTCAATGGGCAATTCTCCTTCAATGGTGACCAGCAAATTGGTCAACCAAACCACTATAGAGGAGGTGCTGGAGGAGATTGGTCGGGCGAAATCGCATCGGATGCCAACCTAAACAACACCGACGTGGGTATGACGATACAGACGGCAAGAGCTACTGGTTCGTCTTCTGGTGCACATTTCATCGACGGCTAGGTTATTGACAGCGATGGAGCAAATGGTGGAGATGATTTTGGCTGGTATATCGCAGGAGATCTTGCAGAGTTCGAAACCCTGACGCTCAGTGGCACCTCCGAAGCACCAATAGATATTACGAAATTTGGTGAGGGTGCAACATTGATTCAGAATGCGGGAGACAACTTTTCGATCAATAATTCTAGTGATCCTGACAATAAGGGAGTAATCACTCTAAATTTTACAGCGATTCCTGAGCCATCCTCAGCTCTTCTTCTTGGACTCGGTGCATTAGGCATTATTCTACGTTGCAAAAGAACCAAGTAAAGTCGAACGAGCGTCGCTATTGATGATGGCGACGTTCATCAGGCCAGAGCAGTTTACAGAAGGTGAAATTTGTGCTTGTCATGAACGGTCGTATCAATCTAGTTTTCGAGTGCTATGAAATTAAATAAAATACTTACACTAGTAGGATTCAGTTTTGGTCTTGCTATCACAGCACAAGCTGGAGAAGAAGCATCCGGCAAGCATGTTATCGCACCAGCACCATCATGCCTTTGGTCATGGTTCGCAGGTGGATCTGTTGGCAAGATCGATGGCGACGACTGGGACGAAGACATTTACACACTTCACATTGGTAAAGAAAGAAAGTGTGCGGGTGAGAGCCACTCTCATGCGGTTTATCTTGAAATTGGCTTAACTGATGACGATCTTGAATATGAAATGTTCGAATCTGTCAGCCAATCTTTCACCCTCTCGTATGACATCGAGATCATTCCTATCACTCTCAACTACAAGTATGAGGACGTCCTGATCAACAATATCAATTACTACATCGGCGCCGGTGCTGGTCTCGCCATTGTCGACATAGACCTTAGTGTAGGAAACTCATCAACATCTGAAAATGATACCGTTTTTTACGGTAACATTTTTGCTGGTCTGATTTATAACGCCAGTGAAACTTGCGAAATTTATGGTGGCGCACGACTTATCATCATGAACGACTTTAAAGGTCTTGATTCACCACTCGATGACGAAATTCATTACGAGCTAGGCGCGCGCTACAACTTCTAAACAAACACCCCCCATATAATCTGAACCCGTATGACGTGAGTCATGCGGGTTTTTTATGTCTTAGAAACCAGCTTCCTGCTAAAATGTTAGGCTGCTTACTTATTCCTCATTTGTAATGAATCATCAGCGCCTCCCTGAGGCGCGACGATATCCTATACTTTGTGATCAACGAAAGGGACTAACCATTCCTAAAAAAACCCCTTGCACCCTCCGACCCCTGCGCTACATATTCCGCGTCCTTAACTCACAACTCAACACTTATAACTCAACATTCCCATGTCAGTACTCGTCGGAAAATCCGCCCCGTCCTTCACCGCCAAAGCCGTGCAAGGAGAAAACATCATCGAACACTTCAGCCTCGATCAATACATCGGTGAAAAATATGTTGTCCTGTTCTTCTACCCCAAAGACTTCACCTTTGTCTGCCCCACCGAACTCCACCGATTCCAAGAGCAGATAGCAGAGTTTGAAAGCCGTAACGTACAAGTCGTCGGTTGCTCCACTGATACTGAATTTTCCCACTGGGCGTGGCTGCAAACACCAAAAAACAAAGGCGGCATCCAAGGCGTCAACTATCCGCTTGTTGCCGATACCAATAAAACCATCTCAAACGACTACGACGTCTTGGCCGGTGAATACACCGAAGACGAAGAGGGTAATCTGGCTGTCGATGGCGAAATGGTCGCCTACCGCGGACTGTTCCTCATCGATAAAGAAGGTATCGTTCAACACCAAGTCGTCAACAACATGCCACTTGGCCGCTCCGTCAAGGAATGTCTTCGCATCGTCGACGCACTACAACACTTTGAAGAACACGGCGAAGTCTGCCCAATGGACTGGCAAAAAGGTGACGACGCTATGACAGCCACCCACGAGGGCGTCTCAGGCTACCTCTCCAAGTAAGCTCAAATAAAAAAATCACCAAACCCGCCGCTCCTCCACGAGCGCGCGGGTTTTTTCGTCTACTGATGCCAAGTCAGGATAAAACGCGTACTCCGCAGCACCCAATTCGATGAAGTTCTACACTGTGCAGATATCCACCGCTTCCTTGAGAGACGTCAGTGGGTCTCGCAGGGGGACAAACTCCTGCCCAAGATAACCCTCGTAGCCCATCGCTGCGAGAGCCTTGGCAATCCCGCGATAGTTGAGCTCTTGGTTGTCGTCAATCTCGTGCCGACCAGGCACCCCAGCTGTATGGAAGTGTGAAATCGCATCCTTATGCTTAGTGAACGTCGCAATGCAGTCACCCTCCATGATCTGCATGTGGTAGATATCATAGAGTAATTTAAACCGCTCAGATCCCACGGCATTTACGAGTTCCACCCCCCACTCGGTGCGATCACAGAGGTAGTCTTTATGGTTCACCTTGGAATTCAACAGCTCCATCGAGATGGTAATATTGTGTTTCTCTGCAATGGGAACAATGCGCTTCACCCCCTCAACACAGTTCTTCAGCCCTTCTTCATCACTCAGCCCATTGCGGTTTCCAGAGAAGGCGATTATCTGGGGAACATTGCCCGCCTTTGCTGCCAGTGGAATCACCTCTTCATAGATTTTTACCAGCGTATCGTGATTTTCCTTCTTCTCAAATGCCGTAGCGATACCGCCCACCCCCTTCACTGGCTTAGGACGTCCCATAGCACATTCGAGGCCATGCTTAGCGAGAGTAGCCCACTGATCGGGATAGAGAATCTCCACCGATTGAATACCAATCTTCTTGGCTTCAACACAGAATTTCTCCAGGGGGATTTTTCTAAAGCACCAGTGGCAAACCGAGTGCTTGAACTTAGCATTCGAGCCAGCAGCTTTTTCAGCGGCTTTAACTTGAGCTCCGAGAGCCGAGAATAAGGCAGCGCCTCCGGCAAGTGTGGTGAGTGATTCGCGACGATTCATAGTGATTCGAATACAGCGACCATGACCCTCGTTGTCTAGTAAAAGATGAACCAATTGAACAGCCTAAGCGTGTGTAAAGTATCACCCATGCTCCCTGGTGCTACATTTTCTTAATCGGCGCACGGGAAGGTCTTTACTTCATTTAACAATGTATTGCCGAACTGGAACCCACCAAACAACTTGCATTCCACAATATGAAAGATAGCCTGACTCATCAGGTAAGACTTCCTACCAACTATTATGTTTAAAGCCACCTTCACCATCATCCTCTCGGCACTGATCACCACCCTCTCGGCCGCTGATCCAACACTGAGTCTGGCCACTCCCTTCACAAACAACATGATCCTGCAACGCCAGTCCGATGTCCCCGTCTGGGGATTCGATACCCCAGGCAGCAAAATCACCATCGAGTTTGCAGGCCAGACCAAATCGACTGTTGCCGACAAAAATGGCGCCTGGTCACTCAAACTCTCCCCACTCAAAGCCTCCGTGGAGGAACGCAACTTCATCGTCAAAAACAACCAAGGCACCACCATCACCCTGAAAGGTGTCCTTGTCGGCGAGGTTTGGTTCTCCTCCGGACAATCCAACATGGTATGGATCGCCGCCAAAAGCATGTGCCGCGACCTTGCTACTGAGATTTCCAAATCAGAAAAAGACATCCCCATCCGGGAAATCAATATCAACACCGTCTCCGCCCTCTACCCACAGCATAAAGCCACATCCGACGGCGGCTGGAAAACCTCCAAAGGTGCCAGCAACTTCTCCGCCCTCTCACTCTCATTTGCCCACGAACTCTACAGGGAACTCAACGTCCCCATCGGCATCCTGCTCAGCGCCCACAGCAATACTCGCATCGAGGCATTCACCCAACGACAGGCCATCGAAACCCATCCCAATCTCAAGGGCGACACCAAGCTCATGCACGATGCCGACCCACTCACCGAGCAAGGACGCGCTGCTTACGAAAAATACTACTCCGACCTCAATGAATGGCAGGACGAAGCCGGAAAAATCGCAGGCGCCGGCGGCAAAATCCCGCAACGCCCGAACCTCCCCGGCATCGCCGGCATGTGGCGCGGCCCGTCCCAGTTCTTCAACGGCAAAATCAACCCGGTCGTCCCCTACGCCGTCCGCGGCGCCATCTGGTGCCAGGGAACCAGCAACAGCAACGACGGCAGAATCTACGCCGCTAGGATGGAAGCCCTTGTCAAAGGTTGGAGAGACGCATGGAACATGCCCGACATGCCATTCTACTTCACCCAAATGCAATGCTACGGAGCACCCAACCCCGACTCCGTTGGCTTCGCCGACATCCGCCAGGCACAACACCAGTTCTTTATCAATAACCGCAAAAATGTCGGCATGGTCGTCCAGTCTGACCTCAACTCCGCACGCCCACAAGGCATCCACTACCACAACAAACTCCACCCCGGCATGCGCATGGCACGCTGGGCACTCGCCAAACAATACGGCAAAAACATCGCCTACACAGGACCTATTTATAAAGATTACAAAATCGAAGGCAACAAAGCCATCGTCTCCTTCGAAAAAGACAGCCTGTTCGGCGGCCTCATGGTCGGCAACAAGGGCATGGCCAAAGACGCCCGCGAACCCGGGAAATTCGTCGAACCCGCAAAACCCACACCCAACGACCCACTCAACCACTTCCGCGTCTGCGACAAAAATAAGAAATGGCACGCCGCCGAAGCTAAAATCGTCGGCGACACCGTAGTCGTTAGCTGTAAAAATGTCCCCAACCCCGTCGGCGTGCAATACGCCTACAACGGAGTGCCGGAAAACTCGAACCTCTACAACAAGGCCGGACTCCCCGCCACCCCATTCGCCCAGATCGACGGCAAGTTCATCTTCGAGGAAGACGACGCAGCCAAAGCCGCCGCTCAAAAAGCCCGCTACGCACGCTACACCGACCCCAACTACCCGATCCTCCAGGTCGCTGAATACTACCGCAACGGCGTCATCATCCAGCGCAATAAACCCATCCCCGTCTGGGGCCACGCCAACAAGGGCGTAAAAGTCACTGTAACTCTCGGCGACGTCACCAAAACCGCCACAGCAAACGACCTGCAGCAATGGGCAGTCACCTTCCCCGCCCTGAAAGCCACCACCAAATCCATCACCCTGAAAGTCCAGGCAAGCCACAACCGCAGCAGAACAGTCAGCAATATCCTCGTCGGCGACGTCTGGTATCTAACAGGATCAACACTTCTAACATCCGAGTGGCCCTACAACCAACGCGATAAAGCCGCCACAAAACCCGAAACCATGCCCCTCGTCCGTGAGTTCCGCAGAAAAACCAAAGCCAGCACCTCCACCACTCCGAGAAAACGCAGCTTCGAAACCGGCGGCGGCAAGTACCGTTCGTCATGGATAACCGCCGACTACTCGAAGGACAACAACGGCGTCACCATGTTTGCCTACGAATTCGCCAAAGCACTCAACCGCAAAGGTGTCCCACAGGGATTCATGACCATGTCATCCGGCCAAGGCGGTCGCGCCAAACAAATGGCATCTCCCCTGTCATGGACATCCTACAGCGGCGTCAAAGGCATTAAGCAGCCCGCATTCAAAACACGCCTCAACGAACTCTTCCTCCAATATCCCAACACCGCGGTCGCCAAAAACGCCACCGCCAATCACATCTCCGAAGTCAAAACCTTCGTCAAAAACATCACCAGCGCCAGTTCAGCCCAAAACCGCCCACTCGCCGCCCCACCATTCCCCCAAGCCGGAAAAAGCGAGGACGTCACCCCAGACATGATCCCCACCTACGCCTACAACTGGTGCGTCAGCCCACTCACACCCATGGCCGTCTCCGGCGTCATCTGGGTGCCGTCCGAACACAACATCGGCTACACCCCAGCCAACTACGCCACCGAACTGGAAATCTACGCCAACAGCCTGCCCGATACCTACGGCCAGAAAAATATCCAGTTCCTCTACGCCCAACCCACAAATACACTGGTCAAGGGCATCACCACACCCAACATCCCGGGCGCCAAATCCATCACCTTCGACAAGTGGCCCAAAAGCCTCAAGGAAATCGCCACCAAGCTGGCTGAAATCACCGATTAGGGACGACGAAAAGCATCGTCTATAGCCGCTACTCTTGTAAACCTCTTATCTCGCGTCGGGGATATTTTGCTCCAGCCGATTATTGCAAAAGTAAAGTTTGACTTTGGTTTTTCGAAAGTTAGTGTTTAGTTTCACAAGGATCATGCCATGAAACATATTCACCGGAATATCACCGAAAACATCTTGTTTGCCTTGAAGCGCAACCCGGTTGTCTTTCTGAACGGGCCGAGACAAGCCGGTAAGAGCACCTTGGTGCAGAAGCTCTCAAGCACCGATTACCCAGCTGAATATGTCACCTTTGACAATGCCACTCAAATGGCGGCGGCCTCAGTGGCACCGGAAGCGTTCCTTACAAAACGGGACGGGGCTCTCATTGTCGATGAGGTGCAAATGGTGCCGGAATTGTTCCGCCCTCTCAAATTGGTGGTCGATGAATTACGTCTTACTGACAAGGCAAATAGCAATGGCCGCTTCCTGCTGACAGGATCAGCCAATATCATGGCCTTACCGAAGCTGTCGGATCCACTGGTCGGACGCATGAGTGTCAAAACCCTTTACCCCCCATCAAGCGGTGAAGCACTCGGCGGTGAATGCAGCTTCCTGGACCACTTGTTTGAGGGCAGCTTCCCGGCATTCAACAGAAAGGTGTCACTTAATGAAGCTATCCGTGCGGCAACATTCCCCGAAATATCAGGTAAGGAAGCACGGGAACGCAGTGAATGGTTTGAGGGTTACTTAACGACCATCCTGCAACGTGATGTGCGTGCCATTGCCGAACTTGATAAAATCAGCCTCTTGCCTGTGATGCTCCGTGTCCTTGCTTCACGTGCGGGTAGCCTGATGAATGATGCCAGTATCTCACGTGATATGGGACTGAATGCCGTAACCAGCAAAAGTTACCGCGGTATTTTACAAGCCATGTTTTTGAATTTCGATGTGCGCCCATGGTATCGCAATATCGGTAAACGCCTGGTTAAATCACCCAAGGGCTACTTGATGGATACCTTGTTGTTATGCCATTTACTTGACTGGAATCTCGATGACCTCAGCACGAACAAGCATGATCTTTATGGCCATGTCGTTGAGAACTTCGTGGCTACCGAATTGCTGAAACTCCTCTCGTTTTCCGAGGTCAGGGCGAACCTCCTTCACTTCCGCACCAGCGACGGCAAGGAGGTTGATTTCATCCTGGAGCGTCCCGACGGCACCCTTGCTGGCATTGAGGTTAAAACTTCAACCCGCGTGGATACGGGCGATTTCAAAGGATTGAGGGAATTACAAGAGGCTACAGGGAACGATCTTCAATGCGGTATCGTTTTATACGCGGGCAAGGAGATCGTCCCATTCGGAGAAAAGCTTTTTGCCGTTCCTCTTTCTGCGCTGTGGCAATAACCGCCCCCCCTTCGAGCATAAGGCTCTTAATTCAAAATTCACTATTCAACACTCACCATTCCTCCTCCCCACCGTCCCGCCCTCGATGAACTCGGCGTCGATCCTCGTCTGGCGGGTGTCTTCCTTGCCGTGGCTGATGTTGTTGGCCCAGCGCACGATCCGGTTCACCATGAGCTGGTCGTTCCAGCGGACATGCGAGATCGACGGCTGGTAGCGGCGGAAATACGGGGCCATGTTGCAGCAGATCAAGGAAACATCCCCCGGCACCCGCAGACCCCGATTGAGCAGGAATTGGGCCGTGGCGAAGTATTCCGCCGTGCTGAAGAGGAAAATCGCGGTGGGTGGGGTGTGGGCAAACAGGGATTCGAGGCATCGGTAAAGCCCGTCGAATCCGCCCTCCCAGCCCGGCATGTTGTAGTTGCCTGCCTCGATACCGTGGGCTGCCAATTCATCGCGAAAGGCAACGCTGTTGGGTCCAAGATTCAACAGGGTGGATTCACTCTCCAGTATGACAATCCGTTGGTGCCCGAGAGCGATCAGCCGGCGCGTTGCGGGCACGATGGCGGGTGTCAGGTTCACCCCGATGCCAGCGATTCTCAATCTGGCGAACCCACCGAAGAGCGCGAAGACCGGAATCTGCCGTTGCACGAAATATTGCAGCACTTCCTCTGTGGCGCCAGCCACCCAGGCATCCGCCTCGGTGTCCTTGATCATGCGGGTCAGTCGCCGCGTATTTCCGCCGAGGTCCGTCAGGTTCTTCGGCGCGTGCACGACCGTGTGCCCCGCCGCCTTCAGCTTGTTCTGGAACCGGATGAACAGATCGTGCGCTTCGTCGCCTTTCTCGTAAAATAAAACCGCCACCCGCAACGTAGGCGGAGCATGGTCCTTCGGTAGCACGATCTTGCGCCGCCGGCCCGCTCCCTGCCCCTCCAGCAGTCCCTCTTTCTCTAGCAACTGCAGGGCGGCCTCCACGGTCTTGCTGTTGAGAGCGAATTCTGCCGCCAACCGGTGTACACCAGGCATCGTCCCTGCCCAATGCCCGGACAACAAGCCGTCGCGTAGGTGTGCCGTGAACTGATCAATTGTCGAGAGCCGTTGCCATTGAGTCATGGCTTAACCTACCCATAAATGACCACGCTCGGCAAATGAATAAAAATCGACAAATTCGTCTAGGGGGGGGCAAGATGCGTGCCAGTTCGAGATTAATTCCGGCTTTATCCATAGTGGATCGATCCGGGAAGTCGCGAAGAACCAACAAGAAAGAACTAACTACCCAAATAAGAAATATGAAAACTAATAAAAAAATGAAAACACTCCTGCCCCTCGCGGTATTCGCCGGGCTCGCAGTCAGTGCAAATGCAGCAGTAATTTCCGTGTCGAGCTATGTGATTAGCACCGGAGTGGGAGTTCTTGACCCAAGTACGGGAACTACTTTCGGAGACACTGGGGGAGTTCAACTAAATGACGATGTTACTAACACTGCGACCGCCAGCAATGTCGTAGGTTGGGATTATAACAGTGGTACAGACCGCCCCTTGACCACGTTCGATCTAGGCAGTGCCTGGGATGTGCAAACAATCGACTTTTACACCCGAACCGGTAATGGCACGATTACCTCGATCGACATCTCGGTGAGCTTGGATGACTCTACTTACTCTGCGGTTACCAACTATGCTTTTTCAGCGCCGACCGCCTCGCTCGACGTTTCCTTATTGGACAACGCCCGCTATGTTCGGGTCACGACGTATAGCACGGATTGGTCGATGATTTCGGAGGTGGACTTTAACGGCGACGCAGTCCCCGAACCCACCACCACCGCCCTACTCGGCCTCGGTGGACTCGCACTCATCCTCCGTCGCCGTAAGTAACGGCTATGGCGCGACAGATCCTTCGTCGCCGCAGGTAACCCGGCCTCGGGAAACCAAGCATCATTCCAACCCCACTCTCCGGTCACACGGGGCGTGGGTTTTTTTTGTTTGGAGTGCTGAGGCTGGACTCAGCTTTGGTGCTCTATTAAGTCACCGACCATTTCCCATCCAAACCCTCGCCTTAAACCGCAGTCCACCTCACACAGCGCATCCCACCTGTCCGCCGTAGTTTTAACGAAGGTGGAAGCCATCCGCTAGGCTCCGCACCGCACTCGTCCAGCTTCGCCTACCGCAAAGCGGCGTCGAGCCGCCGCACACCACATCCCAACCGAAGAAGGAACATGTAATCAGCGAACAACCAACAACCGCCCGCAGGGCTCTTGAGCCCAACGGGTTCACGCATACAAGCCCAGGGCAAGATCGCCTCAGCGGTCGCCGCCCTGGGTCACACGTTCAAAAACACATCGCAGGCTGAAAGTCTGCCTCATAGACTGCCGCGCCAACCAGCCATGTATGATGCAAGCTTTCAGCCTGCCCACCCACTACCACAACCAACCCAGGGCGATGCCCTGGGCTAGTATGGATCAGCCCGTTGGGCTGCAAAAATGAAAAAGTGGTCATGTCCGGAATTACCAGACAGCTACCGTCGAGGGAATACATGCTACACTTTAAAAAACAAAAACCTCACCAAACAACCTAAATTCACCCTTGTAACATCCATAACGGATGTTATAATAAGACAAGTGAGTAAAAACCAATACAGCGACGCGCTAGAGCTCCTGAGCGAATTTCTTGCAAAAGACTCCACCAACTACCCAGTCTGGCTAGTCGTCTGTGGCAGCGCTGCACTACAAACTCACGGCATTATCCGGCGCGCAACCAAGGACGTGGATATTTTCGCGGAGAGGAACGAGGTCACCTCCGAGTTTGGTGCCGCCTACCCACTTTCCCCCGTTGTCCAGAAAGCGATCAAGAGCGTCGCAGCCATTCTCAAACTTCCCGAGAACTGGCTGAACGCATCCACCTCATTCTTCCAGCTCCCTCTTGGTGAATACCCCGCTTATTTCTGGAGCGACCTCAAGGACGAGAAATACGGTAGCCATGTCAAAGTCAGCTATCTCTCACCCAGAGGCCTGATCACCCTGAAGACCCTCGCCGCCCTACAGCGTGATGCAGCACGCGACACCTTAGACCTCATCGCACTCGCCCCCACGGAAACCAACATGCAGGAAGCGCTGGACTGGTGCCTCAGCACTACCGTCGATCGATCTGCCGCCGCGCCACAGATCGCCACCCTTTTAACCCGCCTCAACCATGGAAACCTCACTCAAAGATACCAAGCGTAGATTAGTCGAGCAGATGCTAGACTTCCTCTGGCGCCAGTGGTCGGCCATTGGCTTGGCTGGCCATGCTGAGATCGAGGACCACTGGGTCATTGATCCCGAGGCACTGTTGCTCGTCAGCAGCGAGTTCGCCCGTCACGATGCCCGCCTGTTCGGTGAGATACTCGACTGGCTGGACACCAACGGCAACCTCATCAACCTCAAGCGCGTCTTCAATATCCGCAAGCAATACCCGATCGGCAACCCACTTGTCATGAAGGCGATTGCCATGAAACTTTGTAAAAATTCCACCTTCATCAAGTGGAAAACCGTCAGTGATAAGAGCCTGCACACCGCCACCCACGGCGATGCCCAGCAGCCGCTGGATGGACTCATCGATCTTTTTCCGAAGCTGCCCTTCACTGCGGATGCCCTGCCTACATGTGATGAAGACTTCAGAGCCACGGGCATTTACAGCCCTCGGGCGGAACTGCGCGGTATGAGCCAGCCCCCGTCTCCCCACGCGGCCACCAATCTCATTTTCAAAATGCGCGCCCTCTTCGGCTGTAACTCCCGCGCCGAGATCATGGCGTGGCTGCTCACCCACCGATCCGGGCATCCCGCCCAGATCGCCAGGGACATCCATTACTTCAGTAAATCCATCCAATCCACCCTCAATGAGATGGCCACCTCCGGACTCATCATCGCCAATCGCAGTAATCGGGAGAAACATTTCCGTATCACCCCTAGCGACTGGCCAGCCTTCTACGGCAACCACCACCAAGCCGGCAACCCACCAAAATGGCAGCCGTGGCCGGAAATTTTCACCACCATCCAGCTCTACTATCAGACCTTGAACCAACAAGGCCTCGATTCCTCATCGGAGTTGTTCCAAGCCGCCATGCTGAAGGAAACCATGGACGCCTTCCCCTACACAAAAAACTACCTCACCACCGAAAGCACATCCGGCACCGACTACCTCCAGACCCTGCTCAACGACTTCCAATCCCTGCTCGCAGAACTCACCCCAGGCTAATCCTTGGGTGTTTGGGTCTTTAGGTGATTCGTCATTTCCGCCCTCCCCGACTTCAAGACTTCAAGACTTCTTCGCCACGCCCACCGTCCCACCCTCGACGAACTCGGCGTCGATCCTCGTCTGGCGGGTGTCTTCCTTGCCGTGGCTGATGTTGTTCGCCCAGCGCGCGATCCGGTTCACCATGAGCTGGTCGTTCCAGCGGACATGCGAGATCGACGGCTCGTAGCGGCGGAAATACGGGGCCATGTAGCAGCAGACCAGGGATACATCCTGCGGCACCCGCAGGCCCCGATTGAGCAGGAATTGGGCCGTGGCGAAGTATTCCGCCGTGCTGAAGAGGAAAATCGCGGTGGGCGGGGTGCGGGCAAACAGGGATTCGAGGCAGCGGTAGAGCCCGTCGAATCCGCCCTCCCATCCCGGCATGTTGTAGTTGCCCGCCTCGATACCGTGAGCCGCCAATTCATTGAGAAAGGCAACGCCGTCGGTCCCGGGATTCGACAGGGTGGATGTAATCTCCAGTATCACGATCCGTTGGTGCCCGAGAGCGATCAGCCGACGGGTTGCGGTCACAATGGCGGGCACCTGGTCCGGTGTGATGCCCGCGATTCTCAATCTGCCGAACCCACCGTACAGCGCGAAGACCGGAATCTGCCCTTGCTCGAACCATTGAAGGACTTCCCATGAACCGGCAGCCACCACCCAGGCGTCCGCCCCGGTGCCCTCGATCATGCGGGCCAGTCGTCGCAGGTTTCCCCCGAGGTCCGTCAGGTTCTTCGGCGCGTGCACGACCGTGTGCCCCGCCGCCTTCAGCTTGTTCTGGAACCGGGTGCACAAATCGTTTGCTTCGTCGCCTTTTTCGTAAAAGAGAACCGCCACCCGCAACCCACGCGGGGCATGATCCTCCGGCAGCACGATCTTGCGCCGTCGGCCGGCTCCCTGACCGACGAGCAAGCCTTCCTGCTCAAGATGCCTGAGCGCCATCTTGATTGTGTTACGCCCGACTCCGAGTTGCGCCACCAACCGATCCTCGCCGGGCATCGTGCCCGTCCACGTGCCGCACAGCAGATTCTCCCTCAAATACCCGGCGACCTGCTCGGAGGCGGAGAGAACATGCAGTGGCTTCATGGGTGACTAACCTGTTGTATTAAGGAGTTGTTGTCAAGGTGGGAAAATATCGACAAATTCGTCTGGGGGGGGGCAGGATGCGTGCCAGTTAGCGATTAATTTCCGGTTTTATCCACGGTGGATCGATCCGGTGAGTCGCGAGGAACCAACAAAAAAGAACTAACTACCCAAATAAGAAATATGAAAATGAATCAAAAAATGAAAACAACCCTCGCCGGTGCCGCGATGAGCATCGCCCTCACCGCTGCCTCCGCCAACGCGGCCAGCATCGCCATCACCAACCACAGCTTTGAGACCGACGTTGTCACGGGCAACACGCTGGGAGGCAAGCCGCCATCCGGGTGGACTCAGACGGACGCAGGAACTTCCACGTCTAATGGACTAGTATACGTGGTCAATGAGGCGCACACCAATGTGACACCACCGGCCGATCCTGTCGGGGAACGGATGGCAATGCTGCGCTACGACGTCATTCTCTCCCAGGTGCTGACCGAGAAGATCGCCCCCAACACCACCTACACGCTCACCGTCGACGCCGCCCTGCGCAATGCCACACCCGCGGAACCGAGCGGGGCCACGATCCACTTGGGCACCGGTTCCACCGTGGGCGGCAGTCTCCTCACGGCGAACACGCTGACGACGCCCACCTTGCTCGAGAGCAGTTGGGTGGAATGGCAGGGAACGTTCACGACCGGGGCGAGCGTCGCCGACGAGTTCCTCCGCGTGGAGATCTACTACCCGCGCTTGGACACGGACGGCGACCCCCAGGGACTCTTCGACAACGTGCGGCTCGATGCCACCGCTGTCCCCGAGCCCACCACCACCGCCCTTCTCGGCCTCGGTGGACTCGCGCTCATCCTCCGCCGCCGTAAATAACGGCTTCCGCCTACGCCAGAGGCTACGGCGCGACAAGATGGCGCGACAGGTCCTTCGCCGCCGCAAGTAATCCGGCCTCGGAAAACCAACCAACCTTCCAACCCCACTCCCCGTCACACGGCGCGTGGGGTTTTTCGTGGCCGGGGCTTCCAGCCCCGTAGCCTAGCCGAACGTAAAAGAGGTTTCCAACCTCTTCCCTGGAAGCGCAAAGAGCTTACAAAGTTCTTCTACGAAGGCTATTTATGTCCC
>Ga0206131_10002132_pt1 | contig 24394 bp, 15 predicted proteins | sample Helgoland_Spring_FD_148636 | JGI IMG/M metagenome (GOLD analysis project Ga0206131, IMG submission 148636) | Pelagic subsurface seawater microbial communities from Kabeltonne, Helgoland, North Sea - Helgoland_Spring_Bloom_20160517_1 | ecosystem: Environmental > Aquatic > Marine > Epipelagic ...
TCGACGTTGGCCGCGGACGCGCCGTTTTTGAGGAAGACGTACGCCTCGTGGGAGTATTTTGACTTTGGCCTATTGAGCTCCTGCGCGTCGAGGCCCCAGAGATCGGACGGCGCCATGCTCGTGCACGCAAAGCCGCGCGCGCGCAGTGCCGCCGCGTGCGTGTGCAGGAACTCGCGCACGGCCCGCAGGCAGCCCTCGCCGCCAGGCTCGTACGTGAGCGTGGGCGCGGCCGCGTCCGCGAGCGCATTGCACGCCACCCGCAGGCAGTCGGGCGCCGCGCCGGCGAGGGCTCGCACCGTCGCGCACACGCGTGCGTCAATGTCGCAGTGTCCCGCGGCGTCGGGTCCACTCAGCGTCGCGGTGCCGCACGGGCAGTGCGCGCGCACGTCACCGAGCGCGCGGCCGCCCTCAAAATCTAGCACAGGGTTGCCCTCTGCGCGTGCCTGTGCGGCCGCCGCGCGCGACTCGTTGCGGCAGAAGAGCGAGGGCCCGGGCACCAGGCGCTTGTCGAAGAGCAGCTCCAGGTCGTTGTCGCTCGCCTCGCGCGCGAGGAGCCGGCGCACAAACTCGGCGCGCGGCCAGCGCGCGTGCAGCGACGCGGCTGCGCGCTCGAGCGGGCGCCACTCGACGCCCTCGGCGAGCATGTCGCGCAGCAGCGGGAGGGTCACCCACGATGTGTTGTCCGCCGCCTGCACGTCGACGAGCGGCGTCGAGAGCATGCGCGCGCGCAGCTGCGCGTGGCACTGTGTCGCGAGCGAGAGCCGGTCCTGCTCGCGCGTGAGCGGAAACGCAAAGCTCTCCGCGCTGCCGTCCAACACCCCGTGCACCGGGTACCCGAGCCCGAGCTCCCGGCGCCGCGCGGCTTGCTCCGCGTAGGCGTGCAGGCTGGCGTTGCCCTCGTCGGTCACGAAACGCGTCCACGCCTGCGCGTGCGGGGGCGGGCGTTTGTCACATGCGCGTCAGACTCCAAGTTTTGATGCTGAGACCAAGATAAAAAAACGCAAGCGCGTGCACAGGCGGTTGCAACATGCCGCCGCACGCGGGGCGCGCATGGTTGCCCTCCGCGACGCGCTTCGCAATCACATCGCCGCGCGCAAGTACACGTTCCCCGAGATCGAGCTCGGCGGCGCGTTTCCCGCGCCGGAGCACCTCGCGCTGTGCCCGTTCGACCGCGTGCCGCCGGCCATGTTCTGGCACCTCGTCGTGCTCTACGAGCTCGTGTACGAAGAGCTCCTCGCGCGCGCGCCGGGCACGCGCGCGCTCAGCGAATGCACGCTCATCGACTGCCTCGCACAGCCCGCGACGCGCGCGAGTGTGCGCGAGAACCCCGTGTACGAGCTGCTGCTCCAGGCGCTGCCGCCGCGCGGCCAAGATACCGATGCACAGCAATAAACGCGACTCTGAAACCTTTAAGTCAACCACGCGCGCAGCCCCCGCACAAACTCTACATAGAACGTGTCAACGCGCATGCCACGCTGCACAGAGAGTTTGCAGCGTACCGTTGCGTTCGTGAGCGCGTGCGTGTAAAAGTTGGCGGACGACTGCGCCTCGCCGTCACGCACGACCGCGAGATTCAGAATGTCCTCAGCGCGGATGGTGGTGTCGGTAACCACCGCCGGCCACGGCGCGTCCTGCGTGCAGTGCTCGACGCCGACGAGTCCCGTGCCTGCGTCGGGGCATCCATAGTTTGCGACATCCGTCATGTTCGCAGCCAGTTGCTCCAGGCGCTCCACGAGCAGCTGCCGGATCTTCTCGCCGTTGTTGGCCAGGAGCTGGCGCTTGAACCACGTGACAATTGCGACGCGCGCGGGCGAGCCGCAGGTGCGCACGAGCTCGCGCGCGCCCGTGTGTGCGTCCGTGACGTGCGTGCCCTCGCACGCCTCGCCCAGGGGCGGCTCCGCGTAGCGCATGCGCTCGACCGTCGCGGGCGGGGGCTCGTTCGGCAGCAAGTCCGTGCTGTGAGCGGCGCCGAGGAACGTGCAGTCGAGCATCTGGTGCAGCGCGTCGCCCTCCGCGGAGTACACGGCAATGTCGAGGTCTGCGACCACGGCCTCGAGCGCCGCGGTGTCACTCAGTGCACTGTGCAGGCGGGTGCGGATGCACGTGACAATCTTGGCGTGCCGGGTGCGGGCCTGCTCGTGCAGCTCCGCCGTGGTGCGCCCTCCGTCGACGACGTACGAGTCCGCGAGCGCGACGCTCAGCGCGCCTTGGTGGTACTGCAGCACGCGGTTGGTCGCGCACGGCGTGTCGTACGTCGCGGCGCTGCGCTCGCACTGCGAGGTGAAGTGGTCGCTCGTGGTGCACTCCCGCAGTGCGGGCACGCTCTCGAGCGTCGCAGAGGAGTACAGGCGGCACGCGTCGGGGAGCGTCGCGATCGCGCGCAGTTTCGCGGCGTCTGCCGCCGCGCCCGCAAACGCCTCTGCCTCATTGGCGCGCGCGTACGCAAAGTGCGCTGCGAGGTCCGCGAACACGAGCTGTGTGCAGGCCTCGACAGTGTTGCTCGCGTTCCCCGCCCGGAAGCACTGCAGCGCGCGCTCGCGCTGCGCCTCGGACGCGGCGTGCTGGCCCACGCGCGCGTCGTACTCTGCGCGCAGCGCTGCGTCGCGCGCGTCGCGCGACATGGCCGCAAAGGCGCCGGGGTCCCAGCGGCGCCGAGCGTAGTTGTTGCGGCACTGCATGAGCACGCTCGCGGCAGGCGCGCCGTGCAGCGCGCCTTCGAGCAGCGGGAGCTGCGCGGTGAGCAGGTCGTCTGCGGTGGCGGCAGTGGCGTCGCGCTCGCTGAGGCCGAGGGCTGCCTCAACCAGGCGCTCGCGCAGTTTGACGCGCGCGTCGTCCAGCGCGAGAACTGCCTCGCTCCTGCGCACCCGTTGCGCGGCCTGCGCGACCACGTGCCGCACCAGGGCCTCCGTGGCGGCACGCACCGCGGGCTCGGCGAGCAGCGCCGCTGCGTCTACTGCGTCGTTCAGGCCAGTGGCCTCGCCGACGGCGCCGGCTGCCGCGAGCGTGGCGTCTCCGGCCGCGGCCAGTCCCGTGTCGAGCACTTGCGCCGCCGCCATCACCCCGTCGCCGGCCGCGGCGGCCGTGCTCTCCGCGACGCCCACGGCGGCATCGATCGCCGCGGAGACGCTGGCACGGAGCTGCTCGGCCTGCAGCAGCTCGTCGATGCCCGTGACCGACACGAGTGCGTCGGTGCCAATGACGGCAGCCTGCAGTACCGCATCCGCCGCATTACGCACAAGCTGGTTGATGACCACCTCCTGCAGCGCCGCGACGACCGAGCTGCTCGGGGACCCGAGCGTCTGCAGAAACGCGCCGTCGGGGTCCGCGAGCTCGTCGACGGCGTCCGAGGCCGCCTGCTCAATCGCTTCAGCCGCGGCCTGTGCCGCAGCGGGCACAAAGTCGCGCACGGCGTCGTACCCAGGCTTGAGCCCGTTGTTGTAGACGGCCTCTGCCATCTGCACGACCCACAGCTTGCTCAGCACGTCGCCCGCGCTGGTGCGCTCGCGCCCGCGCGCGGCATCCGCCTGCATCTCGTGCAGCACAATGGCAAGCTCGAGGCCCATCTTGGCGCGGAGGTCGGTGTACTCGTACGGGTTGTGCACGTGCACGCGCAGCCCGTCGGTCGTCGTGAGCTCGAGCACGCCGCGGCACCACCCGAGGCTGGCGCCGGCGCGCGCCGGCGGGATGTGGTACGCGTCGTCGCCGCACGCACAGCCGAGCACCTCGGGCCCGATGACGACCGTCGGCGCGCACGCCTCGGCCTGCATCTGCGAGAGCACGCCCCCGATGCCGTAAATGAGGCCCACGACCCACTTTATGAAGTAGGAGACGCGCAGCATGAGAAAGGTGCGTGCGGCGCCGATCGTCGCGCTGACGACGGAGCCGACGGCGTCCTGCACGTCGGTGAGGTCAAAGGTGCTCAGCCGGAAGCGCGGGCGCTCGGCCACCGCGAGGCCGCCGCGGCGGATCAAATCCATCAAAAAGGCTTCGTTCTGCGCCGTGGTCTGCTTCCCGCGCGAGAAGGAAATGTCCTCGCGGAAGATCATCTCACACGGGCTACCCCCGCCGTCGAAGAGGAACTGGCCCGAGTTGTGCACAAACTCGACGCGCAGGTTGTAGTTTTCAAAGACGCCCGAGAACTTGGCGACGAGGCACGTGACGACCTCGACGTCGTGCATAAAGTTGAAGATGAGCCCGAGCAGGAACTGGTACGCGGCCTGCGAGAGCGCAAAGTAGGTGCCCGCGGCCTCGATGAGCTCGCGCGGCGAGAGCGTCGCGGCGATCTCAAAGCGCGCGTCCCCGCGCGCGGGCGGCGCGCTCGTGCGCTGCACGCTGCGGCGCGGCTGCGCGAGGCGGTACATGGTCGCGTAAAAGGACGGCAGCAGCGCGGAGAGCGCCGCGAGCACGTTCTTGATGTCGCACATGAGCGTCGTGTACAGGTTGGACAGGCTCTGCACGTAGATGACGCGCGAGCCCGCGCCCCCGCCCTGCCACTCGCGCACGGCCGTGAGCAGCGCCTCGACGAGCATCGAGTAGAGCACGCCCTCCTCGGCGCCGTCGTACATGGCCGACTCGCGCAGCAGGATGCCGACGCTGCAGAAGAGGTTGGTGGGGTTGATCACGGTGCCGACGCAGCGCTGCAGCGCGCAGCGCTGCGCGACGAAGCAGAGCGCCTGCAGCTCGTCGGTGCGGCAGTCCTCGCACTGCATGTAGTTGCAGTCCGTGCTCACCGTGACCGTCTCCGGCGCGGAGAAGCCCAGCGCGAGCACGTGCAGCTGCGCGTGCGCCCCGCGCTGCAGCGCAAAGACGCGGAACCAGTTGTCGACGCTCGTCTGCCGGGTGGTGTCCGAGAGCAGCAGGTGGAAGCCGCGGGCGTCGCCGTCGAGCGCGGTGTCAACGAGCACGGGCGAGTACAGCCGCGAGTGCATAAAGGTGTCGCCGCGCGCCGAGATGTCGTACTGCGCCGGCAGCGTGTCGAGCACGGCGTTGAAGCCGTCCGCGACCACCAGCAGCCCCGCCCCCGCCGACTCGTTGAAGTAGAGCCGCCCGGCCTCGCCCGCGGCAAAGGCCTGTGCGTCCGAAAAGGGCACAAACTCGCGCAGCCGCGCGCCGTCCTCGCCGCGCTCAAGCAGCACCAGGCTCGCGTCGCCGTTGCCGGGGGCGTGCGCAAAGAGCCGCGCACTGCGCAGCAGCGCCTCAAAGACGGCGCGCGCCGGGCGCGCGCCCGCGGGCGCCGCGGCGCCCTCCACGAGCGGGAACGCGCGGCACGCGGTCGAGCCGTCCGCGGCCACCTCCACGCACATGGCCAGGTCGACCTCGTAGCGCGCGGCGGCGACCAGCGCGTGCGCGCGCACGCGCGCGACAACGGCGTAGGCGCCCGCGGCGCGCGGGAACCAGAGCACCTGCCGGATGTGCGGCTCGTTCTGCACGTCAAAGTCGACCTCGGCGTCCGCCCGGACGCCCACGGCCTCCTCGAGCACGGCGCGCGCGGCCGGCGCGACTGCGTCGCACGTCTCGAGCGCGTACGTGTCGCGCGCGGAGAAGAGCCACGCCGCGCGCGCCTCGCCCGACGCCGGCACTGAGAGCTCGAGCACGCGGTTCGCAAAGCCCACCTGCGAGACGACGAGCACAAAGCGCGCGCGCAGGCTGCCGCCGGACGGCAGCGTCGTCGGCCACGCCTGGTTGAGTGCGACGCGCGCGCCGGGCGGCGCGCCGGTGAGCGGCAGGAAGTCGAGCTCGGGCGGCATCAGCCCCGTGACATCAGCGTCGAGCTCGCGCGTAAACTGCAGCGCCGTGCGCTGCGCAAAGCAGTACCCGAACACGCGCCACTGCGCGCCGCGCGCCGCCGCGTCCGGGCCCGAGCCGCGCGCGCTCGCGGCCAGCACGACCATCCACTCGCTGCACCGCGCGAGGACATGCCCGCCGTAGTGCTGCACGGCAATTGGGTGCCAGCCGTCGGGCGTTGTCCACAGCCGCACGGGGAGCCGCACGGTGGCGGTGCTCGGCGGGCGCGCAGGGGCGATGCCCTCGGCCTCGTGGCGCGCGATCGCGGCGTGGAAGCCGGCAAAGGACGCCACGCAGCGGCCGGCGCAGGTCTGGGTGAACGCACACCGCCGGAACTCTGCGAGCGGGCGCGGGAGCATGATCGCCGACTCGGCCGAGCTCGTGTACGAGGCGCACGAGAGCTCGGAGAAAACGGGGAGGTGCATGTACGCGGCGAGCTGCTGCGGCACCCCGCGCAGCGCGTCGAACGCGCTCTCGAGGTGCGTGAAGAGCGCGACGGGGATCGCGTTCAGCTCCTGCTCAATGTGCCCGAGCATGTGCTCGCACGCTTTGCTCGCGCGCGCGCTCATGCGCACAAACGTGTCAAACTCGGCGCGGAAGGCGTCGGGGATGCGCGTCGCGCAGCGCGAGCTGAGCTCGCCGGTGCGCGTGCGCTCGGTGTTGCGGCACACGCACTCGCTGAGCCCCACCATGCTGAGCGTGGTCGCCGCAAAGCGCAGCGCGGCGCGGTGCAGCGCAAACGCGGCGCTGCACGCGTGGAAGCCAAAGCGCCCAAGCGGCAGCGTCGGGTCGCCGAACGCACCCGCGAGGTGCATGCACACGCCCCCGCCCGCGGCGGTGACCTTGGCGTCGTACGTGCCGTCGTGCAGCGTGTTATAGAGCACGCCCGCGAAGAGCATGAGCATGTCGCTCGCAGAGATGTCGAGCGACGGCCTGCTGCGCAGGTGCCTCAGCACGCCCCGCACGCCCCCGAGCACAACGTCGTCGGCAAAGTAAAAGCCAAAGTGCACCGTCGCGGCAAGCACCGAGAAGACCGTGCCCACGGAGACGGCGCCCGCGCTCGCCAGCGCGTCGACGCCGAGCACGGCGTAGCCGCTGTCGGGGGTCGCTGCCGTGAGAATGACGTTCTGGAACCACGAGCCCTCGCCGAACGCGACGCCCGTCAGCACGTGCAGGTAGAGCACCGCGCGCCGCGCGCAGACCTGCACGACCGCAAAGAGCCGCTGCACGCTCGCGAGCACCGGCGCGGTCGACAGCGGGCGCTCGCTGCACGGCTCATACGCGTGGTGCCCGAACGCATTGTGGCACAGGCGCAGGTTCGACGGCGTGAAGCGCGCTGCGTGCAGGAGCGAGCCACCCGCGGCGCGCGCGTCCGCGTCCACGACCGTTTGGCTGCGCGCGCGTGCATACGCGGGCTGGTGTCAGTCTTGTCGGCACACGCACAAACGCGCGCGCAGGCATCGGTCTCTCGGGCACGTGCATACGCGGGCTGGTGTCAGTCTTGTCGGCACACGCACAAACGCGCGCGCTGGCATCGGTCTCTCGGGCATGTGTCCACTCGCGCGCGGGGGCGGGCGTCTGGACCTCATCATGTCCTCGACCTGGCCGATGCCGTTGAGCAGGAAGGTGTTGATGCCGACGCGCAGGGTCGTGACGCCCACGTCGCTCGCCGCCGCCACCAGCGCGCCGAGCGGCGGCAGAAACGCGTCCTGCTTGCAGCCGACCAGGCCTTGGTACCTCGTTGCGTGCTCGAGCACCGGGGGCACCCACGGGCTGCCCTTGCGCACGCTCAGGTCTACCATGTGCACAAAGTAAAACACCGTGTGCGCGGGCGTGACGTCGGGGTCGCACCCCGTGTAGCCCAGCGCGGCGCACAGCGCGCGCGCCTGCCCGCGGCGCACGGTCACTAGCACGTTGCGCGCGTCGTAGTAGTCTACGGCCTCGACAAAGAGGTTGCGCTCGTCCGGCGCCACGGACTGCAGCTGCCCGTGCTGGATGAACGCGTCGGCGCCGGTAAACTCGACGCGCCGCGTCATGTTGTGCGCGCAGAGCAGCACGCGCTCGCTGGGCGCCAGGTTGTCATCCTGCAACACGGTGTTTTGCTGCCACACGAGCGGCTCGCGCGTGCACATGGTGTGCGGGCGGGCGACAAAGACAGCGGCGCTCGCGAGTTCATCGACAGGCACGCTGAATACGGGCGTCTGCACAATGTACGACTTGAAGTGGTCAAAGTTTGGGTTGATGGCGTATGCGACGCCGTGGGCGAACAGCGCGGCGGGCAGCGGGCCCGCGAGGCTCTGCGCCGGCGCGCCCGGCAGCGGGAGCGTGCCGGGGGTCACGTCCGGCGGCCCACGGCCCGCGCCGACGCGCACGCCGGGCACGTGCGTGCGCACGGTCTGCACGTGGTACTCGTTGCCGAGCGACGTCGCGAGGCGCTGCACGTCGACGCCCCAGTCGCAGTCCCAGCTGAGCGCGTCGGTGGGGCTCCGCTCCGGGTCGTACACCTTGCAGCGCGGCACGAGCGCGCTGTCGCCGGCAAAGAGCACGGGCTGGAACTCGGCGACGTCCGGGCGCGCGAGGCCGGGCCGATCCGCGGGCACCGTCGGCACGGGCGCGTCCGCTGTGCTGTCGCCCGCCGTCACCACGCACGCGTGCTGCACGCGCGAGTCGAGCGCGGCTATGGGCGCGAGCGTGCACGCGAGCTGCGTCGTCGCGGCCGGGTCGCTCGGGTCCGAGATGGTGGTCAGTGCGGCCACGCCCGCGCCCCCGGCGGCCGCGAGCTGCGGCGACGCGCAGCAGTCTGTGTTCGTCATCAACACGCCGCGCGCGAGCGTCTCGTAGTGGTACAGCGCAATGGGCGCCGAGCCCGCCCCGCGCTGGTGCAGGCCGACGCAGTACGGAAAGCAGCGGCTGCGCTGCAGCCCGCGCAGGCACGCGACGCGGTCGCCGCGGCAGACGGGTGTGACGTAGATGGCGGCGTCGGCGCTCGCGCACGCCGCCGGGTTGCGCACGCACTCGACCTCGCTCGCAAAGCCGCCGGCCTCGTAAAAGGCTGCGCGCCGCGCGCTGTCGCTCATCGCGCGCGGCGTGAAGCGCAGCGGCTGCACGCGGATGCTGAGCGCGTCGCACGACACAAACGCCGCGCGCGTCTGCTCGTTCTCAAAGTGCAGCGGGACGTCGCCCGCCTGCGTCGCCCCGCTGTTCGAGTAGAGCGCAAAGCTGCACGAGAGCTGCACGCCCGCGGCGCCCGCGCTGCACCGGCACCCGAGCAGCGCGGTCTGCATGCTGCCGTCCGGGTCGGCAAACTCGGCGCTCTCCGCGAAGACGACGGGCGCAAAGCCCGTCCGCGGCGCGACGGGGCTCGGGAACGCCGCGCGCGCAACGTGCTCGCTGTCGAGGTGCTTGAAGAGCGCCGTGCGGCCGTCGGTTGCGGCGACGAGCGCGCTCGACACGGACACGAGCCGCGCGTCGTGCGGGCGGTCCAGGCCCTGCACCAGGCCCTGCACGTCTGCGCTCCCGAGGCGCTCGCTCGCGCTCTGGCAGGAGCCGCTGCCATCGCCCGCGCGGTCGGCCTCGAAGAAGAGCGCGAGCACCTCCTTGAAGACCATGCCCGCCCAGTTGTCGACGAGACGCCCTAGCGCGCGCAAGGACGCACTCGCGTGCATAAAGAGCGGCGCGACGTCGGGCACGCACATGCTCGTGCGCGCTTGCGGAAGCCAGTCGGCTTTCTCGCGCGTCGCGCGCGCCGCCGCGCACCGCAGGCGCGTCACGTCCCACATGCTGTAGAGGGCCGCGAGCAGCGCGTTCAGCATGTTTTCGAGCGCGTCGACGAGGTGTGTTGCTTCGATGACGGGGTACAGCGCGATGAGCGCGACGCGGTGCACGGCGGGGCAGGTTGTGAGGAGCATCTTGGTGCCCTGGACTGCAAGCGCCTGCACCGGCGCGACGAGGCGGGCAGCGTCGAGCGCGCGGAAGCCGTCGGGCCCCAGCTGCACGCAGCGGTGCACGGGGGCTTCCGCGCGAATCTCGCGCACGAGCGCGTCGGACGCCCAGCACGCGTCAAAGTTGTGCACGGCCCAGTCCGCGAGCATGCTGTACGTGGCGCCGAGCAGGTTGAAGAGCGCACTAAAGGTGTCGGTGCTCAGCGTCTGCGTCGCGCCCCCGAGAAAGAGCGCAAACAGCTCGTAGGCGCCGCTTGCAAAGATGGTGATCACAAAGTTGTACAGCGGGAGCACGTAGTGCCCCACGAGCTTGGCGCCGAGCAGCGCGTGCCGCAGGTAGCGCATGGGCGCGTGCTGCGAGATCTTGTCGTTGTAAATTTGCACAAACGTCCCGATTACCCGCTCCGCGTTCGCGTGCACGATGGAGAGCAGCAGGCAGAGCACGAGGAACGGCAGTGCGCGCAGGAACACCGCCGACGCTGCCCAGAGGATCGTCGCCGAGAAGGACACGAGCCCGCGCACGAGCGGGAGCAGGATCGCGGGCAGGCGCGGGTACAGCAGCGCCTCGACGTCGCGCATGCCGATAAACTTGCCAAAGACGACAAAGCACAGCGTGCTCAGCACGTACACAATGTATGCGAGCGCGTGTGCGACAAACAGCGCGGCCGCCAGCACGGCGAGGACGTCGGGGAGCGCCATCGCCGGGGCGCCGGCGCGGCCTGCTTTTTAGCGTAAAACGGCATACATATATACTGTCCCTCTGACGGCGTCCGCGGTCCCGCGCTCGCGCATGGTGATGCACAAGCGCAAGTACCACTCGCTGCAGTCGGAGCGACGCGCGCGCTTCGTCAACCTCGAGGCCGTGCGCGGGTACCAGCGCCTTGGGCGCGCCGCGTGTCTGCGGGCGCTGACACAGGCATGTGCATACACACTCACACGCGCTGGTACGCGGCGGCGCAGGCACGCACACACACAAAGTGACTCTGCACGCATATGCGCAGGTGCTCGACCGCAAGGCGCCGTGCGTAGGTTTCTGCGAGCAGCCCAAGGTGCTTCCGTGCACGCACAACATGGTAAGCACGGTGCACTTTAAGGGCTCGCAGCCCAAGATCGACCTCGCCTTCATCGCAAACTCCACGCGCTACTCGACGTACGACCGCAAGCGCTTCGCGGCGATCACGATCCGCATCACCAACCCCAAGGTCACCGCGCTGCTGTTCTCCTCGGGCAAGCTCGTCGTGACTGGTGCTGTCAGCCGGCAGATGTACGTACACAGGCAGAGCAGCGGGCGTGCAAAAACCCAATGCCTGTGCGTCTTATGCCAGTGCAAGCATACTGACTCAAAGTGGGCATAATGCACATGCGCGCGTCCCACGCTTGTGCAGGGGCATCTACTCGAAACGCAGGATCATCGGCATGGTGCGCGCGCTCTACTGCCGCTCGACGTTTACGTATGGCGCGCACTGCACGCAGAACATTGTGTGCAACGTGCACGTGCCCGACGCGTTTAGCATCGACATCATGCGCATCTACAGCGAGAAGAACTCGCAGTGCACGTACCAGCCCAAGATTTTCCCGGGCCTCATCTTTCGCCCGTCGTGCTCCCCGATCGTGCTGCTCATCTTCAAGAGCTCGCGCATCATTGTGACGGGCGCGCGCACGTACGCGGATATCCTCTCGGGGTTTGCCGAGATCTATGAGGTGCTGCGCCCGTACTTTGCGCAGTGCGTGCGCGGGGGGGCGGCGGCAGGAACACAAGTTGTAGCGACCGCAGAAAGCGCGGGAGTGTCAGGATAAGACAGTGGCTCTAGAACAAAGCGTTCATTGCTAATTGATGGTACTTAGGCACAAGTACTACTTGGCCCCCGTTTGTTTCTGCACCTCGCGCGTGCGCTGCTTCCTCGCCTGCGCCTTGTCCAGCTGCAGCCGGCGCTCGGGCATCGTGACGCAGTGCGCAATGTTCGCCGGCGTCTTCGGCGTCCAGTACGCATCTAGCACGATAATCGGCTGGGTGTCCGGGACCGTGCGCACTGTGACGTTGTAGTGCCGGTACTCCCACAGCGAGGGAGCGTCGTGCAGCGTCGTCGTGTTGGGCACAGAGTACGCCCCGCCCCGCTGCGGGCACAGCTCGACGTAGGCCTGCCTGAGTTCCGGCTCGACGTGCGCGTTCGTGCTTAGGGTGCCTTTGTTTGCTGAATGAATGCATACCCTATTTTACATGGCCGTCGTGCGGCCAAAATAGACTGGATTTGTGTGAATCATTTTGGTATATAAGCGGCGCCACATTTGCGGCACTATACAACCCGCTAGCTCTTGTACCATGGCCTCGCCCGTGGAGTCAGGCAGCCTCAAACGCCGCTGTCCGCTCTTGTTAACAGAAGCGGTAGTGCGTGGCAAAAAGGCACACCTAATGGCTTCGGACCCGCGGAAGCAAGTTTTGAAAAACCCGCTACTCCTAAGTGCAGCGAGTGAACCGTTGAAAAACGACGAGGAGCTGGTGACAGCTTGTGTAAGGCGCACAGGGTGGTTGCTGCGGTACGCGAGCACAAAACTGCGTGCCGAGTACTCCGTGGTCGAGGCTGCCGTCAAGCAATGTGGACGGGCGCTCCAGTACGCATCGGAGGGCTTGCTGGATGACAAGCCTCTGGTTCTGACTGCCGTGTTGCAAGACGGAGACGCAGTGCAATACGCAAGCACGAGGCTGCGCGGCGACGAAGACGTCATGCTTGCTGCTGTGCAACAAAAGGGCACCGCTTTGATGCATGGCACAGAAAAGATAAAAGGCACCGTGACGGTTGTGCTTGCAGCGGTGACGCAAGACGGAAAGGCACTGGACTGGGCGAGCGAAAAGCTGCAGACGCAGAGCACATTTGTGCTCAAAGCTGCCGAGACATACGGTAGCGCGCTGCGGTATGCAAATGAGCAGCTACTTGCTGACAAAGGCTTTGTGTTGGCTTGTGTACGCAATCACCCCTATGCCCTTGAGTTTGCTGGAGAATTTCGCAAAGACACGGACGTCGTGTGGGCTGCTTTGGCGGAAAATCCACTGCTTCTTGAATACGCCCATGATGATTTCAAAAAGGACAAGAAGACGGTGGAGACGTTGGTGAAGCAGGACGCCTGTGCTCTTCTATTTGCATCTGACGAATGCAAACAGAATCTGGGTCTGGTGCGTGACGCCGTAAAGAAGCACGGTATTGCTACCAAGTTCATGCATCGTACACTGTCGAATAACCGCCGAATCTTCGAAATCGCAGTGCAAACTTATCCGGAAGCCGTGCAATTCGCGTCGAAAAAACTGCGCGCTGACGTTGATTTCGTGCTCACGCTCATCGGTATTAGTAAGAGCGGAAAGTTGCTGCAGCACACCCTCGGCGACGTCCGCAAGGACAAGAGGGTGGTGCTGGAAGCCGTCAAGTACGATGCCTCGGCAATTTGCTTCGTGGACCAGCACATGCCGGATTTACGCGATGCAGCGTTCGCAGCTGTACAGAATGATGGAATAGTTCTTAGGCATCTGAGCAAAGAATTCCAGAATGATAAAGCGCTGGTTGCCGCAGCACTGCAAAGCAACTTTCGAGCATACAAGTACGTGCATACAGATTTGTATAACGATCCTGACCTCACTCGAATCATTGAAAAATCACCCGACAGCGAGTGGCTCGACCATTTGAGGGATGATGTCAGAGAGAGATTTTCTGGCGTCGCGCCAAACCGCAAGTGCTAGGATTTGGGATGATGCCTATGTTTGCACGGTGTGCAGGCGCCGTGCTGCTGTGTTTGTACTTGTAATAAAACTGTACATGCATCCCTATGTTTGTACGTTCGAGGCACGCGAGCGTGGCGTGCGCATAGTAGTCGCCGTGGAGCTCTGGGCACTTGATTATGTGCCGTCGCAGCCAGTGTCGCATGCCTGCAGCGGCGTGCTGGTGCCCGCACGCTTTACGAGGCACGGGAGGACCGCGTGCGCATAATAATCACCCCTCAGCTCCAGGCGCCCGATCACGTCCTCGAGCGTGTGGCAGCGGTCAAGCATCATGAGCGCGAGGTTACCGCCCGTCCACTCTGCGAACATCTTGTGCTGCACCGAGACGACGTGCACGTGCAGGTACCAGTACAGCGGCTCATACTGCACAAAGCACACGAGCTGCGGAAGCGGCGCCTCCGGGTCTGCGGCGGCAAGGCGCTCGTGCACGGCCGCGGGAGCCTCGCCGAGCACGCGGCGCAGTAGTGGGAGGTGCTCCGCGCGTAGGTCGCGCAGGCTGCCAAGGCTGGTGTCCTCGAACAGCGCGATGTAGTAGGCGTCCTTGGGCTTGTGCCGGTCGTTGCACTTTTTGTTGTCGCGCACAAGCACCCAGTCCGGCTCGCGCACGAGAACGTCCTCGTCCGGCTTGGAACCGTTGACAATCTCGCGCACCCAAGACGCCTTGAGCTTACGTGCCGGAAGCTTGGGCGCCGTTTCCGCGGCGTACTGCTCGGGCGTCTCGCGCACGCGCACCCACGGGTCCTCGGCGCGCGCGCGCGTGATTTCGTCGGTGCTAGCGTGCAGGGTCACAAAGTACTTGACGCGGACCTGCACAGGTGCGTGTAAGTGCAGGTCCTCGTGCTATCGCACGCACCTGCAGCTCGCGCTCGACGACCGCGTAGCGGTTTTCGCCGGCGGCATGCGCTCGCGCGTGCAGGTCCTGGTGCTAGCATACGCACCTGCTGCTCGCGCTCGACGACCGCGTGGTGGTTTTCGCCGGCGGCATGCGCTCGCGCGTGCAGGTCCTGGTGCGAGCATACGCACCTGCTTCTCGCGCTCGACGACCGCGTGGCGGTTTTCGCCGTCGGCGTGCGCTTGCGTTTCTGCAGCCGCGAGCGCCGCGCCCGCGTCGAGCTCAAACGGCACGGCCTCCGCGCGCACAATGCAGTACGTATGCGCACCGCCGCCCGCCGCGGCGCGCAGTAGCGCACAGTTGACGTTGAGGTGCTCGACGAACTGCATGCTAGGCGCGAGGTGTGCTTTGCTAATTTGAGCTTTGCATCAACCTACTCTTCAATGTATAGCTTTCCCAAAATAGTAATTTCTGGACAGATGCTGGCCATTCCAAAAAATGCTATGTAAGCATGCCAGTTGTACGACCACTGAACAACGATCATGCCCAAGCACCATTGTGCCCTGCTGCCGACGAAGCCTGTCGGGACCGCCGAGTCTCGCTGCCATCTGAGGGAACTTCTCGAAAACCTGCACGAGGAGCCCGAGCTCGTGCGCATGGTCTTACGCAGCGCAGCTCTCTGGTGGACCAAAGTCTGCAAGTGGCTGTCGACTATCCTGTGTGACGTACGCCCTCCGCTTGTCAACATGATACGTTTTAAGCGGGGGGTGACACTGACGGAAAGGACAGAAGGTATTAGTCGTCTTTCCAAGTTCTTTCGCATTACTGGGATTATTCTGAATGACCTCGGGTTACACCCAGGCGAAGCGGAGCAGCTTTGTGCACAGATTCGGGCATGTGAAACACTCACCAGTATCCAATTCGATATGCACACTACTGCCCATTCGATTACAGACATTTTCATCCGCGGTCTTCGTGCGCACAGGCTCAAGCGCCTCACGCTTTGTTGCAGTTTGACACCAAAAGGCTCGGACCTGCAACTTGGAGCATTGCTCCAAACTTTGAGTAATCTGCAAGAACTGAACTTGCGCATCGTGCCACAGCAGGGGTCGCGCATGCCAGCACTCCAGAATGTTCTCGGCGAGATTGGCGCATGCCGAATGATGCAGGCCTTGACCTTGTCTAATATGCAAATAAAGGACGACGACCTGCAGGTATTGGTGCAAGCCTGGGCGCACATGCCCAGGCTGTCAAGGCTCAATCTGACGGACAACTGTCTCAGCGAGAAGAGCATTAAAGACCTGTTGACGAGACACAGGCAGTTCTCGCAGCTAAATCTCAGTAGAAACCCTCTTGGCCCTCGTTGCCTTGAATATCTGAAGCCAACATTGAAGTCCTTGGGGTTTCTTTCGCTGAAGAAGACGAACATCGGGGCACAGGGTGTGTCGGTGCTCGCGCAAGACGCTGACCGTCTTCGCAACCTCAAACACCTCGACATCAGTGACAACGGAATCAATACGGAAGGCGGTCCCGCAATCGTGCAGCTGCTGACACAGTGCAAGGCGCTCAAGCATTTTGATGTGAGCTCAAATTCCCTGGGCAGCGCTTTGAATGAGCGAATGCACTCGGCGATAGCTGCCTTGAAAAATCTCTGCTACATCGATTTACGTAATAACGGTTTCTCGAGTGAGCAAGTGGATGCCTTTTATGAGGTTGTCTTTGCCCTTGATAGGGTGCTAACAGGCGAGATGGAGTTTTGGATTTCGGTTTAGGGTTTAGTGCGCACGTGCTGAAGTTGGAGAGACGCAGGCGTGCCAGGCTTTGCGATCACGCGCAAACACACATACACTCTGCCGGTGCATTAAGCTGTTTCAATAAATATGCAAATATCACAGTGCACGCTTTATTGCGAAACAATACGAACAAGGGTGGCTTGGTGCGTCTATGTGTCGGCTTTCCGCGGCTTCGCGATGCTTTTATGCTATCTTTTGCTCCTTAGCTTTCGTAACCGCTGCTGGAGCTGCCGTCGCTTAAATCTTCGTTGCCCTCGTCCTCCTCTTCGTCGCTGTGCCAGTAGCTATCATCGTCGCTTTGCTCGTTGATTCCATCGCAAGCTTGCTCTTGCAAGTCATATATCGCTGCTTCACTGTTCTGCTGAACGGCAGCCGATACAATGCCGGCGTCTCGGCACAGGGATCTGCTAGCGAATTCGAGCGCCAAGCCCTCCTGCTGAACGGCAGCCAATACAATGTCGGGGTTTCGGCGCAGTACGTCGGTAGTATATTCCAGTGCCAAGCCATTCTGTTGAACTGCTGCAAGAACATGCTCAGGGTTTTCGCGGAGCAGAGGGTGAGCGTGTTTTAGTGCTCTGCCATTCTGCTTCAGGGCCTCCATCATGAATGTCTTGTCTCGGCGCAGGGTCTTGCTTGCATTCCTCAGTGCGTCATCGTCAGTTTTGTTTGCTTCAAGAACGATCTGCTTGATTTTTTCCTGGACAGCCGACGCCACGGTACCGCCTTCAAACAGTGTCTCGGAGGCATAGGCGAAGGCACCAGCGCATTGTTCAAGAGCAGCCTCTACAACTTCAGAGTCTGCGCGCAAATCTTGAGAAGCCCACTCCAAAGGGCTGCTCGAGCAAAAACTACTGCACGCGAAAGAGGCCATAACTACTGATTTGTCAGCGCGTAGTTCCTTGCTCGCATATTGCAACGCGCCTCCGTGCTGCTGCACGGCAGCCATGACAATCTCAGGATTTTTTCTGAGGCGGTGCGGAAGCCATAGGAGTGCCATCCCTGTCTGCTTCACAGCGGCAAGCGCTAAGGTAAGGTATGCCGGATGATGTTGTGAAATTCTCTGGAATGCGCAGCGTATGGCATGGCCATTTTGTTTCACAGCAGCCAGAAGAAAATCGGAGTTGGTTTGCAGGTTGGGGCTGGCATACCAAAAATTATCCACATCTTGCTTCAAAGCAGCTAACGCTACCTCGCTGTCGTTCTGCAGGTCCTTACTGACCCGCTTCAGTTCACTGCCACACTTTCTAACAGCGAGCAATGCTGCGGTCTTATCTCGTATGATTTCAGTGCGAGACGAGGCCATACTGTGTGCGTGGAGATTTAGTAGCGTAAACCATCGGCATACTTATATACCATGCGTTCCAGTGCAGGCACCTCTGCGCAAGGCGCACAGTCGGCAGACGCGCTGTGGCCTGACCGGACGCAAGCTTTCACTGCAACTCTTCTCGGGAATAGTATTTGTGTATACAAGTTGCTGTGCACGCAACCGACCAGACAGGGCTCTTGTTTTTATTCGTATGCATGTAGAATCATCGTCACACACCGGACGCACGCTAGTCACTCATTGTCGCCGCTGATCCCGAACGCCGCGTATAGCACCTTGATATCCTCCTGCAGCAGCTGCTCCTGCTCTTGCTTCTGCTGCTCAAGTTCCGCGATGTCGCGCTGGAGCTGATCGACTCTCTGCTCGTGGTACATGACCGCGGCGACCTTGGCCTCGAGAGTGGGGGAGAGCAGGTGCATCTGCGAACACGGGCACGACATGCAGACATCGGCAGTCATACACCCGTCACAAAGCAGCAGGCTTGCTTGCGTGCCGCACCTGGTCGGGATTTAGCTGTGGATTTCGCAGCAGCCCTTGCTGCTTTATGTGGCATGTTCCATTTCCGGCAAATTTGACTTTTCTCGAAATAGCTACATTTTATGCTTTTTACCCGCATTCTAAAAAAGAGGCGGCAACCAGACCACCTCTGCTGTATGCAGTGTGCACTATCAGGCGCTCAAACGTACTCATTTACTGAACACTTTGACAGAGATGCCACGAATCACCAGACGTCACATGCGTCAGGTAAAGTGGCGACTTGCAATTTCACATGGGGGGGCTTTTGCTAGAATGAGCCAAACGGAACAAGACGATCTGCAGATTGTGAAATTGGCGCTCGACTATGCCCTATCCTTCTTCCAGTATGCCAGTGACGACGTGCGACAGAATCGGGATTACATACTGAGTCTGCTTCCAGGTTGCTCATCATTGATGTTCTACGTACCTGACAATTTGAAGCAGGACCCCGTCTTCATGCTGAAGGCCATAGCCGTGAACTTTAAAGTTCTCCACTATACCGACTGGCTGATTGAGAACAACTCGACCTTTCTGTACAAGGCTGTCCGCGTGCACGAGCATGCAATCTCGATGCTTCCTCACCACGTTAGAAATACCATAGCATGTGAGACAAAGCTGGCTGCTGCGTTGTATTTGCATGGGAGGTTACCGCTGGAATTATGCGGGATGGTCTTTCAAATGCAGTAGCTAGAGCGAGTAGCATGATACATGCGCGCGGTCAACTTGATCTGACTTCCCCGGCTTGGTTTGCAGCTTGTTGTAATAGAAATATGAAACACACTTGGCGAACTTGAGTCCATAAACTCCCGAGCACTATGTGCGCGAGATAGTCTGCGCGTGCACGGCGGCAAAATGGCGTCTGGTACGCGGCAGTATATACGGATGCCGGCCCCGCGCGTGCTTTCGCCTTTCTACCGTGCACTGTGTTTCACTGCACACGACTGACGCGCGCGCCTGCGCAGGTCCGGACTGCGGCGCCGCGGCGGCCTACATCTGGGACCGCGCGGCCTGGGCCGCGCTGTACGACAACGCCACACGCGCGCTGCTGCCCGCGAGTGGCTGGCGGTGCGCGGACGCGTGCGCCGCGCTGCCGACGCCGGCGGGCTACAGCATGCACCAGTGCGCGCTGGTGCACACGCCCGCCTGCGCGTGCGCGGGCGACGAGGCGTGCGAGGACGGCGTGTGCGCCTGTGTCTCAGGCTTCTACAGCGACGCGCAGCGCGCGTGCGCCGAGAGCGCGCTCGAGCTCGAGTTTGCGGTGCAGGCCGCACAGCCTGGGCCGGGGTACCTGCTTCCGGCAGCCGCGCGCGAGCTAGTGGGCATCCCGGCGCTGCGCGCGCTGCAGAGCGCGGGCATTGTGCGCACGGGGCTCGACGCGGGGCGCGCTGGCGCCCGGGTGTTTGCGGCACACTACTTTGCCGGCGCGGTCTGGACGTGCCGGCTCGCGCTCGCGTTCCACGACGTGCACGCGGAGGAGCTGCTTGCCAACCACTCGGGCCTCGCGCGCGTCCAGGATGCACTCTCCACGCTGGACAGTGCACACGCCTCGCTCGTCGAGCTCGGGGCGAGCGCCGACGCCGCGGGCGCGAGCGCGAGCACCGGCTTCGTGCGCCTGCGCGCGCTCGAGGGCGGGAGCGTGCGCGACGCCGCGTCGTACGGCTTCCGCGTGCTCTCGCGCGAGGTCAACGGCACGCGCTGGCTGCTGCGCCTGCAGCTCGCGGACGCGCCCGGCGCCAGCTTTGCGCTCGTGCTCGCGCGGCGCAACGCGAGCGCGGCGTGCGCGCCGCCGGCGGCCGCCAGCGTGCAGGAGCCGTGCTGTGTCGGCGCGCTCGCGCAGCACTACCTCGTCGTCGAGGCACTGGCGCGCGCGAGCGCGGGGTGCCTCAGCAACGCATCGCGCGTCGACGCCCTCGCGCGGCGCGACTATGTGAGCGGCGCGTTCGACGGGTGCAGTCGCTCGCGCGCGTGGCAGCCGGCGCCGGGGCTCGTTGACGTCGAGCTGCACGCCGAGGAGCTCGAGGGCACCGCGCTGCAGAGCGAGCTGCGCAGCGGCGTGCAGTCCACGTTTTTCGACGTCGGCGTCGCCGTCGTGCGCCCGACCGCGCCCGGGGCCTTTAGCACGCGCGTCGTGCTGCAGACCGTCAGCGTGCAGTTTGACGCGGTGCTCACGTTCACGAGCACGCTCGACGCGGGCCAGGCCTTTACGCCGGTCGCCGACGTGCGCCTCGAGCGCGTGTACTTTGCGGCAGGGCTCGGCGGTGCAGCCGCGCGCAGATACGACTTTGTGCGCCTGGCGGTGCGCGCGCGCGCGGCGCTCGGCGAGCCCGCCAACTACAGCGTCGTGCCCGAGAGCGTGCGCGTGGGGGCAGGCGCGGCGCGCACGCACGCCTGCGCGGGCTGGCAGGGGGACGAGTATGCCGCCGGGGCACTGGCCGCGGCCGGCGCTGGCGTGTGCACGCCGCGGCCGGCGGCGTCTGTGTGTACCTCGCCCCGCGCACCCGCCCCCGCGACCGAGTTTGTCGCGCCGCTCCCGTCGAGTGTGCTGGACGCCGCGCTCGCCAACGACGCCGACGCGAGCGCCGGGCGCGCTTCCAACTTTTCGGCGTCGGTGTACGTCGACTTGCTCGTGCTTGTGCGCACGCCGACGGCGAGCTTTGTCGGGCGCATCGCGCTCTACACGCGCGCGCGCTGGCGCGCGCTCGCCGTCCCGTGCCCCGACCCGCGCGAGTTTGTGCAGCAGCCGTTGGGCGCGCGCGTGGCCCTCGGGCTGCACCCGGGCTTGAGCCCCGAGAACGGCACGCGCGCGTTTATGCGCGCGTCGGACGTCGCGCCGGTGCTCACGCTCGTGCTCGAGCCCGACGCCACGGCGTTCACGCGCCCGGGCGCCGAGGATCTTGGGCTCGCGCTGCACGACCTCGCGGTGCTCACGCTGACCAGCGCTGCCAAGGAGCGCGCGCTTGCGCGCCTGCTGGCCGCTGGCCGCGCGTGGGACCCGGGCACGTTGGACGCGGCGGCGGCCCTGCGGCGGCTCTGCCCGCTGGTGCTCGACAATGCGTCCGTGCTCGCCGCCGCGCCCGAGTTCGGGTGCCACCTGCGCTACGCCGCGTACCGCGGGCTGCTGAACACCGACTACGCGCTCGAGCTTACGGGCACCGAGGAGGCCCCGGGACTCGGGCTGCGCGACTCGCACGGCGCGCCCGTCGCCGCGCACGCTGCGCACGCGCACGCCAACCTGAGCGCCAACGCACGCTTTCGCCGCGCATACCTCGTCTCGGCGCGGTCGCCGGACGCCGCGCCCGACGCGCTCGACGTGTCGGTGCCGCCGCGCGACGCCGTGCGCCCGCACCGCGTGCTGCTGTTTGCCTCGGCCGCTGTGCGCGGGCTCGCCGCGCCCGACTTTGGCCCGGGCGCGTTCAGCGTCCGCGTGCCCGCGCTGGTGCCGCTGCGCAGCCCGGGGTTTGCCGAGTATGAGTACCTGCAGCGCGTGTACGCGGGCGCGTACGAGCGCGTGCTGGGCCTGGTGCCGGGGGCCGGGCTCATGCGCGAGTTCCGGGCATGCGCGCCGGACGGGCGCACCGTGCTGTGCTTTGAGCTGCTGCTGCGCCTCCCGCTCCCGCGCTCCGAGCTCGGGCGGCACCACGCGCAGGCGCTCACTCGCGCGCTCGCCGACGCACGCGGCCGTACGCACGCGCGCGTGCGCGCCGTGCTCAACTCGAGCCTTGCGTCCTTTTTCGCCCAGCCCGTGTGGCGCGACGCGGAGCGTGCGCGCCTGGCGGCGCCGGCGCTCGAGGAGGCTCTGCTGCCACTACCTGCGAACAACGAGACGAGCACCCGGCTCTCGTTGAATGCCTCGCTCCGCATGCTCGACGTCAACGCCGCAGACCAGGCCGTGTACTACCAAGCCGCGCGCGCCGAGCTCGGCGGCACGAACGTCTCGGCGAGCGAGCGCTTCCGCGGGCGCACGTGCACGTTCCGCATCGCAGTGCCCGTCGCCGACGCGTGCCTCGCACCGGCGGCCCAGCGCGCGGCCGTGCAGCGCCGGCTCGAGGCTCCGCTGGGCCGCGCCTCGCTCGGCACGCTTGCCGAGGTGCTGGTGACGACGCTCGTGCTCGACGCCGATACCGATGCTCTGTGCGGCACGGCGGATTCACCAGCGCGCCGCCGTCTGTTGCAGGCGTCTGCGGCCGTGGAGGGCGACAGCGAGACCACGGCAACGCCGCAGCCAAACGTGACCGAGGTCATCATCTACGGCACGCAGGACGTTGCGGCGGCCGGAGCGCGCCGGCTGGTTGTCGAGAGCACCGAGAATGAGCGCGGGGCACTGGTCATCGCAGGCCCGGGCTGGGGCCTCGACGGGCGCCTCGGGCTCTACGTGCCGCCGCAGCCGACGCCGGCGCCCGAGCACCCAGATATGCCCGTGTTCGAGGGCCTCAACGACGCGCTCGGGGCGACGCTGTTTGCGCTGCTCGTGCTGTACCTGTGCTGCGCGTGCGTCGCGCTGCCCGCCTGCCGCCCGCGGGTGTGTGCCTGCACGGGCCCAGGTGCTGGTGTCATGTACGCACACATTGCAGCCCCGCCCGGCGAGGTCTACGCGTGGCTGTGAGGCCTGCACGCGCGCTGCGAGCAGCCAGCGCATACGCGGCGCGCAGCATGCACAAGTGCAGCTGCGATTTTTGGACATGCTTTAAACACGGGCAATGCGTACAACCGCAAGCATGCGCCACACGCGCGCCGGGTACATGGCGGCTGCCGCCGCGGAGGCGGAGCGCTCGAGCTGCCGCCACCAGCACGGCGCGGTGCTCGTGCGCAACCGCAGCATCGTCGCGCGCGGGCACAATAAGTACGTGCGCGGGTGGCACGCGCGCTGCTCGGTGCACGCCGAGGCCGCCGCGCTCTGGCAGCTGGGCAGCCGCGGGGCGTGTGCCGGACAATTCGAGCTGTATGTCGCGCGCGTGGTCGACGGGCGCCCCGCGCTGAGCCTGCCGTGCGCGCAGTGCCAGCGCCTGCTCGCGCGAAGGGCGTGCGTGCGGAGGGTGTTCTACTCGTGCTGAGACGCGGATGCTGATGCACGGGCGCCCCGCGGTGTGGACTGCATGTGCCATGCAGAGGTGGCAAGGGCCCTGGCCGTTGCCATGGCCACGCACGCGCGTGCACCCCCGAGGTCCTCAGGCACATATGCGACCACGCGGGTGTTGTGTAACATCCTGCGCATTCTAGGGCGTGCGCCGGGTGTTCTACCTATGCCAGCAGCAAGCACAGGCGTGGAAACGAGACATGACACTTTTTCCACGCGACACGAGTTTTTATTGCGCGCACAGTAACATACTATCGTCACACATATTACGCCCCGCATGACCACGGGAACTGTTTGAACAGAACTAGGACAACAAAGCATACATAGGGGGCCACGCCGCCTAGATGCATAAAGTCGTAAAGGAAATACACGTCCCTGCGCACCTCGCCCACCTCCTGTGTCTTCCATGTTTGCCTGCAAGCCCAGATGATGCAAGCACCAAACCGGGCAAGGACAAGGAAGCACGAGTACATGCACATGATAGACATGCACACCAGGAGGAGCAAGTGAACCAGTTCCCGCGCCTTTACATGATATTTCGTTGCGACTTCCAGGGAGTGGAAGCCAGCGAGACCAATCGCCAGCCGGAACAAGGCCGAGCACCAGTCCGATGCCGCCGGTGCGCAGCAGAGGCACCAGCACGATGTCATCAGGGCGCACAGGAAGCACATTTCTCTCATCGTAAGGCACATGCTGTGCTGGTTGGGGTGCACCTGTTTTGCGCGTGCTTATATACCCGGCGCGCATGCATACTTGTGCGCTTGTAATCATTTCTTATCTTTCTTTTCAGCAGGCATGATGCATAAAACGCAAGACAGAAAACCATTTTTATCTGAAATCACGGAATGAAGCAAGCACTATATAAGCTCGGGCCGTGCAAGCACACCCGAACCAAACGGAAGCACGAGAGCAAAATGCCGAAGCAGCCCACCAACCAGGCCCCGACTGCCCAGACAACTGAGTCAGCGCGAGCGCTCAGGCTTCGCACACGTACCGTACGGGCGCAAAGTCAAACGCTCGGGCGAAAGACCACGAAGCAGAGCGCCGCTCGCGTGGGCCAGCCGCTGGGCTCGCAGGCGCAGGCCACTGCGCCTGCCGCCGGACGGGTCGGGGCGGCCAGCATGCAGCTGAGCACCGCTCGCGCGGGCCAGCCGCTGGGCTCGCAGGCGCAGGACACTGCGCCTGCCGCCGGACGGGTCGGGGCGGCCAGCATGCAGCTGAGCACCGCTCGCGCGGGCCAGGCCGGGGCGCCCACAAACGAAGGCTGGAGGCCTAATATTTGGGTAAAAGTTCAGGCGGGTTCCGCTTCTGGCGGCGAGGGGTTCACATATTACCACGTCAGCCCCACTACACAGGTAGGAGAT
>Ga0206131_10002139_pt1 | contig 24358 bp, 25 predicted proteins | sample Helgoland_Spring_FD_148636 | JGI IMG/M metagenome (GOLD analysis project Ga0206131, IMG submission 148636) | Pelagic subsurface seawater microbial communities from Kabeltonne, Helgoland, North Sea - Helgoland_Spring_Bloom_20160517_1 | ecosystem: Environmental > Aquatic > Marine > Epipelagic ...
TAATTTCCAAAAGTCAAATATGAAATGGGAAAACACGAAAAATGTAAATTTACTACATGTATCTAAAACAAACCACTTTTTTTGATAGATAAAGTCTCCCTTGATATGTAGTGTCTCACTACATGCCACTACATGGATGTTTTTTTATAAAAATGTCATGTAGTGAGGTATTGCCTACATAAAAAGGCATCCTCCTAATTCCCGAAACTTAAAAAACAGGAATGCATTAATTCTTTTTTGATGATAAAAATATGTATAAAATATGTTTCAGTTAAATAACGTTGCATGTAATTGCATGTAATTGCATGTAATTGCATGTAATTGTATATAATGTAGTATAGAAAAACAAAAATAATACATTATTATTTACTTAGATGTATGACGGCCACAATATTCACTTGATCCATTGCCTATTTTTGCACCACATGCCTCTCCTTTTCGTTTACCACTTTTTAATATAGCTATACATTTTTTACAATCTAAATCCGTTTTTTTCTCTTTGACTGATGTAGTCATTTTTTTTAACATTATTGAGTGATGTTTATTACAAAAACATCCAGCTACATCATAGTAGGCGGTTTTAGCACAATATGTACCCTTATTTTTCCCGGATTGGCATATGTATTCACATGTATGAAAATCCATACACAGGAATTCTGGACTATTAACACCTGATATATATGACATATTAGACGTCATCTTTAAATGGGGTAGTAGTTTTTTATGTTTTTGTCTACAATAAGGGCATTTTATTTCATTATGACATAGTTTGGTAATTTCTAGATAAGAAGCAGCACCTTTACATTTCTGTCTACATACTTCATTAAAAAGTGGAATAAAATTAAATTCATGTCCACAAGACAATTTAATTTTGTTTTTATCTAGGGGGGATTTTGTTAATAAGCAACATTCAATATTATCCTCTTCATTATTCGTATCAATATTGTTTAGTTCTTTATAAAAATCAATATTGTCTTCAATAATAATATTCATATATAAAGATGGATCTTAATAATTCTTTATATGTATTTAATAAATAGAATGACAAAATTATGGGGACCACCAACATGGTTTTTATTTCATACTTTAGCGGAAAAAATAAAAGAAGATAAATTTGACACTATGAAAATAGAAATCATAAATATGATTAAACGGATATGTCGTAATCTTCCTTGTCCGGATTGTTCTAATCATGCAACACATAAGTTAAATAATTTAAATATAAATATGATTAGATCTAAAGAAGATTTAAAACAATTCTTATATCATTTTCATAATTTGGTTAATGTGAAAACAAGTAAACAACTATTCAAATCAGAAGAATTGAATAATCGATATAAATTAGCAAATACTAATAATATAGTTCAATATTTTGTCCAAACATGGAGTAAAAAAAGCCATAATCCAAAATTAATGACAGAAGAATTACATAAAACTATAGCAATTAATCATTTTATTGAATGGTGGAAAACCAATTATATACATTTTAATCTATAAATATTTACTATTATACTAAATATTTATTTACAATTCTTTTAAGACCTCGCCATTTTTATAAACAACACATTTAAATTGCTGCTTTTTTGGTCTAGAACATATTATATTATTGGATGGCTCTGCGTTAAAAAAAAGCAAGTCTTTATGGTCTGTACTATATAGGAGAATGAAATAAATAATACCTAATGTGAAGCCAAGTAAAGTTCCAAGGGCAACTCCACCAAATGTAGTACATCCACCCATAATTTTTGTTGCACCATCAAGAACCAATAATCCTGTAATGAATATTAGTACTGGATAATTAATACTCGAAATATATTTCATTGGTATAACTAGATATGCGAGTGTAAACGAGATAAACATACTGTTAAATGCAGGACTAACATATTCATTTAAGTTAAATGGGAATTCTATTAAATTACAACCGGGGGGAATCAATGTTTGAGATTTTACTTTTAATGTGTTCAAAATAATCAGGTTAATAAGAGATGCTATTAATATTCCGCCTAAATACACAAGTCCCTTAATATCAGAATTAAATATAGAAATCATTACTAAGAAAAAGGCAAGTAGTAAAGGTGATATAGCAGCGAAAAATTGTAACATATTACTGAAATTTAATTGCATAGCCATGATTATATATATATATCTTTGGACATTTAAAATCTAAAAAATCAATTTTAATACCTCGTGAATATTTTCAACAGGATAAAATTTAATATTTGTTAAAATACCCTTGTCTTTATACAGTTCAACAAAATCATCATAATCTTTTTGATTTTCCTTTGGGAATATAAATTCAGTTACACCACCTTTCATTCCACCTAAAATCTTAAGATCTAACCCACCAATAGCAGTCACATATCCCTGTAAATTTATTTCACCAGTCATAGCAACATTATTTCTAATTTTCTTATTTGTTAATAAACTATATATAGTACATGTAATTGCTGTTCCTGCACTGGGTCCATCTTTTGGAACGGCACCTTCTGGGCAATGAATATGAATACCCTGCATTTTGGTTTTTTCCATTCGGGCAATAGTTTCAGCCATAATATCTTCATCAACAAGAGATGAGGCAAGTGTCTTTGCAACGGTCATACTTTCTTTCATAACATCTCCTTGTAATCCAGTTAATTTAAGGTCCATAAAAGACGTGGATGGGAAAAATTGTGTTTCAATAGGAATAATACCACCTTGTCCCATAGCATTCGCCCATAACCCATTAATCACACCAACTGATGGGTGTAATGGAATTTTTTTATCACTATTTTCGCGACGTAATTTTAAATATTTATATTTAATATCATCATTGGACAATGTAATAGGTAATTCAATCGCTTCATTTTTTTTTAAACAAGAAAGATTGATTTCACCAATAATCTCAAATAATATTTCTTTAAATTTACGAATACCAGGTTCATTCGTATAATTTTCAACAATATATATAATATTATCATCACTAAATTCAATACATCCAGCAAGTCCCATATTTTTATAAATTTCAGGCAATAAATGTTTTTTTGTGACAATAAGTTTATCTTCAATTGTTAAATGTTCAAATTTAATTCTATGAATTCTATCCAATAGAATCTTATCAATGGCAGATACATCGTTATAAGAAAACACAAAAAGTGCCTTTGACATATCTAGGTCAATACCATTAAAATATTTATCTTGAAATACATCATTTTGAGTAGGATCAATTAAATGGGTTAAAATACCGATAATTTCCTTACCATGTTCAGTTTTACTCACTTTATCTAATTCATCAATGAAAATAATGGGATTCATACATTTATTTTTAATGAGAATATCAACAAATTTACCCCATTCTGAACCAACATATGTATAATTATGTCCATTTAATGTGCTTCCATTATCTTGACCACCAATAGCAATAAATGCAAACGGTCTACTGACCCCATCATCGCCAATCAAACATTTTGCTAATCCTTTCTTAGCAAATGTAGTCTTTCCTGTACCAGGGGGACCTTCAAAACCAAAACAATACCCACTTTGCTCACCATTTATCCATTGAGCTAAAATCCGCTCAATTTGAGATTTTGCCTTTTCATGTCCATGGACTGCATCATCGAGAGTGGTTTTAACATTATTCATATATGTATTAATGTTTGCCCAGTTGGATTCAATAAAACTAATATCATCAATAATACATTGAATGAGAGAAATATTTGAAATATTTTTGGCTATAGACAATTGTTCTATAATAGAACTATTATTTTCCATATTGGTAATAAATTCGGTTATTTGTGACTTCATAACCTCTATTTTTTTCCCAGAATGAATAAGTTTATGTAATTTTATATTATTTTTTTTAATAATGTTATTAATATTACATATATTTACAATGAGATCATTTCTCTTATCAGGTGTATAATTATTTATAAGAGTTTCAATTAATTTAACATTTTTATTTTTAACATATTTGTCTTTAATCATTTCGCATAAATTTTTAATTTGTATATTAGTAATATTCTCAATATTAACATCAATATCAAATTTATTATCTATAATCTTTATTTTTTCAACAAGTTGTTTAAATATATCCTTCATAGATGACATTATATTTAATACAGGTTCCTTCTTATATATACCAAACGGTATTTTTAAAAGTCCATCTAAGTAAGTTCTAGCCTTAGATCCTGTATCCTCTGATTTAGATTTTATTTCTTTAAGTTTGTTCATAGCCTTTTCTTTAATGGAATTATCTGCCTTCATCAAACATATTTGTTGTTCCAATGGAATTTTACTATTATCAAAATTAGCCAAGTTATTGGTATAATTAATTGTTTCATTCATTGCATCCTTAAAATAATTTTTGGTTTTCCATGGAAGACTATCAAATAGTAATGTCTGTTCTGAAGTATCAATTGAACCATTGACATCATTGGATAGTAGATCATATAATAAATAAGCCAGATATTGATATTCATTATCATCTGACTTTAAAAGTAACTGTATTAATGTATTACGTTGACCATATAAATCACTATTCATAAATTCTTTAACAACTTGAGAAATACTTTTTTGTTTGATTAATATTACTTGGTTCATATGTCCTTGATATTTGTGATTCAATTCATCAATAGAATACACAATTAGTTCTTTTAATGTCAATGATTGTATAAATCTATGGAATATGTTCGGATCATATTCGGGTTGTTGTACAGAACTGATAATTAAACCTTCTATTTTTTTCAATATATGTTCATTATTTACACAGCTAATTAATATATCATCAATTAATCCAGACACAATAATAGTTTTTTTTTCTGCATTGTTATGAAATGCTATTTTAATACCATATACCTTTGTTTGAAATATTTTACTTGATCGTGATAAATCAAAACAATCCAAATTATCAGCATTTTCGACAATACTTAAATCCTCTACAATTTTATTTTTTTCAATATTTTTATGATTAAATTGTCTCTCTTTTTTCCAAGCTATTATTTTAAAGTTAATAGGATGAAAATATGTTTCGAGCAATTTATATTTGTTATTATCCCAAACAATATTACTAATATATTCGTCACCATAACATACATTTAACAAATCATGAATATTTTCAGTACCATATAATCTAAATATATTGATAAGTTCTGTTCTAATAGATTCTAAATTAAGTGTAACCGTTTCAATATTGTTTTTTTGTTTGAGCAATACAAGATTACTTGATAAATCAAAATATATTTTTTCTAAATTATGAGTAGCAAGATTTAATTCATTTGCACCTAAAATATCTAGTTGTTTATATTTTTGAATGGATATGATTGTTTTTTGAATAAGTTGATGAAAATATTCAATAGCATTCTCAAGCTTAGTTTGAAGATGATTTTGTTTGTTTTTTGGACAATCTATCTTATTATTACCACTAATAATAATATTTTTCATTATAATTAGCACGGATTTTATATTTTTAAATTAAATTTAATTAATATTTTACTAAATAACAATAATTATATTTACAATTGGTGATGATTTTCATAATTATATAAGAAATCATATTAAATATAAACCAACTATACATGTTACTACAATGGGAATACCAGCATATTTTTCATATATAATTAAAAATTATCCAAATATATTAAAAAAGTTTAAGGATGGATTTCATGTTGATAATTTATTTTTGGATAGTAATTCTATCATCTATGATGCAATGAGAACTATAGAATATAGTGGAAAGAATGATGAATATGAGAGGAAATTGATAAATGTTGTATGTAAACAAATTGAAATTTATATACAACAAATTAAACCGACAAACCTAGTATATATTTCATTCGATGGGGTTGCACCAGTCGCAAAAATGAATCAACAAAAAAATAGACGCTATAAATCTTGGTTTATAAATGAATATGACAAAAAGGACAAGATTAATTGGGACAGCACTGCAATTACACCTGGAACAGATTTTATGAACAAATTAAATTTACAAATAAAATATTACTTTCGAATTAGTGCTCAATTCAAAGTTAAGCAGATAGTCATATGTGGAAGCGATAATGCTGGTGAAGGTGAACATAAAATTTTTGAATATATCCACGAACATTCAGAAATTGAAAATATGAAAACTGTTATTTATGGATTAGATGCTGATTTAATTATGCTTACGATTAACAATTTACAGCATTGTAAAAAGATGTACTTATTTCGCGAAACACCCGATTTCATTAGAAGTATCGATAAATCACTAGATCCTAACTACATGTATGTAATTGATATACCTGAATTTAAAAACCAGATGGTATATTATTTGAACAACGATTGTAAGGCTGAAAGCGATGTAGAACAAAATAAAATTTATGACTATATATTTTTATGCTTCATGTTAGGAAATGACTTCTTGCCTCATTTTCCAGCATTAAATATCAGATCAAATGGGATTGATATAATTATGGAAACATATCGTAATATATTAGGAAATAAGGGTAAAAATATAATTACGAATGGGAAAATCGTATGGAAAAATTTCCGCTTACTTATTAAAGAACTGTCTATTCATGAAGAAGAATTTATTCAATGTGAATATAAATTAAGAAACAAATTAGAAAAGAGACCATCTCATGTTGATAAAGAGAGTAGTAAATTTGATAAAGAAATGTTACACGCTCCATTAAAAGAAAGAGAGTTGGAAAAATATATTAATCCATTTGATAAATATTGGGAAGAAAGATATTATGATATGTTATTCGATGTAGATATAGACGACGATTCAAGAAAAGAAATAGGTTTGAATTATCTAGAGGGATTAGAATGGACATTTAAATATTATACTACAGGTTGTGTTGATTGGAGATGGCATTATAAATATCATTATCCCCCTTTGTTAAAAGATTTATTAAAATATATCCCATATTTTGATGGCGATTTATTAAAAGAGAAGGAAAAAAATCCGGTTTTAGATCTAGTTCAATTGAGTTATGTATTACCCAAGAGTAGTTTATATTTGCTTCCTAGAAAAATAGAAACTAAATTATTAAAAGAATATGCAAATATGTATAAAAATGATTTTGAATTTGTATGGGCATTTTGTAGGTATTTTTGGGAGTCCCATGTTAATTTTCCTCATGTAGATATTAAGAAGTTAGAAGATTTAGTTCAAAATATATAATTATACACAATCTATTACCTGTTCATATGATAAATTGCCATTAGTTTTATCCATAGTAACACTACATCCACCAATATCCGGCATATTGGATACATCAAATCTATAAATTCCACATTTCATAGCATAAATAATAATATTTTTAAGATTCATAGGATTATTGGGTTGGTTATGTAGGTGTAGGCTAATCTTTTTCATATTAATATTTCTTCCGAGTATATGTTCCATGATAAATCTAAAATCATAAAATGATAATGTACCACAAGTATCAGATAAACAAATTTCATCCAGATCTTCATAACTATAATAATAGTATATAATCTCGCTAATAATTCTAGAATTGTCTATAGTGCCAGCAATTGGGCATTCAGATATACACGAAATGTATAGTTTGATTTTGGTGTCAGGAATAACTACAACATGTTGTATCATATTTTCAAGTTCATTTTTAGTTTCATTAAGTGTTTTGTTAATATTTTTCTTTTGAAATTCATTAGAAACAGATGTGATAAATGAGAAATTATTAACATCATTATTATGAGCAATTTTTACACTTTTAAGTGTAGGTGTAAGCATATAAATATCAATTGGTTTTGGCAAAATGATATTAGCAAGTTGTGCTTCTTTAAAAACCAGCAGAGAATCTGCCATTTGGGGTAATACTTTGGTTGAAACAATAGAACCTACTTCAATAGCAGAAGGACTATGAGTTGTTATAATATTATGTAACATTTTCGTCTTATTTGCGATACTATATCTAGTGGGAATAGATTGAAGTCCATCACGAAGGGTGACATCAAAGAATTTAAGGGAAGCTAGTCGTTTTACACGAGAAATGTACATCATATTATTACTATTTATGAATATTTATATTTTAGTTCAATTTTTAATTTTAATTGATTTTATTTAAAAACTAAACTATACAATAATACAATGACAATAGAATTTGAAGGTGATAGGAAAGCCTTTTTACAATTATTGCAAGACAATAAAGGGTTAATGATTTTTAAATTTACTGCAGATTGGTGTAAACCTTGTCAAACAATAAAATCAGGAGTAGATTTGTTTTTTTCAAGTATTTCGTCTGATATAGTTAAATGTTATGAGGTAAATGTAGATGAGTGTTTTGATTTATTTGCTTTTATGAAAACAAAAAAAATGATGAAGGGAATACCAACTATGATGGCATATAAAAAAGGGACAACTTCATTTAGTCCAGATGATAGTATTTCTGGGGCAGATTTGAATGAAATTAATTCATTTTTTATGAGATGTATGAAATTAATTTAAAAAATAAAATAGTATATATTCAAATGGATAATATCGATTTGAATATACATAATTATGATTTGAATGATTTATTAAATTTATTTAAAATACCTTTTAATTTTAGCGAAGAACATTTAAAACAGGCAAAAAAAATGGTTTTAAAAACACATCCTGATAAATCTGGACTAGATAAAAAATATTTTTTATTCTTTACTCACGCATATAAATACTTATTTAAGATTCATCAGCTTCGGCAAAGTAGTACTACAACCAATACAGAATATCAGAATGATGATTTATGGGAAAACGAACAAAGTATTATAATTGATGGCGCTATAAAAAAAATGAATCAGAAGGATTATAATAGTTGGTTTAACGAGACGTTTGATAAAATGAAAATGAAGGATGAATCAGAAGAACATGGTTATGGTGACTGGTTAAAATCAAATGAAGATATAGTTGATGAAACCATATCGAGTACTGGACAAATGAATGAATATATACAAAATAAAAAAACCGAATTACGATCAGTAGTTGTACATAGAGATTTTCAAGATATAAATAGTAATAATCACTTTGATTTGGTGCGCGATACTCCTGAAAATTACGGATCATCCATATTTGATAAATTGCAGTATGAGGATTTAAGAAAAGCACATCGTGAGTCGGTTGTTCCTGTTACAGAAGAAGATTTTCATAGAAGAACGAAATATACAAGTATAGATCAATTGAATAGAGAACGAACACAAGATGCAATAACTAGTGAGAAGGAGTGGTTGCCTGGTCACGAAGATAAATTAAAAAATGACAAAACAAATGATGATAATATTAATATTAGACGTGCATATAAATTAATGAATCAAGATGAACAAATAAGAAAAAACTACAACAATTTTTGGAGTGATATGAAAAAAATTAAAAACTAAAAACTATTTTACATATATAATGATTTATTTTTTATAAAAATTCAATATTTTAAATCCGGATTCCATTTGTAAATGGGAATAAAAAACTGGCAGCCAAATTACAGGTTCATTTGGTAATATAGTGTAAAATGGACCTATCGTGTAATTAGATATTTCATTGTAAAAAAATTTTTTTGGATTAAAAGGACTATTTGGGTATGATATTGTAGTATTATATTGTATATTTAGATGACATTTATCATCTACGTCTAACAAACTATATATACCACATCCTTCACCAACTTTTATATTATTTTCAAATGCGCTAGTTGAAAATGTCGTATTGTTATTATATTCTATAATATAATGACGAGAAATATCGTGTTGTGAAAGATATTTTGCATAATAATTATTAAATATACATTTAATCTGTTGTTTATTACAAGGAATTAATTTCATATGTAATATTTACATTTTTCTATTATTTTAATATTATATAATAACCTTATTCGTAGCATTGGGTGCAATTATGAACAATAGTATAACCTATTTTTGATTAGATTTGATATTATGTTCCAATTCATCTAAATATTTACACCCTTGAAGATTTTGTCCCATTTTAAATCTTCAAAGGTGTATTAGCTAGATGGTGGAATGAAGCGACACATATTATAAAGTCGACACTATCTGATTGCAAGTGAATATCTGTCATGTATTACATATAGCATCCAGTCCATTATTTTTACAAATATCAACAAATTTTTGACAATTATCAACACCAATAAATTTGTGATTATTATATGTCATATTTATTCCATTACCACATCCAATGTCATAAATTAATGAATTATTCGGTAATTCATTAATAAAGTCAGATATTGGTTGCCAAAAAATATCCACTAGTTTGGTTAAATTCTGGAGCAATAATGTCATATACATTTTTTACATTATCAATTTCATAACAAGTCATATTACAATACAATACAAGTATATTCTTAAATATGTTTAATGTATAATTATATCCTATATCCTATATGCTTTAGAAGTATGGTTCCATGCGAGTTTTACAAATCAACGACCAATATTATTAATAGTCAAAAAATAAATTTGTACTATTAATATATATATATATGAACTATTACACTAAATATATTTTTGCATTAATATTATTAATAGTATTCGGATTTATATTTGAATGCTATAAAAAACAAGAATCGAAGCAAAATAAATTAGAAGAATATGATTTGATTAAAAAATACTTATTAAATGATTCCACTTTAGCTAGAAGTGATAAACCCATTTTATGGATTCCTATAGACTTTCAAACAAATGCCAGATGGTGGTCATCATTTGGTTCAAGAAATTCAAAGTGTTTTAATCAACCATATCAAAATTTAACCATTAAATCAATCGTTGATCATTGTGGCGATAGTTTTAATGTTTGCTTAATAGACGACAAATCGTTTAATAAAATAATTCCCGGATGGAATACAAAGGTGGCTAATTTACCTAATCCATTAAGACCTCATTTAAGAGAATTAGCATTGGCAAAAGTATTATACTATTATGGCGGTATGACATTACCATCTTCTTTTATATGTATGAAAAATTTAATACCTTTGTATGTCAAAGGAACGTCGTCTACTGAAATGTTTGCTGGAGAGATGGTGTGTAAAAATGAAAGTGGTATATATAGTGAATTTTTTCCTAATCATAAAATAATGGGATGTAAAAAGGAGTGTAGTGTTATGGAAAGATATATTAATTATTTGGAAAGAACTGTATCAAGTGACTATACAAATGAAATGGAATTCACAGGTGTAACTGACAAATGGTTATATGAAGAAGTACTAAAGAAAACTGTAATGCCACTAGATGCCAAATATTTTGGATGTAAAACAATTGAGAATCAACCAGTATTGATAGATGATTTATTAAGCGACGACGATGATTTCGCATTACCAAAGTGTGCTTTAGGATTATATATACCAGCCGATGAAATTTTAAATAGAATAAATTTACAATGGTTCGCCAGATTATCTCCACAACAAGTACTGGAAAGCAATACGATTATAGCCCGATATTTATTGTTATGTAATTAGATAGATATTATATTAAATTAGTAATATGATATATATCATATATATATATATATATATATATATATCATATGGTGGGAACGAATTACGTTGAAATAAATGGGCCTACTGCAAAATTTTTAACAAGAAATATATTTGGTCACGAACCATGTCATGATTTTAATCCAAGTGGAACTGGAAAAAGATTAAGGAATCTTTCAAATAGACTAATAGTTTTGTATGATAGTAGGAGTTTTCAAAGTGGTGGAACTAAACATATGGTGGTAAATGTAACGGATGAGGCTGATGCCGTTGCTGCTGGTGGTGCTGCTGGTGATTTAGTAGGAGATTATGAAAATTTAGAAGAAGGTGGTTCTGCGGATTCATTTAATATAGCAACAACAGTAGCAGATGCAAGAGGAGTATCGCTAATAGCGAGTGATTATATCGCTTTTATTAACATGTTTGATCTAATGATAAGCGATCTATCGGTAGGAACAGTTATGAATACTAGAGGTGCGGAAAGTCGTCGTCGTAAAGCAATTACTAGTATTCAAAACATAACAGAAGTTATTGAATATCTCAGAATGTTAATATTATCACATTTATATAAAAACACTATAGTAGACGGTGCAACAGAATCAGAAGAATCAGAAGAATCAGAAGAAGACCATATAATAAGTGCATTATATGTTAGGGATGGAATAGAATCACCTGATACACCACCAACTGCGAATTGGTCCCAATTATATGACCAAGTTGGAGGTCTAAAACCCTCTTTACAGACGATACAAACTCCTACGTTAATACAAACTCCTACGTTAATACAAAAATCTGATATAAAAAATACTGAACCTGATCATAAATTGATAGAATTGGATACGCCAACAGCAACGCCAACAGCAACGCCAACAGAAACATCAGAAGACCCTAATAACAGCTTAGAAAACCAATATACATATATGAATGTTGTTTTAACTCAGTTATCAACTACTTTTCTGAATTTATCAACTAGCACAAATATTGAGGATTTAGACCCTATAAATCCAGAAGAATTAAAATTAGGGTTTATACAAGCTACAAATGTAATTAATTTTTATAAAGATATGTTTAACTACTACATTAAAAATATCAATAATACTCTCCCCACATATATGATAAATAACAGTTATTTTGTAAAAGATGCATTATTTTTCTATTTTATTAATTATTTTGGAGTTGATGATGAATCAAAACATATTTCATCTTTAAACGATGAATCAAAGAACAAAATATTTGATAATATTTTTAGATTACGAGTTCCAGTGGGTAGTGTAGATTTATTTAATACCAAATCAGTCCATAATGGAGGTAATTCGGTATTGGTAGGTGGGGGATCACGACAAAGAATGAATGAGATACTAGCAAGAAGTGTTACTCTATTTGATACGATGGAGGTGAGCGGGACATTACATGAATCGCATGTGAGGGAATGGGCAACACAAGTTATAAACGACAAAATAAGAGGTGTAACAGACATAATGGACGATGAGTGGGCTAAATATCAGCGTAATACGGCTCAAATAGATGAATGGGATGGTGTAAAACGTAAAGTGGAAACATCTAAAACGACAGAATTTAATAAAACTATACATAATATAATAGCTCCTGTTACACGTAAAAGAAGTCAATGGAAAAAAACAGTAATAACAAATATGAACAAAATATTATTAGTTGCAATAGGAAAACTAAGAAATGAGATAAATAAATATCACAATATTAATGAATCCGGTACTGCTGCGCCCAAGTCACTACCACTCCCCGCACAAGTTGTAATTAATAGTTTATTACGGAAAATATGCCAAAAGGTTAATCGTATAACATTCGATGCTGGAGAAACTGATGAAGATGCATTTTGTCAAACACAAAAAGATATTATACGTAGAGTAGCGGGAGGAAGTTCTCCGTCAAATATTGATGCAATTTTATTTGATAGTTTTGTTGCTTATTGTATAGCCAATAAACGGGAAAATGTCGCTATATTTAAAAGACAAGAAGATTATATAAATTTACATCTTATGTATAAATCTGACGACACTATAGCAATTGTTAATAATGCTTTAACAACCACGGTTACGAATGGTAGCCCAATAAGAATTGTTGATGACTTAACAAATACAGAGTCTACCATACCCCTCCCCAGAAACCCAACACAACTAAGGGGGACTCAGAAATATAGTGGGGCACAAAACAGACGAGGATTTGTAAAAGATTGTACTATAACAGCATTGCTTGATTCTATGGGGTCATTTGGTTCGTGTGCAACTGGTCCTAAGGACGCGACGTTTAATCCGGCAAATTTAGATATACTTATTACTTCGGGTTTGGCAGATTCCATGGCAGATTTTTCATTTGCAATGAAGTTAAATTATAACTCCTCAAATGGGAAAACTACATTGGTATATACAATAGCATACAAGGACTTTGTATTAGCAAGTGTTCAAATAAACGTAATTATTAAAAACGGGTTATGTCAGGTTTTATCGGCGAATAATACATTTGAACAAGCACTCACTTATATAGAACAAATATCATGTCAGACTCCGGAACAAGTATTAAATTTTGGTACTATGTTGGATAACGATACACATATTAGTGAAATAATGCGTATATTATCTCGTAAATTTATGGGCGATTTCGGACAAGAATTGAATGTTATTGTTGCCAATTGTGGACAATACGATCCGAAAACTTGCGGAGGAAAGCAACATGTATTAGCAGACGGTGATAGACCATCTTTTACTAGGGCTGGATACTTATTGTTTAATGCACTTAATGGAATTAATACTGACAGTGGTATATTATATATTATGAATCGCGGTGGTATAATTATAAAAAAAGATGGATACTTTGGCGAGAAGAGTGGTACTCCAACTGGAGGAAAAATGAAAATAACAAAAAAGAGAAAAATAACAAAAAAGAGAAAAATAACAAAAAAGAGACATAAAACTAAAAAGAAACATAATAAGAAACGGTCCGCAGGAAGGAAACGAGTAAAAAAAATGACAAAGAAACCAAAAAGAAATAGGTGATTAATAATTTATTTTTAAATGGAATTTTTCTCAATGAGTTTAAAAATAAATGTAATATGGAATATGATATTTTGATTTACTGTATACAATCTTCGTATGATAATTAACAATATTTAATTTGCATATTTGTCTAATGACTGTACAGAATTTAATGTAATTCATATCTCTATTCACATAGTATTTTTTTGAATTGTAATAATAATCAACGAGAGTATTACAAAATAAACTAATTTTTTCTTCTAAAATAGCTCGTTTATAAGCATTATTATCAAAAATATAGTATTTATCTGTTTTATCACATATACTGTTTAAGAATTCAAATAAGATATTTATAGGAACCAATTGTTTAAATATTTGGCTCATGTATATATCTATTTAGAAAATAGTTCTGTCAAATTATTTGAGAAAAGTGCAAGTTCAATTTCGTCTTCGTGTATATTATGAAATATTGTAATATATTTACATAATAGTTTAATTAATTCATATTTTTGAGTATCTGTTAGTAACGCGCTAGATTTAACATATAAAAAATAATTATCATAAATATCCATAACAGAGTAACCCTTATCATATAAATCGTAAAAAATATTAATAGATTCACAAATATTGTTATTTATACAATGGGTTGTATAATCATCAAATATAGAAAAACTAATATTGGTACATATCTTATTGGCAAGATCAATTGTGATTGGTTGATTTAGAATTTTGAATTTTTCTAAATAATTAAGTAGTATTCGCACAGAACCGTTACAAACATTAATTATAAATTTTTCTGCTGATTTATCAATAATAATATTTTCGGCAATTTTAATGTCATTTAAAATCTTTAGAAAATTGTTTTTGGTAAGGTGTTTAAGTTTAATTATTATTTGTCTAGATTGGAGACTGTCAATAACATTTTGTATATTGGAGCAAGATGAAATAAAGTGAACGTTGTTGCTGTATTTATCTATACAATTACGAAATACTTGTTGACTCTGTTCGTTTATATTATCAATATCATCTAATATTACAATTTTTTTTTTATGTTGTATAGAGCATCTTGTTTGGCAGAATGTTTTAACTTCTGTTCTATAGTATTGAATACCTTGCTCTTTTAAACTATTAATTTCTAAAACGTTCTCATTATACTTAATATCACCATAATATTCTTTAATGAGAACATTGATTAGGCTAGATTTGCCAGTGCCAGAGTCACCAATAAATAAAACATTTAGATTATTAATAGATATAAGCGTTTTAAGAATTTCAATAATTTCGGGTTTAATTTCAAAGTTTTCAAATGAAGTTGGTTTGTATTTATATATTAATGGAGAATTCATTTGTATTATATTTAATTCGTAAATAAGTATTTAAGTAAATGTAATTATATAATATTACAATGGATGATTTCTATAAACTTTTAGAGGTAACTGAAAATGCTTCTCAAGACGAAATAAAAAAGAGTTATAGAAAGTTGTCATTAATGTATCATCCTGATAAAAATAATGGAAATGATGAGAAATTTAAGAAAATTAGCGAAGCATATCAAGTATTAAGTGATACAGATGAGAGAAAGAAATATGATATGGGAAAAAATAGTCCATTTGGTAATGGGGGTCCTGGTCATGGGGGTCCTGGTCATGGGATGCCCTTTCCAACTGGTATGGATCCAGGAGAATTATTTAAAATGTTTTTTAACGGCAATTCAGGAATGTACGCTTTTGGGGGTAATCCAATGGGTAATCCAATGGGTAATCCAATGGGTAATGTAAGAGTGTTTAGAAATGGACAACCATTAAATATGAATAATTTAAATAAACCACCACCAATTATTAAGAATGTTGTAATTAGTTTAGAACAGGCGTATAAAGGTGACCAACATGCGGTTACGATAGAGCGGTGGTTATTTGAAGATGGTATGAGAAAAATTGAAAATGAAACATTATATATACCAATACATAAGGGAATAGATGATAAGGAAATGATAATATTGAGAGAAAAAGGAAATGTGTTAGATAATAATTTAAAAGGAGATGTAAAAATTATAATAACTATCCAAAATACATCGCAATTTAAAAGGGATGGATTAAATTTAATATTAGAAAAGGAAATATCCTTAAAGGAGTCATTATGTGGATTTTCTTTTATTATAGGGCATATAAGTGGTAAACAATTGCGTTTCAATAGTGAAAAAGGAGATACGATAAGGGACGGATTAGTCAAAGTAATTGCTAATTATGGTATGGAGCGAGACAAACACATAGGAAATTTATGTATAAAATTCACGATTATATATCCAGAAAAATTAACAGATGAACAAGTTGATAAAATAAGCGAGATTTTATAATATTATTATATATTAATGAAATTTAGCAGAAAAAATAGCAAGGGTTCGAAGACGAACAAAACGCGTAAAAATAAGGGATCGAATAATACCAAAAAGCGAATGGTTACTTACTTATTACAAATGTTAATGACAGTTAAATTATATCACTGGAATACACTGTCTTTTTCAGTTCACAAGGCTACTGACGGATTATACGGAGATTTGAATACATTAATAGACCAATTTGTAGAAGTATTATTAGGAAAAAATAGCAATGTAAGTGAGAAAAACAAAGGCGAAATATTAAATATTAATACATTACATCTAAAAACGTACAAAGATAATGGAAAATTTAAAAAAGAGATAGAATCATATAAGAATTATTTGATTGGAATGAACACGATGATAAAACAAGAAGGAAATAGTGATTTATTCAACATTCGTGATGAAATATTAGCGGTTCTTAATAAAATATCTTACTTATTAACGTTAAAGTAATTTATTCAAACATAAATTGATTATTAAAGTACAATAACTTAAAGATATTTTAATTACTAATATATCACTATATGATTGATAGTGATATTGTGACAATTTGGCGGAGTGGTTAACGCGGCGCCCTGCTAAGGCGTTGTCCTTTGGACGCGTAGGTTCGAATCCTACAGTTGTCGTTCTTTGAACACGCGTGGTGTAATGGTAACATGGCCGCCTTCCAAGCGGCCGCATCGGGTTCGATTCCCGGTGCGTGTAATATTTATAATTATAATTCATTAGTTTGAATTATAATTATTTAGGTAGAATATTCTAGTAATCAACCATCGTGAGTCAGATCACCTTAATTGATATACGATATTATTATTATTATTGTAGTTGGTTAATCCACCACCTAATATATTATTATTTATTTATCGTCTTATTTTGTAATTCGGCTGAACAACATCTACACCCATGTATATATTGTCCTTGAGCATTCATAGAACCTTGACTACTACTAGCTGAGCGTTTAAGTCTACGTCTAACACTAGTGTTTAATCCTCCAACACCAGAACCAGGCGTATATTTATTAAATAAATTCGTTTTGACATTTCCTGTAAAGATAAGTCTTCTTTGTCCTCCAGGTCCAGAATTTATAGGTATAAATTTAAGAAATTCTACTAGAATCAATATCAGCAGACACTAAATAGATTGAATTTTCAGTAACGATAATATACTCGGTCTCCACTTTGTAAATTTTAATAATAGGGCTGGTATATTCATCTTCACTTTTAACAAGAAGCTTTTCTTGATTTTCCTTTACACCAATGATGACTAGCTTATCTAAAGAAGCGGTCCAATAATCGGCCTTTACTTCTTTATCTTCAACAATAGCTAATTTGAATGCGTGTTGGAGACACGTGGCAGAAGGCATTCTATAACTCTCGGATTCATTTTCGGAACTCATATATAAAAATAAATCAAATTTTCTTTAAATAGTTATAATCATTTAGTTATAACTATTAATTATTTAATTAATTATTTAATTAATTATTTAATTAATTAATTATTTAATTAATTATTTAGTATGAATCGATAAATAATAATCTCTCTAAAAAATAATGAAAAATAATGTTTTAAATGATGTAGAAAATTATAATGATATATTAGACAAAAATATTTGTGTAGTATTTCTTAAATACATTGGACTTATACACGAGTTTATTGAATCATTTGTAGAAAATATTTACATAGATAATAATGAATATTTAAAATATATTATTACGAAAGGTATAAAAAACACATCATATATATACATATTTTTACTGTTATATACGAAAAACTTGGATTTGGCTATATATCATACACAAAAATCGATATTATATTATGTAGAATTTATATCTCAAATAGAAGAAGACCATACTAATCAGTTACAGTTAAATTCAATAGACGCAACATTATTTATATATAAAAAAACTATATTTGATATAAATACTGATTTTAGAAATCAATATAACGAAACTGAAGAAATAAAGGAACAAATAAACACATTAAAACAGTATATGGAAATTTATAACACTACTTTAATTATGTATGTAGATAAATTGGATCTAACAAAATTAACTTTAAACGATTTACAAACCTCTGTATTTACAACTCTTTATAAAATAGTCGAATTATTAATTCAAACACCATTATTATCAAAAAAAAATGATAAGACTGACATTGAAGAATTAAATATAGTATATAATATAATCACCGAATGTAATAGGTATCATAAATATTCATTTATAAATAGTAATTATCTTACATTAATTGAGTGTATTATTAAAAAACATTTCAAGAAATATATAAACGTTAATGAGCTTCGTAATAAATTAAATGAACCAACAATAGAAAATAAATTAGAGAATATGTCTATTTGTAAAATTGTTAATTATTTATCAGTATAATTATTATATCAGTTATACTTTATCAAAGTATATCATTTTTTTTCTTATTTTTGTCTTACGATCTTTAACCGTAGGATGCGGTTGATCACCACCACTATTAATATTTTCATATTCACATTCTAATACGTTTTTTAAGAAATCGTATATTTTATACAATATTAATTCATCACATTTGCCTACAACCAATAGACTACCTGTTCTAAATATCATAAATGACACTTCATCAAAATTTGTATGTGTTGGTTGTTGTCCAGTCTGTTCTTCAATTGTATTATCATAGTAAAATTTACATTGAATCCCTGGATAAGAGCATGCATCAAAATTACTATTAATTCTATACTTATACTTCAATAGATCGTGTAATTTATCTCGGTCTATGTAATATCCGCAATTAAAATTAGAATTGATTAGAACGGTTTCACTTTTATCTTTCAAATAATCTAAATCCTCTCCAACAACCGGTCTCAATTGTTCCACCAATAACGTCAATGTTTGTGTTAATAGATCATCATTCTGTATTCCAGGTATTTCTAATTTACCAGTATTAAACACCTTCACATGAACCTCCTTATATTCATTTTTATAAAACAAACGTAAAATTAGAACAAAACAATTAAAGAATGCCCGCTTCTTTTTACTTCTATAACTCAAAATATCCTTTTTACAAGTCCCGATACTAATCTTGCGCTGATCTTTGAATTTGATTCTACCCTCTGGATTTTCAATATGTTCTATAATATATTCTTCATAACACGCTATGTCTTTTATTTGTTCTGAAATAAAATCAACCTCTTCTTTAGATGTAGAAGAATATTTAATCTGTTTTTTAATAACCCCATTTGTAGGAGTATAATATTTTATAACAGGTATTTTCCAAAAGATTGATTTTATATCAATATCTTTTTTATTCAAATAAGATATTTTTGTTTTTGTAGAAATATACAATGACGTACATTTAGGAATATTCTTTACATCATTCAATTGAAGTTTTTCTTGTTTATTTTCAATATTTTCAGATTTGTCAGTTACACTATCGTCCGTATCGCTGCCATATCCATCATTTTGTAAGAAGCTTTCCCAATCATCTTCAATATCTACCATACTATATGTATCTGTCTCAGATTATTTAAATGTATTTTTTATCTATTTAAAGCTTCAATTATTTTCTTTATCTATAATAAATATGAATTCATATATCAATGAAAAATCACAACCCCAACCAATTCCTTTAAAAAAAGTATCTTCTTTTGAAACCAATTCTCAATTAAGTCTTAATCATGCAGTTATTGACCCTAGTAAAATGTCACCACCCAATAACTTCATGGACAACTTAATGAAACGAATGGATAATTATTATTCACCATCAGATAATAAAAAAATGTACGATTTTAAAGATGAATCCATTTCTGTTTCAACCACATCCAAATAAAGTAATATTATTAATATGAATATTAATATTACTTCATTAATCAATATGTAATAATTCTTGTAATTTTATTATGCTATATCCTAATAGATATTCTTGATTACAGTTTGATATATGCATTATATGTTCTACAAATAATAAAAATTCTCTACAAATAAACCGCTTCTTATGTCGTATGATATAATTTAAAAAATTCTTCAATATATTCATTTTTTCTATATTATATTCAATACTAATCATATTTAACATATTGATATTATAATCTAGATTTTCCTTCTGTATATTTAATATTAATTTTTCCCATAAATCCTCCTTTATTATTTTTTGTTCATTGATTAATTGTTCATTTGATTGCATATAATTAATCATACTTCTAATATCTGAATTAAATAGCTGTTGTATTAATTGTAATGAGTCGTTTCCAAAATTCAATTCCTCTTTTTCATTTATATTTTTTAGAAATCTTATTATATCGTATTCAGGTAATTGATTAAATCTTAATCGCATAAACTCATTTTGGAGTGCTTCATCTATTCTACTTATATAGTTACAGATTAAACAAAACCGTACATTTGAATTGTACCCTTGTAATAAATATCGCAATGCAATCTGTGCATTCTTTGTCATATAATCTACTTCATCAAGTACTACAAATTTCATCCCATTATTAAACAGACTTTTAGAATTTACAAAGCTATTTATCTGATTTCTTATAATATCTATACCCCTTTCGTCTGATGCATTTAAATGTATCATTAGATTTTTACTGTTAGAATGTGACTGAAATGATTTAATTAAATTAATAATGCTTGTTGTTTTTCCAGTTCCTGGAGGACCATAAAATAATAAATTAGGAAAATATTTTTCTTTGATTATATTTTCCAATATTTTTTTATTTAAAGGGTCTAGAACTATCTCGTCAAAAGTATTTGGTCTATATTTTTCTACCCATGGGGTAAAGCTACTCATTATTAATATATTAACTGTTTTATATTTAAATAAAATTGAATATTATATTATAAATAAATGGGAAATCAAAACTCTATTATGAATCATTCTAGTTCTACTTCCGGATCATTGCAATTATTTATCGGATGCATGTATGCAGGCAAAACTACAAAATTAATTGAAACATACAATGATGTATTAGATGAGGACAATGATCATTCTGTTATTATTTTAACACATTCATCCGAAAATAGATATTCAATTGATGAACTTAGCACGCACGACAAAACAAAAATAGCATGCCTTAAATATGATTCTATATCGTCTTTTGTTGAAAATGAACCATCGTCTATTGAATCAACTGATCTTATTTTAATTGATGAGGGACAGTTTTTCGATGATTTAACAAATGTTGTAATATTAGTTGAAAAATTTCATAAACACGTTTGTGTATTTGGATTAGATGGTGATTTTAAACGAAATAAATTTGGCAAAATACTTGATCTAATTCCATTCTGTGATTCTGTAGAAAAATTACGAGCTAATTGTAAGTGTGGAGATCCTGCTATTTTCAGTAATAGAACTATTAAAAATGATTCTCAGATATTAGTTGGATCCACAGACGTATATGAACCATTATGTAGAAAATGTTACATTGAAAATAATATATTTTAAAACCATTTAAATTAAATTTGTTTATTTATTTATTAAATGTCCGAAACTATTGTTCCTGAAAAGAAAAAACGGGGTAGAAAAAAGCTAAATGTTGAGGTTATAATCGATTCTACCCCAGTTGAAAAACCTCCTCCTAAAAAAAGAGGGAGAAAACCAAAAGGGGGAAAAATTGTACAAAATACGATTATTTTAAATAACGCAATTGAACAAGAACCCAATGTTATTTTACATTTAAAATGTTGTCTTAATGATATTACCGAACAATTCCAAGATAAGTTCACATATAATCCGGTGGTCGAATCTATTCAAAGTTATAATTTTGAAAAGAACGAAGTCAACTCATTTTTATCTGATGATAAACATAAGGAATTTTGTTCAGTAATTAAGAATAATCCGGAACAATCTGATGATGATGATGATAATGACGAGGATGATACTAGTAGTGAACGAAATATGAAAAATATTTGGAAAAAAATGGCTTCATTAAAAATGAAACTTCATAAAAATAATATTTCGGATAAAAGATCTGCTTGTTTTTGGTGTACATATGAATTCGATAATCCACCCATATTTATTCCCAAAAATATATTTAAAGACGCTTATCAAGTATATGGATGCTTCTGTACTCCAGAATGTGGAGCAGCATATTTAATGAATGAAAAAATTGACTCTTCTGTAAAATTTGAAAGATACCAACTCATGAATAATATATATGGTAAAATATATAATTATACTAAAAATATTAAACCTGCTCCAGATCCTTATTATTTACTAGACAAATATTATGGTAATTTATCGATTAAAGAATATCGACAATTATTTAATAATGATCAAATGTTAATTATTGTTGATAAACCACTTACGCACGTATTTCCAGAATTATATGAAGATAATTCTGATTTCATATTAAATCAGCGAACCATTCCTACGAATAACACATTTAAATTAAAACGTAAACCTATCACTAAAAAAAATGCTAGTATATTAGATAATCTTGGTATAAATAAAAATTAATCCATTTAATTTTTTAATTTTTATTTCGTCACCTTCTTTGTATCAGCTAGTTTTTGATTTTCCTTAACTTCTTGATATTTTTTATATAATTCTGCCTTTTCCTGTTCTGCTCTAAATTTTTTAGCACCATTATCCATTAAATTTCTTATCTCTCCGTATATCTGTTGATTGGTTGTTGTAGGAGATTCCTTTTCTTTCTGTATTATTCCATGATAATCATTTAATACATCCATTACATTATAATCAAATTCTACTAATTTAGTTTCCGCTTCTAACTCAGTGTATTCTGTTTGTCGTATTATTACCTGAACCAATTCCATTTTCCGTACAGACATTATTATTTCGTATTCTTTTTTTCTAGATTCAATCATTGATTGTTGATTTTGAGATACATCATAAACCGTATTTAATTCATTTGTGGTTAAATCAGTATTCATATTAATATTATTCTTATTTTTACTTTATATTATAATTTGTACATATTATATATAAAACCATATTAAATATAAACTACCAATGATAGTATACATGTCACATCATACATCATTACCAATATCAGTTCCAATGTCAGTTCCAATGCCAGGAATTGATTTTTCAAATTTAAAAACAGAAGTAAATAATGTTATTGAAAATCATATAAATACGGCTGTTTCACAACTCCTATCTGATTGTAATACGTTTAAAGAAACACACGACTATATATGTAATTTACCTTTTGTGAAACAAATATATTCTGACAACAATATTCTGAATAATAAAATTGACGTATTAGTCAAAGAAAATTTAGAGTTTAAAGAAAAATTATTACACTTAACACAAAACCTAGAAGATATTAAACAAAATATTAATAATGAACCTATACAATTAGAAATTAATGAAATAGATGTTGTGATCGAAAATGATGAAATAAAAAAACAATTAGAAAGTGAAACTATATCTGATGAAGAAGAAGAAGAAGAAGAGGAGGAAGCAGTAGAAGAAGAAGAAGAAGAAGAAGAAGAAGAAGAAGAAGAAGAAGAAGAAGAGGCAGAAGAAGAAGCAGTAGAAGAAGCAGTAGAAGAAGAAGAAGAAGAAGAAGAAGAAGAAGAAGCAGTAGAAGA
>Ga0206131_10002141_pt1 | contig 24354 bp, 20 predicted proteins | sample Helgoland_Spring_FD_148636 | JGI IMG/M metagenome (GOLD analysis project Ga0206131, IMG submission 148636) | Pelagic subsurface seawater microbial communities from Kabeltonne, Helgoland, North Sea - Helgoland_Spring_Bloom_20160517_1 | ecosystem: Environmental > Aquatic > Marine > Epipelagic ...
CTGCGCCGCTGACAAATGCTGATGCCCCTGCGATTGCAATTATTTTCTTTGTTAGTCCAGACATAATGTCCACTCCCTTTCGTTGTTTGTGTTTTTTCAGAGTTACACCACTCTTTTGTGTTAGCCGCCACCCGTTCATCAGGCAGCAAGGCCGATCTTGACTATTCGCATAGTCAAATTGGTTCCTTGAAATCAAGTGCCCGACAATCATCATTTTTCCATCCGACCTGAAGCGGCGCGCCGATTTCCAGACCGAGATGCCCCGATGTGTTTGGCACTTTCACGATGAATTGATCATCGCCAGCCACATTCATCCGGCACCGGATATGGTCGCCAAGATAGATTAATTCTTCAATGCGTGCGTCCAATGAGCTTGTGCCAGCGGATTTTTTCGCCGTAACGACACAACGTTCCGGCCGAACCGATAAGGTTGTCCGGCTGCCAACAGCACCAATATTCACAGCAAGCGCCTTGACGATATCGCCTGCGTCCAGCTTGACCGTCGCAATATCCTTGCTAATCGACTGAACCGTGCCAAGCATTTGGTTATTCTCGCCGATAAATTGGGCCACAAACGCATTTTCCGGCTTTTCATAAAGCGTAACCGGATCAGCAAGCTGTTGGATAATGCCATCATCAAAAACCGCAATCCGGTTTGACATGGTCAAGGCTTCAGACTGATCATGCGTTACATAGACAACCGTCACGCCAAGATTTTCATGAATATGCTTGATTTCATATTGCATATGTTCGCGAAGCTGTTTGTCGAGCGCGCCAAGCGGTTCGTCCATCAAAACCAACTCAGGATTAAACACCAATGCGCGTGCCAGCGCGATCCGCTGTTGCTGCCCACCAGATAATTGCGCTGGTTTCCGGTCAATAAAGGCCAGCATCTGAACCATATCAAGAACCGCGCGCACTTTATCTTCAACTTCGGCTTTTGGCATGTTGCGCACTTTCAGCGGAAAGGCCAGATTTTCGCCAACAGTCATATGCGGAAAAAGCGCGTAATTTTGGAACACCATGCCGATGCCGCGCTTATGCGGCGGAATATTATTGATTGGGCGGCCACCTAATTCAATATCGCCATGCGTTGCCGTTTCAAAACCGGCAAGCATCATCAGACAGGTTGTCTTGCCTGACCCCGACGGCCCCAACATTGTTAAAAACTCGCCAGATGCGATATCTAGGTTCAGATTTTTAACGACAAGAGTTTCGCCGTCATAGCTCTTTTGGACCCCTTTGAAGCTGACGAATGGGTCATTGGCTTGCACCATTTTTATCCTAACTAGCTTTGTCTTCTTGGACTTAATTTTTTATGTTTATTTGCAACAATATCATTTCAGCAAAATCTTGAACCGATATTTAGCACCTAACTAAAACACCTAAGGATATGATTTGCAACAAATTCTGACCGTTTGGAAAATTTTTCCATCAAGTTCTGCCTAACCGCCTATTTTTGCGGTTATCACACCGCGGCCTAACGCCGGTTATGATGGATTCGACCAATTAAATTTAACAAGATTTGTGCGGCCAATGTTGTCGTGCTGCCACTATGGTCATAATCCGGCGCCACCTCAACGAGATCGACGCCGATGATCGTGCCGCGCTTGGTCAAACCATCCAGAAATTCCAAAATCTCATAATAGAAAAACCCGCCATGTGACGGCGTTCCTGTTCCCGGGGCAACCGATGGATCAAACCCGTCAATATCGATTGTCACATAATAGCGGCCACCAGCTGGAATTCGATCAAGCATGCCAGCAACACCCAATTTTCGGAATTGGCGAACCGATTGAATATCAGATCCCATTTTGCGCGCGTCGTCATAACCGTCCTTTGCGGTTGACGACACATTGCGGATACCAACCTGCGACAAGCCCGTCACATATGGCTTTTCAGCGGCACGGCGCATTGGATTGCCATGCCCGTATTTGACCCCATGCCGTTCGTCAACGAAATCAAGATGCGCATCAATTTGCACAAGGTGAAACGGATCTTCATCGCTAAAGGCATTGATACAGGGAATATTCACCGAATGATCGCCGCCAAGAACCACCGGCACCGCGCCAGCGGCAAGAATCGCACGAACCCCCGCTTCAATATTGGCATGGCTTTTCATTGTATCAGTGTGAATGATATCGGCGTCGCCAATATCTACAATTCGAACCTGATCTGCCTGAAGATATGTGACATCATCTTCGTGGTCATAGGCACCGGCATGGCCGAACGAAAATAGCGTTGATGCTTCGCGGATACCGCGCGGGCCAAATCTAGCGCCAGCCCGAAATTGAGTGCCAAAATCAAACGGCGCGCCAAGAATGGCAAAATCAGCATCGATCGACGACCAATCAGGCTGATAAGGATATTTGCCGAAGCTACATAATCCGACAAATGGCAAATTCAAACGCCCTGTTTCATATCCATGTCCTGACATAACATATCCCCCTTATTACCGATCAGCCGCAAAGACCAGATTGCCAAACGCTAATCCAAGCAGTTAAAATCTGCAAGCTGCCAAATCATTTTGCCCTTTACGAAAAGCATGGCTTTGGCGCAAAGTTGGAACAATCAGGCGTTGCTCTTGAATATTGGTTACGCTGTCCTGTAATTACGCCAAAGACTGGGAGTGAAGACCATGCCCCTCGACCAACAGACATTTGCCAAATGCAAGATCGTAAAGGCCGTCGCCAATCGCGGGCATCAACCATCGCCCTTTCCCGAATTTGACGATAATTTGAACAGCCGCAATATGGATAAGGCCTATACTGCGATTTCGGCATGGCCACATTATCATCCAACCCCGCTGATCTCGCTTGATAAGCTTGCCGATTTCTGTGGCGTTGCCGCGGTCTATTACAAAGACGAGTCTCAGCGTCTTGACCTGAAATCATTCAAAGCCCTTGGCGGGGCCTATGCGGTGGCCAATCTTGTCGCCAGCAAAAAAGCCGAAGGCATTGATCCGGCCACCATTACCGTGACAACGGCGACCGATGGCAATCATGGCCGTTCGGTTGCATGGGGCGCAAAGCAGGCTGGCTGCCGCGCCGAAATCTATATCCACGAACATGTCAGTCAAGAACGTGCCGACGCAATGGCGGCCTATGGCGCTAAAATCAATCGGATTACCGGTAATTACGAAGCCTCACTTGCCGCCTGCAAAGATGATGCTGCGGCGCATGGCTGGCATATTGTATCTGACACATCATGGGCTGGTTACCGCGAAATGCCGCTTGATATCATGGCAGGCTACAGCGTGATGGGGCGCGAAACCATTGCTCAAATGCAGGGCGATGGCCCAAGCCATTGTTTTCTGCCAATCGGCGTTGGCGGCATGGCCGCCGGGATCGTTGCACCACTTTGGCAGCATATGGGGGCCAATCTTGGCAAGATGATTGGCGTTGAATCTTATATGTCGGCCTGTTTTTTGAACAGCATCGAAGCCCAAGCACCAAGCCTTGTTGATATTCGTGAAGAAACGTTGATGGCGGGTTTGTCATGTGGCGAAATTTCCGATCTTGCCTGGCAGATATTGCAACCAACTCTGGATCATTGCCTGTCAATCACCGATGACGCCATCGCGCCGCTTATGGCAGGGTTTGCCGATGGCGTCTTTGGCGGCGGCGCAATTGAGGCTGGCGAATGTTCAACCGCTGGTCTTGCGGCCTTGATCGCGGCTAAAAATGATCCGGCGCTGTGGCAAAAGCTTGGCTTTGGCCCATCTTCAGTCGTGCTTTTGATCGGCACTGAAGGCGCAACTGATCCGGGGCTCTATGACCGGCTTTTAACCGAAGGACGGCAGAAGTGACGGCGCCGCAACGCGGCTTTGAGACTGCCGAATTCGCCAGCCGCTGCACCAAGGCGCAACTGGCGATGGCTGCCGATGATATTGGCGCGCTGCTATTAACAAGCGAAGCCGATATCCGGTATTTTACCGGCTTTATGACACAATTTTGGCAAAGCCCGACACGCCCGTGGTTTGTTTTGATCCCGGCAAGTGGCAAGCCGGTTGCCATCATCCCGTCAATCGGCGTGCCGCTGATGCGCGATTGCTATATTGGCGATTTGCAATCATGGCCATCACCCGCTGCCGATGATGACGGCATTACCCTTCTGACCAGCGTGATCCGCCATCATCTTGGCCAGTCAGGCCGGCTTGGCATGATGATGGGGCGCGAAACCGCTATTCGTATGCCTTTTCATGATCTTTGCGCCTTGCAGGGCGGTTTGGATGGCATTGCTTTTTGCGATATGACCAGTGAGATTCAGCATATCCGCATGATCAAATCACCTGCCGAACAGGCCAAATTAACGCATATCTGCCAAATTGTTTCGGGCGTTTTTGCCGATTTGCCGCAATGGGCTAAGGCCGGCATGCCGCTTGATGACTTGTTTCGCCAGTTCAAAATCAAGGCTCTTGTAGCCGGTGTTGATGATGTCAGCTATCTGGTTGGTGGCGCAGGCCCTGACGGTTATCGCGACATCATCGCCCCACCAACCGGCCGCCCGCTTGCCGCAGGTGATGTGTTCATGCTTGATACCGGATGCGTATGGGATGGCTATTTCAGTGACTTTGACCGCAATTTTGCCATGCATCATGCCAGTGATGAAGCGCATGAAGCGCATCATCGCCTTTATGATGCAACACAAGCGGCGATTGATATTCTACGGCCGGGGGTTACAGCTGCTGATCTGTTTTTTGCCATGGATGAAATATTACGGCCCGATCAGCAAGGCACCAGCCAGCATGACCAAACCCAGCAGATCAGCGCCGTTAAAACAGGGGACGATGGCGTTGGCCGCTATGGGCATGGTCTTGGCACGCAATTGACCGAACCGCCATCACATACCAATTGGGATCAAACCGTGATTACCGCAGGCATGACGCTGACGCTTGAGCCATCGCTTGGCTATGGCAATGGTTTAACGATGGTGGCCGAAGAAAACCTGCTCGTTCTCGAGGATCGGGTTGTGTTATTATCGACCCGCGCCGCACGCGATTTACCGGTCATTCCTGCTGCTTAAGACCAAAGGAGGATATTTCATGTCTGCGCCTATCACCACATCCAAAGATCGGACACCGCCTGAATTTACCCATCTTCCATTTCGATTGGCACGCGCTGACGAAACGGCAATTCAGATGGGGCTGGTCACGCTAGAAACCGATCTGACAATCGAAACCGAATTGCGTCATTTCATTGGCGATGCTGTTGGCACAGATATCGGGCATGGACAGCCCCCCACCATTCTTCATAGCCGCATCGCCTGTGATGATCAGGTGACTGTCGAAAATCTTACCGCGATGAAAGAACGCTTTGCCGATGCGCTTGCCCTCTTTCCGTCTGGCTATCATTTTGACGTGATTGGCTATGGCTGCACTTCGGCATCATTATTGATCGGCGAAGACATTGTTCAGGCCATTATCAAATCGCATGTCGATGTTGATCACGTCACCACCCCTTTGACCGGCGCAAGACGGGCGCTAAAGGCTGTCGGCGCTAAAAATATTGGCTATCTTGCTCCTTATATTTCTGAAATATCAGAAAAAATGTGTTTCCTTCTTGAAGATGATGGATTGCAGATTGGCGCTGCCGCCACCTTTGGCGAAGGGCGTGATTCGGTTGTTGGCTGTATTCACCCACAATCGATATTAGACTCGATTGACGCAATAATCAGCACCGCGACCATGCCGCTGGATGCCATTTTCATTTCCTGCACTTCGCTGAAATGCGCCACGATTATCGCCGCTGCCGAGGCCCAATATGGCATACCGGTTATATCGAGCAATTCGGCAATTGCATGGGATATGGCACGGCTTGCCCGCATGGCCATACCTGCAAATGAAAAAGGCTTGCTATTTCAGCAGGATTGACGAATCCACCTTGGCAAGATCGGATTGGCCGCAAAGGCCAAGGGTGAGATCAAGTTCTTTATGAATGATTTCCAATGTCTGGCGGACGCCCGCCTGACCTTTGGCGCCAAGCCCATAAAGAAACGCGCGTCCGATCATCGTGCCTCTGGCACCAAGCGCGATGGCGCGAAGCACATCCTGACCCGACCTGATACCACCATCCATCCAGACTTCGGCACGATCGCCAATCGCATCAACGATGGCTGGCAAGGCAGTGATTGACGACATGGCACCGTCAAGCTGGCGGCCACCATGGTTCGACACGACAATCGCATCAGCCCCGACATTAACCGCAGCAAGCGCATCTTCGACATCCAGAATGCCCTTGACGATCAATTTCCCGCCCCATTGTTTGCGGATAGCGGCAACATCATCCCATGACAATGACGGATCAAACTGGCTAACCGTCCAATCGGCAAGCGACGACATATCCTTGACGCCTTTTACATGACCAACAATATTGCCGAATTGCCGCCGTTTCGTGCCAAGCATGCCAAGACACCATGCAGGCTTTTGCATTAGATTCAGAATATTGCGAAAGGTTGGTTTTGGCGGCGCACTTAGGCCATTTCGTACATCTTTATGGCGCTGCCCCATCAATTGCAGGTCAAGCGTTACCATCAAGGCCGAACAATTGGCATCGCGGGCGCGCTCGATCAAGCGCGATACAAAATCACGATCCCGCATCACATAAAGCTGAAACCAAAAGGGTGTTGGGCTATTTTCGGCAACATCCTCGATTGAACAGATCGACATGGTCGATAGGGTGAAGGGAACGCCAAATTCGGCAGCGGCTTTGGCCGCCAGAATTTCACCATCAGCATACTGCATGCCGGTCAATCCGGTTGGCGCCAACGCCACTGGCATTGGCAGCTTTTGCCCAAGCATCGACATTTCAGTGGTGCGATTACTGACATCAAGAGCAACACGCTGACGAAACTTGATCGCCGCAAGATCGCTTTCATTGGCGCGATAGGTCGATTCAGTCCATGACCCGCTATCCGCGTAATCATAAAACATCCGCGGCACCCGCCGTTTTGCCAATTTTTGTAAATCTTCGATACAGGCAATCGCTGTCATCACACGCCTCGTCAAATCCATCGCAAATTAAAACCATGCTTTACAGCATGACGTGGTGAATCTCAACCAATGCTTCACGCCGTGATCAGCAGGATCATAGCCCTAGCGATATCGACGCAGCATCGCACTCATTAACATCACCGGCACCAGCCCTGACAGCACGATCATCAAAGCTGGCAAAGCGGCCACTTCAAGCATTTCATCCTTGGCAAATTGATAGGTATAAGTTGCCAATGTATCGAAATTAAACGGCCGCAACAGCAAGGTCATCGGCAATTCTTTCATCACATCGACAAAAACCAGCATCATCCCCGCCAGAAACGAGCTTTTCAGCAATGGCATAATCACCCGCCGGATCGAATCCATATAGCCTTGTCCCAAAACCCGGCTGGCATTCATCATATTGGCCGGAAGCCGCCTGACACCCGAAATCATCGCGCCATAACCAACTGCCTGAAACCGCACGATATAGGCCAGAAACAACACGCCAATGCTGGTAATCAAAATGCCCTGAAATTGCGGCCCGAATAACGCCGCAATCGCGCGATCAAGCTGGCCGGTAAAGATCAAAACGCCAATCGCCAGAATAGTGCCCGGAAACGCATAGCCGGTAGAGGCAAATAACGCCAGTTTCCGGGTTTTAGACCCAGCGCGAAAACTGGCCGTGACAACAATAAAGGCCGATAAAACCATGATCACCAACGCCGCAATCGCTGCGACGATCAGCGTATTGCCGATAATGCCCCGAATGGCCAGAAAATCAGCCAGCAAATCATTGGTTGCAACCAGCCCAACAAGAACCCCAACAGGAATGAAAAACCCAAATAACAACGGGATTGCACAAACGGCCCAACATGCCAAAACCCCCGCCTTTGTTGGCACTAGCATGGCAAGCGGCGTTTGGTTACGGCTGCTGCTGACATATTGCTGGCGCGATCTGGCATATAGTTCCAGCCCTAAAAGCGCCAAAATAAAGCCAAAGCCCACAATCGAGATCTGCGCCGCCGCGACAAGATTATTCATCCCCAGCCAGACATTGAAAATGCCCAAGGTAATTGTCTCGATGGCAAAAAACTCAACAGTGCCAAAATCAGACATCACTTCCATCATGACCAGTGCAAGACCGGCCATAATCGCCGGACGCGCCAACGGCAGGCCAACCTGCCAGAATTGCGACCGATTATGCACAAGCGCAATTTCAAACAGGCTCGCCGGTGTCAACCGAAAGGCGATCCGCGTCACCATGTAGATATAGGGGTATAAAACCGAAGCCATGACCAAAATGGCACCCCCAAGCGAGCGGATTTCAGGAAACCAATAATTGCGCGGGCTTTGCCAGCCAAACAAATGACGAAGCCCCGATTGAAGCGGGCCAGCATATTCAAAAAACTCGGTATAGCTATAGGCAATGATATAGGCCGGAATGGCCGCTGGCAGCAAAAGCATCCATTCAAGCATGCGGCGACCAGCAAAATCATAACGGCTGATGACCCATGCCGAACTGACCCCAAACCCAATCGCAACAACACCAACCCCTGCCATCAAAATCAATGTATTGCTGATGTAACGGCCAAGAACAGTGTCATAAAGATGCGACCATAGCCCGCCACTATCGCCAAATGCCGACAAAAGAACCGCCAGCACCGGCCCTAGAATCAGGCCGCATAGCAGAATAACGCCAATTGACCACCGATCGACCGGTTGGCGCTGTGCGCGGGCAAAATTCGATAGAAACGTAGCTACCATCCGACGCGATCAATAATCATCTGCGCCTTGGGTGCCAGCGCGGCAAGCCGTTCAATCGGCAATGTATCAGGCTTGAAACGCCCCCAACTTGCCAGCTCTCCATTAACCAAAACCGACGGATTAACCGGATATTCGAAATTGATTTCTCCATAGAGATGCTGGGCTTTTTCCTCGGTCAGAAATTCAAGAAAGGCAATGGCCGCCATTTTATTTTTGGCATATTTGGCAACACCACCACCCGAAATATTCATGTGATTGCCGCGATTAGACTGATTGGTAAAGACCAGCCGGATGGATTGCGCCCAGTCTTTTTGGTCAGCCTTGTCGCCAAATTTCATATTGCCGTAATAATAGCTATTCATGATCGCAACATCGCAAAGACCCTGAAAAATAGCCTTGGCTTGACTGCGATCATTGCCTTGCGGTTTACGCGCCAGATTACCAACAACGCCGCGTGCCCATGTTTCGGTTGCCGCCTCACCATGCGCCGCAATCATCGATGCCACCAAGGCTCGATTATAATCATGGCTGCCAGCGCGGCTACAAATTCGACCTTTCCATTCCGGTTTGGCCAAGTCTTCAAGGTCAAGAACAGCACCTTCGGCAACGCGCGTTTTTGATGTCACCAGAATACGCGCACGTTCTGAAAATCCAAACCAACGGTTATCTTCAGACCGCAGCCGCGACGGTATATTGGCCTGCAAAATTGATGAGTCAACCGGTGTCAGCAAATCCAGATCGGCATATTCAGAAAGCCGCGCAATATCCACGGTCAAAATCACATCGGCAGGGCTGGCTGGCCCTTCGGCTTTCAAACGCTGCGCCAACCCTTTTGACGAATAGACAACATTGGTTTCAATGCCGGTTTTAGCCGTAAATGCGTCAAGAAATGGCTGGATTAAAACCTGCTGCCGGTGCGAATAGATATTGATCTTTTCAGCCGCAAAGCCAATTGATGTCGAAGCCGTAATCGCCATAAAAACGGCAGCGGCTAGATATTGGCGCGTCAGTTTAAAATAAGGAAAAGCAAAGCGTGTCATTTTCATATCCTACCGATCCGGAGCGATTCGTACATATTAGATAATCATGCTTAGCCGCCAGTAAATGGCATTTTTCATTTATCTATAACAAAAAGCTTACTTGAGAATGATTATCAAACTCAAAAAGCCGCTGCAAGTCTTTTACACGAATCATTCTCAAATACTGATTTCATCATTTTTTCGATTGCAAATTATGCTGGCTGAGCTATGACCTGTTGGCCGTTCGGTGGCAAAAATACAATCCCTCAAAATGTTAGGGTTAAGACATGGATATCATGATGGGAATGAGCACGGACGCGTTTCTGATTGCGCTTGTCCAGATTATCGCAATCGACATTGTTCTTGGCGGCGACAATGCCATCATCATCGCCCTTGCCTGCCGGAACCTACCGCCAAAACAAAAACGCCTTGGCATTATCTGGGGTACTGCCGGTGCCATTATCTTGCGGGTCATTCTGGTGTTTTTTGCCAGCGCCTTGATGACAACGCCGGGTTTGCGGCTTGTTGGCGGGTTGTTGCTATTATGGATTGGCGTGAAATTGCTAACCGATCAGGCCGATCATGGTCTGGATGGTAAAATTGCCGAAAAAAGCAGTCTCATCGGTGCGATCCAGACAATCATTGTTGCCGATTTCGTGATGAGCCTCGACAATGCTCTGGCGATTGCAGCCGCAGCAAAAGGAAGCATGTTCCTAGTGGTTTTCGGGCTGGTGCTAAGCGTGCCGATCATTATTGGCGGCAGCGCCATCATTTTGCGGATTATGGAACGGTTTCCCATCATCATCACATTCGGGGCAGGCCTGCTTGGCTGGCTTGGCGGCAGCTTGATTGCGAATGACGAGATCAATGTCAACATCATGCCCGAAGTGATTATACAGGCCCCGTGGATTGCCGCGATTGCCGGCGCCGCCTTTGTGGCTGGGCTTGGCACTATGCTGGCGGCGCGAAAAAAAGCAAGCAACTAGTCATCGCGCAGTAATTTTTCAATTAATGCATGCTAATTGATTGGCATGAGACGAAATTTCGTTAGTCTCATGCCATCGGAATCACTTTATCATGGCAGCGTTACAATGACCCAACAAAACACTCCCAAAATTGCAGTTATCGGATTTGGCGAAGCTGGGTCTTGCCTATGCCAAGGCTGGGGCCGAAGTGACGTTCACGCCTTTGACATCAAACAGATTGGCGACACAGACACCGCCGCCAACAAAACCAGCCAGATGCAGGAGGCGGGTGTTATTATTGGCGATGATGCGGCAAGCACGGTTCGCCAAGCCGATATGATTTTCAGCACGGTCACTGCCGATCAGGCACATGCCGCCGCAAGCGCCGCCGCCGCGGGCATCCGCCCCGGTGCCTATTTCTTTGATCTGAACAGCTGTGCCCCATCCACCAAGCAAAGAAATGCCGTAATCATCACCGAGGCTGGCGGGCGCTATGTCGATGTGGCGGTTATGGCCACGATCACCCCAAAATATCACCAGACCGCAATGTTGGTTGCCGGTGAACATGCCGAATCTGCTATCGCTTTGATGCTGGCTTTAGACATGAAGCCGGTTCATGTTCCCGGGCCGGTTGGCCGGGCCTCGACAATCAAGATGATCCGTTCGGTTCTGGTCAAGGGCATCGAAGCATTGACCGCCGAATGTTTCAGCGCAGCCACGATTGCCGGTGTTGCCGATGAGGTGGCAGCCTCGCTTGACGCATCGCAAACCAAAGATGGCTGGAAAGACCAAGCCGCCTATAATATGGAACGTATGACAACCCACGGCATTCGGCGCGCCGCCGAAATGCGTGAAGTGGCGATCACCCTTGCCGATCTGAATATCGCTGGCAGAATGACCGCTGGCACGATTGAGTGGCAGGATCAGCTTGGCAATCTTGGCCTGTCATTGCTTGACACTGAAGGTCTTGAACCGCGCCTAAGCGCCATTCGTTCGGCACTCGACGCCAAAACCGGCCATTAAGCGGCGCGCCTTCTTCGTCTTTATGCCGGCTTTGCCGATTTTACCGCTTTGCCTTCATAAAAGCCGATGAACACACCAGTTGCCAGAATGGCAGCAACCCCTATCCATTGCATTGGGGCCAATGTTTCGCCAAGCCAGAAAGCTGCCGAAACCGCCGCCACCAAAGCCTCGGACAGCATCAAAATACCCACAAGGCCAGGCGAAACATATTGCATGATGCGGAAAATCAGCAAGACCGACGGCAAAAACACCACCGCCGAAGCCAGAAAGGCTGGCGGAATGGCCTGCAGTAACACCGCTAGCTGCGGTATTGGATCGCCGAGATAAATGGCTGCAATCAGCGCCATGATCCCGCCAAATAGATATTGTAAGAAGCTGACATGGACGAAATTCAACCCATCATAGCGGCGGATCATAACCGATCCCAACGCCCAAAAAAGTCCCGATAAAAGCCCCAATAAATCAGCCGGATCAAATCGCAACTCGTCACGATTGACCCCTGTCACAAGGGCGCAACCCACAAGCGCGGCAGCAATGGCAAGCCAACGCCCCCACCCAGCGCGTTCGCGAAGCACAAAATAGGCGATGACCGTTGACCAAATTGGCGTCATATAAAACAAAATGACCGTTTTGGTGACCGACGCCACAACAAGTCCGAGCGCATAAAGCGCAAAGCCTGCCCCCATCAAGGCACCGGCAAAAGCGGCCCGCCCCCAATCACGGCGTGATGATTGCGCAGCTTTGACAATCAACGGCAACATCGCCACGGCGGGCAGGAAATGAAATAGCACCACAACCCAAAGGCCAGATAGTCCCATCGCTTCGATATGGCGCATCGGCACCCATAAGACGCCCCAAAAAGACGAAGCAAGGAAAATGATCAACAATGCCTGACGTTGTTCATATTCCCGCGTAAATAGCGATAGAAACCAAATCATAAGTTACCTTTCGGGACGGCCTACATGAATTTAGCATGAACAGCATGCCCCCTTAACCAGTCTATTGCAGATCTGAAAAGGCGTTTTTAAGCCGCTCTGCCGCCTCGATCACAAGGTCACGCCGACAGGCAATATTGAACCGTAAAAAACTGTCACCACCGACGCCGAAACTGTTGCCGTGATTGACCGCAATCTGCGCCTGCTGTTCAACGCGGCGGGTAAATTCGGCGCAATCCATGCCGGTATCGGCAAAATCAACCCAGCAAAGATACGTCGCCTCGATCGGCATTGAGCGCACCCCCGGAATCAAAGCCATCGCCGCATCAAAAATACGTCTGTTTTCTGCGAGATAATCAAGCAGCGCATCAAGCCAGTCATCGCCATGTTCCCATGCGGCGGTACACATCAACATGCCAATCCGGTTAAAAGACATTCCTGCAGCGGCAAAGGCCACCCGCGCCAAACGCGAACGCAAGGCATCATCGGCGACAACCATGCTGCCAATCATACAGCCAGCAAGATTAAAGGTCTTGGTTGTCGCCACAAGCGTGACAAGCCGGTGCCTTATTGATGGCACTGCCTTTGCGAGGACATGATGCTGATTACCCTTGTAAACAAGGTCATTATGCACCTCATCACTGATCAGCGTCAGGTCATGCGTTTCGCAGAAATCAGCAAGCTGTTGCAATTCCTCAGGCGACCAAACTCTGCCGCCCGGATTATGCGGCGAGCAAAATAGAATGATTTTTTCATCGCCGGTCAGACTGGCCGCAAGCGCGTCCAGATCCATATGATAGCGACCATCACGCTGAACCAATGGCGATTCAACAAGGCGGCGATCAGTGCCTTTGATAATACGGGCAAACGCATGATAAACCGGCGCAAAGACGATCACCCCATCACCAGGCGCGCTATAGGCATTCAGGCAAAGGCTGATGGCATTGCCAAGACCATGCGCATTGATGATCCAGTCAGGTTCAACATTCCAGTGATGGCGCCGCTTCATCCAGCCGATCAAGGCCGCACGATAGTCACTATCATCACCAAAATAACCATGAACGCCGTGATCGAGGGCAGCAGCCAAAGCCGATTGAACCGCAGGCGGGGCGCGAAAATCCATATCGGCAACCCACATCGGAATGCCGGTTTCGGGCGAAACGCCATATTTTGATTCGACCGTGTCCCATTTTGATGAATGAGTCCCGACGCGGTCAATGATCTCGTCAAAATCAAAAGACATTATGCGGCCTCCCCTGCCAATTCTATTCGCGTGAACCTGCCAAACAGGCTTTATCTATAGGGTGAGTTTTGGATATTTGCCAAGCCTAATCATTTGCCAAGCCCAATCAATAGCTGGCAAAATCGCCTATCGGCCCATCCGCCGGATAACGCCTAGCGTCCGGCGCTGCGAAGATCGTCAATGGTTTGCCGCGGGGTAATGGCTTCGGTCGAGATAACAAGATCAAGAACCGCCCCCGTATCCGACGCCAAGGCACGCGCAAAGGCATCGGCAAAATCGGCCGTTTTTTCAACAGTTTCACCATAAAAGCCATAGGCCTTGGCAAGCGTCACAAAATCGGGATTCGCAAGTTCGGTTCCTGATACCCGTTCCGGATAATGGCGTTCTTGATGCATTCGGATCGTGCCATAGGTACCGTTATTCACAATCAATATCACCGGCTGCAAACCGGCCTGCATGGCCGATCCAAGTTCATTGCCATTCATCTGGAAATCGCCATCACCGGCAAAACACAGAACAAAGCGTTTTGGATCATGCGCCTTGGCCGCAATCGCCGCTGGCACGCCATAACCCATTGCCCCGCTTTGCGGTGCCAAAAGCCGTGCTTTGGGGCCGAATTTCAGGAATTTATTTGGCCAGATGGCAAAATTACCAGCGCCATTGGTAATGATGGCATCATCGGGAATGACATCGCGGATATGCGCCATCACATCGCCCATATCAAGGCTTCCCGGCTGTGGCTTAACGCTATAGCTGGCATCATAGGCGGCCTTGGCGGCTGCAACCCAGTCACGCCTGTCATCATCGGCCTTCAGGCTGATTTTTGACAGGGCTGCCGCCATTGCATTTGGCGTTGCCTGAAGCGGCAGATCGGCCGCGTAAATCTTGCCAATTTCATCATCAGACGGATGGCAATGAACCAGCTTTGCCTTCATGTTGGGGCAATCAAACATGCTGTAACCATCGGTTGTACATTCGCCAAAACGTACATTGATCGCCAAAATCAAATCGGCTTCATCGATCAGGGTTTTGATATAGCCAAGAACGCCAACACCAGCATCACCAACATAGGACGGATGGTAATTATCGCAGATATCGTGAAAGCGGAATGCAGCCACAAGCGGCACATGATTTGCACCGGCAAATGATTCCAGCTGGCGTGCGGCCTCAATTGACCAGCCAGAGCCACCATATAGAACAAGCGGGCGCCTCGCCGCGTCTAACAGGCCGGAAAGCTGGTCAATCTGTGCTGATGAAATGTCTGGCGCAGGGATGTTTACGGGCGCACAAGCCTTGGCGCTAACTGGCGCGGTTAGCATATCTTCAGGAAGCGCAACCACGACAGGGCCCGGCCTTCCGCTTAGCGCCGTTGTCCATGCCCGCGACATGATTTCAGGAATGCGGTTCGCATCGTCAATTTCAACAACCCATTTGGCAACCTTGCCAAAATAATGTGAATATTCAATTTCTTGGAAAGCTTCGCGGCCTTTCATGCCAACGCCAACCTGCCCAACAAACACAATCATCGGTGTCGAATTCTGCATGGCGGTATGAATACCGATTGAGGCATTAGTTGCGCCGGGCCCGCGTGTGACAAAACAAAGACCGGGCGTTCCGGTTAATTTTCCCCATGCTTCGGCCATATAGGCAGCGCCGCCTTCATTGCGGCATAACATAAGGTCAAATTTATCCTTGCGATCATACATCGCATCAAGCACGGCAAGATAGCTCTCGCCAGGGACGCCAAATCCCTTTGTGCCACCAAGCGCAATCAGACAGTCCATAAGCAGACCGCCACCATTTTTTACATGAGAAGCCATGGTAATATTCCTAAGAAAAACCGACAAGACGGCAATGGCAGCGCGTCAAAACACCACCATGCCGTCAAAGCTTAGGAAACTGTGGCGACCTTCGCAACTGCAATAGCGAATGGCAGGTGACGTTTTCCAGCCAAACCGGCAATATTGATACGGCTATCACCAACAAGATACATGCCGTGATCTTCGCGAAGTGACAGCACCTGTTCGGCATTCAGCCCGAGGCGCGAGAACATGCCACGATGATGCGCAATAAAATCGAAATGATCCGAATTGCACTGCTGGCGAAGCGCATCCGCCAAATCTTTGCGAATGGTCAGCATCGTCATGCGCATTTGCTCTAGCTCGGCCATCCATTCGGCACGCAATTCAGCATCAGCCAGAATCATGCCAACCACTGCGGCGCCATGATCAGGCGCAAATGAATAGTTCAACCGATTCAAAACCGCCAGATTGCCCTGTACTAATTCGGCAGTGCTGGCGTCTTTGGCAATCATCATAGCAATGCCAACGCGGTCACGATATAAGCCAAAATTCTTTGAACAGGATGCCGCAATAAACATTTCTGGCACGCGTGATGCCATATAGCGAAGCGGCGCCGCATCTTGATCCAGCCCATCACCAAATCCCTGATAGGCAATATCAATAAAGGGCATGGCGCCTTTTTCAATGACCAGATTGGTAATGGCTTTCCATGTGTCCATATCGATATTTGCGCCGGTCGGGTTATGACAACAGCCATGAAGAAGCAGCAAATCGCCAGCTTTCAAATCTTGAAATGAGTCCATCATCGCGGCGGTATCAACAAGCCGTGTTTCATTATCAAAATAAGGATAACCGCGGGTTTTGAAACCCATATGCGTTGCCATGCTCATATGCGATGGCCAGCTGGGATCACTAATCCAGATCGTGCAATCAGGGTTCAAAATCTTCATCGATTCGAAAATCTGCCGGATCGCACCCGTTCCACCCGGAGTCTGCAATGTGGCAACCCGATCTGCAGCAACGGCGTCGCCAAGAACAAGATCGCGCATCTGATCACGAAAAAGCTCGGCACCGGCAAGCGATACATAGGCTTTTGAATTCTGTTCTTGCAGCAGGCGTGCTTCGGCTTTTTTCACCGATGACATGACCGGCGTAATGCCATTGTCGTCTTTATAAACGCCAACACCAAGATCGATTTTTTCGGCGCGTTGATCGGCTTGAAATAGCTTGGACAGACCCAAAATCGGATCGGCTTTTGCAGGCTGGAATTTTTCAAACATGCTGGTTTCTCTAGCAACAGATGGCAATGGTTTTGTTTAAGGCAAATCTAGCGGGTAACGCAACGGTTTTTACCGCGCAATTCAAATTCATCGCAATATTCATTTCCGTCATCAGTTCTTTTTGCGCGAAATATGGCGCAAATGATCAGCTTTTACCGCCAGCATAGCCAATTGATTGCAAGGCCATCGTGATTTCATCCAAAATGACCGGATCATCAATGGTGGCAGGCATATTCCAGCTTTCGCCATCGGCAATTTTGGCCATTGTACCGCGCAAAATTTTGCCCGATCGCGTTTTGGGCAAGCGGTCAATCACCGCAATCAAATTAAATGAAGACACACGACCAACCCGATCTTTCACAAGGGCGATCGCCTCGGCCATGATGTCATCTTGCAGCCGGTTACAATTTGGATAAAGGCAGATCAAACCCAGCGGCAATTGCCCTTTCAATTGATCGGCAACACCAATGACGGCACATTCAGCAATATCAGGATGATCAGCTAAAACTTCTTCGAGCTGGCCGGTTGATAGCCGATGGCCAGCAACATTAATCACATCATCGGTACGCGCCATAATGTAGAGATAGCCATCTTCATCGCAATAGCCCGCATCACCCGTTTCATAATAGCCCGGAAAGCTGGTGAGGTATTTTTCAACATAGGCGTCATCGGCGCCCCAGATTGTAGCAAGGCATGATGGCGGCAATGGCAATTTCACCGCAATCGCCCCAAGTTCACCCGCAGGCAACACCGCGCCATCAGCATCCAGAATATCAATTTCATACCCGGGCATCGGCAATGATGGCGAGCCAAGCTTGACGGCAAGATGCTCGATCCCCATCGGGTTGGCACAAATTGACCAGCCGGTTTCGGTTTGCCACCAATGATCAATCACCGGCACGCCAAGCTGGTTTTCCGCCCAGCTAATCGTGTCAGGATCAGCGCGTTCACCAGCCAAAAACAGATATTTCAGACATGACGTATCATAATCTTTTAAAAATGCGCCGTCAGGATCGGCGCGCTTAATCGCCCGAAAGGCGGTCGGCGCGGTAAATAATGCTTTGACCTTATGTTCGGAAATGATCCGCCAGAACACGCCGGCATCAGGCGTGCCAACTGGTTTGCCCTCAAACAAGACGCTGGTGCAACCAAACAGCAACGGCGCATAGACAATATAGGAATGTCCAACCACCCAACCAATATCAGACGCCGCCCAATAGACATCGCCTGGCCGCATATCGTAAATATGGCGCATCGACCAGTGAAGCGCGACAGCATGACCGCCATTGTCACGAACCACGCCTTTCGGCTGGCCAGTGGTGCCCGATGTGTAGAGAATATAAAGCGGGTCAGTTGCCTTTACCGGAACCGGCGGCAATTCGGTTGCTGCATCAAGCGCCGCATTCCATTCCAGATCGCGCCCCGCAACAAGAGTGGCCTCAAGTGCCTCACGCTGCACAATCACACAATGATCAGGTTTATGGCTTGCCGATTCGATAGCAGCATCAAGAAGTGGTTTATATTCGACAATGCGTCCGGGCTCATGGCCACAAGATGCGCTGATCATTACTTTTGGCGTGCAATCATCAATGCGTTTGGCAAGTTCGGCAGCGGCAAACCCGCCAAATACGACCGAATGAATGGCACCAAGCCGCGCACAGCCAAGCATTGCCACCACGGCCTGCGGAATCATCGGCATATAGATGATAACGCGATCACCCTTTACCACGCCTAGATCGGCAAGCATGCCAGCAAATTTTGCCGTTTGCTGCTGTAATTCGGTGTAGGTTAAGGTCGATTTATGGCCGGTGATGGACGAGTCATAAATAATCGCATTTTGCCCGCCGCGTCCGGCCAGAACATGGCGATCAACAGCGTTAAAACAGCTATTCATCTCACCATCGGGAAACCAGCGGTAAAAGGGCGGATTGCGGTCATCAAGACCGGTTTTTGGTGCCTTCACCCAATCAATCTCTGCCGCCGCATCAAGCCAGAATCCAGCCTTGTCCGAAGTTGCATCCTGATAGATTTGCGCATAGCTATTCATTGACCATTCCTCGTTCATACCCAGCCCTAAAACCCAGTTGTCATTGCCAGATTGTCATTGTTCAATTGCACCTGCTGCCGCTAGCGGAAAATCTGTCCCAAATCATAAATCACCAAAGCCAGATCGGATTCGAGCGGGAAAGACAGCATCCCCATCACATCATAACCCAAAATTCCGGGCATCAGATAAAACCGGATCATGAATAAAAACCATGCGACATAAAGCGATTTCAGCCGGTCAATCAAAAATGGCGGGGTTAGTTTTGCCATGACCTTGATCATTGGATCAGTCACTTTGACAAAGGCGCGCATAAAGAAAAAATCTGAATGTTCAGACACAAAGATCGACATACCAAACCGGCCAATCAATGTCCACATTGCCGCGCCAAGAATATAGTCAATCAACAAGATTGTGACACTAAAACCGCCATCCATGATGCCCTCGCTTTCATCTGCTGATTTTGTGGCTATCAGCCTAAACCTGCCTGCCGCCCAATCATCGGCAAGAGACAAGTTTGCAAGACATTGAACCGAACCGCCACCAAAAAATACCCGACACATCGCAGATAAAAACGGAGCAGGAAAAATATCCCCTGCTCCGTTCAATTCATCATTAACGCCAATCAAAGACTGGCGTTAAAATATTAGGCGTCAAGCACCGCTTTGCCCTTTGGAATACGGATTTCATCAACCATTTTCATGGTTTCTTCATCCGGCGCTTCTGTCGCAAGCGACACCACGACCATCAGAACAAGGCTGACCGGCATTCCGATCATACCAAACCGCAGACCGTCAAGGCCAAGCCATGGGGTCATGCCGCCGAACTGAACCATATAAAGGTACCAGAAACCGGCGCCAAATCCGCCAATCATGCCAGCGATAGCGCCAGCGCGGTTTGCCCGTTTCCACCAGACCCCAAGGACAAGCGGGAAGAACAGACCTGAATTGGCAAAACAGAATGCCCATGCAACGGCACCCAAGATTCCGGTAAGACCCTGCGCCGCGACAAAGGCACCAGCGGCACCCACAGCCAACAGCAAGATACGCGCAACCACAAGTCGGGTTTTCGTATCCGCTTTTGGATCAATGATCTTGTAGTACAAATCATGTGACAAAGCATTTGCAATCGCCAATAGCAGACCGTCCGCTGTTGACATCGCCGCTGCTAGACCACCCGCAGCCACCAGACCAGAAATCACATAAGGCAGGCCCGCAATTTCCGGCGTTGCCAGAACCACGATATCACCCTTCATGAAAAATTCATTGATTTGCAATAGGCCATCGCCATTGCCATCAAAGATCTTCACAAAGCCAACCTGTGACCATTTTTGCACCCACTCGATCGAATTCACATCGGCAATTGATTTGCCAATGATGCCTGTTGCTAGGTTTGGATCAAGAAGTGACAGCTTGGTGAAAGTTGCCAATGCTGGTGCGGTGAAATACAGCATGAAAATAAAGACCAATGACCAGCCAACTGACTGTCGAGCGGCCCGGACTGACGATGTTGTAAAGTAGCGCATCAAGACATGCGGAAGTGACGCTGTACCCGCCATCATACAGATAACGAGGGTCAGGAACTTCCATTTTGCCATCAATGTGTCACTGGCATCATTGATACCGACTTTCAAGGCCGCAAGCTTGCCAGCGGCAGCTTGCGCTTCAGCCGTAGGCATTAATGTGCCAACACCATGCAACGCTTCGAGTTCCTGCACCCGAAGGACGGCATCAAACTGCGCCAATTGCGGGATCATCCCGTAATCGAACTTGTTTGCCATCCAGAACACCGGCAACAGATAGGCAATAATCAACACGATATATTGCGCAACCTGCGTCCATGTCACCGCCTTCATTCCGCCAAGCATTGAACAGAAAAGGATACCGGCAAGGCCGATCCAGACTGCCGCGGTAAACGGAATATTCAGCGCACGCGATGCAACGATGCCAGTTCCGGTGATCTGCGCTGTCACATAGGTGAAAGACGCAACCACAAGAATGACCACAGCACAGAAGCGGGCAAGATTACCGCCATAACGTGTGCCGATAAAATCTGGCACTGTATAGCAGCCAAATTTCCGCAGATACGGCGCCAGCAGACTTGCCACCAACACATAGCCACCAGTCCAACCGACCAGAAACGCCATATAAGGATAGCCCTTCAGATAGATGCCACCGGCCATCGCAATAAATGATGCGCCCGACATCCAGTCAGCAGCTGTTGCCATACCGTTAAAAACAGCGGGCACCTCGCGTCCAGCAACGTAATATTCCTTGGACTCCATGGTACGAGACAGCACGCCAATTAAGGCATAGATGAAAATGGTAAACCCGACGAACATCCAGCCGATTTTTTCGGCACTGACGCCCATCTGTTCGAGTATTGCCATTATGATAACAAAGCCCAAGAATCCAAGAGTATAGATTCCATAAACCTTGCTGAGATTATTAATAAATCCACCTTCAAGTTTCATAGCTAAACTCCTAGTCTTCGGCTACGCCATACTCTTCATCCAGCTTGTTTTGTTTCGTAACAAACCAAAAGATCAGTATAACAAATGCAATTTGCGACCCCTGTCCGGCCATGAAATAACCGCCAGGGAAAGACCCCGCCGCGCCATTTAATGCGTCACCGAACCAATGAACCACAAATGAGAAAAAGAACCAGACAGCCAATGTCTTGAATAATAGACTTTTCGATCTATCCCAATGACTTGGCGCTCCCGTAGCTTGAGTGCTCATAAAAGCTTCCTCCAATAGTCGTGATTCACCTCTCCAAGCAAATCACTTCCCCACGATCCAGATGCAGGCAAGACAAAATCCGGCCCCGCAAATGAACCCAAATGATGTCGCGGATTATTATTATTTTGCTCACGACAATACGCCCTTCAGATGGTAATGAGTAGAAGAGAAATGACAACAAGTTTTAACATGAGCGATTAAAAAACCAATGATAGCCGCCATCAAATCAGTGCTGCGCACCATCGGATTCATGAAAGATTCGCCGCTTACAACGCGCCAGCAACTATATGATTTCATTGACAGCCGCGCCGCATTTGTGTCGCAGGTGACGCTCTACACCTATGTCAAAGCGCGCGCTGGCACCCAATATCCAAAATTATTTCAAGATGCCGATTTTTTGACCTCTTTGCGCATTGCCCGCTGGCATATCTATGGTGCCGCCATCTGTGATCTTGGGCTTTTTGCCATTGCCCAGCTCAAGCGCGATGGCGGATTAAACGACGAGGCAGCGCAGGATCTTGCCATTGAAATGCTGGATGGCATTTTGCTGGATTACAATCAAGATGACATTGACCCACAGGTTTTTGCCGCGATGGGCGATTCCGGTAAACAACGCGCCGCCTTTGCCAATTGGGATGTTATCGCTGATGGGCCAGCGGCTTTTCAATCGAGTTCGGATGCGGTTTTTCGGTGGGCGCCAATTGCCGATGCGTTAAAAAATGATGATGAGGAAATTGTCCGCAATTCGATTCATCTTCGCTGGATTGGCGTTCGCCGCGATTTAAAAGAATTGATTAAACCCGCCCTTATTCTGGCTGATTGGCATGAGCCTGACCGCCCCAATCCGCCATCTATCTAACCAAACGCAAAAAAGAGACAAAAATGCCCATTACCAAAACCGTAAAAATGCTTGTTGCCGAGGCAAAACAGCAAACCAACAGCATCAGCCCAGCCGACGCCCATGATCGGCAGCAGGCAGGTGATGCCGTTTTGATTGATATCCGTGATATTCGTGAATTACAGCGCGACGGCCGCATTGACGGCGCGTTTCACGCACCACGCGGCATGCTGGAATTCTGGGCCGATCCCGACAGCCCCTATCACAAAGAGATTTTTGCAACCAAAGGCGAACTTGTTTTGTTTTGCGCAAGCAGTTGGCGGTCGGCACTTGCCGCCAAAACCCTGCAAGATATGGGATTTAACAATATCCGCGACATGGATGGCGGCTTTACCGCGTGGAAAACCGCCAGCCTGCCCATCAGCAAAGACGACTAATTTTTGAAATGTTAACCAGCCTATTGCAGCGGCAGTTTCTTAAAATTTGATAAATTCTTCGACCAGAGTGATTGACAATCAAATGGCCAAAAGGCTAATTGCAACCAACTTTTTGCGGTGGGAGCATATAAATGACCGACGTAACAGCCGATATTGATGCAATGATCGCACGGGCGCGAAAAGCCCAGCAATCATACGAAGCCAACGGAAGCCAGGAACGGTTTGACCGTGCCGCCGAAGCCGCCGCATGGGCGCTGATGGAACCAAGCCGCAATGCCGAGCTTGCCGCCTTTGCCGTTGCTGAAACTGGCCTTGGCAAAATTGCTGATAAAATCACCAAAAACCACCGGAAAACGCTTGGCCTGCTTCGCGACATCCACGGCAAAACCAGCTTTGGCCTGATCGATGATGATTCGCAATCAGGGGTCAGCGAATTTCTGCGGCCAAAAGGCGTTGTTGCGGCGATCGTGCCGTCAACCAACCCACTGGCGACGCCAATCAATAATGTCGTAAATGCCTTGAAAACCGGCAATGCCATCATTCTGGCGCCCTCGCCAAAAGGCGCCGCGCCTTTGGCCAAATTGCTAGAATATGTTTATGCCGAATTTGACCGAATCGGTCTTGACCATGACCTTGTGCAGATGGTGCCGAATCCGCCATCAAAGGAAAAAACCGCACGGCTTATGCAAGGCGTCGATATGCTGGTTGTCACCGGTTCGCAAAGCAATGTCCGTTCGGCCTATTCATCAGGCACGCCTGCGCTTGGGGTTGGCATGGGCAATGTTGTGACAATCATTGATGAAACCGCCGATCTTGATGATGCGGCTGGCAAAATCGCCCGTTCAAAATGTTTTGATAATGCGACGTCTTGTTCGTCCGAAAATGCGGTGATCGTCGTCGATGCTGTCTATGATTCTTTTTTGCAAGCCATCGCCCGCGCTGGTGGCATGTGCCTTGATCAAGACCAGACAAATCACCTGATCAGCACGCATTGGGATGACGGCCATTTGAACCGCAACATGCTTGCCAAGGATATTGACGCTGTTCTCGACACGCTTGGATTTGCTGATGCGGCGCCTGAGGGCACCAAATTCCTTGTGGCACCAGCAACAGCCATTGGGCCAGACGCGCCAATTTCTGGTGAAAAAATGGCCTTGTTCTTTGCGCTTTACCGCGCGTCTGATTTTGCGACAGCCAAGGAAATGGCCCGCGAAATTCACGCCTATCAGGGACGCGGCCATTCATTAGGGCTGCATAGTCAAGATGATGACCGTGCGCGCGAATTGGCCA
>Ga0206131_10002145_pt1 | contig 24330 bp, 32 predicted proteins | sample Helgoland_Spring_FD_148636 | JGI IMG/M metagenome (GOLD analysis project Ga0206131, IMG submission 148636) | Pelagic subsurface seawater microbial communities from Kabeltonne, Helgoland, North Sea - Helgoland_Spring_Bloom_20160517_1 | ecosystem: Environmental > Aquatic > Marine > Epipelagic ...
GGGGTAGATTGGTTAGGGTTACGGGGTAGATTGGCGTGTTGGTGCGGGTAGATTGGCGTGTTGGTGCGGGTAGATTGGCGTGTTGGTGCGGGTAGATTGGCGTGTTGGTGCGGGTAGATTGGCGCAGATTGTATATTGCTTATGATTGTAGATTGCTTGGGGTTAGTTATTAGAGGATTGGTGAATATATAATGGCTAATGAACCGTAACAAAGAATGCTCAATTGGGGTTAAATTAAATACACACTGTTTAATGTTGTGCTCAACCAATTAATTTACCATTTCTCTCCAATCTAGGATACTAAAATTGAAAATATACTTTTATTAATGATAAACTAATAACTATGAGCTCTACTATGCTATCAGATTGTATTGAGAAGGAGATTGAGTTTAGGGTCAATACAGAGATGATAAATAGGAAAGCTGAAATCGGCCAGCATCTACTTGACAGAGAAAAACATTTACTGACATTGCAACAAAATATTAGCATTGATGAAAAAAAAATAGAAGTTCAGCTTGAGTTGTTGAGGGTTGAGAGGTTACGATTAAACGAGAAGATCGAAGAACAAGAAAAACATTACAAACATTTCACCGACATCCTCAACAAAAGACAGGACTCAATAAACGCAGCGGTTAGAGACAGTGGTGAAGACAGATTTGTCAGTATAAATGTCGGTGGCAAAGTATTTCATACTATCCAACGAACACTCAGTAACATCAGCCCATTCTTTGCCCAACTATTTTCAGATAAATGGCGTGACGATGGTCGCAAGACCATGAGAGACTGTAACGGGTACATTTTCATAGACAGATCCCCAATGTTCTTTGATAATATTTTAAACTGGTCTCGCAATGGTGGAGACCCATACGAGTTGCGAGATTTCATTAAAAAACAAACGATTTGTACATTTGAACTAAAAACATTCATGAAAACTCTTGATTATTTTGGTATTGAATATGCTAACAATAATCAAGCACCAGAGTTAAAAGTTGGAGACCATATACAAATATATTGGCGCGGAGATAAAAAAACATACAACTGTTGTGTAATTAAAATAGTTGTCGACGCAGTCCTCGGAGAAAACCAAGTAGTTGTGCGCTATGAAGATGGTGATGTATGGGCTTACAGACTGTCTTACTTATTTAAAATGACAGGACCACATAACATTTATGCAGTTAATTTGATGAAAAACGAAGTAGTGTTTGTAAAAAATAACGAGTATGGAAAGATTAAAAAAGGCAATGGGACTCAGTGGTGGCATTATGGTATAGAACACGGGTCTACAAAGGTGCATCAAACAAACAATAATTTAAAAACAAGTAATTATTAATAGTTATAATGAGAGATGGTACATGGTCTGAAATGTTAGTAACTGCCTTTTTTGCAGGTGCTGGTGCGATGTCGGCAAATTTACTCGGGAATATGACTTGCAGAGACAGATACGGGAATTTAGAATGGCGCGATTTGGCTTTAATAACAGCGGTCGGGTCTTCTATCGGAATTCGATATGTTAAAATAATTGGGGGATGAAAGCTAAGCTATCTGACACTCCAAACTATTTTCCAACCTGCATGGTAATAGTTCTTTAATTCTATCATAAACAATGGTCTCGTTCTTTAATAAATCCTTCGCCATCGATACAATTAATTTTTTATGTTTCTTTAGAACAGAAAATGTAAAGTCTTCTATTTCATCGACCATAACTTTACATTGTGAAAACACAGAGTTAGTAATATTCTCTCCAATAACTCCCATATATTGTGGATTAAGTGGACCAATTTCTTTACTCATTCCCCAACTAGTATTATATAATCTGACAAGGTTGGATATCTTTTCAATGTCATCCGCAGCACCAGTAGATACATCTCCATAAATAAGTTTTTCTGCCACTCTGCCACCCAATAGCACGCTAATTTGCGCCAATACAGCTTTACTTGTATGTAATTTTTTATTTACAGGTTTGGGTTGGGAGAATCCCAAAGCAGCTTCTCCGCGTGGAATAATGCTGACTTTCACAGGAGGTTCGGAGTCTTTCAATATGTATCCCATAAGAGCGTGTCCTGCTTCGTGATAAGAAACGCGTTCTTTTTCTTCATCACTCATAATTCGCTCGCGTTTTTCCCTACCAATCATAACTTCATCAATTGCAATTTGGATATCGCTGTCTGTTAATCCAACCTCTTCTTGCCCGCGTTGAATAGCGTTAATTTTAGATTGATTGGCAATATTAGCGATATCTGCGCCAGTCATACCAGCAGTACGGTCAGATAATATAGCATAGGATAATTCAGTAGGCATGTCTTTAAGATACATTTCAAACATAGATTTTCTTTCTGAGAAATTAGGATGATCAAAATATATTTTTTTATCAAATCGCCCAGAGCGCAATAAAGCAGGGTCGAGATATTTAACTAGGTTGGTTGCTGCAAAAACCATAATACCATCACACATGTCAAAGCCGTCCATTTCAACTAATAACTGATTGAGAGTGGAAGCTCTTTCTGAATTGTTTTCAAGATTTCTCTTACTACCCACCGCATCTAATTCGTCAATAAAAATAATGCATCTACCTTTACCTTTAGCTTTTTTAAACAGTTCGCGCACTCTCTTAGCCCCAACACCCACATACATTTCAACAAATGAACTCCCCGCTTCACTAATGATGGGTATATCAAGGGTTTTAGCCATTGTTTTAACCAGCAAAGTCTTTCCCGTTCCCGGAGGACCAGCCAAAAGAATCCCTTTGGGCAATTTAACTCCCCATTTAGCATACTTGCTTTCGTTATTAATAAAATCCATATAATATTTAATCTCTTCTTTCACGCCTTCTAGACCCACGACATCATCTAGTGGTGAAGATACAGTTTCTTCTCTCCATTCCTTAACTTTTCTTGTATTTTTTCCTGTTGATTTGTGTTTATCAATAAACTTAATCACAATCCAAAATAAAAATAGATATAGTAAAATATTAGGTTCTGGGGGAGGTGGTTCAGGAGCCGTATTACCAAAAAAACCAAACATATTTCTTAATATTATATGCCATGATGCGTTAAAACCATTTTCATTAATTATTTTCTAAATTAATTATATAATGGATGTAGAAATGAAACGAATTGATGTAACAGCAGAACATGGTAACGAGCGAGGCGTGTTACCAGCAGCAGGACCAGCAGCAGCAGGACCAGCAGCAGCAGGACCAGCAGCACCAGCAGCAGCACCAGCAGCACGAGCGCCAGTGAGATTACCCCACGCCGACCTCCAGGCATTACAGCCACTAGAAGATGAAATAAATATGTTGGGTGCGAGTCGCCAAGACTTAGCAAATTTAAGGCAACTATATTCCAAAAAAAAAAACGGCACACTCGCCGATAGATTTTTAAGACGAGGATCATCAAAGCATCATCGTCACCAAGCCGAAGCTGTTTTAAAAATCACAGCACCTCAACTTCGAAATATCCCATTCTACAAGATATCAAAAGCCCATACTGATATTGCGAATAGCATAGAAAGTGTCAGAGCAGCTCATGAAGATCTCATGAGGACTCACCCGCACTTAGCTGAAAAAGTGGGTAAAACCGGAGCAAAAACTAGATTGTATAAAACTCCTTCTGGTTTGACGATGCAAAGCTTAGGGAACTATCATGGAAAAGACATTACCGATACAGACCACACAAAAACTTTTGGAAAAGGAGGAAGAAAAACCCGTAAACACAAACGTAAACACAAAAGAAAAACCAAAAGAAAAACAAGCAAACACAAAACTAAAACTAAAAAAACCAACAGAAAAACCAAAAGAAAAACCAACAGAAAAACCAAAAGAAAAACCAAAAAGCACCGTCGTTAATTATGTTTTAAGAACTATAATTATCAAATTAAAATTGAATTTGATAATTGACAATATCAAATAGGTATCATCGGAAATCAAAATGTCAAGTCCTCAACCAACCAATAAGAAACTTTCCTGTTTAGGAGTTGTCAAGCTGTGTAAAGATAATACAGTTCGCCCCACTTCCATTGCAATCATACAGTCAACGCGCGACCGTAGCGGTTCTATGTCCAGTTTTCAAGGATCGGCAGCACAGTCATTGTATACTTCAATTATTGAACACCAACAAAATTCTAAAGATAATAATGTAAAAATTACATACTCGCTTACCACATTTGATGACAAGGTCGAATATCCATTCAAAAATGTAGATATCCACGATGTAGTTCTAACAGAAGATGAAGCAGTAAATCTTGTTGAGCCTCGTGGTCTAACGCGTCTCTATGCTACAGCAATTGAAGATCTCGCTCGACTCCGCAAAACAGTCAAAAAAATAAAATCCGAAAATCCCGATACAACAATTAAAGGTATATTTGAATTGCATACAGACGGAGATGATAACAAATCGCAACCATTAACATCAATAGATTTGAATGCAGCCGTTACAGCAGCGCGGTCAGAAGGAATTGTCTGTATTTATGCAGGGGCAAATCAGGATGCAATTACAACTGGAACAAGTTATGGATTTAGTGCATCTCTGTCACTGACAACGGATAGTACTCCAACACGCGGTGGAGAAGGATTGCGCATGTGTTCACAGGCAGTAATGCGAGCGTGTTCTGGTATGCAACCTCAATTTACTCAATCAGAACGTAACGCCAGTGCTCCTATTCCAAGCATCATACCATCTCCAAACACAAAGACATATGGTGCTGCCTACTTGGTCATGAACCCCTTAGATTAAATATCCTAATTCGCAATAGCTTTCAATATCATAATTATTACCCATCAAAATAATCAACACACTTTTAATTTGTGCGAATTTTCCTTATTTATATTTTATTAATCTATTTTACCAATGAAATTAAAAATTTTAACATGGAATCTAAATTTTTTTTATGATAATTGGTATGAACGAATAAAATCTATAAATAAAGTTTTAGAAAAAGAGATTGAAAGCAATGACATAATTGTGTTACAAGAAGCAACCATACCGCTTGTTAAAAGTATCGATGCTATTTTTGATTGTTTAAAATCACCATTAGTAAATTGTACACCACATTACACATTTTCAGATGAAATAAAAACTACAATTGACAAAGTAACTTCTTACTTCCCAAAAAAACAATTAGAAATTCAATATATTTTAAAATTTATGATGGATAAATTTTTTGGCCTTGTAAGTTGGACTTTCTCTCATTTTGGCAATACATTCCAATACCTTTATTTCGAATTTCCAATAGTGTGGTGTTTTTTGTTTGTTACTATTATACCAATATTTTTAATATGCGGATATACATTTTTGGGCATGATGGTTATAGTAAATAAAAAAATCAAAACTGTTGTAAAATCAAAATTTGTAGGTAGATTATTTCAATATTCACAATTCATATTTAATAATAAGAAAATTCTATTATGTAACTTGCATTTAAACGAAGCCAGTGATACAAAAGGCTATAAAGAGTTAATGAAAATTATATCATTTACAAAAAAAACACCACATGATATTCTGATTTTAGCGGGTGATTTTAATGCATCTCCAACATCAACAGTTTATAAATATTTAACCGATAATGGTTTCAAAAGCGTTATAAAAGAAAAACATAACAAAGATATTAAGACATGGCCTGCGTTAAACCCACAATCGTGTATAGATTATATATGGTTCAAGGGAGAAGATATTGAAATATGTAGCGCAAGCATTTTTGGAAATGCTTTAAACACTGACCACAAAGGTGTAAAATGTTGTTTAGATATTAAATAAAGCAGATTGATAATAAATTGAACAGAAATTTAGAACTTATATAAAATTAAAAAGATGGACACTCTAGCATTTAATGAAACTCAAGTTGCAAGTAAAGATTGTGAGACGCAAACAACTGTCGAGCAAACAACGGACGATGAAACAAAATGTGGAATTTGCTATACAGATTTAAATAATAAAAATACGGTAATGACACCATGCAATCATGCGTTTTGTAGTAGTTGTTTCTTTAAATGGTTGGGTAGAAAAGAAACTTGTGCTTTATGCAGAAGTACCCTATTGTCCAATACTGTAGTCGAAGAAAGAGCAATTGAATTAGAGGAAATCCAAGACGAAATAGTAGTAGCTTACGGATATATGAGACGCTTAAAATATAAAGTTCATAAAAATAAATGTAAACTAAAAAATTTAGAGTATGACACAAATTCTCTTTTGAATCGTCAAATAAGAATGCGGTCTCTATTACAGCAAACAAGGTCAGCGTGTTGCGAAACATTGGCTAATGACAGAAATTTAAAATATGCCATGGAATTGCAAAGTCGTTCTTTAGAATTAATGAAAAAAAACAGAAAAGAATGGGACGAGTTACTTATACCAGTCCCACCAACTGCCTCGACAGAAGAAGAAACTGAGACAGCAGTCGAGATGGAAGAATACTCTGATTACGAAGAAACAGAGGAAGAAACAGAGGAAGACGCCGAGGAAGAAACAGAGGAAGACGCAGAGGAAGACGCAGAGGAAGACGCCGAGGAAGAAACAGAGGAAGACAATATTTTAACTAATACAGAGATTCCATTGTTAAATTTTACAACGATAGAATCAAGAAGAACAGTCATGGTACCAGAAAGACAATATCGAGGTCGGACCCAGTCTCCGATGTTTATATTTGGTCAGGAGTCTGCTGATGAAGAAGCATTGGGACCAAGAGCATTATTTGATTGTCCTACTCTGGTCACGGAACAAATCGAAGATGAAATCGAAGATGAAGAAAAAACATCAGAATAATTAACATCGAGATAACAATAAAATTGACAGGCCGTGTTTCAATAACTTTTTTTATAAAATAAATCAGATAAAAACACTCATAAAAACAACTTAAAGAAAATACAACGAAGTATAGTGTGTCAGAATGATGCTCTGGTAGCTCAGTTGGTCAGAGCGCTCGACTGTTAATCGAGAGGTCGGCGGTTCAATCCCGTCCCGGAGCGAGAATTAATATAAAAAAAAATATATTTAGATAAAAAATTGAAATGATAACTATTATATAAAAGAAATGCATCAAATCCCAAAAAATAACTCAAATATGTCGACACTCAAAGTATCCACCAAGACAAATCCAATTTACCAACAACTCACTGAAGGAATTGATGGTGCAAGATGGGGTTATGGAATTCGTCGTATTAAGTTGAATGCTGACCCAAAAGCAATCGAATTTGTTAGACAAGTACCTTATACATTTACTAGTTCAGGGTTTAAAAGCCAAGACGGAAAATGGTTTCTTTGTGTGAGAATGAATGTGGATCAATGTTCGTCACAAAAAATGCGACCAATGGAGGCTGAGTCGAATATGCATCAGTTGTGGGGCGAGATGATGCTAGAGTTTGCAGAAGAATACGCGTCGATGCATAAAGCATAAACATATAAGCATAAACTATAAGCATAAACTATAAGCATAAACATATAAGCCTATTTCCCCAATCTGGTCGATGGTTCGGATTCAAGACCCAGAGTAGGCAACATTTTTTTCTATTGATTTATTAATGGTATTTAAACCTTTAATAAATTTTCGCGGAACAACAATGGCAAGAGCCTTTATATTAAATGCAATATTAGTAGGAATTACAACTGTATTAACGATTGAAGTAAGAAAAATAGTAGATGAAAACAAATATACAAAAGGGTTTCCTGACAGACCACACAAAGTATTTATAACAACAATATTCTCCGTTTTAATAGGAATATTATCATATACTATAATAAGGTTTGTATTTGGAGCGGGTGGAGGAATGTTAGCACCATCAAAACCTTATCCAAATTTTTTATAATTTAAATATCAAATACTTATATAAATGAAGATTAGACCAATACAATTCATACTAACATCCGTAATTTTATTAGCAATTGACGCAATATACCTCAAATTTATAGGAGGTCCATTTTATAGCCACGCGGTTAAAAAAATACAAGGAAGCGACATTAAATTTAGAATGTATTCCGCATTCATCGTATATATCATGTTAATAACAGGGTTATATTACTTTGTAATTGGTCCAAATAAAACATCAAGAGAAGGTGCATTTTTTGGATTAGTCACATACGGGGTTTTTGATTTTACCAACCATGCAATCCTTAACAATTATTCTTTGCCTTTAGCCATAATGGATACGGTATGGGGAGCAGTATTATGCGGTTCAACCACATTCATTGTGACAAGTTTTTTTTAAAAGAGTCGTTATATAAAGTTAAAAACACGCGTTAATAAATATTAAAATAGAGTTCGGTAAATAACCAAACACTATTAATAAATTGAAAATATAATTAATAAATTTAAAAGTATTAAACCTCTCCAGAAACCAAATGTCATTCAAACAAGAACTTACCTGTTTTAGTTTCACATGCAGCACCCAGTCAGAAGAACTAACTGAGAAACTAAAACACAGTAATAAAATTCTACTTCCACCCAGCATTCTCTACAAGCTTAACCAAAATGAAGAACTGGAAAATACAGACATTATGTTCTTTAAAATTAGTAATAAAGAATTGCAGTATGGAATAGTGTGCGGTGTGCAAGAATTTTCAGCTCCACCAGGAATCTGTCACATCCCTTATCATATTATGAACACGATTGGTGTTGCAGAGGGAAGCACTGTGGAAATAGAAAAAGTTTGTCCAGTACAGGGACAATATATGAAACTCCGCCCTCATAAAACAGAATTTATTAAGCTTTCCAATCCGAAAGCAGTATTAGAGAGAATAATGAGCAGTGAGTACCCAGTAGTATCACAGGGACAAACAATAGAAATTTATCACAAGGAACTAGGTAAACTTTATCTTATAGATATTGTTGAAGCTGGTCCAGCAGAAATAATAAGCATTGTGAATACAGATATTAACATTGATTTTGAACAACCTTTGGATTATGTGGAACCAACCAAAATTACAAGTCGCGAAGCGAAATTAAAAAGTATGAGAAATCCTGTTTCAAAACAATTTGTCCCTTTCTCTGGTCAAGGTCGAAGACTCGGAGCAAGGTAATCGAAAACATTGTACATTGTTGTTTATACGAATCTCGGTAAAGACTTCTTCCTTACAGATTCGTATATTTTTAATGTGTCAAAATCATTCCAGTTATTAAAAAAATTGAAAACATGCAAAGGCATGTTATTATCTTCAGTTCATATTACATTCAAACATGCCAACCAGTAAAGCAAGTCTCTCACTCCGTCTCACACAGCTCACACCAAGAGGAATCGTCCCGCCGTGTGAAATCCCTGGGGCAAAGGAATATATTTCTCTGAGAAACAAGGAATTTAATGTGGGATATAATGCCAAGAAGGCGCGCGAATGCTTCTTTGAAACATTTAAGGCAGACGAGCTTATTAAATATCAACAATGCATTCCTCTCACAGAGTCTACTGGTCCTGAAACTGAAAATGAACAACTCATCGATAATATTAACAGATGGATTGATAGTTGTGAGTGGCAGTATATCGAAAGCGGAACATACGGTGGTTCATGGGTCAATGTTCAATATCCAGACAGAATCTTCTCTGGTGCATCTTGTAGTCTTCCTGTCTCGAATGGTATTACCGAAACAGTTGAATTTCCAGTAGAGAGTCAGGAAGAAGACCCTCTCGGATTGGCTTGTCACTTCGAGTCGTCATTGGCAGGTACCAAATGCACAGTTCGCCCTAATCAATGGATTAATTATGATTCAACTCGCAGAGGTCGTTTGCAAGCGCGGAGTAACGCACAGGCAGCCATTAGATTCAAGAGATGGGAGGCGTTTGATGCGGCAAATCAAATCCGAGATGCCATGAATCGCCAGCATGCAATTTACACATTGAAAGCCAAGTTCCTTTCTGAAAATATCACTAAGGAACACGCCGATATGGGATATGATATGTAAAATTATTAATTTATAAATTTTATAAAATTTTATAAAATTTTTTATTTAATAAACAAATTTACACACATTTAGTAAAGAGTGTTGAAGGATTGTAGCTATTTAACATGATAAGGAAGAACATTGGAGAGAAATTGCATTTTGTCAAAAAACATTTGTTTTCTCTTCAGAACCATATATAAAAAATAACTTTATCTGAGAATAAAATTTTATACCATAATCTTCATGACTTCGCGTTTTTTTTCTTGTATTTTTGAACAGTACTGCTCAAAACTAATCGAACCATCTCCAAAATCGTCCATTACAAATCGGTACACATCAACGGATTTCTCTTGTCCAATACGATGGGCGCGAGCTATCGCCTGGTCTTCAATAGCGGGATTCCAATGAGGAGATGTGAAGTATATCTCTTGGAAGTGTTGCATGTTCAGACCTTCGCATGCCGTTTGAATTTGCACAATCATGACTTCTGGCGCGAGGAAGCGGTTGATAATATCAAACATTTCCCGCGGTAACTCCATCCATGTTTTACATACAGAGTAAAACTGCGATTCGGACACTACCGACATTACCCTTAGCTTTTTGTCGCGATTCTTGGTTTGACCGTCGATGGTCTGAACAGTCATCCCGACATCGAGAATCTTATTTTTTAATATTTCAATTTCACCACAATAGTGAGAGAATATAAGCTTCCTTTTACCAGTATCGCGATTTCCAACTACCTGATTTACGACAGCCGTAATTTTACTGCTAGTCATAATTTCTTCGAAATTATATAAATTTTCCAAATTCATTTTTCGAACAGCTTTATGGAGGAGCTGTGGGTAAATGCAGATTTGGCGAGCTCGAGTCAATGCTTGCAAAGGACTGCGATTCATGTGCGCAATTAGCTGGTCGACATTATTGTGATGGACACGGGTAAAACGCATAGTAGAATGAATTTGTTTTGCTATCTCTTCTTCACTTTCGGAAGACCACGGCACCTTAACCAGGTGGTGGTGAATTGGTGGTAAAGCAATACCAACCTGCTCCTTGGTTCGTCTCAGTAGGTAAATTTCAAAAAGTCGCTTAATTTCCTTCTTCTTGGGTGTAAATTCACTTGAGATACCAAGAACCTCACACAACGCATAGATATCGTTAAGCTTATTGTTGATGGGGGTACCTGTAACCATCCAACGGATATCAGCTTGCAGTTGACAAGCCCCCTTGTGAACAGAGGTCTTTCGATTGCGAAGATGGTGCGCCTCATCAAATACAATACGAGACCATTTAACACTGTGGAGTTTTGAATAAATAAATGTCTCACCGTCTTTGTTTGGACATGTAGGAGTAATCATTCCGTAAGTGGTTACCACAACTGGAAATCGCGCAAGTTCATCAACGATAATATTTTTTGCTTTGCTTCCACGATACACGAAAGGTGTATGACCAAGAAACCGTTGGAAAACACTAACCCATTGACTGATAAGAGCCGATGGCAGGACAACGAGAGTGTTGGTTTTAAAATTATGACGGATGCAAGCGACCATGAGAATAGTTTTTCCAAGACCCATCTCATCAGCAATAATTCCACCTCGCACCAAGCGGTCAGATTTGACAACTAACTCCCGACTCATACACCACTTTACACCTTCCAATTGATGTTCCTTCTCATCAATACCGACACCAGGACACCATTTGCGATAAGCTAGTAGTTTACTGGATACTGTATCCTGTTTATCAAACTGACATACAGAATCATTACGAGACATTGTTAATTAATTTAAGTTTTTTTAAAGTTATCATTGTGGTATTTTATTTTCAATTTTTATTATATTTGACAAGTTGTTATAAAAAAAGTTTCATTGTCAATAAAACCTTATTAAAATTATTTACATATTTTTCCAGAAAGCATTCTTGGGATTGCAGAAAGTGTTTTGATTTCCTCGGAGTGGAAGACAATGTTCTCCGAAATATACTTCGGTGATGTATAACTGACAGTACCATCGATTGTCATGACGCTTCCCATGGTCAATAACAAAATCGTCTTTGGCAATTTGTACAGTTTGCATAAATGGTTGGGTTACAATGGCCTTTCCAATACATTTCTTGCTACAAGAAATGTATACAATATCACCAGTTTTAATCTTATCAATATTTGTAATTGGTGAACGACCCCAAGATTGTAAAATATTTTTACCAGACTCAGATGCCGCCGCAGCCAACATTCTCCCTTCTGCGTCATAGTTTTTTGCATTCCAAGAAAGTTGCCAGATAGATGTCATTTTGATTGTAGTTAATATTTACCACTCAGTAAATTATCATTCAATTTTTTAAATAAAAAGTATTGTATTAGGAAAACAATAGTGGAAGAAATTTATCGAGTTTTCTACAATATAGCAGATTGTGTGCATTTGAACTGGTTCGCATGTTTGCGTTGGAGTAGCTCTCCATCCGTGGGAATCACAGGAGTCATGTGCCTGAGAGGACAAGGACCTCTTCTTTTGGGTCTCCAAGCATTACTTGAACCCCGCAGAGGAGGCGTCTGTTCTGTCTCAACATTAGTTGATACAGAAATCGGCGAGGCATCGAGTTCGAAGATTCTAGTATCACACGGTGGTTTCATGAGAAGAGCAGGGTTATCATTTTTAAAGGTGACGCGTCTTAGAGGTTTTCCTTGTTCCTTTACAGTAAGAGAAGTCATGGTAATTTAATGATGTTATTAATGTAGAGAAAAACTGTTCAATTTTTTCTAAATATACTCTTTATGATACATTTACTTAATCTTGTGGTCGCAATAATTTGTCGTGTTTTTTTTTCAAATAAAGTTCTTGTGATTTTTTTTGCGCAATCGCGTGAGGGAGAGCATGTGCAAATATATACCCTCTCCAGGTTTTTTGGATAAGAATGGCAGCGACACTTAACATTTTTAAGTTCATTAGCAAATCATAAAATAACTTCAATTTTTACAATATCTTAAAATATGATTGACGATAAAATAAATAAATCTTTTAATCCAATAACCAACACAAGTAGTATTATCATTTGACACATTACTATAATTTTTGTCGGGGTATTGTGGGGGGTTATATCGCCATAACCTATAGTTGTCTGTGTAGTCAAACTAAAATACAAACTATCAAATATAGATAGTGTGGATGTATCACCTGAGTGATTAATGCTAAATATACCGCAGTAATAATATATGGCTGCAAATAAAGAAACCGCTAATAAATGGTAAAATAAATTAATTAATATTTTGATTGAGTTACTGAAAAATTTCATATTATATATACTATTATGAAATAAAGTATTTGCTCTACCATAAATATTGGTGGCTCAGAATTTTCGCGTTGTAGCAACCATTTGATTTAAGTTTTTCTTTTTTAATTGCCGAACCTCGTTTTTTTGTACCAGAGTGTCTGCTAAAATAGTTTTGCATTCGTTTTCTTGTATAATGGTTTTTGTGCTTGTATAATTTTAAGTTAGTTCGGTCCTTATATTGTTGATACCGCCTGTCCCCGAAGTGTATTTTTCGTATTTTTTTCGTTTGTTTATTTTTTACAAACGCTGTATATTTTTTTGGAAATGGTCCTTTTTTAAACTCCACAATCGTTTCCTTCATCATCCTTCTTTTACCGCCAATTTTAACTTGCTCCACTTTTCTCTGACCATTGACTTTCTTCGCTAAACTAAGAGCTTTACTTTGCTTGCTACAATGTTGTTGTAATATTTTGTAGTCTATGGCAGATGCTTTTCCACCTGTAATCGAACTTGCGAGTCTGGCATATCCCCACGAGTGACCCGTTTGATTAGGACGACTGCCGCTGGAAAAATAGGCACCCTGACCTTTTTGAAATATTTTTTTCAATCCTTTTACTTTACATCTCGTTTTTTTGGCAAGTTTTCTGGACGGCGTAATTTTATTTATTTTATACATACGACGAGCTCTTAAAATATGAGGCGATGTCTTTGACTTAAAGGATTTAATTTTTTTTCTTGTATAGTATTTACCCTTCTTGTACGCTTTTCTGGATCGTTTTAATTCCATCACTTGGGTTATTTTGTCCTTCATAGTTAGATGTTTTGGAATATATCGACGCGGAACAGTTACCATATATATATATATTTCAGATAAGTATTTGAAATATAATCATGTTACAAAAAATTACCAGCCTTCATCGAGAATTGAACTCGAGACCTTCTGATTACAAGTCAGACGCACTACCACTGTGCTATAAAGGCAACCAATGCTCCTTCTGGGACTCGAACCCAGGACCGACCGTTGATAAGACGGACGCTCTACCAACTGAGCTAAAAGAGCTAACCGTTCTCCCCATTTCTCAATACGGGACTTGAACCCGTGTCTTCAGGATGAAAACCTGATATCCTACCACTGGAATAATTGAGATTCTCAGTAAGGGGCTCGAACCCTTGACCTTCGGCTCATAAGACCGATGCTCTACCAACTGAGCTAACTGAGATACATTTCTGTACTACTAACTCTCTACAACTTACCATATCGATTCGTGTTTAAGTCATCTTGTTAATAATATTTTTCCAATTACTTATTTTGATGAATTTTAAAAAGGATAAATTAACACAATGTGAACATAATGCTTTGCAATTTGGAAGGAGAAAATTTAACACAGATTATAACAAATATTTGTACTGTCAGATAACAAATATTTGTACTGTCAGATAACAAATAATTTATATAAATAGAAGATGACGGGAGAAAATCACGGGATGTTGTTAATCAGTAAAATAATTTATGCGTATATTTTATAATGGAAGATAGTTCTACTTTGAAAAACAGACCAGAAGATAAAAAGGAGTGGCACAAACAGCAGGAAAAAATCCTTAAAGAGTGGGGAGAAGTTGGAGCATCCTACAGATATATGCATGACAGAGCATATATTAATTATAATTCTCAAAATTTAAGATTCGCGTTGCCAGTAATTATCATATCTACAGTAACAGGAACTGCTAATTTTGCACAAAGTTCATTTCCAGCATCTTGGCAACCGTATGTACCTTTGGGAATTGGGTTTCTTAATTTAACAGCTGGGTTAATAACAACTATTGCACAATTTTTAAGAGTAAGCGAATTATTAGAAGGTCATCGAGCCGCAAGCATAGCATATTCTAAATTTTCTCGAAACATTTCAGTTGAGTTAAGTTTACCCTATTCGCAAAGAACATGTGGTGGTTTAGAATTCATAAACAAATGTCGTTCAGAACTGGACAGATTAATTGAGCAGTCGCCAAACATACCGTTGAGTATTGTAAAACAGTTTGGGGCAAAATTCAAAGATTACACATTTATTAAACCGCAAATTTTAGAGATAACAGGCGTTGATGTATACAAAGAAAATTCAGAAGAAATTGCAAAAAGAGAACAAGACGCACTGGAGCGTTTTAATAAGAGCAAAGATGCAATTATCGATGAAGAAAACAAACGCAGGATGTCTATTATATCCGAATTGGAAAGGGAAAAACAAATAAAAAGCGTCGAATTAAAGGAAATGTTGGAATTAAAAAAAATAAAAAAGAAGAAAGATGTTGTCATTAATAACATTACTACCAATATGAGTGAGTTTATTTCTAGATTAACAGAAAAAGACGCCACCAATTCTATTCTTACACCTGAAAGTTCTAATAGTAGCGAACAAAGCGAAGAGACAGAAAACATTATTATTGATGTCAAAGAGAGACTGCATGAAACCAAAAAAAAACTATTGCCTATAGATGTTGAAAAAGATGATACAAATCTGTAATCTCAGATAATAGCAGCAAAATGATTTCGTCAAATTAACAAAATTATGATACTTCATCCAAAATATTCACAATGTAAGTTGTGAATATTAATAAAATTGTACAGAGGACAGTCATACCGTCTCCCATTTCACGAACGGATGTTATAGTTTTATTAATCATTTTCTTATTCATGTCTATTGTAAATTATAATTCAAATTTAAAGTTATTCTTTACAAATATCGTCGGTATTTTCTACGCCTTTGAATACTTAAGCAGCTAATGTGATAATACCCCCAATTACTACAAATAATAACATTGACATACCAACCGATTTATATTTAGTAAATTTCATTTTGGCAATTAAATACCAATTTAATATTGTAGCCAGTATTAATGGAATAGACATCATCATTAGATTGTAAGCATATGATTCCACTTTGGTATCGTCCACGAAGACAGAACTAGGCATACCAACCGGCAAAGCCCCGATCAGACCAGCAACCGCGGGATTTGTCGCATGATTACCAAAATAAGCTATCCCGGCTACAGTAAGGCCGCCAATTATAAACTGTCCAACTGTACTGTGAATAAATGAGCCAATAATATTAGAATGTTGTTTTGATTTATTTTTGGAGAGAAGCATTATATATTAGTAACAGTTTATTTTTTTACTGTACTATTCCTTTTTCTCCTTTTCTTTTTTCTAGTACATTTGGAAAAAACACGGTTTGCTAAAACACGAGATAATTTAACTCCTGCAGACACCCCCTTTACAGAATTGCCGTTTTTACCAAGTGGAGGTGATATTATACCTATTCCGCAAATACCAGGAATAACAATAAGAATCCCTCCTCCAACACCACTTTTAGCATATGAACGACCACCGGTGCGAGCAATCCATTCGTCCGAATATTCATACAGTCCTTCTGGTAGAAGATTATTTAATATATATGCGGTCTCCTTGGTACTTAACATTCTTTTGTCATCGACAGGATTAACACCACTGTTGGCAAATACCGAAGCCATTCGCGCTAAATCATCAGAGGTAACCATGGTCGAACATTGATAAGTATAAGCGTCGACAACAGGGTCTACCGGAGCATAAAAACGATTCTCGGATTTTAATAAATATGCTAAACTCATATTAACATTGTTAGTTTTTGACTCACTCGCATAAACCTTTGGACCAACGCGTAGAGATTTTGAGGCGTAGTTGCTCATATTTTTACGCAGACTTTCTTTGAATTTATCACTGTTTTTTTGGTACAACAATGAAGTTGTGGCCATTGCCCCTTGGTTTAAAAACGGATTAATAGTATGCGAAGGAGATAATTTAGCCGCGACAATAGAGTTGAATGGTAAAAATGAACCATGCATGCCAATTTTATTATGGATTGTTTTAATTCCGTGTTTATTGACAGCAAATGCCAATGAAAAAAGTTTACTAATAGATTCAATAGCAACTGGCTTATTGTGGTCACCAATACTAAATAATTCACCCTTCGTATTACAAATAGAAATACCATATAAGTTTTTATTTACCTTTGCCAATTCAGGTATATAATGAGCCTTGCGACCCCCTTTAAGATTTTTCGTTTCTTTGTAAATTTTCGTAAGTAGTTTTTGATAATCCATTATATATATATACTATAAATATTTATTGAAGATTCGTTTGATTTTTAAAGCATAGTCTTTTTGATAAAAAAGTAAGCGTACACGTTTGGGTTAGCCCTTTTTTCTATCCAACATTTTGTGCGTTCGACTAGTTGTATTTGTCAACATTTATGAACCGTGAGGTTTCCAAGTACTATCATAATATTGGTGAACAAACCACACAAATATAAGTTGTGTTTATTCATTATTATAATCAAATATATATTTAAGTTTTTCATTCACGCTTTGCGCCATTTTTCTTGACAGTCCGCCCAACTGGAAAGTTGGGCTTTCGTAATAGTATTATTGGTCGAGTACATTCGAACAATCAACTCTTGGTGTTGAGATGGGATACAGAAACTGCTGTCTTGGAGCGAGATATGAAATCCTTGGTCGGGATTATCCTTTGTATAATAATAGACTTGATTCAATGGATTTTTATCACCTCCTGCAAATCCAATTTTGGTTAGTTGAATTACATGGTCCAGTATCAATCTGGGATTTGGGTCTTCTGGGTGATACGAATCGTGAGGCAACTTTACTACCATTTCCCCCACCAGTTTGTTAATGTTTCTTGTTTGTATTTTTTTATAGAATTCTGAGAATTGAGAGTGTAAAGGACACATGATGGCCGAATCGGTAAGTTTCCATACTGCTACGCCAATAGATCGCTTAATTTGTTTAAGAATATCAACAATAATAAACTCATGAGCTTTTATCGTGTGATGATTATACACCTGCTTATGTAAACGATATCTAGTCGCAAATAAATTAAATATATTAAACCCCACTTTTTTTGGCCACCCCAATACTTCATTTCCATTAGGTGTGGTAATTACTCTCACACTTTGAATTATTCTAGAAAATGTTTCCGAAGTATTCAGCCCTAAGTGATAACAATCTCTCTGTATGTAATCCAATTTATCAACATCGATTTGACACATCTTATTGGATATAATCTGATAAGACCAGGACTTCTGTAATTTTTTCCCGGGGTCAATCATTAAACATATATGCGCTACCTCTTGTTCCGATATTGGTAATTTATATTTTTCAACCATTGATTTAAATAATTTACAACCTCGGGTCTCGTGTTCATCTTCACCGGAGGCTCTAATATGGTCATCGTACAAATGACTAAACGGTCCATGACCTATGTCATGGACCAGTCCAGCAATCCTAGTAAGTTCAATTGCTCTGTCAGTGATACAGAGACGCGGTTGATTTTTTTGCAAAACAGTCATCAATTCTCCCGCTAAATGACTAACACCAATCGAGTGTTCAAATCTGGTATGTGTCGCACTCGGAAATACAAAATAAGTAGCTCCAAGCTGTTTTAAATCTCTTAATCGTTGAAACTCATGTGTGTCGATAATATTTTTCATTAATTGAGTAAGAGTAATGGTATCATGGATAGGGTCGTGAATTTGTGTGTTCATATTGTTAATAATGTCTACAATAAATATTAATAAGTATTCAATTTTTTCCACTATTTTTTAGATTTTAAAATAACTGTTGTGTAAATTTATTTTATATTGTCATATAAATGAACAAAGGTAAATATAAAAGACATGTCATAATGTTTATTGTCATGGTTGTTGTTGGAATGTTATTCAATCCTATGAATATATTAGCGGATAAAATTACGGATTTGTATTTATCACTCTGTTTTACAGCGGGCTGTTAATGGCTTCAAATATGATATGGGCCCATGAAATTGTTCATTATCTATACATGGGTAATTTTAACATTGTAACATTTATTGTCGGTATTATTTTTTCCATCGGAGTATCATTATTATTAAGAGACCAATTATTTATCAGTGATAAACAATGGTTAAAAAGAATGATAGGTCATCATTCTACAGCTATTACCACCACGAATAAATTATTAAAAACAAATGATAATTTTAAACAAAATCCTAAAATTTACAGATTAGCAAAAGACCTGGTTTATAACCAAGAAAGAGAAATAATATTTATGAAATCCATGTTATCGTAAATTTTTCAAATTTATTAAAAAATTGAAAACTTTTTTTCGATTGTAGTAATAGATATTCAAACAACAATTCAAACAACAATTCAAACAACAATTCAAACAACAAACTAATACAATGTCTTCTCTTACTTTTACAGTGAACAAAAGTCACAACTCGCAGAATAACTGGAGTCGCCGCCAGCAGAAGAAGAAGCCGTTCTGCAAAGTATGCTTTGATACGGAAAAACCAGAAAAGGTTTACACAAGTCATTTCTTGAAGGACCGTCCAGGTCCTAACGGAAAGGTTATATGTCCAACTCTACTGGCAACTGAGTGTCGCTACTGTCGCAAGAATGGCCATTTCAAAAGTCATTGTCCAGATTTATCTCAGAAGCAGCAAACTCAGCAGCAGCAAACTCAGCAGCAGCAAACTCAGCATTCATACACTTTCAATACTGGTGACTGGATGACAGTCCAATCACCAAGGAAACACAACGAAACCATCCTCATGGCCAAATTTCAGCACAAAGCGACAGAAGATTCTGATTCTAGAACTGCTCTAGGTGGACAATTCGGAGCACTCGATGTCATGAGCGATGACGAAGAAGAGGAGGAAATGTCCTTCGTCAGAGGACCAAGTGTTGCGGTCGCTGTTGCTCCCCAAGGAGCATGGGGGACAAAGCTTGTTATCCAAGAGACACCCATTGTCTTGAAAGTCGTCAAGAAAGTCGTCAAACCTAGTCGCGTCAAGTCTGACAAGGAAGTTGATATCGAGACCAAATTAAAGCAGTTGAGACTTGACCTCGAAGAAGAAACGCAGAGCGGGTCTGGATCCTGGGCCGACGCCGGAGACATCGAAGATATTGAGGATAACATTGCTGAACTGGAAGAAGAACTTGAAAGAATGCAAACTATGTTCATCTGCTAATGAAATATTTACAAAATAAAAAATAAAAAAACAAAAAACAAAAAAACAAAAAATAAAAAATAAAAAACAAAAAAAAATAAAAAAACAAAAAAAAATAAAAAAACAAAAAATAAAAAAAACAGCTTAGCGAAATTCCATTTTTTATTGTTAAAATAAACTTAGAGATATTGTCATGTGTTATGGTAATGTCAACATCTCAACGTATAGCCAAGGAACTGGAAATTTTTCAAAAAGATCCTCCTGCAAATTGTTCTGCTGGACCAATAGACAATGATATTTTTAATTGGCAGGCCACTTTAATTGGGCCTCGCGACTCACCCTACGAAGGAGGGGTTTTTATCATGAATGTTAAATTTCCAGCAGATTACCCATTCAAGCCTCCAAAAGTAACATTTGATACCAAAATCTATCATCCAAATATTAATTCTGGAGGCGGAATTTGTTTAGATATTTTAAAAGATGCTTGGAGCCCAGCTTTAACAATATCCAAGGTACTATTATCAATATGCTCTTTATTATGTGACCCAAATCCAGATGACCCTTTGGTTCCAGACATAGCAAGAATATATAAAACAGACATCGATAAATATAACAGAATGGCACAATTGTGGACAATCCAATTCGCGATACCTGAATAAATTGAATTATTTTATGTATCTGTAATTTAATAACAGATACAATGAATTTGTCTTCAAATAGTTGTTTAAAGAGAATAAAAAAATTCGTCTCGGATGCGGGATTTAAAGATATTACCGAAATGCGAATCCAAAAAGCTTGCTTAGAGGAAAATTTTGATATTAAGTTAGCTTCCAGTAAAATAATATACGAAGAACAATTAAAAAAAACGCTGGAGTCTTCGTGTATACAAATGGGTTATAGTCCGAATTCAAAATTTATTACTGCTGCTTGTAATAAATTTAACTTTCAAAAACCACAAACCGAACTATACATAAAGAAATTATTGACTGGGCGACAAAGATTACAAACAATGTGCGTTGATGCAAATATCACGGTCTCTGATTGGAATTTAGATAACACTATTATCGCAAGTTTTGGCGATCCATGGTGGGCATTTAATCGTATTAAGCAGGACCATTTATATTAACAGGTACATCAATAATAATTGGTTTGGCAGTTGGTACATGGTCATCGAACTTAACTTCATGATTGAAAAAAATCTTAATAGCGTTAGCAATTGTAGCATGGGTTACAATTAATATTGTGGTATTGCGGTGTTTGTGTTGTTGACATAGATTGTATATAAATGGAAATACACGATTTTTTATTTGTTGATGAGTCTCGGTGTAGCTAATATTGGATACCAATAGCTTTGTATGATAATTGTTGTTTATTATAGACAACAAGTGAGGGTGTGAAAGTTGCAGTTCTTGTGGGAAATGTCTATAATTATGGTAGTTAAACTCTTCGCTGGAAAGACATTCATAAAATGCATTTTCAATATTTATTTTTTTGTTTGTTTTTATGCAAAAAGGATAGACTGTTTGTAGTGTTCTTAAAAAAGGTGATGAATATATAATATCAATATTGTATGATGTAAGTTCATCTGCTAATTTGGAAGCTTGAGTTAATCCTTTTAAAGTTAAGGGTGTAAAATACAATGGTGAATCAAATCTATCCCCGTGTCGAAGAATAATAATTTTCATATTAATTATTATTCTCATATCACCTTTAACTTATTTTTTTAAAAATACAGCACAACACCCAGTGGCAGCAGTTACCACAACATTAATATCGAGTTCGCCTTTGCTAGAAGCTACGATTAAATCAATGGTATATCCCAATATACCTTGATCAATCATGTCTAGTAATAATTTTTCTTTATTGTCGGAAATAGGAGCTTCTACGACAACCTGTCTGATAAGTTTGACAGCCAGTTCTTTTTGTTCATCACCCTTTAATTCAGTCGTTTCTACAACTTCCATGGAAAATCTAGCAACGGTCATAATTGTTTGTGCATTAATTTCCATATCTGCAATTTTTTCTTTTAGTTTCACAAGAGATGCTGTAAAATGCGAAGTAATATCTGTCATTTTATACATTGTCTAAATAAAATATATTTATAGATTTGAAAGCATTTAATATATCCAAGGTCATGAAACTCACAACCTTGGATGATGGAAGTCGCTGATTAATAATTTATCAAAATGGTCGGTACCACAAAACATGTTTATGTTTGGAGAAGTAAAATAAAATTCAACTATGGTAAACTTGAGGGTTGTAAAAAAATTGAACAAATAAAATATTCTAAATGAATTAGAAAAAAATAATAACAACTATGACTTCTCGTGATTTAATTAACAACTCCTGGTATGCTCACCCTGATGTGAGCGACGAGGGAACTGTTCGCTTTGCTTGGAATCGCATAAAACCTCTTGTTTGTGTCAGACGATATGGTTCGTCTGAATGGATTGAATTGGACCAGCTGAGCGCGTCTTTATGGATGCGTTACCGAAGAGTTATTTGCAATTCAATCCCTCGTCCGTCAGAGAAACAGGGAGATACTATTAATTTAATTAAATCGTTGGTCTCGACACTATCATCTGAACAGAAAGCAAAATGGTTAAAAAATAATCCAGAATATAAAGACAACATTTGCAGAAGCTGTGGTTGTTTTGAATCTGAAATTAAAAAATGTATTCAGCGTGACTGCTCTGGAATGTGCGCTGGTTGTTTCGATGTTAAAAACAAAATAGGGTTTGAAAAATGCGCGTGTTGTGGAGAGAAGCAGGAGATGACTTGTCCATGCTGCCAAGAAGATTTTGCTCTTGAAAACATGGTTAAATCTGAGCAATGTGACCATCGTATTTGCTGGGGATGTTTTGGGCGTTCCGTAAAAACATCACGACCATTAAGCCATTGTCCAATGTGTCGTGGTATCTTTTGTGAAAAACTTGTTGAGCACGATGATTCTGATTCGAGTGAAGATGAGTTTGTTGACGATGATGCAATAACAGCTGATTTCGGAATCGTTCGAGACGACGACGACGACGACTTATTTAGTATAGCTGAAGCCCAAGCGTCTCGACTGTCCGAGATGGATTGGAATGAAATCGTTAGTGCGATTGATGATGGTTTGCTTATATTGCATAACCCCCAAGGTATCAATGTTTAGATGTTGACAGTTACCTTTCTGGCAATAATAATAGGAACAATATTAAAAGTAGAAATACTCATTTTTTTTTTGCGAATACGGTTGTTTAGTTTCCATCGATTACCACGAAGTTTATTCCATTCTTTATTCAAATCTTTCCACTTTCCTGTTTTATTTTTAAATTCCTTTATTTCATTTCGCAGAGCAATCTGATTGTCCTCCATTTTTTTTAATTTTTCTACTTCGTTTTTAAGTTTCTGAGGTGCTTCTTTCTTTCTCCCATATTGTCTAATCATTTTATATCGGTGCTGACCACCTCTCCACCAACCCCATGTTCTGTTTGTGTCGGAATCGTTCAATGCCGCAGACTCGTTAATACCCAAATTGTTACATAGAGGACATTTGCAATTGCCGCTGCGGAACCAATGCATAATACAGTTTTGATGGAATAAGTGACCGCACTCAGGTAACGAATATTGGATTTCGCTTGTTAAGTTTTCTAGACAAATAATACATTTGTTATCTTCGTGAATGTCCACTCCTAAAATATTAGCAGCCATTTATTGTAGTAAGGTATGGTACTTTTAAATTAGTATTATATTTTTTGATATATATGACTTAAAGACAATATATTATGTATATTTGTGTGAATCATTACAGCAATATATTATATGTGATTCCAGCAATAGGATATAATCAAAAATATTTCGAGAAAATATTAATGCGAGATATCATTATCTAGAGAATGGGGATGTGAAGAGAGGCATGGTGTAGACAGAGCAATGAGTGTAGACAGAGGCATGGTGTAGACAGAGCAATGAGTGTAGACAGAGGCATGGTGTAGACAGAGCAATGAGTGTAGACAGAGCAATGAGTGTAGACAGAGGCATTGGGGAGTAGACGGAGCAATGAGTGTAGACAGAGGCATGGTGTAGAAGGAGCAATGGGTGTAGACGGAGCAATGAGTGTAGACAGAGCAATGGGTGTAGACAGAGGCATTGGGGAGTAGCCAGGGTAATGGGGTTTGAGCAGAGGCATTGGGGAT
>Ga0206131_10002154_pt1 | contig 24294 bp, 20 predicted proteins | sample Helgoland_Spring_FD_148636 | JGI IMG/M metagenome (GOLD analysis project Ga0206131, IMG submission 148636) | Pelagic subsurface seawater microbial communities from Kabeltonne, Helgoland, North Sea - Helgoland_Spring_Bloom_20160517_1 | ecosystem: Environmental > Aquatic > Marine > Epipelagic ...
ATTCATCGACATCATCCAGCGCTCCCCAGTGGGCGAGGATTGCATCGCCGATAAACTTGTCGAGGGTACCCTTGTGGATGAAGATGATTTCCACCATCGCTGTGAGGTATTCGTTGAGTTGAGCGAACAGCTGCTCTGGGTTGACCCGCTCCGAGAGCGAGGTGAAGCCGCGAATATCCGAGAAAAGGACGACGACTCTTCGTTTTCTGCCGGTGGCGGCGAGTTGGTAAATTCTGGGATTGTTTACCAGCGAGTCCGCCACATCCCGCGATACGAAGCGGCGGAATTGGTGGTTGAGCCGGGAGCGTTCAAGGCGCTCGCGGATGAGGTCGAAGGATTGTCCGGAAACGGCACCAAGGAAAACAGCCATCGATAAGGACGTTGGACCGAACCATATGGCGCGCCATTCCGCAAGTTGGAAGGTCCCGAAATAGGCTCCTGCGATGATTAATACCGTTCCGATCAGTGCTATCGTCGGGCGGCGGATAAAGAAAATGAGTAGGGCTGCGATGATTGCGCCCAACGCGCCCGTGTAAAAAATCATTCCCCGCCATTCGGCGAACGGGCGCTCGACAAAATCATTTCCCAGGCCAGCTGCAATGGCTTGAAGGTGAAGCTGAGGGCCGAGGATCTGACCGACCGGGGTCTGCTGGTTGTCCTGAAGGCGAGCCGCGCCGGCGCCTATGAGTATGATCTTGTTCTTGAAGAATTCACCTGAACCATAGCGGTTCTTCCATTCCCCGGGGATAAATATGCTGTATATGGAAATTGGGCGGTAGATGCCGTCTGCACGGCCTTCGGATACTTTCGTTACTTTACCTTTGGCGCTATGCTCGAGCACTTCACGCTGAACTGAAAAGCGTATTTTCGCTAAAGCTTTGTCCGCCGGCTTTCCCAATGCCCGGAGGACTGCGCCAGTGATGGAGTCGAAACGTGTCTCCCCGGGTATGGGTGGGTATCCATTTTCCTCGGCGAGTGTGGTTGAAAATCTGACTTCACGAACCAGGGAATCCTCCTTGTCGGGACGAAAATTCACGAATCCCAGATATGGAAGCGGTTCAATTTTGAGGAAAGTGGAATGGGGTTCGATGAGTGTGTAAAAGTCTTCCGTGGACATCGGTGCGAACAGGGTTGCGAGCACCACCTGTTCTGGGAATTTTTTCAGAACAGCTGCGAAAGCCTGATCCGCCTCCGGGGTGGACTCTTCGGAAATGATGAGATCGAGGACAACCACTTTTGCCCCAGCAGACAGCACTTTGTCGATCGCGTCGGCATAGACGCGCCGATCCCAGGGCATGCGCTCGGCCATGCGCGAGAGATTGACGTTGCCATCGATCATTTCCTGATCAAGCCCCTGTAGGGTGAGGCTATCCTCATCGATTCCGAGGAGGACAAGGTCTTCACGAGGCGCGGGCTTGCCGGGAATATACAGCGCTTTGTCGCCCATTAGCCGATCCGCCGAAAGGATGCTTTGGGCGATCTTGGGAACGAAAGCGGTCAGGGCAATTACCATTCCACCTCCCAACGCTACGAGCGCCGAGGTCAAGCGGCCTTTGCCTAGCTTTGTTCTTGTGCTCACAACTCCAGTTATCTACGTTTTGCTTGATACAGCAATCATTGACTTTATGTATACTCGAATAATCCCACTGATCGTTTTGACGAGCCTGGCCGCACAGGCAGATGTCCTCACACCCGTCCAACGCTTTTTCGGCATGGGCGGACAATTCCCAGATTATGAGGAAGCGGCGGTGGATGGGGATTTTGGAATTGCAGAAGCACCTTATTCCCCTGCGGACTCCGATCTCGGTGTGCAAGAAATTCTTGTCGAGCGCTCGGGGGTATCCTCGATCATCTTCGATTTCTACACCTCGGTGTTCCGAACCGACAATGCGCCTTCCGGAAATGTCCTAACGAATGAGGAATCTTGGATTTCATCCTCGACGGCATCGCTGGCATGGCGGCCACACATTGCGAATGGATGGTTCGGGGATTTCGGGATCAGTGAGGATTTCGTACGTTTTGATAATAATTCGGCGCTGGCATATGAAAATTTTTCAAGCCGGATCGGTATCTATAAGAATTTTCCGGATCTCGATGATTCGATTCTTTTTGTCAGGTATGAATATCAACGGCTTACGACAGGCTCACTCACGGATGGGGACTACAACGCGCAACGGATCCGTGTGGGCGTTCAGAAGCTGCTCTGGGCAGCCCCGGGTAAGCAGTTTGGTGGTACCCTGAGCACAGCCTATGAGTGGTCGGCAAAACCACAAAGCCTTGAGCGCAACGAGATTTCCTTGGATCTCTATTACCGCCATGCAATCACAGATTCGATCTACTCGCTTGCGACCGCGCGCGGCTACTACTACGACTACGATCAGGGAGGGCGCGAGGATTGGGCAACCAGTCTCAGCCTCGGGCTCTACTGGCAGGTCAACCGCAACCTTGCCGCCAACGCATCGATTTTCTATGATAGAAACGACTCCAATACCGGCGGTGTAGGTAGCGAGTATGAGGCCTGGACCGGTGGTCTTGGTATTGGCTGCCAGTTGATATTCTGAACCTCAATCCAAAAAGGAAGAACAACATGAAACAATTCATCTTTGCAATAGCGGCAGTGGCCGCTTGCGGGAGCGCGATGGCGGCTCCCTTGAAATCGGCATCCGTGACGAAAGTGGTCAACGATGTGCGCATCAGTAAAAATTCCGCCGCAGCACAGAGCGCGACTATGGGACAGCGCATGACGGGTAAGTCGACTCTACTTACCGGTAGGGGCTCCCGTGCCGAGCTAACTTTCCCTGACCGGACGGTGACCAGGATCGGAGCGAATTCAGTATTCCGCTTTAGTTCCGCATCCCGCGAGATGGAGATCGAAAGGGGTTCTTTTCTCCTCAATGTCCCGAAGAATGCGGGTGGTGCAAAAATCCGGACGGCAACGGTCACCGCGGCGATCACCGGCACGACGACGATGATGGAATATAGCCCCGGACAGTGGCTGAAGTTCATCGTTCTCGAGGGTGTGGCAAAGCTCAGCAACGACAATGGTGACACGATCAATGTCCCGCCAGGCCAGATGATCATCATGCATCCCAATGCCAAGAATTTCCCGCGGCCTGTCGTGCTCAATATCGACAAACTCGTGAAAACTTCCGGCCTGATGAAGAGGGGTGGATTCGCCCCGTTAAATGGTGCCGCCGTTGATTTGATCGCTCACTCGGTTGGCAACCAGTTGGAGCGCCGCCGTGGTGGGGAACTCTTGCCGTCCGGAATTGTTGTCCGCGGTCCCGGTGGCAGGATCGGTGGTAACGGTGGTGATCCCCATGGCAATCCGCGCACGGGTGTGCCCATTGGACGCAGTGTGAACGATAGTGGTGGTGGTAATGGTGGTGGTGGTGGTGGTGGTGGTGGTGCGACTCCGCCGTCCCCGCCGCCGGTGTTTCCGCCTGGTAACCCGTGAGTCAGGCGAGTTTCGCATAGGCAGCTGCGGATCCTTCAGTAGCCCGGTGGGAGAGGGTTGTCTTCATGTGATGCAAATTCGCCTATGTCACTTCCCATAGGCGAGTAATTCAGAATTCTGAAAAGGATGACAGCGAAGCCATCGCGAAAGTCGGCAAGGAGGCACCCATCCTTTTCCGGGATTTGGATCACTAGTTTGCGGTACCAGATCAGTTGCCTGGAACCGCGGCGTGGCGGGCGGTGAAGAACTGTTCCATCCGGTGGTGGAGATCGTCGTAGAAGCGTTTCTTGATCGCGTCGATGGCGGCGCGCTTGTCGGTATCGTGGTGGGCGATGTGCTCCTCCTCCGCACGCATCTTGTCTGAGAAAGATCGCTCCATTTCCACGAGGGAATCGAGGAATTCGCGGGCTGCGCGAGTGTGCTCTACCCCGTCCACAAGGGCGTGCTCAAGGTTGCGATTGCGAGTGACGGCGATGAGATTGCCTGATGTGAGTTGCTCCATGTAGCGCGAGCGGGTCTCGCGGAAGGCGCGGTGTTCGGAGTCGAATGTCATTTCGTCGCGGTCAACGAGGGTGTCGTAGGGGCCGGGCTTGGTGAAGAACTTGACGATGAGCGGGATGGTATCGACCAACATGAACAGCAAGGTGAGGACGATATAGGTGTAGAAGGCGAACGTCCCCCCCTCGTTGCCAGCATTGAAAAGGCGATGGAGGGCGAGTGTCTGGGTCAGGATATCGCGGCGGGGTTCCGCGCGGATCGCAGCGAGACGGTTCGATTCCTCCGTGCCGACCGCCGCTAGCTCATCCTGGGTGCGTTGCAGATCGACAAGATGCGTGTCGATCTGCTGCTTGATGGTCTCGCGGAGAGAGTTCTGCTGGGTGACGAATTGCTCAGCCTGGTCGCTTTCGACCCTTTGCCTGAGGGTGGCAACCCGTTCGGCTTCGGCCTTATTGGCCAGTTCGATTTCTGCCAGCTTGGCTTCGAAGAGGGAAATTGCACCCGCCTCCGACTCGCGTGCCAGAGTCTGGAGGGTTGCTTTCTCCGTGCTGAGGTGCTCAAGAAGGGCGCCTAGGCGTTTTGTTTCCTCTCGGCGAGGTTCGAGTTGGTCGGAGCGGATGGATCGGGCGCGCGGCCCCTCTCCGGCCAGGCCGGAACGTTGTCCGTTGAGTTCTCTTTCGAATTCGGCCTGCCAGAAGGAAAGCTCAGTCTGAAGGGTGGCATACTGTGGGGTCAGCTCATCGGATTGCTTCTGGACGACATCGAGTCGTGCGCGGAATGGCGCAGTGGCCTCATCCGTGGCGGCCTTTAGTTCGGTCTGCTGTTCGGCGGTCAGCCCGGGGATTGCGGAACCGGCGTCATCGTTCTCCTGGAGGATGAATCTCGCCTGGAAGGACTCGTTCCAGCGAGTGCGTTGCTCGGCGAGCGCTGTGTCGAGGGAGCTGATGCGTCCTCTCACCTTTTCCTTCTCTTTGTCGAAGCCCGCCCGGACTAGTTCGATCTCGACTGCGCGGTCGGATTCGATCACCGAGGAGACGGTGTCGCGGAAAAGCAGGAGAACGAGCGGGTGGACGATGGTGATGCCCATGAGGATTGCGACCACGAGCCGGAGGGAGAATTGGGCGAGTTTCCGGAAAATCGAAAGATAGGGCCTGTAGCCGGCGAGGAGGGCGCGGTCGATCGTGAGGATGATGAAAGACCAGACGGCGGCGACGGGATAGATGACGCCCGGCTTGTCGGAAATTGTGGATAACGCGTAGGCGCATGCGATGAAGGCGAACGCACAAGGAACCAGAACGGTGGCTCCGAAAGCCACGTATTTGCGCTGCTCCCAAGAGGGGCAGCGCTCAAGGGTTTCGGTTCCCGCACCGGAAAGCCAAAAGAAGGCGCGCTTCATAGGGTTGGTCATACCCTATCCATACTGGCGGGGCACGCTTTCCTTTTCAGCGGATTTGGATTTTTTTTAAATACCCGGTGACCCGGTGACCCGGTGATTATGGGGAAACCGCAAGGCGATCGATTTCCGGTTCGCTCTCGAAAAGGAAGCCATTTTCCTTGTAGGTTTTCAGTCGGAAATGGGTGGCGGTGGACAGCACCCCGTCCAGGGAAGCGAGTTTTTCTGAGACGAAGCGGGCGACTTCGCGGAGATCGGGGCCTTCGACGACAACCATGAGGTCGTAGCCGCCGCTTGCGAGGTAGCAGGAGACAACCTGGTCGAACCGTGCGATGCGCATGGCGAGTCGGTCGAAACCGCCGCCGCGCTCCGGTGTGAGGCGGACCTCGATGAAGGCGGAGACGGAGGTATCGCCGATCGCCTCGGGGTTGGTGACGGCGTGGTAGCCCAGGATGGTGCGATCCTTCTCCCATGCTGTGATTTTCTCGGCGACTTCGGCTTCCGTGGAGTCGATCATTTCCGCAAGTTCCTTGAAGGAGGCGCGGGCTTTGCGGCGGAGAAGGCTGAGTAATTTCATGGGGCTTGTGGAAGATGGTATTTACGCCGTGGCGCAGGTCAATGGAAAGGCAACGGGCGGGAGGGAATCGAATCTCTTCCGCCCGCGCTGCAAATCTATGCTGTGTCAGTTCGAGATCTCGGCCAGGAGGTCGCGAATCTCAGTGAGGAGCTGTTCCTCCTTCGGAGGTTTTGCCGACGACTGATGGACTGGACACACGCAATTTCTATCTCACCTTTCGCGAAAGTGAACCGAAAAATCTTGGATCAGGGAAACAGCAGGCAGATCGGTGCGGGTGACTTCACTATGGATTGTGGAGCACCGAGCAAGCCCGTATTGGGATCGATTGGCAGGACGGAGATGGAATTGTCCGTCTGGAGGCCACAGAGCAGCCATTTGCCGGACGGGTCGATTTTGAAATGGCGGGGTTTCGAGCCGCCGCAGGCTGCATGCTGAAGCAATGTGAGCTTGCCGGAATCCGGATCGCGTTGGAAAACGGCGATGGTATCGTGCCCACGGTTGGAAGCGTAGACGAATTTTCCGCTGGGATGCACCTCGATTTCTGCGGTCGAGCTATGTTCCGTGAAATCATCCGGAAGGGTGGGAACTGCGGCTATGGTGGTCAGCGCACCGGTGGAGCGGTCGAAGCCGGCGGCGGTGACCGTATTATCGAGTTCGTTGACGATGTATGCGTGCTTCTCGTCCGGAGAAAAAGCCATGTGACGGGGGCCGGCGCCGGGGGTGGAAACCAATGAGTCGAGGGTGTTTGCCGCAATTTCCGAGCTCGCCGGATCGAAACGGTAGATGAGCACCTTGTCGATACCTAGATCCGGGACGAAGAGGAAACGGTTGGAGTTGTCAAAATACACCCCGTGGGTATGGGCTTCGTTCTGGCGCTTTTTGTTGGGGCCGGAGCCTTTGACCTTGATGCAGGTGGCCGTTTTCCCGGGCTTGCCGTCGGCATCGAGCCTGAGGGTGGTAATGGAGCCTCCACCGTAATTTGCGACTGCCACGGTGCGACCCGAGGCATCGACGGCCAGGTGGCAGGGGCCTTTGCCGCCGCTATCCGCATCACCCAGGAAACGGAGGGAATGATCCGTATGGATTGCGAATGCGGCGACCTTGTTTTTCCCACCGACGGCCAGCAGAACGGGCTTCTCGGGGTGCAGCGCGAGGAAGCCTGGGCGCTCGTATTCGGCGGCGCGAATCGGCTCGGTGAGGGTTCCTTTTTCTGTGTCGAAATTCGCGAAGTAGATGCCGTCCGCACCAGTGCCTATATATACGGGTGCGGAAAGGGCGATTGCGGGAATGGCGGCGAAGAATGCGAGGAGTGTTTTCATGTTGGTAGGTGTTTCAGACATCGAATCCGAAATGCCTGTTGGCGTTGTGGAAGGAGATATCGGCGATGAGTTTTGAGAGGGTTTCAAAATCGTCGGGAAGTTCGCCTTTTTCCGCCTCGTTACCGATGAGGTTGCAGAGGATACGGCGGAAATACTCGTGGCGCGGGAAGGACAGGAATGAGCGGGAATCGGTAAGCATTCCGACGAAGCGCGACAGCAGTCCGGTGGCGGAGAGGGCATTCAACTGCATTTCCATGCCTTCCTTTTGGTCGAGGAACCACCAGCCGGAACCGAACTGGATTTTGCCGGGGACAGTGCCGTCCTGGAAGGCTCCGGTCATGGCTGCGAAGAGGTAGTTGTCGCGGGGGTTCATGTTGTAGAGTACCATTTTCGGGAGAGACTCGCGGGAAGCTAGGGCATCAAGGAAAGTGTAGAGCGCCTTGCCCTGGAGGGTGTCACCCATGGTGTCGAATCCCGCGTCGGGGCCGACCTTCTGGAACATCAGCGAGTTGGTGTTGCGGACAGGTGTAAGATGGAGCTGTTTCGTCCAGCCACGTGCGGCGTCGAGTTGACCGGTGAAGACGAGCAGGTAGAAGCAGAAGCGTTCCTTGTCGTCTTCGGAAACCGGTTTTCCTGAGCGCGCTTTGTCGAAGATGGTTGAGGCCTCTGCGTCATCGCAGGGTAGGGCGGGGCAGCGGTCGAGCCCGTGGTCGGAGAGTCGACCTCCGGCGGCATGGAAATCATCATGGCGCTTCTGGAGCGCGGCAAGGAGATCGGAGAGATGGATGATGGAGGTGCCGGAGGCGGATTCCAATTTTTCAAGCCAAGGGTTGAGGAGATCCGGCCTGTCTACTTGGAAGGCTTTGTCCGGGCGGAACGTGGGCACTACCTTGGTGGAAATACCCGCTTCCGCGATCGCGAGATGATCATCGATGGGATCCGCCGGATCGTCCGTGGTGCCGACAACTCGGACATCGAATTTTTTCAGCAGTGCCCGGGCGGAGAAATCGGGTTCGGCCAGGCGGGCGTTGGTCTTTTCCCAGATTTCGTCGGCGGTGTCGGGGGTTAGCAGGGTGTGGATACCGAAGCAGCGCTGCAGCTCCATGTGCACCCAGTGATGCATTGGGTTACGTAGCGTGTAGGGCACCGTCTCGGCGAAGGCCTGGAACTTGTCACGGGGATCGGCGTTGCCGGTGATTCGCTCCTCGTCGATGCCGTTGGCTCGCAGCAGTCGCCATTTGTAATGATCTTCGCCAAGCCAGAGATCGGCGATGTTGTTCCAGCGCTTGTCGTTCGCAATTTCCGAAGGCGACAGGTGGCAGTGGTAGTCGATGATGGGTTGGTGTGAGGCAACCTCGTGGAACAGGCGGCGGGAGGTATCGGAGTAGAGTAGGAAATTTTCGTCGAGATAGGCCATGGCTGTCGGATTTCAACGGAATTGAGCCGTTGTGGGAAGGAAGAACCGGCGGATGCAAGAACACATGACTTGCGGAAAATTTAATTGACATACCTTTGATATTAATATGATTTAAATATAAATTATGGCTAATCAAGAAGATCTCGATAAACTGTTCGAAGCAGCACTTCACGAAAAGCAGGCGCCGAGCCGTTTCGGTACTCCTGAGTCGCAGATGAAAAGTGCGCCCGCCGCATTCAGTCGCCCTGCGCCAGTAGATCCAGGTCAAGCTGATGCTGGCGCATTCCGCGCCGCTCCAAGCGCGTTCCAAGCGGCACCGCCCGCACCCTCTGTATTCCAGGCGGCCCCTTCGTCGGTATTCCAGGCGGCGGCTCCGGCAGTTGAGCCTGTGGTGCGCCGTGAAGCGCAGGCCGAGGCATCGCTCGATATTTCAATCAATGCGGAACTCGCCGCGATCATGGATGAGAAAATCAGCAAGGAAAAGCGCCGTAGAAAGCGGGGATTTCTCGTTACTATTCTCTTTTTCGTGGGTGTGACAGGTGGAGCTGCCGGCTGGGTTGTATCCGATCCCGATCGTTTCGAGGCGATGAAATCGGCGATCGCCGAGATCAAATCCGTCGGAGACGTGCAGGGTATGGTTGCGAAATACCAGAAGGCTCTCGATAAGGTTGCGGTGCGCGGGGAACAGATTGACGCGGCGACGATTTCCATGGGTGTTGATCCCACCTCGGTGGATGAGCACGAGGATCCGGGATTCGACAAGGAGATGCAGGCGATGATGGGTGAAGACGGTGGCAAGACCACCGCCGCTCGCGACAAGCTGTTGCGCGAAAAATTTAAGTCCGTCCAAGAATCGGGCAGCCTCATGCCGAACAAGAACGAGGCGAAGAACGAGGCGAAGAAGGAAGAGAAGCCAGACGGGGAGGGCTGATGTGCTCCGGCCGTTTCCAATTTCCGGCTGGCCATCGGTTCCGTATGCATTCATGTTAGGGGTGAACGGTGAGGTTTTTTTGATTCCTTTTTTCCGTGAATTCCCGGTGGCATGAAAAGCGATCAAGCGGACAAATCCGAACTCCCGAAAGCCATCTGGGCGAAGGTGGACGGACGGACGGAACTCGCGCTTTCGGGTGAATGGATGCGCGGCAGTGTCCCAGAAATCAGAGGTGAGGAGTTATGCGCTTGGCCCGATGAGATCCGGACGGAGAGTCTTGGTAGGTTCGACTCCATCCTGCCTGCATATCTGCTGAGAAAGCTTCGGGAATCGGAGAAGCTTGATCCCTGCCTTTCGGGATTGCCCGACAATCTCAGGGGGCTTATGGAGCTGGCGCTCAAAGTCCCTGAACGGAGCGACGCGAAGTTCGATGCGAGAGAGCCGCATGGTTTGCTGCGTATGGGTATCGTATCGGAGTCGGCATGGAAGGCGACGGTTTCGATGCTCGCTTTCATCGGCGATACGGTTGTCGCCAGCCTGAGATTTTTTACCGGGCGAGCACATTTCCGCGGCAAGGATTTTTGGCTGATCGTCCAGGATTGCGGTGTTGGTGCGCTGCCAATCGTTTCCCTGATCAGTTTCCTCATTGGGATGATCCTGGCCTTCGTCGGCAACGTGCAGCTCGCCAGTTTCGGAGCGAGCCTGTATGTGGCTGATCTCGTTGGGATTGCGATGGTTCGTGAAATGGGTGTGATGATGACGGCAATCATCATGAGCGGTCGCACCGGTGCCTCCTTCGCAGCTCACATCGGTAGCATGAAGGCAAACCAGGAGATCGACGCGCTCAAGACCTTTGGGTTCAACCCCTTCGATTACCTGGTGTTGCCCAGAATCTTTGCGTTGGTGCTGATGATGCCGATACTGACGATCTATTCCAATATCATCGGAATACTAGGAGGTATGCTGGTTGCTGCTGGTGTTGGTATTCCTCCGCAGTTGTTCTGGATCGAGATGCTGACGATTGTTGACCTTACCCAAGCATCTTTAGGTGTTTTCAAGAGTGTTTTCTTCGGAGCGGCCATCGCAATATCCGGCTGCCTGCAGGGTATGAATTCGGGGGCTTCCTCGTCGGCGGTCGGGCAGGCGACGACCCGAGCGGTGGTGGCCTCTATCACCTCTGTCATCATCCTGGATTCCGCCTTCGCGGTCATTTTTACCATACTGGACATCTGATGAGAGAACCCGCCCGAAGCACCAAGATATCCGTCCAGGGCCTGACCATGGCCTATGGGTCTTTCACCGTGATGGAGGATCTCAGCTTCGATGTGATGGAAAAGGACATCTTCATCATTATGGGCGGGAGCGGTTGCGGCAAAAGTACCCTGATGCGTCACATGGTCGGGCTTAAAGAGCCTGCGGCAGGTGAAATCCATTTCGATGGTGAGAATTTTACCTCTGCGGATGAAGCCAAACGGCTTTCCTTCGTGCGCCGCTTCGGGGTGATGTATCAATCGGGCGCCCTGTGGTCTTCCATGACGCTTGCCGAAAATATCGCGATGCCACTGGAGGAACACACCGATCTCAAGGCTAGGGAGATCCGTGACCTCGCGGCATACAAGTTGGCCCTCGTCGGCCTTTCCGGATATGAGGATTATTATCCGGCACAGGTCAGCGGGGGGATGAACAAGCGGGCGGGCATCGCCCGGGCGATGGCGCTTGATCCCGATGTCCTGTTCCTTGACGAACCCGGTGCCGGATTGGATCCGCTCAGTTCGCGGAGGCTCGATGAGCTGATATTGCGCTTGCGTGACTCGCTCGGCTCGACGTTCGTGATCGTGAGCCATGAACTTGCCAGTATTTTTGCAATCGCCAACAATTCGATTTTCCTCGATACAGATACCAGAAAACAGGGCGCGACCGGTGATCCAAAAGAACTCCGCGATCGTTCTGACAACGAAGCCGTGCGCATTTTTCTAAATCGCGGCGTAACCTCCGGAAAACGAGATCAACCATGAGCAAGAAAGCAAGTTCGACGATGATCGGCCTGTTCACACTGGTCGGACTGTTGATTGCCGGATCCGCGCTGGTGATGCTGGGGGCGGGAAAATATTTCGAGCAGACACACACGATCCTTCTCTACTTCGACAAAAGCGTGAACGGCCTGCAGGTGGGATCCGATGTCCGTTTCGGCGGGGTTCGCGTTGGCAGGGTGTCGTCGATCAGCGTGATCATCGATCCGATCAAGAACCGTAAGATCATCCCGGTGGTCGTCGAGCTCACCGCTAAGGATCTGAAAAGCGTGGCCGGTTCCGGCGAGGGGATGATCGATTTCTCCTCAGGGGAGGGGGTCGCCCGTGCGGTAAAGCAGGGGCTCCGTGCGGGAATGAAGCAGCAGAGTCTCGTTACCGGGCAACTCTATGTGGAATTTGACATCGTCCCGAATATGGAAGGCTTCACGTTCAAGGAACCCGGGATATCCGAGTATCCGGTCGTGCCGACCATACCAACGGAGATCGACGAACTTATTTCCGGAATCACGGATGGCTTAAAAAAGATCAACGATCTGGATATCGCCGGCCTGATGACAGAGATGCGCGATGTGCTGAAAGGAGCGAAGAATCAGATCAACGATCTCAACCTGAAAGAGATCAACGAAAACCTCACCGTGATCACCAGCGATGTGAGGGGCCTGACATCCGATGGCCGAATCAAGACATCCCTTGCGAATCTTGATGCGGCGCTCAAGGAGATAAAAAATCTCAGCGCCAAGGCGAACGAGAATATGGATCCGCTGCTTGCCGACATCCGGGAAGTGGCGGAGAAGACACGAGAGAGCCTCGCCAAGATCGAGGCGACCACTGAAAGCCTCTCGAAAGTCAGCGATCCGCGTTCGCCGTTGCTGCTTGAATTCCAGGAATTAATCCACGAGACGCAAACCACATCCCGCACTCTCCGCGAGCTCACCAACGACCTCAAACGCAACCCCGGCAGCCTGCTGCGTGGCAAAGAATCAGAATGAAGACCCTCGCCCTCGCCGCCCCGCTGCTCTTCGCCGCATGCACTGTATTTCAGCCGATTGATGATGATCCTGTCCGGCATCTTTTGGAATCACCGATTGCGGCCAGAACCCCGACTTCTGCAGCACCCGCGGTGGCCATAGCGCGCCCCTCTCTGCCGCCATACCTAGAGCGCAGCGAACTCATCACCCGCACGGGCGACGGAAGGCTTGAAATCCATGAAAACGACCTGTGGTCGGAGCCGTTGGATGCCGGCATCGCCCGCGTCATGGCGGACAACCTACGCCGACTCACCGGCTCCACGAACATCCAGCCGTCCGGAAATTTTATCACGCGTGACTACACTTCACTTGTGGAGATCCGTATCGAGCGATTCGATCCCTTGCCGGATGGTTCGCTGCTGCTGGAATGCACCTGGAAGCTCCAGCCGCTCGGAGGTGGGGATGCCGCCCCGAAAGCTTTCCGAACCACCGTTCCGATGACTCCAAGGGCAGAGTCAGCCTCTGCAAAGATGTCCGCTCGCGTCACGGCTATGAATGAGGTTCTCGCCCGGTTGTCTCGGACGATCGCGAAGAGCCTTTGAGTTTTCGCCGGTCAGTCGTCGCTGTCGAAAATGTTGTTCATGGAGGCGAAAAAGTTATCGAGGTCGTCGTCGGACATTTCGACGTTCTGGATATCATCGAAGGTGGTGTGCTCGATGAACTTGTCGTCGAGTTCGGGGATGAAGGAGGATGGCTGACAGCCGGTTTTCTGTCCCCACTTCATGCGGACGCTGCAGTAGGTGAGGGTGAGGTGCTCCTGGGCGCGGGTGATTCCGACGTAGAGGAGGCGACGTTCCTCGTCCTTGGTACCCTCGGCGATAGAGCGGAAGTGGGGGAGATAGCCTTCCTCCAGGCCGACCAAATACACGATGGGAAATTCGAGGCCTTTGGAGGCGTGGAGGGTGATTAGGGTGGCGCCTTTCTTTTTATCTAGGTCGTCGTCTTCGCGGTCGGAGGCGAGGGCGGAATCGTCGAGGAAGGATTGTAGTTTTTTGCCTTTGGCGATGTGTTGCTTGAGAGAGTCGAGGACGGAGTGGATGGCTTCGCCGCGCTGCTGGCGCTCGGAGTCGGACTTGCAGCCACGTTCGATCCAGGGGAGGTATTCGATTTCCTTGAGGAGGTCGGAGAGGACTTCGGCTGGGTCGAGCTTTTCGAGGTCGATCTTGTTTTTTGCGCCGGAGATGAGGGCGACGAAAGTCTCGATGGAGTTGCGTGCTTTTGCGCCGAGAGTGGTGGTGAAGAATGGATCGCAGAGTGCTTGCCAAACCGACTGGCTTTTTTCTCGTGAGTGATCGGTGGCGAGGACGGCTGTGGCCTGGCCTATGCCACGATTGGGCGCATTGAGAACGCGGAGGAGGGGGACGTCGTTGTCCGGCGAGACGAGGAGGGCGACGTAGGCGAGGACGTCGCGAATCTCGCGGCGGTCGTAGAAGGATTGTGCACCGACCATGCGGTAGGGGATCTTGCGATCGCGGAGGGCGAGTTCGAGTTTGCGCGACTGGCCGTTGGTGCGGAAGAGTATCGCGAAGTGTTCCCACTCGCGGCCGTGTGCAGTTTTTTCTCCGAGGATCTCGTCGGCGATAAAGTCGGCCTCCTCGTCATCTCCAGGCATGGCGACGATGCGGATGTTATCGCCATCGCCGCGGGTGGAGCGGAGGACTTTTTCGCGGCGACCGATGTTGTGCTTGATGAGGGAGTTCGCGGTGTGGAGGACGGCCTCGGTTGAGCGGTAGTTTTCCTCAAGGCGGATGATCTTGGGATCCGGGAAGAATCGCTCGAACTCGAGAATGTTTGCGACGTCGGCTCCACGCCAGCCGTAGATGGACTGATCGTCATCGCCGACGACGCAGACGTGGTAGGGAGCGCCGACGAGTTGCTGGAGGAGGCGCATCTGGAGGGAGTTGGTATCCTGGAACTCGTCGACGGTAACCCTTGTATATATTTTTCGGAAGTGGTCGCGGACGTCGGCGTGCTCTCGGAGAACTTGCTCGGCAAGGAGGAGGAGGTCATCGAAATCGACGGCGTTCTGGGCTCGGAGTTCGTTCTGGTAGCCGACGGCGAGTTGGGCGAAGAAGTCGTCCTGGAGGTCGGCGACATCGATGCCCTTGTTCTTTGCCTTGGAAATTTCCGTGAGGACGGTTTCGGCTTTCACTTTTTCATCGGTGCCGCCTTTGCGGACGATGAGTTGCTTCATGATGCCGACCTGGTCTGAGTAGGCGCAGATCGAGAAGTTCTTCTTGTAGCCGAGCTTGTCGATGCCGCCGCGGAGGAGGCGGACGCAGAGGGAGTGGAAGGTGCAGACCGTCATTTGGTTGGCTGCTTTCTTCGAGACCATGCCGGCGATGCGCGCCTTCATCTCGGTGGCGGCCTTGTTGGTGAAGGTGACGGCGAGGATTTCGGAGGCGGGAACTTTCAGCTCCAGCATGTGGGCGATGCGGCAGGTGACGGTACGAGTTTTGCCTGTGCCGGCGCCGGCAAGGATCATGACGGGGCCGTCCTGTGCGGAGACGGCTTCGCGCTGGGCGTGGTTGAGGGATTCGAAAGCGAAGTCGTTGGCCATGGACGGGGGGACTCAATAGGGGTCGCGGCGCATTTGCAATTTCAACCCGCAAAGCGACGCAAGAAATGCTTCAGCAGTTTGGAAAAGCAAAAGCCGCGCCTGCCGATGGGGCGGGCGCGGCTTTGTGTGTTTGATGGAATCAGGAAGCGAGCCTCAATCCGGATGATTTGGGTTTGCGGATGCCCTTGCTACCACCTGTGGAGATGTAGCTGTCCACATCGACTGTGACGACATTGAGTCCCATGTAATAGATTTGGTGGAAGCTGGTGACGGATTCCTCACCCCAGGCTTCGCCAAGGTTTGCACGGAGGAGCTCGGCTTCCTTGCGACCGAGAAAGAGAAAGGCGGGCGTCCTTGCGACGTCGGAATTATCGTTGATGATACGGGCGACGGCGATCGAGTCCCAATTGCTGCCGAATTGATGGGCGGTGGGGCGTGAGAACAATTCAGGGAACGCGTGCTTGCTTACGATGGATGTCATTGGGTGTGTCAGGGTGGTGGGGTTTGGTGTTTTGTCGGGAAATTGGGTGTGCCAGCGAGATGATTAAACTTACTTGATTTTCAAAGTTTGACGATTACGTGATCACGTGAGTGATGTTTTTACCTGATATGCGGAGGAAATGTCGCTAGTTTTGAACCGGCTGTTGACTCCTGTCGCAGGCCGTCGGAATAATCAGAGGAATCAACGATCTCACAAACAACATGGAAAACGTCATCATCATCGGAACCGGCTGCGCCGGCTACACCGCCGCTATCTACACAGCCCGCGCAAACCTGACCCCGCTGCTCCTTTCCGGAACCCAGCCGGGCGGGCAGCTCACGACAACCACGGAAGTGGAGAATTTCCCCGGTTTTCCCGAGGGAATCATGGGTCCGGACATGATGATGGCGATGCAGAAGCAGGCGGAGAAATTCGGTGCGCGCATTCAGTATGCAACGGTGGAGTCGATCTCGAAGGAGGATGACGGGATTTTCAAGGTCAAGATCGGCGAAGAAACGCTGGAGTCGAAAACAGTGATCATCGCCACCGGAGCCGCACCTCGCCACCTGGGCATGCCAAACGAGAAGGAACTCATCGGCCACGGGCTGACATCCTGCGCGACCTGCGACGGGGCTTTCTACCGCGATGTGCCGGTTGCGGTCATTGGCGGCGGTGACAGCGCCTGCGAAGAGGCCAGTTTCCTGACACGCTTCGCGAGCAAGGTCTATCTCATTCACCGCCGCGACGAACTGCGCGCCTCCAAGATCATGGCAGACCGGGCGCTGGCGAATCCGAAAATCGAGCCTGTCTGGAACTCAGGTGTCACCGAGTATCTCACCGACGACAAAAGCGAGATGCGCGCGGTGAAACTGAAGAATCTTGTGGACGGCTCCGAGAGTGAGCTGGATGTAGAGTGTGTATTCGTAGCCATCGGGCACGTTCCGAACAGCAGCTTCGTGAGCGGATTGGTCGATCTCGATGAGAACGGCTACATCCTGCAGACCCCAGGACGCACCTCGACGAAGACCTCAGGCCTTTTCGCAGCAGGCGATGTCGCGGATCATTTCTACCGCCAGGCGATCACGGCTGCAGGGCAGGGGTGTGCGGCGGCACTCGAGGCCGAGAGATATCTGGCGGATCACGAATGAGGATCGCTCATTCAAAGAGCGCTTCGAGCTTTTCGGTGATCTCGGAGCCTGCCTTCGCGTAGGATTCGTCAGCGGCTTTCGTGTTGCCGGCGAGTTCTAGGTGGATTCCGTCGAAAGGGTTGCGGCCATTTCATTTTTTAATGGCATGGGAGAAGCTGGTTTCTCCGTGAGTCTGCCAGGGACTGGAAGCGGTCTCTTCAGGCTCGACTGCTCCCGCCTTTCAATACCTTAAAAACCTGCGGTGGAACGTAGCGTTTCACTGTTTCCTCCCAGCCTTCCGGGCCGGTGAGGGATTTGATCATACTGGAGGAAAGCTCAGCGATGTCGCGTGGGGGCATGAGGAATACCGTGGTGATCTCGGGTGCCATGTCTGCGTTGATGTGGCGCATGACGCGCTCGTATTCGTAATCGTTGGGTGAGCGGATGCCGCGCAGGACGTAGGCTGCTCCCATCTTTTTCGCGTAATCGACGAGGTAGCGGTTATCAAAATGGGCGACATCGAGGCGGTCGCTTTTCGGCACGGAGGCGCGGAGCATTTCGAGTCGTTCTTCGAGGGAATAGGAATAGGATTTCGCGGGGTTGCTGCCGATGGCAACGATGAGCCGGTCGAACATTTCCAGGCCGCGCTCGATCATCCAGAGATGGCCGTTGGTCGGTGGATCGAAGGAGCCTGCATAAACTGCGATTCGCATAAGACGGAAAGCCTAAACCCTAAAATTGAAACTCTAAACCCTAAATGTGCCTTGGTTGAGGGCGTGGAGGGTTTGGCCACTCGGACTTAGGAAGGAGTAGGAGGAGCCCAGGCAATTGTTGAGGTAATCTTTTGCGATCGCGATGGAATCCGTGAGGTTCTTGCCGAGAGCCAATCCGGATGCGACGGCAGCGGCCAGGGTGCAGCCGGTGCCGTGGGATGCCGGCGTGTTGAGGCGCGGTGAGGTGTAGCGGTGGAGATTGTCGTTTTCGAAAAGCAAATCCGTGCAGGCGGCTTCCCCGAGGTGCCCGCCTTTGAGCAAGACGGCGCATCCGTATGCCCCGGAAAGTTCGCGGGCGGCGGCTTCCATTTCCGTAAGGGAGCGAATCTTTTTTTCTAATAGGGTTTCGGCCTCGGGCAGGTTCGGCGTGATGACGTGGGCGAGGGGCAGAAGTTCGGAGTTGTAGGCTGTCACAGCCTCCGGCTCAAGCAGGCTTGTCCCGGTGGAGGCGACCATAACCGGATCGATCACGAGCTTGATTTCCGGATGATCACGGAAAACAGCGGCGACGCGGCGAACGTGTTCCGCAGAGCCGAGCATGCCGGTTTTCACCACGCTGAGTGGGAAGGAAGCGAGCATCAGCCGGATCTGATCTTCGACCATCGAGGGATCGACGGGGTCGATCCTGCGGACAGTGTGTGCTGTTTCTGAAACGATGCATGTCACCGCCGTGAGACCGTGGAGGCCGAAGTGTTGGAATGTCTTGAGATCCGCCTGCAGGCCGGCACCCGACGAACAGTCGGAGCCTGCTACGGTCATGACCGGTTTCATGGCCGGGTCGTTGTTGCTTGTCGGTGGCATTGCTTCTTGATTCTTTCGCGCTCCCTTTTAATTCTCGCCGCATGCCGAAAGACATCAAGGAATTTGAAGGCCTGCGTGTCAAAATCGATGATGTTATCTACATGCCGAGCCTGGACGCCCCTCCCGATAGGCCGCATCCGTTCGTCTATTTCATCTCGATTTTCAACGATTCCCCCTTGCCGGTTACGATACGCGGCAGGAAATGGGTGGTGGTCGAGGACGGCGGTGAGACGACGGTTGTCGAGGGTGACGGTGTCGTCGGCCAGCAGCCGGTAATCGCTGCGGGTGAACATTTCTCCTACAACAGCTATCACGTGGTCGGAAAAGCGGCCGGTGTTTCCGGGGCCTTCTTCGGGGAGACGGCGGCGGGCTGGATTTTTACCAGGATCCCTAATTTCCGGCTGGAGATCCCCGGTTGGGCGTGACTCCGCTTCTTGGATCGAATTTTTCAACGCAAAGCCGCTGAGGTCGCAAAAGCTCGCGGAGCTGGGCTTGTGTGGGGAAAACGTGCCTCCACGGCCGGTGGAAAATGAGATTCGGATTTTGAGATGATGATACCTCTGTTCTTTCGGGATACAAAAAGGGGCTCCCCGATACGGAGAGCCCCTTTATTGTAATTATTCAGGAGAAAAGATCAGGCGTTTGGCTGTTCCTTTTTCTCTTCCGGGGCGTCTACCTCAGCGGCTTCTACCTCAGCGGTTTCTACCTCAGCGGCTTCTACCTCAGCGGTTTCTACCTCAGCGGTTTCTACCTCAGCAGTTTCTACCTCAGGGGAAAACTCCTCGGTGGGAATTTCCGCGTGGGGTTCCTCGGTGGCAACCTCGGCTGCGGGCTCTTCGGCCTTCGAATCGTCGATGAGGTCGAGAACCTCTTCATTGGCCGGATTGATCGGAGCGACGGGAGGAAGCTCGTTGTTCTGGCGTTCGTTGGTGCCTTGCTCTTTTTCGGCCTCCTCGTGGTCCTTGGATTTCGCTCCGGAGACCGTGAGTTGGCGCCCCATGAAGAACTGGTCGTGGAGAACCTCGACGGTGCGCTTCGCTTCGTCGATGTCGATCATCTCAATGAAGCCGTAGCCTTTCGAGCGGTGAGTGGTGCGGTTGTAGACGACCTCCACGTGACGAACGGCTCCGACTCCCTTGAACAGTTCCTCGAGATCGCTCTCGGTGGTGTCGTAGGAGAGGTTGCCGATATAGACGCGGCGGTTCTCAACGGTGGACGGATCGCCTCCGCGTGGGCCGCCGGAATTGCGTTCCTTGCGCTTGCCGCGGCGTGGGGATTCGCCTCTTTCGGAGGAATCCGTTTGCTCGGGGCGTGAGTCGCGGTTGTCGGGGCGTGAGTCGCGGTTGCCGGAGCGTGAGTCGCGGTTCTCGGAGCGTGAGTCGCGGTTCTCGGAGCGTGAGTCGCGGTTCTCGGAGCGTGCGTCGCGGGTTTTGGTGCGGCGCGGCTCGCGGGTTTTCTTGCCCTCGGTGGTATCCGGACGGCGCTCGGGGCGTGGCGGACGGACAGGTTCTTTGTAGAGGCCGATGGACTTCAGCAGCTTCTGCCACCAAGAGAGCTGGACGGGAGTGGGCATCGGGCGGCGCTGTGGCTTTCCGGAACCCTGGCGACCGCTGTGGCCACCTTCGCGTTTTCCTCCGCCGGATTGGCGGCCATCGGATCTGTTGCGATCTGAGTTATTGTTATTGTTGTTGTTTCGGCGGTTTTGCCCTCCGCGTGAGCGGCGGCGACGGCTATCTCCCGATGAGCGGGAGTTCTGTGTTTCAGTTGACATGTTTTCGCATGGGTCAGTGTTTTACGGACGGCCCGGCGCGGCGGGCATGAATGCCCGGCGGTGCAGGAACGGACCTGCGAGCTATCGGTGCGGCTGCCGGCCACCAGCGTTCTGGTGCTGGGCCAAACCCCCGCAACCGTTGCGGGAAGAGGTCTGAAAAGGCCGGATGCCGACGATCTGCGCCGCCGTCCGTGAGTCAGGTTGTTCCGGATTTCCTGGCCAGCCCTAAAGATCCGAGTTTCCGGAAGAAAAACGAATGTTTGGAGAAAAAGGGTGCCGGATGCGGACATCAGAGGTTAGGGAACTCCTGCTCGGGCGGGAACGTAGGCGGGTTGGGGAGTTTGGCAAGAGTTAAGCGCAATCCGAGGGAAACCCCTCATTTCGTCCTTCGAATCGGACACCGGGTATTCTCCCCGCCTAGATATCAGGAAACCACGTATTCCACGATATCTCAGGTATCCAAGATGTGAAGAATTTCGAAATGAATCTGTAATATACTGAAAATCAGAGTCTTGTGAGAAATGGTTGTTCGTGGGTGTGATTTTTATGGGTGTATTCGCCTGATGCAGCCCAAGCCATTCAATCATGGTAGGGCTGATCCGGTTCGGTCAGCCCTGATCAAAAACGCAAGCGCCGTATTTCCGGAAAGGGAGTGAATCCACGGCAAGACACGGCATTTCCCCCGGGATCTCACTTCCGTGTAGGTGAGGCGGGTTGCTAGATTTTTAAAGTGGGCTGACCGAGCCGGATCAGCCCTACCGTGTGACAAACACCGATAATAATCACACCCGCTGTTCGCACACAGCTGACGGAACGAGAAACGATATCCAGCGGGGTGACAGAACACTCTGTTCTGCCAAGAAAATCTAAATCTGCGAATACACCGATGGCTCGATCCCATATCCCCGAGGCACTGGTGAACCTAACGCAAGCAATTGATGCGAGTAGCGAACTGAGATCATGGTTGGTGGGCATGAAGGGCAGAATGAGGAAATCATCAAGGCAGTTTTTTCACTCGCTCAGCCGGAAATTTATCGAGCCGTGCTGAACACATTGGAGGAAGAAAAGCGGTGATGGGGCGATTTGGAGTTGGTCAAGGATATCGGTATAGTTCCATTGGAGTTGTCCGCCGTTCGTTCTGGATTTGACGGAGCCGTTTTTGGCAATCCCGAGGTTGGGTGTGACTTCGACCTCCATCGGGTGAAAGTAAGCCTCCATGTATTTGCGAAGCGTTTCGATGTTGGGGGCGGTGTCGGGAAATTCTCCAAGCGGCTGAAGGTAGATGATCTTCCGTCCTCCGGCTCCAGGCATATTGGGGCGTGATTTTAGGAATTGGCTGTATGTTTGCCCGGGTTCTTTTCGGGATGCCAGCCAGTCGGATCCACCAGGTTCCGGGAGAGGTGCGAAATCATTGCCAGGAGTGAAGGTTCGTTGAAGGTCGGGAGAAAGCCCTTCGAGCGAGCCAATGGCATCCTTGCGATCCTGAAGGTCAGGAACGACCATCGCGACGACAAGCGTCACGATGGATAGGGTGAGGGCTAGGATGAGTGACATTCGGAACATGGGTGTGAAATACTGTGGCGGAATTATGAGCGCCGGTCGAGGTGATTTGAGAAAGGATCAGTATGCAGAAATACCCCAATATCAAACCCGGGGACCAAGATTTCAAAGGCTACAAATAGGACGTGTTACCGGTCTATGGAAACGGCAACAAGGCGTGGTAGGTCAACAGTCTGCCGGCTCAAAGTCGAAAGACGAATGATCCTTATCACATAAATCAAGAATCGGAGCGCGCGCCCGGCAGGCAGTGACAACACTTTGGACGTTGCGATACAGCTGATGTCCTGCCGATCGCGTATGGTTCATCAGACCAATGCTGAAAAAGCCTCCTCCAAGGGGCGGTTCTGAGAAAGAACTGCGAAATCGTCGTAGGTGACCTTTTCGGCGGGCGGCCAGAATTTCCGTTGGGCGATTTCGGAGGTGATCCAATCTGTGCAGGCCCTGGCTGAGGCGAGGTCGCTTTCGGAAAACGAATCCCATGTGGTGAACTTTACATTACTTTCGGTCTTGCCGAGGTGGATGTAGCAGGGGATGGGCGTGTCGGTCCCGTTGGTGGTGTCCAGGCTTTCGGCGAGGGCGTAAAGAGGGAGCTGGAGGTTGCGCCAGATGAAATTCGCGGGTTTGCCCTTGGGATCGGTTCCGTCGTGGAAAGGGGGATCGCTTTCGGCAAAATGTGAGGGGAGCTTGGTGCTGGCGGTTATCTTGCTGCGGTGTTCCTGCTCCACTTCCTTTTTTACGTCGCCTGTCTTGTAGTCGATGACGCGGAGTTGGCCGGTCTCGCGGTGACGGTCGACTCGGTCAATTTTTCCCCGTATGATGAAATCGCCGGATGGGATGTCGAAATTCCGTTCGACGGCGATCACCTCCCAGCCCTCGGTTGCGGATACTGCCTGGCGGGCGGCGAACCATTCGAGCCGCTGGCGGATTGCCTGGGTCTGTATGCGGATGGCGAGTGGCGGTTTTTTTCCGAACTCACGGAAGACAACGGAATCGAGCGCGGACTCCAGGTATGCGGTGAGCTTTGCAGGGTCGGTGAGCTTGCGGGCATCCGGGTCGTTGCCCCAGTTCTCGACGACGAGGTGGGTGATGTTCCCGAAATCTCGGGCGTCCATTTCCCGCCGGTCGGGATCGGGCGCGGACATACGGACGAGGTGCTTGAGATAAAAGCGGAACGGGCAGGCGAGGTAGTCGCGGAGGGATGTCACGCCGAAGCGCTCCGGCAGCGCAATGTGCGGCACCTGCCATTCCCAATCGCGAGTCCAGATGAGATCGGCCTCTGGCGGTTCGATCTCGCGGAAAAGGTTCCGCACCGTGCCGACAAGTTCGCTGCGTGGCACCTGAAGGAGCAGTCGGGAGGGCAGGTATGGCTCACCGCCCGCAGCGTTTTTTCCGCAGATGAGGTGGGCGGAGCCGGATTTTCCGCGCATCATGAGCATGGCGTGGAGTAGGTAGGCATCGCGGGCGTGGCGATCGACATCGGAGCTGAGTCCGAGAATCTTGCAGGTGTTCTCGGAGAGCCATGGTCCTCCACTGGAGCGAGCCGGAACGAAGGTTTCATTCATCCCGCAGACGACGAGATGCTGTCCGGGTTCGTAGAGAAGTTCGAGCCAACCCTGGACATCGATGACGCGGTCAGAGGGAGGCTGGGCGGTGGGCCTTGGGATTTCGGAAAGCAGGGTCTGGATCCAGAAGATGTGGTGGCGGTTGACCTTCCTGAAAATGGGGACGGCAGCCGCCATGAAATCCTCGATGTAAGGGATCAGCGTGAGCGACGTTTCATCGTCCGCGTGCAGTTCTCGGAGATGAGTCGAGATGGACTCGGGGAATGGTGCGGCGAGGAAGCCATCGCGGCGCGCAGTCAGTGATGTGATGGCGGCATGCAGGGCGGCTTTTCCGTCATCGTCCGAGCCTGCCAGCCGTCGCAGTATATCCGGGGGTTCGATGGTGGGTTGCCATTCCCGCAGCCGGTTCAGAGTGATGAGCTTTCCGGAGCGGTCACCGGCGATGAGCTGGGACGATTCCGGCAGTGAAAGTAGCGCGGCGAGATGTCGAGAGGAGGCTTTGGTAAGCCAATTTTTCCATGCCTCCAGCCAGCGGATGAGGGGAGGCGGCGGTTGGGCGGATGCGGGATGGAATGCTGTCCATCCGCTGTCCGTGAAGACTCTCGCAAGGACGGCTCCGGCGTGCTCGTCGGCGCTGCCGAGGGCGATTTCGGGGGAAGGTAATCCAGTGGCGGAAACTTCGTCCAAGGCGCACTTTGCCTGGGCGGAGGGATCGGTCTCGATGCTGACCTTTGTATGGGACGGCAGCTCGCGGGTCGTCCACGAATCCAGTGGCAGGCCAAGCTCCGAAAAGTTAGCCGCCTCAGATTCCGGTGCGGCGATGAGAGCGGTCACTTCGCCGGCAAATTTCTCCAGCGCTTCGAGCAGGCATGGAGGCATTTCCGTGATTCCCGCGAGGACGATGGTTTGGTGGTTTGCGGGGAGCGTGAAATCTTCGCGGAGCTTTGTTGATCGAGAGCTGTAGCCCCATGAGGAGAGCCGCCTCTCTGTCAGGGTTTCAAGACGGGCG
>Ga0206131_10002155_pt1 | contig 24292 bp, 20 predicted proteins | sample Helgoland_Spring_FD_148636 | JGI IMG/M metagenome (GOLD analysis project Ga0206131, IMG submission 148636) | Pelagic subsurface seawater microbial communities from Kabeltonne, Helgoland, North Sea - Helgoland_Spring_Bloom_20160517_1 | ecosystem: Environmental > Aquatic > Marine > Epipelagic ...
TACTTCTGGGTGAAATAAAAGTCGAACATCTGAAGTTCTCCGCTTTTATTCAACAGTCTTTCAAAGACTCTGATGCTTTACCCAGTGGAAGGAATGATCCACAAAAACAAGCGCTTTTCATCTCCAATGGTGAGTTTGTAAAAGAATAAACTGCTCCAGACATGCGCTCTCATTTCGCAGGTCTTACTCGTTCCATGAAACTGAGTATTAAACCCGAAGCTTCGCAATAAAAGAGACAAAATTGTAGCGCACCATTCATCTCTTCCCGCCTGCCCTCCATAGCCTTGGCTTAGGAGGCACTTCTAAACTTCAGGATTACCAGACTGCAGCACTCTCCGACATCTAGACTACACGTAGAGTATAACTCCCAATTTATTTATGAAACTTACAATGCGGATTAGGTTACTGAACGAATATGTAAAGCTAGTGCGTCTATCGTGGCACGATATGATACGATATGCCAAACACGCATGTATTGGCTGGAATCGTGGTGATTATGATGAAGGGCAGCTAGAGGGAAGAATGATCGCCAATTATCATGTCGTCGAAAAAGGGTTAAGTATGCCTGACTTCCGTCCCCGATTTGGAGCTCCTACGGTTAAAAAATTGATTTCTCTGATTCAAGAAGGTGAGCAAAAATTTAAGTGGTGTCAGAATGTCAATTATTTGACGGCCGTCCAAGTAGTTCGTGCTTACATGAATAAGCATCAAGCATTAGGCATCGATTTAACTGATCTTTATACGCCCGATGAAATAAGTTTTGGCGAAAACACGACATGTGATCAGTCCTTGGTGGCTGGTCCTATGGAGCATCATCGTAATACTTATTTTACCCACGCGCAGACTGCATTTGACGAATTTGCCAAAAGCCGTCACAGCTGCAGAGTTTTTGATCTCAATCAAGAAGTCGACCTCGCTAAAATTAAAAGCGCAATTGATACTGCGCGCTACACCCCATCGGTATGCAATCGGCAATGTTGGCGAGTTCATATTTATCAGGATAAATCCAAAGTAGATGCCTTGTTGGCGTTGCAGGATGGCAACCGTGGGTTTGGTCATACCATCCCCACTATTTTGGTGATTACATCGAGTTTGAAAGTTTTTGATGGATTTAAAGAGCGGAATCAGGGGTATATGGATGGTGGCTTATTCAGCATGAGTTTGATGTATGCACTACACCATCAGGAATTGGGATGTGTGCCCATGTGCTGGTTAGCCTCCAATGAGCGTGATAATGCATTTAGAAAAGAGGCGGGGATTCAAGATGAAGAAGTCGTGATGATGTTATTAGGTGTGGGTGTGCCAGTTGATAACTTTTCAGCACCCGCATCACAGCGTCGCTTGGTAGAAGAATTTACAGTGCTGCACTGATTTCTGATTGCAGAATTACTTAATATAAAATTGGATGAAAATTGGTATTTTAACATTTCATTTGGGCCCAAACCATGGGGGCTATTTGCAGGCCTATTGCTTATATGAATACATTAGATCCATGGGTCATGATGTTGAAATCATTAATTACAAGAACGCTCACCACCACGATCGTGAAACATTTCGACCATGGATCTATAGAAGGCCATTCAAGCTCTATCATGCCTGGGTCAAAGAACGGGTCTTTCAAAAAGCCTATCAAGAACTCCCGCTTAGCGAGTTTACTACTGATGTGAACGAGGTGAACTGGGAGAGGTATGATGCGGTGGTGATCGGTAGTGATGTGGTTTGGGATTTTAGCGAGAATCGCTTAGGTAGCGATCGTGTGTATTTTGGTGATTTTGGACGTGAGTATGCAGGAAAGAGAATTGCTTATGCTCCAAGCTCGGGAACAACGCCATATGATACTGATATTCCGGATTGGGTAGCGAGCGGACTGACTACGATGGATGGTATTAGTGCCAGAGATGACAATACCGCGCAAATGGTGCAACGAGCCATAGGGAAATCACCTCAATTAGTGGTCGATCCTACTTGGCTTGATATGGCATACCAAGAGGATCGAGGCCCCAAGGAAAGAAACTTGGTGATCTATGCTTTTGAAGTAACCGAGCAGGAAAAGCTTGCGATCATCGCTTATGCCAGAAAATACCATTTAAAAATCGTTGCACTAGGATATTATTTATCATGGGCGGATCGCAATGATATGAAACTGGGTCCCTTGGAGTGGCCGAAGCTGATGCAGCGTGCTGCAGTAGTAATTGCTGGCACTTTTCACGGCACCCTCTATGCGATCAAGACTCAGAGTCAGTTCGTGACATTGCCAAACGAGCGGATTAAATACCGCGTCAAAAAACCACTTGAAGCTGCAGGTATAGAGTCCCGGGTGTTAATGGATCCTAATTGTCTTGGTTCTCTGCTTGAGACACAGATCGATTATGCTGAGGTCATGGCACGTTTGCAGCCGTATGTAGACAGTTCACGTGATTACCTGCATACTCATTTGGACTGATAAAGGGCTTGTGAGCTCGTCTAATCTCGTTAAACACGCATAATAAAATAATGAATCAAAGAGGTCTCATATTAGCAGCTATCCTTGTGGTGATGCTGCCGCTTGCATTGCTGCTCGGGCAGTGGTCAGCAACAGATCCCGTGATGGCGATGTCGGTTGCTGCGGGTATCGTCATATTTGGGGTTGTCGTGGTGATGCAGCGGTCCATTTGGTTGTTGATCCCGCTTTTTTATGTCTTTCGTTTTCCTCTGACCTTGCTGCCTGGTGGGTTTGCCTTACGGGATATTGTGACTGGCGGAGTTTTTGCGGTGATGGTGCTGATTTGGTTGGTGAGGCGTTATGAGATCCGTTTGCGTTTTGGTACCCTTGAGATGTTGCTCGCACTGCAATATGCATGTTTATTCCAGGCATTTGTGCGGAACCCCGCGGGTTTTAGAGTATTAGGCAGTGAAACCGTCGGCGGGCGCCCTTACGTTGAGATAGCTTTATCATTGCTTGTCTTTGTGGTTTTAGCGGCGCAGGTTGTTGACCTTAAAAAAACATATTTAGCATCTAAGATGTTTTTGCTGGGGGGGGTCGGTGCGGCGATGTTGGAGATCGTCAGTATGCTCATCCCCAGTTTGGGGTATTTAATTGCGCGTGTATATCAATTGGGGAGTTCTGTAGGCCTTAGATCTGAACAGGCAATCGAAGCTGGAGTCGCTGAGGTGAATCAATACAGTGTAGGCCGGAAAGAATATTTATCTTATTTGGTGAAACCATTGTTTGCATGGTTGCTGGCAAAGACCCGCCCATTGGGGCTCATGAACCTCAAAAGGCCATTTGTTGTCATTGGATTTGTGATCGTCATGCTGGCAGCCTTGTTGAGTGGTTTTAGAAGTTTGCTGATTTGGATCGGTATGATGTATATTGCCGCTGCGATTATTCGGCGGCATAAGGAAGATATCGCGGTGGCTTGTGTGGCGGGGATTTTAATGATGTGCATTCTCATAGGAGGCAATGGCCAGATCTTTGATCTGCCCTTAGCTGCTCAACGGGCGTTGTCTTTTTTACCTGGAAACTGGGATCCACTTGCCGAAGGTGATGCCAAGAGCTCCGCCGAGTGGCGCTATGAGATGTGGCATGAGGTAATGACTACCGACACCTACATTAAGAACAAATGGATCGGTGATGGTTTTGGCTTAACTATGGACGATCTGCAGTTCCAGGCTCGGATTCAATTTGGGGGTGGGGTAGTGACGCCAGAAATGATGCAAGAACACTTTATGCGCTCAGGCGATTTTCATAGCGGCCCTATTGGTACTATCAACCGGGTCGGCTATTTTGGCTTATTGATGCTAACTATCGGTATGATTTATTTCGCGCGTTATGCCGTCAGGGTGATTCGTCGCACCGAGGGAACCCCCTATTATGTTTGTGCCATGTTCATAGGTTTGCCTATGATTGTTTACCCCTTGTTTTTTTATATAGTCATTGGGGGGTACGCTCCAGCAATCGCCATCATGACCTTTACTGGTGGGATGCTCCGTTTAATTGAAAACTCGATGGATCGATACGGTGATGGTCTATCAGATGAAGCGTTATTAAACGAGTAATGGGAGCCTCAAATAGGCACCCTATTTTTCGTAATAAGCAATCATGAATATATTCACTAAATTGCGTTATCTCGCTGAAGGTTACTACTACAAATTTTTTGGATTGCCTGTTGTTAAGTGCGGTTCGGATAGTGCCTCTAAACGGGCTTTACTCATCTATCTATCGCTGCCGTTAAAGTGGAAAAAAAATGATATCCGTTTTAATGCTCATCAAAATTTCAGACAAAGCCGACAGATTGCCGAGCTGTTGATTCAAAGGGGTTACCAAGTGGAGGTGGTTCAGCATAATGACAAGCAATATATTCCTTCTGGATCCTATGATCTAGTGATTTCGCATTCTGGAGTGGTTGCCGAACGGTTGCAGGCCCTTAAGAAAACAGGGTATCGCCTATGTATGCGCACGGGACGCTATTCCTCTTTTGTCGATAAGGTAACGGGTCAAAGGTATGCCCTTTTAGGAGAGCGTCGCGGTAAACACCTCAAATGGAACAAAGTAGGAAAAGCAAATTCAGTTTATGATGTTTATGATGCGATTGCCTGTTTCGACGCTAATGGCACTGCATCAGCTACGTTTTCTGAGGTTGGGATACCAGTATATGCATTCCGGAACTATGCTAACCCCATGATAGAGGTGCCGGGAAACAAAGCAGAAAATGCCAACAAGGGTTTCATCTATCTGGCTGGGCATCTTCATGTGCTGAAGGGGCTAGACTGGTTGATTGAGTCATTTGCGCAAAGGCCTGAGCTCGATCTTTATATATGTGGACGTGTGCCAGACGATCTCATGGAAATATACCAAGATGAGCTAGGTCTCCCCAATATTCATGCCATGGGGTTTGTGCGTCTAACATCCAAAAAATTCCAAAATATATGCAAGAGTGTTTATTGGTATGTATCAGCCAGCGCTTCGGAAGGCTGTTCGGGTGCAGTGATGGATGCGATGGCTGCTGGATTGATACCCATTGTCACTGAAGCATGTGGGGTTGATACGCATGGTGCCGGATTCACCATGCAAAACCCTAACATAGAATTGCTAGGGGTGAAACTTGATGCCGCTGCTGCTATGAGTTCGGCACAAATCGAAGAGCATAGTTTGCTTGCCCGTGAAGTGATTGAGCGGTGGTATCAACCGGAACATTTTGCGGATGATTGGAGCCGGATTTTAGATCAAGTTGAAGCCCAAACGTAGAAACCGCCAACCGTAAACGATTAAGAAAAATGAAAATTTGTTTATATATAATCACCTGGGCGCTATTGAACGTCTGTCACTTGTATGCGATGGTGGATCTTAATGAGAATGGCATGAGTGATGTCTGGGAGCGCAAATATCAGGTTGTCGCCACTGATCCTGCGGCAGACCTGGACGATGACGGACAAACGAATTTAGAAGAATATCATGCCGGCACAGACCCCAAAAACTCAGATTCTTTTTTGTCGCTTGATGAGATTACGCCTCACAGTTCGGCTTTGCTGGTGAGTTGGAATACAAAAATCGGTCAGGTCTATCAGGTTCAACATTCGGCTGATTTATTAACGGGATCTTGGGTGGATGACGGTGAAGCAGTCATAGGGCGAGGTGGTATGATGGTAGTAGCTTCCGCCGCGCCGTCAGGCCAACAACGATTCTTTCGAGTGCGCATTGTAAACGGTCACAGTGACCTGATCAATCAAGGGCTGGCCTCGATTGATCATGATACAGATGGCGACGGGCAGAGCGACTTGCATGAACTGCATACAGGCTATGATCCCTTCGACAGTCAAAGTCAGTGGCCCTCTCCCGTGATAGTCCGTGGGGAATCCGTGACGATGTCCTGGCTGAGCGAAAAGGGAAAACGCTATCAGCTGCAAAGTCGGCTACAGAGTCCACAGGGGGCATGGTCCGATGAAGGGACTCCTTACCTAGGTTCGGGCGGCGAGGTTCATGCTACACTGGTTCGTTCCAATGCGTTGGCATATGAATATCGATTGACCCCCTCTGACATCGATACCGATGGTGATGGACTGACAGACTGGGAGGAGCATCAAGTTAACTTGGATCCTGAAAAGGTAAAAACCGACAGCCTGGGTGATGGTGATTGGTTGGTGCTAGAACAACGCCTATTGGCAAACAATGTGCTTGAGGTTCAAGCCAAAAGAGCTGTGGCGAATATTACCCGGATGGAAGATGGGGGGGTCGAGTTCATTCGCAGCAGTGGGCTGGATGAGTTAACGATTGACTATACAGTTTCTGGCACGGCGATAGCAGGTGCGGATTATGTGGCGTTAACTGGGTCTGTTATTCTGCCGTTTGGTCAGGACTCGGTGGTGGTGCCTGTGACGCCATTGGAAGGCTCGCAGATGGATCTTTCGGAATCTGTCACCCTCACACTTCTTGACTCGTCGACTTACGACTTGGGTCAGCAAGAATCTCAACAGGTTAATGTAATCAAAGAAGTGGCTATCAATGTGATGGACCATGGCGCAGTAGGTGATGGCATCACCGATGATACCTTGGCGATACGAGCCGCGCTCACTGCTTTGGAGGTTTCGAAGACAGAGAACACTCTTTATTTTCCGCAGGGAACCTATCGGTTGAATCAGTACAGGCCTGATAACTATACGATCACGAGTTTATATCGGATATTGACATTTGGCTACCGTGATATGACGGGCCGCGATATCATTTTTTCTGGCGATGTTGATTCTAAGCTCTATTCCACCGTGAGCCCAACACGTGCTCATATGCTGGTGGTTATTAGCACGTTCCGGTCCCTTGCGTTCAGAGGAATGACTTGGGAAAAAGATAGTGTGCCCCTCTCGGAGAAACCCACTGGATCTGAACCCAATGGTGCTGATGGTGTGTCTTTGTTGGCAAGAGACTCCCGCATTGTCGAGCATGTCAACCTGCATGGCTGTAAGTTCATTAATTGCCATGGGGCCTTGATGGTATACAGCAACGGGTATGACCTTAGGGGATCTTTACGTCAGCTTGGTTTTTATAACTGTGAATTATTGAATCCTTATGGCTCAAACACGATCAATGGGGGGGCTGCGTGGGGAGGTGGCCAACAAACCTACCTCTCCCAGTGGGTGGGCGATGCTATTTATCAAGGTTGCTTATTTGAAGGGGGGGGGGAGGATATGACAGATCAGACGACCTCTCCTGGCGGTCGTCTCAAGGATGCCGCAATGATTGGCGGTCCTCAAAGATTGATATTCACCAACAATACCGTCAGGCGCATGGGGGTCGAGGCGGTTTTCAACAATGGTCGCGCTGGATGGATGAGCCAAACGTTGACTAGCATGGTTGTTCCGCCAGCGGATGGTGTTACCATAGCTACAGTTCAAGTATTGGATCTTCCGACTACCTTTTTACCGGGCCAAAATATAGTCTTGCATACAGGGACGACCCCAACGGTAGCAGGTAAAGATAGTGTCTTTCGAGTAGTTTCATATGATGGTGAGAATAGAATATTAGGCCTAGTGAATGATGGTTATGGATCGAATGATGATCCAGGGACGAGCATTGCTATAAGGGGAGATATCTACCTAGACGACCCCGAACCATTACCGTTGTCACGTATTGAAGATAATATCATCGAAGGATATTTTCCTCCTGGTGCAGATGCTGTTTCTTACAGTGTCGGTGTGACCATGAATACACGAGCACGGGTAAGAAATAATGTCATCAAGGGATATGTGATTGGGGTGATGTCCTACCAAGAGCGTATGCCTCACCCGTGGTCACAAGGTCTTGTAGTGGATTCCAATGTTATAGTAACAAAGGACACATCCGAGGAGCTTCCTTTTGGTGTTGCTGGGATACGATCTTGGGCGCAAGATCAGAGCCTCATCAATAATAGGATTTTTGTGCCTTTATCAAAGAAAACAGCGGGAGTGGTTGTATATGGGGACGGTTCACTTATCGAAAACAATAAAGTGATAGCCATGAAGATTGAACGGAATGCTTATGATTCGAGTAATCGCAGTGTGGGTCTTGCGGTGGGCAACACCGCCAAAAATACTATTTATAAGGGAAACTCTACCTACGGCTTTGATGTGGGAATAGGCGGCAACCCTTATCAATCTGTGCCGCATCGAATCATCAGCCATTATAGCTTAAATGATACCTTGCCGATTGATCCACGAGGTGTGATTGCGGAATAAGAGGCGTGTAAGTGGATGGGATTCTTTGAATGAGCGCAAAGTCACATATATCAAAAACCATTGCCAGTTCCTGGTTGTCGTTGGTGGTTGTTTCTGTCTGTCAGCTGGTCATGGTTCCAGTTGCATTGGGTGCTCTGGATAAGGTAGATTTTGCCTTGTTTGCGGTTATCACCCAAATGATGATGGCCATTATGCTTGCAGAAATGGGGGTTCGTTCAGCTTGCTCTAGGCTACTCATTGATGCGCATGCGAAAGGGGAGGATGCCTATAACAAAACCTGGATGGCGGCCATTTGCGTATTTGTGATCCAGGCAGTTGTTATGCTTTTGCTGGTAATGTTTTTAGCTCCTTTCATCGCACATATTTTTCACCTTGGACCAGAGCAGAGTAGACTGGCTCGTGCTATTTTTTTGGTGGTTGGTGTGTTGAATGCCTTGGGTTATGCCTTGAGTGTATTTTCAACCGCGTTGTATGCTGGCCAGAAACTAAGCCACGTCAATATGGTGGCCGCGCTTGCTGGAATTGTGCAGGTTATCGTTTTCACCATCGCGATTCATCTGGGAGCGAAGCTATGGGCTTACCCCGTTAGCATGGTCGCGATTTCATTGATCACCAATGGATTGATTATTTCAAAGGCTATTAAATATAAATTGGTGGGGAGATTTGATCTTCAATTACTAGAATGGAAGGAGGTTAAAACCGTATTCAAACTTGGTGTGGATGTCTTTGTGGCCGCACTTTTTTCAGTGGTGATGGGGAACTCCCTACTTGTCTTCAGTGGTCATTTGTTGACATTAGAACAAACGGCTATTTTGGCAGTGAATTTAAAATTGGTGAATATGATGACCAATATTCTCCAGCGTATTCCTGGATCGGCCAGCCCCATGCTGATGAAAATGGTGAGTGAGGGGAATGATTCGCAGTTTAGGGTGTGGTGGAAGATGATCACCAAGCTGACGATCTCTGCCTCTTTATTGGCTGCGGGAATGTTTGTGATCTGGAATCAGGTAGTCGTGTCACTTTGGACTTCAGAGGACATGGTCATGGGGGGGGGCTCCGTAATGTTGCTGTCTCTGATACCGTTTCGCTTCTTGGTGCATTACCAATTTGTTAATTCATTAACCGTTTATAAGGAGATCCGTAAGATTAAATACCTGTTGGTTTGGGAAATTATTTTATACACTGGACTGGCTTTTCTATTAGGGTCGCAATTCGGTTTGATGGGATTATTGTCTGCCAATCTATTAAGTATGTGTGGAGGGGCTTTATTTTCAGGCATGAAATGGTTTTCTGTCTACTCCTGTATTTCTTTTCAAGGGCTGATCCGTCTATTCTTCAGGTTGGTAGTGCCATTAATGCTAGCTTTCATTTTAATATATCTATTAGCAACTCAGATGTTGAATTTTGATTTCGGGAATAGTGTGATGTTGACTGCAATATGGGGCATATTATTTACAGTAGTAGGTTACTTTATTGTAATGGATAGCGATGATAGGGATCTGATGACATTATTAGGTGGAACTCTAAGAAAAAAAATATGATGAAAAAGAAAGCAATGTTCATTTTGGGTACGCGTCCTGAGGCCATAAAAATGGCCCCTGTGATCCGTCAATTTTCACAATCGGATCAATATGATACAATTGTGGTCGCTACTGGTCAGCATCGAGATATGTTAGATCAGGTGTTAGAGTTTTTTAAAATTACTCCGGATGTTGATATGGGGTTGATGGTTCCAAATCAAACCTTACCCGACCTAACGGCCAAGGCTCTTGCTGGTTCAAGCGCGCTTATTTTAGAGCACCAACCTGATGTTGTCTTGGTTCAGGGGGACACAAGCACGGCCTTTGCTGGTGGATTAGCGGCCTTCTTAAATAAAGTGCCTGTGGCACATATCGAAGCTGGGTTACGCAGTGGTCGGATGGATTCACCTTTTCCTGAAGAAGCGAATCGGGTCTTGCTCAGTAAAATTACGAATCTCCATTTGGCCCCTACGCAAGGCTCTGCGGACAACTTAACATCTGAAGCGATTAGGCGTGGGGTTCACGTTGTCGGCAATACCGTAGTTGATGCGTTGTTGCTCGGATTAGACATCATCAAACAACGCGGTGAAGAATCGTATTTTGAGAAATACGGAATGATCGACTTTGACAAAGATTTGATTTTGATAACGATTCATCGACGTGAAAGTTTTGGTGAGCCGATCAAAAACATCTGTGAAGCGATTAGAACAATCGCTAAACGTCACTCAGATAAAACGCTCGTTTATCCTGTTCATCCTAATCCGAATGTTCGTGAAGTCGTGAATGCCGAGCTCTCAGGTGTCGAGAATTTACGCTTGCTTGACCCTCTGGAATATTCTGATTTTATTTGGATGATGTCAAAAGCGTCACTCATCCTCACTGACTCAGGGGGAGTGCAGGAAGAGGCACCTACCCTGGGGATACCAGTATTGGTTGCGCGTGAGGTGACGGAACGCAGCGAGGGCGTGGACGCGGGAGCCGCAGTGATGGTAGGGGCTGATACGGACTTGATTGTGCAAAAAGCAGATGAGCTGCTGGCTCTTACTGTGGATCAACGCGCTGGCATCATTAATCCTTATGGTGATGGTGAAACATCAGCACGTATTTTAGAACTTGTAAAACATCTCTAATGATGAAGCTCGCCCATATTTCACATTGTTACAAACCGATCATCGGCGGACAGGAGGTTTATATTGATAATCTGCAGAAACTACTCGCGGGGGCAGGGATACACGGGGATGTGTTTCAACCTGATCGGGGTGTCCGTGATACGGACGTGAAGCCAGTGTTTCGCATGCGGGTGGCACCTCGTTTCATTAAAGGCTCAGAGGCTCACCTTTTCGACTTCTTTCTCAACCGTAAACACGCTAAAGCACTTGAAGAGTATGATGTGATCATTTCTCACTATGCCTTACATGCTTGGGCTCAGAGAAAGCATGCGCAAAAAACGATTATATTATCCCACGGCGTTGAGTGGCATCAGGAAAACCAGACTTGGGACGATAAAAAACGGGAGGCGACAGCGAAAAAATGTTTTGAGCTTTTCCCTCATGTGGTGAATGACACCCATTACCTACGTTGTCATGGTCTTGATATTCCAGCGGGTGAAAAGTATTTTGAAGAAGTGGCACCTGGTAAATGGTTCATACCGAACTGTGTGGACGGTGATCGTTTTTGTGCTGGGCCTGTGCACCCTTCACTCAAAGGGCGTAAAATTATTCTAGTGCCTAGGCAGATGGTCGTAGATAGGGGGATCGATTTGGCGATTAAGGCATTTTGTCATTTAGCAGAAGAGGACCCTGAACTTGAAATGTGTTTGTTGGGCAAACGTCGCCCAGGTCCCTATATTAACATGTTAGATAAGCTCATTGAAGACCGTGGTTTATCCAATAGGGTGTACTTTGCAGAGAATGTTGCCAATGAAGACATGCCTGCATGGTATAATGGGGCATTAGTAACTGTAATTCCGACATTGAGACGAGAGGGGACTTCGCTAAGTGCGTTAGAAAGCATGAGTTGTGGTGTGGCCACGGTGTCGACGAATGTGGCAGGTTTGGCTGATTTGCCAACGGTTCAATGTGATCCAGAAGAATTTGCTTTGGCAGAAGCCATTCGTCATACCCTTGCGGACAGAGCCAATATAGCTATTAAACAGCAACAAAAAGTCCGGGAGACCTTTAATATGAATAATTGGTCAGACGCTTGGCTGCACGTGGTTAAACGCGTTGCAAATAGGTAGGGATGGCATTATGAGAAATGTCTCAATTATGGGGCGTGAGATAATTCATTCATTACAGGTGAAAATTTATGAAAGCAGTCATATTAGCAGGAGGATTAGGCACACGCCTCTCCGAAGAAACCACACTCAAGCCGAAGCCGATGGTAGAAATTGGAGGTCGGCCTATTCTTTGGCATATCATGAAAACCTATAGCGCACATGGCATCAATGAGTTTGTCATTTGCGCTGGTTATAAGAGTTATGTGATCAAAGAATACTTCGCCAATTATTTTTTACACATGTCGGATGTGACCTTTGATATGGGAACAAATTCCATGGAAGTACATCATGCTCGGGCAGAATCGTGGAAAGTCACCATTGTGGACACGGGGGATGCTACGATGACTGGGGGGCGGATTAAGCGTATTAAAGATTATATCGGTGATGAGACCTTTTGCTGCACCTATGGTGATGGCGTGGGTGATGTGAACGTCAAAGAGCTGATTGAACTGCACCAATCCGCAGGCCGGGAAGCGACTCTCACAGGCGTTCAGCCTCCGGGCAGATTTGGGGCCATCAACCTTTCCGGTAATCGCGTCAAGGCATTCCAAGAAAAGCCAGAGGGCGATGGCTCATGGATCAACGGTGGATTTTTCGTTTTAGAGCCGAGCGTCTTTGACAGGATTGATGCGGATGAGACGATTTTTGAACGCGGGCCTCTCGAAGGCTTGGCGGCTGATGAGCAACTATCCATTTACTTGCATCGGGGGTTTTGGCTGCCGATGGATACCCTGCGTGATAAGATACAGCTTGAAGAAATGTGGGATACCGGTGACGCACCTTGGAAAATCTGGGAATAATTATAAGGAACGATTATGTTTGGGGATGTCTATCGCGGAAAGAAAGTGCTCGTTACCGGTCATACGGGTTTTAAAGGTTCTTGGCTTTGTGAGTGGTTGTTAAGTTTGGGGGCCGAGGTCGTTGGTTATGCACTCGATCCGCAACCCCACGAAAAACTGTATGATCAATTAAAGCTTGGGCAGCGCATTGCCCAAGATCATCGCAATCAGATTCTCGATCAAGATGCCTTGTCTAAAGTGGTTGGTGATACCAAACCAGACATCATCCTCCATTTAGCGGCGCAGCCATTGGTGCAGCTCTCTTACGATATCCCTGTTGAAACCTTTGCGACCAACGTGATGGGAACAGCGCATCTATTGGAGGCGGTCCGCGTCTCTGGTCATGGCTGTGCGGTGGTGGCCGTCACCACCGATAAATGCTACGAAAACCGTGAATGGTTGCATGGCTATCGTGAAGAGGATGCCATGGGGGGGCATGACCCTTACAGTGCCAGCAAGGGAGCGGCTGAATTGGTGATTGCATCCTATCGCAATTCATTTTTCGCAACAGGCGCTGATTCAAGTTCGCAGGTTCATTTAGCCAGCGCACGAGCCGGTAATGTGATTGGCGGCGGCGATTGGGCCAAGGACCGTATCGTTCCCGATTGTATCCGGGCCATTCGACGGGGAGGGGCGATACCAGTGCGCAATAAAACAGCAACAAGACCGTGGCAACATGTCTTGGAGCCCTTGTCAGGTTATTTATTGTTAGGTGCTGTGTTGTCTGGCGGATATCAGCACAACAATGCGCCCGTGGAGGCATTGTTAGGAGGCTTTAATTTTGGGCCGAATTTGGCCAGTAATCAGACGGTCGCTGACTTGGTGCAGGAGATTTTGATTCACATGCCAGGTCAATGGCTTGACGAGTCTGACCCGAACGCCCGCCATGAAGCGACGAAACTTAATTTAGCGATAGATAAAGCCTACCACCTTCTCCAATGGCAACCCGTCTGGGGGTTTCAAGAGACTGTGAAGCATACCGTTGATTGGTATCAACATGCAGAACAAAGTGATAATCCTTCAGTCTACACCCAGTCACAAATTCAAACGTACATACAAGATGCTCAATCAAAAGGCATCGCATGGAGCCAATCATTAATTTAAACATTACACATAAATAGAAATGTCAGCAGAAGATATCAAAGAAGAAATTCTCCGATTAACGCGTGAGTATAGTCGGATGACCCACAGTGCCAACCGACCAGGCCAGGACGAGCAGCACGCGCCATTCACCGCAGGAGAAACCACCGTGCCATACGCAGCGCGTGTTTTTGATGAAGATGAAGTAGAGGCCGCCGTCTCCAGCACCTTGGATTTCTGGCTGACGCTTGGATCAGAAGGTGCCGCTATGGAAAAAGAATTGGCGGATTTCATGGGCGTGAAACATTGCCTTTTGGTGAATTCCGGTTCGTCGGCAAACCTCGTGGCGATCAGTGCGCTAACCACCCATAAGCTACCAGACCATAAGCGGATTAAGCCAGGAGATGAAGTCATCACCGTTGCCGCCGGCTTCCCCACCACCGTGGCTCCCATTGTCCAAGTGGGTGCTGTCCCTGTTTTTATCGATGCCAAACCACTGACAGGTAACGTCGATGTGGCATACCTCGAGCAGGCTTTTGTCAAAGGCAAAACCAAGGCCGTGATGATGGCTCATGCCCTAGGCAACCCTTTTGAACTTGGTGCCATCCTTGCCTTTTGCCAAAAACATGATCTCTGGCTCATCGAGGATAACTGCGATGCGCTCGGCTGCACTTATTCGTTACCTGTCGAAGAGGCCCAGCAACTGGGGCTGGATCATCTGCTTAAATTGGCCGAAAAACGCGAGCAAGATGAAAATTATCCCACCGTGAAAGATGGTATTCTTACAGCTTACACGGGAACCTTTGGTGATATCTCCACGCAGTCGTTTTACCCGCCTCATCACCTGACCATGGGTGAGGGTGGCTCGGTGAACATCGTCAAACGGGCACCACTCAAGACCTATGCAGAGAGCTTTCGGGATTGGGGGCGTGACTGCTGGTGTCCTTCAGGAAAGGATGATACCTGCTGTAAACGATTCCAATGGCAACTCGGTGAGTTGCCCGAAGGTTACGATCACAAGTATATTTACAGCCACCTCGGGTTTAATGTAAAACCTCTCGATACCCAAGCTGCGATCGGCCGGGTCCAATTGAAAAGGCTGACCAGCTTTATCGAGGCGCGTAAACAAAACTGGCAGAAGTTACGTCTAGGGTTAGCCTCACTCGAGCAATACATTGATTTTGCCCTGCCCACCCATGCAACCAAGTGGAATGAAGATGGCTCCTTCGAATGGGATGAAACAGGTCACCAAACCGATTGCTCATGGTTTGGGTTTAAGATGACGATCAAGGCCGATGCTCCGTTTACAAGAACAGATCTGGCCCGCCACCTCGATGAAAAGAAAATTGGCAACCGCATGCTTTTTGGCGGCAACCTTGTGAAACAACCGGCGTTTGTCCAGCTCCGCCATGATCGCCCGGACGCCATGCGCATCGTCGGTGACCTGCCAGGAGCCGATCGCATCATGGAATATACCATGTTTTTAGGAACCTACCCAGGACTTACCGATGAGATGATCCAGTATATGGTGGATGTGATTGTTGCGTTTGCAAATGAAAAGGCATCCATCTAATTCTCAGAAAAATGGAAATCGTAGAAGAATTACTAGGTGGAGTTAAGGTGCTGAAGCCATTCGTCTTTGAAGACGGTCGTGGCAATTTTGTGAAGCCGTATCACCAAGATCAGCTTGCCGAGTTAGGCATTGATTTTCATTTGCGTGAAGAGTTTTTCTCGACCTCTGCGGCAGGTGTTTTGAGGGGAATGCATTTCCAAGTGCCCCCTCATGCCCACCAAAAACTCATCTATTGTATTTCGGGTGCAGTCATTGATGTATTACTTGATCTAAGAACGGCTTCTCCGACTTACGGTCAAGCTGTGTCGCTGGAGTTGTCTGCGAAGAATCGCCATGTGGTTCATGTCCCCGTTGGTTTTGCTCATGGTTTCTATAGCCTCGAAGATAATTCATGTTTGGTATACAAAACAGATGCGGTGCATGCACCTGAGTATGATTGCGGCATTTTGTGGAACAGTTTTGGTTTCAATTGGCCAGGCCAAGGTAAGAGCGCGATCATTTCCGACCGAGATCAAAGCCATGGGAAGTTCGCTAATTTTAAATCACCATTTTAGCTTATGAAACTATTTGTTACAGGAGGAACAGGATTTATTGGTTCTCATTTTATCAATCAAGCTCATGCAGCTGGGCATGAAATCGTCGCGCTGAGGCGAGGTTTAGAAAGTAGGCCACGTGTTGCATTGGATGTGGAACCTTCTTGGCTGACCAAGCAGATGCGGGATGTTACAGAGGACGATTTCTTAGGCTGTGAAGTGTTGGTTCATTTAGCTGCTCATTCTGCAAATGTTCCCTATGATTCGATTGAAAACTGTATGCAGTATAATGTGATCGATCCTCTTATCATGTTTCGGGTTGCCAAAAATGCCGGGATCAATTGCTTTATTGTTGCTGGCTCATGTTTTGAGTATGGAAGATCGGGAGAGCGTTATGGTGATATTTCCGTTGATGCCCCCCTCGAGCCAACGAGTAGTTACCCCGCATCTAAGGCCGCCGCTTCAGTTGCTTTCCATGCCTTTGCCTGTGAAAGTAATGTAAGCCTATTGATTCTTCGTATTTTTCAAGTTTATGGTGAGGGTGAAGATCCATCTCGCTTTTGGCCATCACTGCGTAAAGCCGCTATATCGGGAGAGGATTTTTCGATGACTTCTGGTAAACAAGTGAGAGATTTCATCAACGTTAAGGATGTTGCGAGAGTTTTTGTTGATGCTCTTGAGCGTCATGATTTGGTGGATGGACAACCCATGATTGAAAACCTAGGTGCGGGCAAACCAAAGACGCTTGCTGAGTTTGCTCAAACCGAGTGGGATAGTTTTGGCGGACAAGGAAAGTTGATCCTCGGGGCGGTAGATCAAAGACCTAATGAGGTGATGAGGTTTGTTCCTGAAATTTAATTGATCGTAGTGATCGCAAATCCAAATTTGATATTACGCAATGATAACTCAATCCATTATTTTCCATTGTAATTATTTAGCGGCAGATATCGGAATTCCTGGGGTTAATCAGAACACTATTGCTAACCTTCTGAAATGCGGTGACTCTGATTTGGTCGTTTATGGATCAGATTACAAAAACTACTATCAATTTAAGTGGGCCGAAGATGGTATAAGCATTGAGACACGAGAGATCGGTAGATCTGAGATGGTAGCGCCAACCTTTGCCATGTTTACCGGATTTGATTCGGTTCGTAAGATGATTCCTGAAATGATCCAATGGCGGCGTAAAGGCTGTCATATTGGTTTTTGGAATTGGGGATACCTGACCAAGCAGCAGAGTAATTGTAATTGGTCCAGCGGTAAGGTGCCTCTTTGGCTGAAACGCTGTGCGATTTTTGTAACAAGAAAGATGATGGGGCCGCTCGTCGACTTCTACATTGTTTCCAGTAATGCCGAGAGAGAAGATTCAAACATAAAATCGAACCAATGTTTACAGATGCCGATGGGGCGGCCTCAGTCGGCTATATTCAAAGAATGTGACGCCATTGACGCTGCAGCGGTAGAATACCGTGATGAATCTCTGACGTATATTGGGCGTGGAAACTGGGAGACCAAAGGAGTGGGTAATATCGTTCACTACGCCCTAAGTGAAAAGGGCAAGAACCAGAAGTTCCGTTTCTTCATTTCGACTAAGGAAGCAGGGTTTGATGAAAGAGTGCGCGATCATCAAGCATCCAATATGGAGTGGCATGATGATGTTTTTGGTAAGGATAACTTGCCTTGGCTGCAGAAGAGTGCGGCGTTTATTACGATTAATGTAAATCCCATCCAGTTAAGGACACCGTATGAATCTCTTTATGCGGGGACACCAGTCGTCATGTATAGGGAAGGCTACATGGATGGTTTTAAGAGTATCTTGGATGCCCTAGATCTGCCTGATGCCGTTCAGATTATTGCACCGGAAGAGATCGAGAAAGACTCCTTGCAAGTGGCTACATTGGATGCCAATGATCGTATAAAAATCGCTGAGACGATGCGTGTGGTTCTCAACGCAAAGGAGTTTTCAGAATGGTTCGGTGCCTGGCTCAAAAACCCGACGGGAGGGGCGAGTTATTACGAACATATCAAAATAAAGCTGCTGGGTGGCAGGTAGCCGGCTGCAGTGAGTCATTATGTCTAAATCCCTATCTAAAATAGAATTTTTTAACGGTTATTTTGAGCTGTTGGAGACGCGAGGGATTGCGAGTGTGATACTACACACTTACGAGGCGTATCCTGAGCATATTCACTCTGATGTTGATTACTGTGTCAGTGATGATGATTTGCCGGGTATTGTTCCACTGGTCCTTGAGTATTGTCGGGCATCTGGGTGGCGCTTGGTGCAGATCATGCAACATGAGAGCAAAGCCTATTTTTGTATTTGTGTTTCTAAGCAAGACCCATCTGAATACATCGAATTAGATGTTTGCTCAGATTATATGAGAGAAGGGAAAATTCTCATTGCGGCTGAAACGTTACTCGCCAATCGGCGGCCATATGGGCAAACATCATTTCATATTCCCTCACTTGGTGCTGAGTTTTGTTACCGCTTGTGGAAGAGTGTCGCGAAAAGAAAACCGCTGAAGGAAATGCGCGCACAGCTTGATGGATTGTATGAGCTAGGCTCCGAGGAGTGCTCGCATGCCATGATTGATTTGAACATCATTGATCGCGATTCTTCGAGCACGTCCTGGGAAAAGCAGAGTGATGAGATTTTTGAATCTCTGCAGCATCGTTATGACCAAATGCCGGTGTCGAGTCGAAAAGGACAATGGCAAAAGTTCATCCGGCGCGTTATTCAACCAAGCGGATTGTTAGTATTTTTGCCCACAGGATTGGGGGGGCAAGAGAAGGAAGCATTGGCAAAAAGGTGTGGTCACGCCTTTAGAAAAACGGAGATTTCAAATGCGCCTGATTCTTTTATAAGGACTTGGAGTCGCGTGCTTAGATCGACACTTGTGCTATGCGATGTAGGGGGTAGCAAACAGCGGTTGCTGGGAATTGTGGCAAACGGTTTTGATGCAGGGTTGAAGTTTAGTGAGCATACGAGCCAGAAGGAAATGGTCAGTGACGTTTTTCAATACCTCGAGACGCGATTGGTGAAACGGTGGCACTTGAAATGAAAGCTTGGAATGCGAGTTAATCAATGAGTGGTAAAAACAACATGCCGTGGGTCGCCGTTTTGGGGGCAGATGGGTCCGGGAAGAGCACTGTCATCGATGGTTTGATCGAACATCTCGCATCAAAGAAAATTGATGTGGTCTATCAGCATTGGCGTCCGGTATTAGGGGGGAAGGATGAAAGCGATAACGGTCCAGTGGTTGATCCTCATGCGCAAACTCCTCGTGGCATGGTGGCGTCGATGCTTAAAGTCGGAGTGCTGCTTGTTATATGGCGGTTGAGCTTCTGGGGGGATATAGGCAAGCAGCGCAAGCAGGGGAAACTGGTCCTCTTTGATCGGTTTTACGCCGATTTGTTAAATGACCCGATACGGTATCGATACGGAGGTAGTCGGGTATTTGCATCGATTGTATTTAAATGGATGCCGAAGCCTGACTTGATCATCCTTTTGGATGCGGAAGCGGAAGTGCTCTATGCTAGGAAGCCGGAAGTAGAGATGGGCGAGCTCAAAAAAATCGTGTCACGTTACCGAGACTATATTGACAACGAGAAGCGGGGGAAGCTTATCAATTCTGATCAGGAGGTGAAAAAGGTGATTGCCGATGCCGTTGTGGCTATCGAACAAGTGCTGCCAGAATAAATCTACATGGAAGATCAGCAAACAGCTAGGCCCAAGGTATTGTTATCTTGTTACGCCTGTGAGCCGGATTGTGGATCTGAACCTGGGGTGGGTTGGAATTGGGTCATGGTGATGGCTGAAGATTTTGATGTCGTTGTTTTAACGAGGTCGAATAACAGAACGGTGATCGAACAAGCTTTGCAGGGGGGGGCGGTGAAGAGCTTATCATTCATGTATTATGATTTGCCGGATTGGGTAATGAAGTTGAAAAAAAAGGGAGTGATAAACGCGACTACCTATTATCTCATTTGGCAGATGGGCGTGAAGAAGATGATGGGGAAAACCATCGATGATTATGCCATTGTCCACCATATGACCTTTAATATGTTTTTATGTCCTGGTTATTGGAGACCTCAAAAAGCAAAACTTATTCTAGGCCCTCTAGGTGGAGGTTCTTGCGTGGCGAAGCCCTACCTTCCCCTCTTTGGGGGCAAGGCGTGGCTGCAAAAAATACGAGCGGCAATCGTATCTCATTGGAAGTGGATGCCTTACCTGAAGGGGACACTGGATCGAGCTTCTACGATCTTATGCGCCAATGAAGATACCTATCATTTATTAAATAGAGCCTACCCTAGTAAGTGTAAAATCCATCTCGAAACGGGGATATACCCGCCCTCAAATATGATGATCAGGGAGACACATAATGATACATTTGAGTTTATCCAGATTGGTGGGATCGAAGCACGTAAAGGATGGCGTTTGTCGCTGATGGCAGCAGCACAGCTCAAGGAGAAGAGTGGAGTGGCGCCATTCAAATTACGGTTCGTCGGCACAGGTCCAGAATATGAAAAGGCGAAACATCTTGCCCAAGAGCTTGGGGTAAATGATCTGGTTTGTTTTCACGGGAAAAAACCATTGGCCGAGACACTCAGAATACTTGAGAAATCTGATGCATTGCTATTTCCCAGTGTGAGAGATACATCGGGGAATGTTGTCTTAGAGGCAATGAGTCGATCTATACCTGTGATTTGTCTCGACCACCAAGGGGCCAAAGAAATGACCAATGCGCGCTGTGCTATTCAAATACCAGTGTCAGAAATATCTGAGACAGTGAACGCCTTGGCTGATGCTATGCACATACTTTTGAATGATCGTGAGTTAGGCCCAAGCATGGGTGGTCAAGGTGTGAAGAGGATTAAAGAAAATTTTACATGGGCGGCAAAGCGCCTATTTATGGGCGATGTCTATCGGGGAATTATTCAGCGTGGATGAGGGCATGGTGCGTGTAGCTGATCATTAAAATAACCATGAAAACAGAAATAGATATCACCATTGTTACACCGAGTTACAATTATCATGAATATATTCGTGAAATGCTTGATAGCGTGGTAGCTCAGGAGGGTGTGACGTATGAGCATATTATTTTTGATGCAGGATCGACGGATGGGACACTGGATATCATTCGCGAATATGATCGTGTTGATCTTACCGTCGAGCCCGACAAGGGGATGACGGATGCAATCAACAAAGGTTTTAGGAAGGCCAAAGGCAAATGGGTGATGTGGCTGAATACAGATGATCGCCTAAAGCCGGGGGCATTAGCTGCAGTGAAGAAGTTTGCAGAGAACAGTCCCGATGCTGACGTGATATACGGCGCGTGGGATTTTATCGATGGCGATGGAAACTTTATGCGCACGATGGGTCTATTTCCCTTTCAAAAACTGATGTTAGCCCATTACGGGTGTTACATCGGCTCTACCGCAACATTTTTCAGGAGATCTACCATTATGGGCGAGGACTTGCTGTTGAATGACCGATTCAAGTGTGTCATGGATGGAGAATACTATAACCGCCTAGCTTCTATCGGAAAAAAATTCACCTATCTGCCGGTGGTCTTGGCTGATTTCAGGCTACATGGTGACAACATTAGCCAGAAGCATCTGGGGAAAAACGGGATCGATCAGGCATTGAGTTTGCAACTGCAATACGCTGAATCGCGTGCCATTCGTCGCACCTACGGGGTGAAGTTGTTCCAATGTGAGAATTTGAACAGTGTTATTGACTGCGGTTTAGCCTATTTCTTTAGGGGGTTGAAGTGGCTGCTGAAGCTCATGAACAAACCTAGGGTCGCTAAATAATGGACGGATCTAAAGACAGTGATCTCTACAGGGCTCTGGAGGGAACCGGTGCGGCATTAGCTGATATTCGATTCTTTTGTATCAAGCGGCATGGTTATTTACTGCTGGCTTTGCCACGTGATGCGACTGCTGCGAGAGCAACGCTGGGTCTATACCACCCACAGGCAATTATTGCCAGGCTACTGGTGTTGGTGGTCGGTATCATGATTCGGCTTCGCGTGCATACGTTGCTGCCAAGGGTTGAGCTTACGATCCGCGAGGAAAGCCCACTTGCTCGAATGCTGGATGATCCCGGCTCAATAGGGTTTTTATTAGGAAACCCGACTGCTAAAAGCCGACGTGCGATAACCTTACATCGAAAAAACGAGAATGTATATGTCGACAAGCTTGGTATAGGTGGGAGTGCACGTGAATTGGTCATTAAAGAGTTAGGGCATATCAGGGGGTTGCCAGAAAACCATGTGGCGTTACCCGTGGTGGTCAATCAGGATATCAGTGATAAGTGGGCATCGTATGCTACACATTACTTAGATGGCAAGTCACCAGGGAAGTCGGATGATGACAAGGTGATCGGCGTATTGCAAAGCTGGCTCGAAAAAAGCGAGCCCGTCTTACTGAATGAAACTAGACAGTGGCAACAGATGGTGGATTATGCTGAGGCTAATCGAGTAGGGAATATCTGGAGCCGACTTAAGAAGGCCGCAGCCATACCCGTTAAAGTGGGAGTTTTTCATGGAGACTTCGCACCGTGGAATGTCAAAGTATTACACGCTGGGTCTGTGCACGTGATGGATTGGGAGTTGGGCTGTGTGGATGGACCTGCTGGGTGGGATTGGTTGCATTATATCGTGCAACGCGCCATTCTAGTAGATCATTATAGCCCCTCCAAGGTACTGGATGAATGTCATAAATGGGCCAAAACCAAGGAGGGTAAGGAGTTTTTAGAGAAAGCCGGTTGGGGGTTGGAAGTGGATTATTGGCTTGGGAGCTACTTGGTATACTCGGCATGGATCTCCGGATTTGAAAGAGAGGGACTTTTGGATGAGTGGATGTTGGGATGAGTGAAAAATCAGATATTTTATTAGTCGGGCAAACCCCCCCGCCATACCACGGGCAAGCAGTGGTGACGGCGATGTTGTTCGACCACACATGGGATGGCTTGAAGGTGGAGCGTCTGCGCATGGCATACAGCGAATCGATCGAAACAGTTGGTCGGGCTAATCTTGGCAAAGTATGGCATTTGTTTTCATTGATACTTCAGACTTGGAGGCTTGCATTTGCGAAGCGGCCCAAGGTGTTGTATTACCTGCCTGCTAGCGCAAACAGAACTCCGGTGATCAGGGATATAATCTATCTGTCCTGTGTGAGATGGTGTTTTCCGAAAACTGTTTTTCACTATCATGCCGGTGGGCTGCCTCAATTTCTCGAGACGATAGGAATGACAGGCAAGATGGCACGAAGGGTTTACTCTAACGCCGATTTGTCGATTGATGTCATCGAAACCTCGCCGCCCACAGGATCGTATTTTGAGTCCAAGGCTAATATGGCGATCCGTAATGGAGTGTCTGTAACTCAGGTGGCCATAGAAAGGCGGGATCAAGCTTCATTTCAGGCACTCTATGTGGGGGTTTTGAATGAGGGGAAAGGTTTAAGAGATATTGTAGAAACAGCATCGATCCTTTTGGGACGAGGCTATAAATTTGAATTTAAAATTGTAGGTGAATGGATTTCTAACGAATTTAAGTCTGAAATGAGCGAATTAATTACCAGTCGAGAGCTGACGAATAATTTTATTTTCACAGGATCACTTACGGGTGATGAAAAATGGCAAACATATGCTGATGCCGATGTTTTTTTCTTCCCGTCACACTATGAGGCCGAAACGTTTGGGATGGTACTGGTGGAGGCAATGGCTTTTGGCCTGCCTTCGGTAACCACGAATTGGCGTGGCATACCTTTTGTCGTGGAGGGAGGGGATTGCTCTATTCTCTGTGATGTAAAATCTCCTTACCAATATGCTGATGCTTTAGAGGGGCTGCTTTTGAACAAGTCCAAGAGGGACTCGATGGGGCATGCCGCTCGCGCTCATTACGAAAAAAATTACACCAAAGATCGATTTGTAACGTCGATGGAGGCGGTATTCAGGAGCGTTTTGAACACGGGCTCCTAGGGCTAACATTCGAACGATCACTAGAAAGCATACTTTTTGAATCAAATCACAACATATACCGTTTATCTTACCATGCTTGTCGCGGGGTTGATCGGCATTACGCTGAGCGTGCCGTTGCAGGCGCCTGCGGTGATTTTATGTGGAGTTGCAGCTATTCTGGCTGCGATCCAAGTTGTGAAGTGCGGAAGTGCGGGAGTGCGGAAGTTTGCAAACCAAGAACTCCAAAACTCCAGCACTACCAAACTGCCAAACTCCAAAACCTCGATCGCTAGGCTATTGGGCTTGGTGCTTGTTTCGA
>Ga0206131_10002158_pt1 | contig 24282 bp, 4 predicted proteins | sample Helgoland_Spring_FD_148636 | JGI IMG/M metagenome (GOLD analysis project Ga0206131, IMG submission 148636) | Pelagic subsurface seawater microbial communities from Kabeltonne, Helgoland, North Sea - Helgoland_Spring_Bloom_20160517_1 | ecosystem: Environmental > Aquatic > Marine > Epipelagic ...
ATTATGAAAGTACGGGTCCTGAAATTTGGAAGCAAACAGATGGAAAGATAACCCACTTTGTTGTAGGTGTAGGAACAGGGGGTACAATCTCAGGTGTAGGAAAATTCCTTAAAGAAAAAAACCCAAATATTAAGATTTGGGGTATAGATACATACGGTTCCGTCTTTAAAAAATACCATGAAACAGGGGTGTTTGATCCCAATGAAATTTACCCTTACACAACGGAAGGAATTGGGGAAGATATCTTACCAAAAAACGTAGATTTTTCAATCATTGATCACTTCGAAAAAGTGACCGATAAGGATGCAGCAGTTTATACTCGAAAGCTTGCAAGACAAGAAGGTATACTAGCTGGGAATTCCTGTGGCGCAGCAATCAAAGGTTTGTTACAACTCAAAAAATACTTCGCCAAGGAGGATGTGGTAGTGGTGCTGCTTCATGATTCAGGGAGTCGTTATATCGGAAAAATTTACAATGACGATTGGATGAAAGAGAAGAGGTTTATTTGATCTAAAGTCAATTTTATTTATTTATTTATTTGAATTATAAATTTGAACATTATTTTAAACAATAAATAATGGTTAAATTTGTTATATACTTACTATATATAACTTTTGAAAAACTTTATTTGTTTTTTGTTTTCAAAATTGGGTACACTTTTTTTAGTGCTATTTTGTTCATCTCTGTATGCTCAAGATATAAGCGTAAAAAGTATAACGGTTAATGATAATAGTGCTATTTGTTCCTATGATGCATCTAATTTTGAAATTGTAGTAGTTTTTAATACTGATGCTGCTTTTGATTTTAGAGGAAAATCCTTTTCTGTTGAGATTATAGAACCAACTTTAACAACTAGTTTAAGTTTAACTATTTCGTCTACAAATGAAAGTTTTAATCTGGCAGATTCAGGAACCGTTTCCATTTCCTTGTTTAATTCATCACATGTCTCAGACGTCTTATCTGGTCCAACATTCACTGAAAACGGAAATTCAACCATAAACATTGAGTTTAATCATGATAGTGGTTTAGGTGCAAATTCAATAAACAATGTTTTATCTAAGCAGTATTCTGTTATAAATATTCCAACACCGACTTTGTTTTCTACTAATTCTGATCCCTCAAACTTTAGTTTTTGTTCAACAGATCAAGTTGTTTTAAGTACTCAAGATTTGGGAGGAGACTTTAAATATTTTTGGGCATTTTCTCAAACATCATCTTTTGTAACTGAAGGAACCAATACAATTACAAAAAGTGCTGGTGAAATTATTGATGGCGAGCAAGTAATTTTATTTGTGACTTCGGGGAATTGTACCTCTACATTGGTAACTAAAACCATTACAATTAATGAACCTATTTCAAACCTAACCCTAACCGCTGCTGGTAATAAGACAATATTGTGTGAGGATGAGTCTGTTGTTTTAACTGTAGGGGGAACCTCAGGTACGGATTCCATTACTTGGACAGTGGGTGAGAATACATATTTAACCTATACTACAACATATACATTAAATAGTAGTGATTTTAGTTCAAACGTAACTGTTACAGTGACTGTCACTCCTAATGGAACAGCATGTGGAATATCCAAGTCTATTGATATTAAAGAAATTATTATTGAAGCAGGTGAGATAATTACTAGTGAATCTGTTTTATGTTCTACAGAAACTCCAGCTGCTATAACCAATGTTGCCGCTGCATCTAGTACCACAACTGGAACAATTTTGAGCTATCGATGGGAGAAAACCACACAAGTAGACGGAATTTTTAATGCTTTAAACACTGTAATAATAAACAGTGATACCGAAGAGTTAACTTTTTCAGGACCGTTAGCTCAAACAACATGGTTTAGAAGAGTTGCAGTGGGTGAAATAAACGGAATTGAGTGTATTAAAACTTCAGATGCAGTCAAAATTGAAGTAGAGAATATTGGCGGGGGTACTTTTGGTTTAAATAATGTTTTATACTCCTGTGCAAATGTGAGTAATTCCTTGATTATAGAGCCTACTGATAGTAATAATGCACCAGTGACCTACCAGTGGCAAAGTTCCACTTCTGGCATATCCTCTTCCAGTTTTTCTGATATAAATAACGAAACTTCATCATCATATCAAATTACTTTAACTACTTCCCAAACCACATATTTTAGAAGAATTAGTTATTCAGCTCAACTAAGTGATACCACTTGTGGGGTAGGCTATAGTGATGTGTTTAGTTATTTTATTAATGAACTTGATCCTGGTACTTTAACAGACTTTTCTGGTGGATTTTATTGTTATGGCGGTATTCCACCAAGATTAGGTGAAGATAGTCAGGTTTCAGGTGATGTTCTTTATCGTTGGCAATATGTAACTGGAGTTAATGTTGAATCGCCTAGTGAAGGAGACTGGATCACAATAACTGGTGCTAATTTGCAAACGTATTCTCCTCCACCTTTGATACAAAACATAAATTATAGAAGAAGCGTTTTAAAAAACGATGATACTGATAGTGATTGTTGGACTTCTACAGAGCCAATGTTATTTAAAGTGTTAGATCCTCTGGATGTAGGATTTATTGATGAATTATATCCGGTAGATGGTGCGTTCTGTTATGGAGAACCTCATCCTCATCTTAAATTAACTGGACTGCCTGAGCAATTATTAAACAATATTACTAGAGGAACGAATGATTTAAGTGGAGGTAATGGAAATCCGAAGATGGTTTGGGAGGTTTCAACAAATAAAACTACATGGCAAGATGTCCCTCCAGAGCCAAATAATGAAACTAATATTCATATATTAAAGCGGAATAATGGTCAAGCTGCTGAATTATTGCTTACACAAACATTATACTACAGAGCAAAATTCACTTATCGAGATACGGGTGCTGGAGGATCAAGTGATGCATCTTATGTTGGTGATTATGATCTGGATTCATTAACGGCAGTTACTACACAAACATCAACAAGTGAATCCATTGCTCTTTTTGAAAATGGAACCATTCATGAAGGAGAGACCTATCAAATACTTTTGGGATCAACTTCTGTTAGTGTTACAACTTCAACAAACTCGACTACAGATCAAATAGGTGTTGCTATAGCAGCTTCAATAAATCAAATAAATGCATCTACAAATATTACAGCTGTTTATTATGCTGATCAAAATATTATTGTGCTTAGTAATTTAGATAGTAAAGTAATTTCTGTTGCTTCTTTTAGAGGTACTGCAGACAATCCTATTGGTTTGGACTTGTATTATCTATCACAAACAAATGCATCACAAGAGTGTGAAGTTTATACAGATATTTATACACTTGAAGTTGACCCTTTGCCGACAATGGTTTTGGCAAACGGAGTTCCTGAAAATCAAACTATTTGTTCTGGAGATCCTTTGACCACTCCAATCACTGTTGAGTATAGCGGCTCTTTTTCTGAATTTAATGTTAACAATATTCCAGCGGGGCTATCAATTAGTAATACAACTTCAAATTCTGTTACTATATCGGGAACTCCTACTGCAGAAGGAGTAATTCAATTTACCTTAATTCCTGAGTGTGATGGGGACACTTTAAATCTTAATTATGCAGTAAATTTAGCCGATCTTCCACCATCAATTGGTGAGATATTCAAGGACTTTGATAACCCAGATTACCGTATTTTTTATAATGCAACAACTGCAGGTTATAACAATTCAGTTTGTGTAAATACGGATGAATCAGCAGTAAATACAACCAAATTTTATGCGTGTTTTGATGAAAAAGCCTTTTCCTATGCTAACCTTGAGTGGCTATTTATTGATAAGTCAGGAACCAATCTAAGTACTCCTATTTTATCTACTACGGTTCTAACTGCTCCACCAGGGAGTGGTACACGAGAGGACGGTGCTGAAATTGGTGTGAATGTTACTTGGAATAGAAGCTTTGTGACATCTATTACCGGAGCTGGGCAATGGGTAACTGTAAAGGTGAGATCTGTTTCCTCGTGTAGTTCTACAACGGTATCCTCATGGAGAGAAACTGACGTTTGGGTTGTAGGATTTAGTGATACAGGTCAAAATTCACAAACAATACCGGATTTACCAATTCTTTCTGTACCAGAGCCAAATATTTCAAATCTAGGTTGTACAGTTCAAGGAAAAGAAAGAATAGATATTCCAACTTGTGAGAAAATAGTTTCATATACAAATCAGCCCTACACTCAATTTTTTACTCAAGCAGTAAACGGAACTAATGACTTTTCTAATCTTGAATGGGACATTGTTTCTAATCCCTTCTCTGGATCATCACCTACTGTTGGTACAATTGATGATATAGGAAGCTTAACATACACTCCAGGATTTTACGGTACTTTTAGAGTAAGGGTTAGACCAGTTTCTTGTAGTTCAACATCTACTTTACAGACAAGCAATGATGATTGGGTGGAGACGGCTTTATATACTATAGGTGAGCTTGAAGAGATTATCCCGACAATTTCAATTTCTGGAATTCCAACTTGTCCAATTCCAGAATCGGGAATTACAACATCAACTTTTGTATCTGATATTGATGTTGATTGGTATATAAAAGATCTTTCATTGATTCAAGCCGCCTCTGTAACTCAAACTGGAATTACACGGTTTAATTATATTGGAATTGATGGAGACGCAATTGATCCTTTAAGGCAGCTAACATTTACGTGGAAAAATGGATCTGAGGGCCAAGTAAAATTAAAAGCTGTTCCAAGAGGATGTGCTGGTTCGACAGGAGATGATCAATTTTCAAGAAATTTCACAATAGAAGCTCCTCAAGGTCCAACTTTAGCTTTTGTATCAGGAGGAGAACAATCACAACAAATATGTGAAGATGAAACAACCTTAACTCCAAGACTTTACGATATAAAAGGGAAGTCCATTCAGTCAATTAATATTATAGATGTAAATAATCCAGGATCTATTTATGAAACGTTTATTAACACTACCACTACACCCAGAACTCAAACAACAACGCTGACTTATAATGAAGGAACTTCTCCTAATAATAGAACCTTTATCTATACGATTACGATAAATGGATATGATTTTAAATACAATGGTTCTATAAATCAATCGCATGACTATATAATGGGACAGTTTAGAACGCTTATAAACTCCCACCCCGATTATTCAGTTCAATTTTTAGATAATGCAGACAATCCAAATACATTAGTCATTACTGGTTTAGTTGGCGTTCCATTTTCGGTAATTGACAATACACCCTCTAATTCACTATTAAATTTGACCATTACATCAGTACCTGTATATAGTCAATTCGAGATTTCTAGCTTACAGCAATCTCTTCCTGTTGGGAACTATGAGTTTGAATTTCAGTTGATTGTTGATGAGGGTTGCGTTAGCGAGAGTGGTGTAACTTTTAATCTGGAGGTTAGTAATAATGTAGATATTTTATTGAGTGAACTTGGCGGAACAAATTCTCCTGAAGTTTGTTACAATGAAAATTTTGAGGATATAGTTTACAATATAAATGCAGGCTCAAACTCTAGAACAATAATTAAATTTACTGGATCACTACCCTCAAATGTAACTTTAGATAAAAACGATAGCTATGGGACTGGTGTTGTTACTCTTACAAGTAATGGAAATACTAATTATTGGAATACTCGAACCTTTAATTATGATATTGTTTCAGAGGGAAATGAAGGGTGCGATGATGGGTTTAACCAGGGAGGGGTGATCACAATCTATCCTAAAAGTTTCATTAGACCTGAGGGTCATTTTGTAGGAGGTGAAAATAATGACATTAATATTCAACAAACTGTTTGCAGTGGTTCTGCAATTCAAAGTATTACCTATGAATATTGGGGAGGAGCATCGAGTAGTAATGTTGGCATGCTCTCTCCAAACATACTTGGTCTCAATACTTCACATTCAAATCGTCTTCAAAAAGCAAGTATTAATTTTAATTTTAGCACCGGAGAAACAGTTGATGATACTGAAACTTATTCAATTTTGATTAATGATGTTGTGTTTACAGTCCCAGTTCCTAAATCAAACACTTCTACTCAGGTTTTAAATTTATTGAACTCTAAATTAGCTAGTGATACAACTGTTGTAACCTCAGTAGTAAGTGGAACAGAACTAGTTATTACTGCTGTTGTATCCGGAACAACATTTTCTTTAGAAGGGCAGTCTTCAAATAATGCCACATTTATATTTGGGGAACCAAAGATGCTTCAAGCACCAAGAGTAGTTACAATAACTGGAACTCCTACAATTGGAGTTGATGACAAATTTGATACTGCTACAATTACACCAACGACATACCAGTTTAATTTATATGCGATTGATTGTGATAATGAAACGGTTACTTATAATACTTATAATCTTACTATCAACCCCAAACCATTAATACAAATTGGTGGAGGAGATGGAGATAGTTTTTGTGATGGAGGTGATTCAAACCATACTATTAGTATAAATTATAAAGCCGCTAATAGTTTGGAGGTAAGCGTAAAATCCGATTCTAGCTCTACTACATTTTTAGATCCAGTTATTTTAGATGTAACTGATACAACCTATGATTTCATATTAACACGTGATGCTAAAGTAACAGCAACCACGACTTTCACTTTTACCGTTACGGCTACTGCTGCTTACAGTTGTTCTGCAACCCCAACAACCGCTGTTGTAACCGGGACATTTTACATTATTCCACATTATTTTGATTTAATTTCGCCTACAAATTTAATGTCTCAAACTCTTTGTGTGGGGAGTGAAATTAATCCAATACAATTTGATTACAGTGCAGGTTTTTCTCAAGATCCATACATTCAATGGGGAAGTAATGGAAATCCGGGCCAGTTTACTTTAACAACTTCAGGTACTAGTTTAACACTTTCAGGAACGCTAAACAATACTGCAACAATAACAGAGACAACAATATACGATTTCACTATAAGTTTAGAAGGTTCTTTAGCTTCAGATTCTAATTGTATTACTTATACAAAGTCTGGTGCCATAACAGTTTTAGTGGGCCCCAAGCTTGATTTGAATACTTCTTCAGCGACTATTAACCAGGCTTTATGTATTGGAGAGAGCCCCACAAAAATAACCTATGATATTGGTGGAGCCGCAACTGAAGTCTATGATCCAGAATGGAAAGCAAATGGTGTCTCTATCACACAACCTACTTGGATTGCATACGACAGAGGAGTTGTAGGAGAATTTTCTTTGTTAGGAAGCACAATTTCAGATGTTGTTGATGTGATAACGGTTTATGAGTTTGAATTAAAGACTAAAAATATTAATATTGGAGGTTTTAATTGTTCACAGGATAGTGCAAAAGGATATATAACACTATATCCAAACCCTCAGTTTGACACAACTGATTTTATAGCCACAGGTGAAGTATGTGAAGGAGATTATTTTGAGAAAATAATTAATTTTAAAGGGGCTAATGCTGCTAGTGTTTCTCCAGTTATTTCGCCTTTAGGTTTAAGTTCAAGCGTAAGCTATACCGTTAAACAATCATTCACTCTTGTTGTGTCTGGAACTGCTTCAGCAGGACAAACCAATACAATTCAGATAATTAATGGTAATCGAAATGGGACTTTTATAGAAGAGAGCTTTACTTACACTGCAGTAGAATCGTCTGAGACGAGTACTACATTGGCCACTGGTTTTAAAAATTTAATTAAAAACAGAATTCCGTCTCAGTTTGATGTTACCAGTAGTGGAGCTAATATTACATTAACAGCAGCAGCAAATGCAGATCTTTTTGGTATACGTTTCTTGACTTCAGATCCTGTTTCTATGAGAGTAGTTTCTTCAACAGCTGTTGAAGGGTTTATAAGTTTGACATCAACTCTCACAACTGATCTTGTAACAGTAACAACTTCTTTTCCAATAGTTTTTGAAACAGAAAATTCAAGTTGTGGAACAGATACACTTAATTACTCTCTTACGGTAAAACCATTTGAAGAAATTAATAATATTGGTGGTTCTTTAAATCAAACCATTTGCTTTGGTGAGGCCATTACCCAAATAAATATTAGTGGTGCTACCCAATATGAAATCGTGTGGACTCCCTCAGTTCCTTCTGGTATATCGCCAACAAATGGAAGAATTAGCTCTCCTTCTTTTAGTATATCAGGAACGCATCTTAACAATGAAACTTCTACAACCTCCTATACCTATCAGATAAGTTTACTAGACGAAAATGATAATTGTTTCTCTGACAATACAGTCAGTGGCACCTTGACTTTTTATCCTAAAGGACAAGTTATTCTTGCTTCAGGTTCTGGTGCCGTTACTCAAACTATTTGTACAGGTAGTGCTTTAGATCCAATTATTTATGATTTATCAAATGGCTTTGAAGATGGAAATTATGAAATTAACTGGCCAACTAATCCTAAACCAGATGAAATAATAGTATCATATAGTCAGGCGAGTAATACACTTTCAATTTCAGGTTCACTTCCATCTGGAGTAACTACAGAGACAGTTTACCCATATAAGGTAACATTTACAAGTAATTCATCGTGTATTGTTTCTAGTGTAACTGGGAGTATAACTTTGATTCCGCAGGATACTGTTACATTAACTTCTACTTTTTCAACGTTGGATCAAACTCTATGTAAAAATGAACCTATAGTGCCAATTATTTTCACTCTCTCTGATGCTAGTTCAGCAATAAATGTGACGGGCCTACCAACGGGTCTTAATTACGCAATATCTGATACTACCCTTACTATTTCAGGGACTATTACATCTGAGTTTTTAGTACCAAAGACATATACATTTAAAGTATCATCTGATAATAATTCTTGCGAACTCTCCTCGATTACTGGATATATTAGTTCTCTGCCTTCACCAGAAATTAATATTTTAAATGCAGCTTCTCCTTTAATAAAAACTCTTGATTTAGACATTTGTAATGGCGATTCAATAAATGATATTGAAATTGAATATAAAAATATGTCAAGCTTAATTGTAACAAATACGCTTTTACCTTTGGGCACAGATAGTTTAACGTTGACAAACTCGATCTCAAAGCGTCAAGAGACCTCACTAATTATTACTGGTACTTCTTCAATTGTAGGGGAGGTTTATAAAATAAATATAGCTCCAATTGGAGGGGTTGCAACTGTATTTACTTACACTACCACAGAAACTTCTCGAACTTCTGAGCAAATTGCTCAAGGTTTGTTTAATTTAATTTCAAACAATGCAACTACTGTTTCTGCTACTCTTGATGGATCTGAAATAACCTTGTATGGTACGGTTTCTTCGACCATCTTTTTAGTGAAACCTTTTGTGACAGGTCAAGCATTAATGACAGTAAATACAACTCAGAGTGTAGAAGGAAAATATGTTGTTTCTGGGACGGTTTCTTTAAGCTCTGATGTTACATCTTTTACTTTAAATCTTGGGCCTCCTAGTTCGAGTTTATGTCCAACAGAGTATCTTGCTGAGATAAACTTTATCAAAAAAGAAGCAGCTTTTATAAATACAACTGGTTCAACTCTTCAAAACCTTCACCCTGCATGTGATAATGAAAATCTCACTTTAAATTTTGAATACGGTGGAGAGGGTGCATTAATTAATAGTCCTAGTAACATAGAGTGGTCTCCTTCAAATCCAGGTTTAGTTTTAACTCCTATAGCAGGAACAAATTCTTTTACTTTAACAGGTGTTATTACTGCTGGAAATGTAACTGATACAGTTTATAAATATACTATTACCACTGCAGGTGCAAATTGTCAAAATATTAGCTTTGAAGGAAGTATTGATATTAATTCTAAAAATTACATAACTCATGTTGCATCGTCAGTATCATTTGAGGGAGATAGCTCTCAGAGTCAAGGTTTTGAAAGTCAAATTATTTGTGATGGTAATCCATTAGATAATCCAATTCGTTATGAATTTAAAGGGGGTACTACTTCTCATACTATTTCATGGTCACCCTCTATGCCAGGAGGTTTAACATACGTGAGAGGAGCTGCAGCAGATGACGGATATTCATTTACCCTTTCAGGGTCTATTATAACAAATGTTACTACAGTAACCACATACCGATATTCAATCAATACTGTTGGGAATGATTGTGATGAACATTCAAGAGTAGGTTCCATTACTGTTAGGCCTAAACCTTTAATGTCTTTAGTCAGTTCAGGCTTAAATTATCAAATAGGAACTAGTGCTGTTTGTAATCTCAGTACTTCAGAAGCTATTGTTTATCAATTTAATGGCAGTACAATTTCTGCTGCCATATCATGGACTGGAGCGGCGGGTGTTCCTCCCGGCGTCATTAATGATTCTTATAATATAAATAACAATCAATATAGTTTCACTCTTAGCCCAAACACAACTGCAACAGAAACCATAAAATATGAATATTCCATTACTTCAGTTAGTCAATACGGCTGTACTCCTCAAATTGTTCTGAACGGTGCTATCGAAGTACTGCCTTCCGTTACCATTTTAGAGGATTATATACGTGCTAATGATATTAATCATGTAACCTGTGAAGGGGGAATTGATGGCTCTATTAATATTCCATTAACTCCAAATTCTGATTTTAAACTACGAATAAATGGAGGTCAAAATGCCATTGCTCAAATTGATAAAATTACACTATCAACAAGTGCTACCTTATCAAAAGATGATATTGTTAGGGTTATAATTGATGGAATAACCTTTTCTGCCATTGTACCTTCTAATCCAACTACCTCAACTATTTTTCAAGCCTTGGCTGACGTAATTGATGTTGCAAGCACCAATGTTCAAACCACAGTGAATGAGGATAATTTATTATTAACGGCTACTACACCAGGTGTCTCATTTACAAGTTCAGGGGTAATTGTATCTTCAAGTGTAACGGGAACAACATACGTAAGCTCTGTAGTTAGTAATGTAACTTTAGATTTTGAATTTACTTGGACTAATAGTAATGGAGTTGAGGTGGGATCAAACGCAAGCTTATTAAATCAACCAGCCGATTTCTATACCTTAACCGTTTCAATAAATGGTTGTGCAACTTCATCAGCTACTTTTGAAATTGAAGAGCCCACCATGACAGAAGGAGAAATCGATATTAGTTGTGATGGAGATTTATCGATTCCATTAAGCATAAACCTAACTCAAACCCAATTAGACTCCAATGACCAATTTACAGCTACCTTATATGAGCTTCAGGGAACTATTTATACCGAAGTAGCCAATCAGGTATTTACTCCCAACACGGCAAGTACAACCTATTTACTTAATTATCCTAATTATCCTCTTGAAGAGGGTCTAATGTATCGAGTTTATATAACTGATCTATTTTGTTCTTCGAATGCTTTAGAGATATCAAACATAGGGCCTGTTTCAGAAAAAATAATAATTAATGAAAACCTAATTACTACAACTGCAATTCAATGTTGGGGTGAAAATGATGGAACTATAACTGTAAATGCCAATGCAATTAGTGGTGGTTCTGGAAGTTATTCCTATCAGTGGACTTCTGACACTGGAATACAATATAATTTTAAAGACCTTTTGACTGTTCCTTCAGGTCTGTATACTTTGACCGTTACTGACAATGAAGAGGATTGTCAAGAAAGTGTTACAGATATTGAAGTTGAAAATATAGATCCAGTAGTAAATCCTGTAAATTCATCTAGTGACTTAATTAATCAATGTATAGACGGTACCAATGGGTTAATTCAACTTGAAGTTGGAGTTGGATTTGATATTAAATGGGAATTTGTTCCTTCGGTTACTTCACAAACTTTTGAATTAACAGGGGCTCAAAGTGATTTTCAATTTTATGCAGCTGACGTTATTCCAAATGGTTACAGTACAACGGGGGTCTATACATATTATTTATATGAGGGTGGTCTTGGAAGTTCCTGTGCATTAGATGGAGGTTCGATTACAATTTCGGGTCCTTCTCCTGTCAGTTTGTCAAGTAGCTTGACCTTTCAAAATATTGTGTGTGCTGGAGCAGAGGATGGAACTATTCAGTTTACGGCTACTGGAGGAGTAGCTCCCTATTTATTCTCACTGACGGGTGGAGTTCCTGCAGAATCTTTTTCTGATGGAAACACTAACTATACAACAGGTTTAGGACCTGGAACCTATGACATTGTAATAGGTGACAGTTCCCCAAGTGATTGTACACCCAACACGTTTACTGTACAAGTTATAATTACTGAACCAGCGGGTGGACCACTTGAGTTAAGTGAAGGAGAGTTAGTTCCAATTTCTTGTGGTGGTGATTTAGGCTCCTTTGAAGTTCTAGTAAGTGGGGGTGGAGCCAAGAAATTAAATGGAGTTGATGTAGATACTTCATACCAGGTATTCGTCGATGGTCCAGGGGATTCCTATGCGTTAAATACATCACATGAAAGAGGAGAACCTTCTTTTGTGGTTGATAATCTCGTTACTGCTGGAGATTATGTCGTAACCGTTACTGATGGGACTGGTTTTTGTGATGAAACTATTACCATCACTGTGGAAACAAATGTTGAAGGACTTTCTGCAAATGCAGTAATTGAAGGAGGTTCGGATTGTTCCTCAGATAATTTTAACAATGGAAATACAGGATATTCTATTAAATTAACAACCTTTGAAAAAGGTGATGGGGAAGTTTCAGGCTATCCAATATGGCAGAAGCAATCTTCTAGAAGTCTAGATAGTTTTACAATTACCTTAAACGGTGGTGTTACTGGAATTGACTTAAATTCTATCGGTATTAACCTTACTTCTACGATTTCGACATCTATTTTTGCTACTTCAACTACGAGCTCAACAATAAGTAGTGTTCAAGATGTAGCAGCTTTATTGGCTTACAATATCAACAAAGTGTCTTATTTGAATGCAACCCTAAAAGGATCAACAATACTTGTTAAGGGTGAGATTATTAATTCTGTAAGTTCAATCAACGCATCGGATACAACACTACTGGTTTCTGTTTCATCCATTAGTAAAATATCAGAGTCAATTTGGGTAGATTTATCAGAATTAGCCGGTTCTCAAGTAATAGATAATTTACAAGCTGGATTTTATAGAGGAATTATCAGAGATGGGTCTGGTTGTGGTGGAGTTTTAGTTGAAAACACTACCCAAGGAGGTACAATTTTCCAGATAGATGATCCTCAATCACTTCAGTTTGCTGATATTAAGTTTGACGAAATAACCTGTGTAAATCCAACATCTACCCTTCGTTTCAAATTGTCAAATGGATCCTTCACACTAGCTCCAAACTCGGCTGCATATGAATTGACTTTAAATTCAACTATTCTGAAAAGTTCCATAGACAATTCAGTGAGCTTTACAACAGGAACGGGTTCAGCAACTTCTGCAACCTCTACAGCTACATCCTCAACGAGTAGTTCCTCCTCCGTTGTAGGTAATTATTATACACCTAACTTAACTCAGAATACAATCACGATCAGTGATATAGAGCCTGGAGATTATGATCTTACTGTAAAAAATATTCAAACAGGATGTGTAGTTTCATTAAATTTCTCTGTCGAAGACGCTCCTGCTATAGCGTATTCTGGAGAAACTGAATATGTTATAGACCCTTGTTACGATAATTATCAAGATCAATTCTTTGATCAATTGCTAATAGAAGGAGGAACACCCTTTACTAACCTTGAAGGTGAAACTTATTATTCATTAGTTTGGAAGTATTTTTCTTCTGATACGACTCAATCAGTTAGAACCATTAATACGCTCAGTTCTGCAATAAACTTTAAGCCTAGTTCTGGTATTTACAGGTTATATATTTATGATTCAAACGGCTGTTTTCCTCAGGATGAGAATGGATTAGTATCACCAATTGAATTTGTTTTCACAAAAGAGTTAGCTGATCTTGTAGTAATAGGAACTGCTGGTGCAAATGGGGATGAATTATCCATACCGGTTAGTTGCGAGATTGATGCCGAAGATGGTGAAATACATATTTCAGTTGAAAGTTCTGATCCAAATATTACCCAAATTCCCCCTTATGAAATTTCATGGGCGATTCAAGCTCCCAATAATCAATCTTTTGAACAAAAACTATTAATAGAAGGAAGTGTTGCTGGAGATAGCTTAGAAGTTTACACAATTAGATTAAATGAGATACCCTTTACATATATTACTCAGTTAAATAATGAACCCAAAACATCTGTAGTAAATGAATTGACTCAAGTGATTGATCAATCTGTTCAATTTAATGCAATTGTCAATCCCAATAATTTGTCAGAGATAATTATCACAACAACAACACAAGCTCTTTTAGAATTAGAAATTGTATCAAGAAGCACAAAGTTACAGATGATAAAATCAACATCTAATATAGCGATATGGCTGCCTTTGGATGGAACAAATGGAAATGCTGATTATCAAGGTTATCTTGATTTGAATGAATTAGCTGAAGGTCTTTATCGATATACTATTGAGGCAGTAAATACGACAACATGTGATAATAATTTGGAACCGGACAAGATTCAGGGTGTTATAACAGTTGAAAATGAGAATATATTAGAAATAAGAGAAGGTCCAATAGTTGATGAGTATCTTTGTAATGGCCAGCCAGGAACCTTATTTCTTGATGTATTTGATGGTGACACAGGCCCACTCACCTTTTTCTACAATAATACACCTGTAACTTATGAGCAGGTGGGAACGGATCAATATATTATTAATATTGATTCTCCAGTTGAGGTTGCTAATCTTGAGATTTATAATGCTGTAAATTGTGGATTATCAAGGGAGGTAAGAATAGGAAATGGAACACCACTTTTTGATTTTTCGTCAACCAATTTTGAACAGTCTGGATCTTTCCTAGCAAGAGAAGATGTGTCTTTTACTGATTTGTCCGAAAATGAATATGAATCTTTTGAATTTATCTTCGGAGATGGAACGCAATCTGATAGATATGATAGAAATTATTCTGAACCAATCCTTCATGAATATGCCATCTCAGGATCTTTTTATGTTAAGTTAAGAATTTTTAATGATTTAGGATGTGTGGATGAGCTCACTAAAACAATAAGAATCGGAAAAGGGTATAATATTTTAGTTCCTAATGTATTTACACCAAATGGTGATATTTGGAATAATAGGTTCAGACCAATGTTCAATGGTTTGAATGAAATTACACTTAGAATTTATGACTCAAAAGGAGGTTTATTGTATGAAGAGTCAGGTGAGGTAGGTAAGGACCCCAGTATTGTTGGACTTTCACTGCTAGGTTGGGATGGGTTAAACAATTCAGTATCCTCTCCTTATTATATCTATACAATTAATGGAAAAACTATAGATGATGAAGATATTTTTAGAGACGGTACATTTATAATACTCCGTTAATATGAAAAAGACGAGACTCACATTAGTAATTTTATTATTGTTCATTTTTAAAACATTTGGTCAAGAGGATATTATTGTAAGTCATTCTCGTTTTATGCAAAAGGTGAACCCTAGTTTTTTTGGTATGAATAATATGAATAAAACTGGAGTTCTATATAATTCTGTTGGCTTACTGGGTAATGTGAATATTGAAAGTAAGTATTTCTTTGGTGCCTTATCTTTTGATTCTGATAACTTTAGTATTGGACTGGATGTATATTCACTAACGATGGACAATACAGGTATGGTAAATACCAGACCCAGTATTAGTTATATTTATAAAATTCAATTGGATAATGATCTTTACTTCTTGCCTGCGATTTCTATAGCATCTGGAAGTTCAAGAATAGATAACTCTAAGTTGATATTTGAAGATCAGTTAACTTTAGTCTCAGGATACCTTCAATCAGAATCCCAAGATCCATTAGCCCCATTAATTGGGAATGCGAGTTATCTTGATCTTGGAGCATCTTTTATAGTACATTCCTCCAACTATTTAATGGGATTGAGCATCAAGCATTTAAACCAACCTAACATATCTTATAACAAAGAGGATAATAACATAAAACTCCCTATTCGTTATTCCATTCAAGGGGGCTATGAGTTTGATGTAAATCCATATGACCGACCACTTCTTCCAAGATACTCGACCATACTTTCATTTTTTAATGCATCCATGATGGGAAAAAATATTGATATTTATTTATCTCAGGAGGCGCAGTTAGGAGAATTTTCTATTGGCTTAAATCAACAATTTAAAAAGACGGGAGATTTTGGTTTTACTAATATTGGACTTTCTGTTGCATTAGCTTATGAGAACTTTGAGTTTGGAACGTTATATAATTTCCCTTTCCAAAATCAAGCAAAATCTTCAGTTTATTCTCCTAGTACAATTGAGGTTTTCCTGACTTTTGATTTTAGTCCTTACTTGAGAAACAAACGAGGTGATTATAGAAGAATCAGTATTGATAACTACTATTAATTTCACGTATTTTTTCTGTATCTATTTTCTCCATTTGAGAAGACTTCAATAGGATACAATTTTCTCCTTTGCTTTTCGTTATATTTGTAGTGCCCAAATCACTACTAAATGCCCAAAATAAACCTACGTCTTATTTTTTGCAGTCATAACCTACTTCTGCTGCTTTTTTTCTTCTCATCTTATTGTTTAGTTGCACAGACCTCAGACTTTCAACTAACATCACCTATGGTAGATGATATTTTTTGCGCTGAGGAATCAATAACCTTTACTGCAACAGGTGCAACGACGTATACATTTTTAATTAATGGGGTAGTAGTTCAAGATCCTAGTCCTAATCAAACATTCGATACTATTTTGTCTGCTAGTAGCACGGTTACAGTTATTGGTGATACTGTTTCTCAGGTAGCTACCATTCGTATAAATCTTTATGAAGTTCAATCAGGTACAGTTTCTAGGGATCAAACCATTTGTGAGAATGAAATACCCGAAGCACTTAATTTAGATGGAATAAGTCAAGTATTGGGAATAACTCATCAGTGGCAAAGTTCATCAGATAATATTGTTTTCTCTGATATTTCAAATTCGGGAACAAATCTTTCTTTTACTGCATCGAGTAGTTGGGTGCCGTCACAAACGACTTATTTTAGAGTTTTGTCCACTGATAATGCTAAAGGGTGTACCGTTACTTCATCAGCAACTAAGATTACTGTGTTAAAAGAATCAGAGATTAAACAAATAACCGATTCAAGCAAGTTTCAAAATGTATGTCGAGGGTCTGAAATGAACAAAATAACGTTTAAAAATGAAGGAAGTCTTTCAGGAATTTCTGTCAATGATATAAGGGATTCGGGTCTAAGTTTTAATGGACCTGATGGAAATAACGAATATACTTTGAGTGGAACTCCTATCAGAAATGTCACAATTTTCTTAGATTCTGATTCAGTAGATGTAACCTGTAATTTGGTTCAATTTCAATATGATGTTTATGTAATTGAAATCCCTGAGCCTGCTACTGTTATTCGAAAAGATTTTGATAATAATAAAAATGCTGTTTTTCAAGTAGATAATTTATGGTATAACAATACAATTAGTCAAAAGGCAACTGTAATGCCAACACAGTTTTTTGTATGTAGAGATAATGCAGTAACTGATAGCTCTTCATATGAATGGAAAGTAGAACCGAAAATTGCAGGGGTAATGGATGCTTTAACAGGAGAAATTTTATGGAATTCACTTTTTACAGGAACAGCTACTATTGGTGTTAGAGCTCTAAGTTGTGGCGGAAATTCTGTGTGGTTGGAAACCCCAATTGAAGTTATATCCCCCGCAACAGTAATGACTGGAATCACAACTCCTACCGTTTTATTTGATGCTATATGCGATATGACATCAAATGAAATACCGACATGTAAAATTAATTCTTCAACTCCCAATACTAGATTTTATGCTACTACAGCTATAGGAATTTCAGATTATGCTTCTATTGAATGGTCTTTGGATGCTATTTTCCCAGGTGATGGGTTAAGTGGTATTATGAATCCAGGTGAAATTGATGCTAAAACTGGTGAAATGGATTGGGAAATAGGTTTTTGGGGATCTTTAAGTATTGTGGCTACCCCTATAAATTACGATGGAATTCGAGGATTACCAACCAGACTATTCATCAATATATCAGATGCTGACTTCTACCCGCCATCAATTTTAGTAGATGTGTTTTCACCTTTTCCAACTTGTCCAACTACTTTAGGTCAGACTTCTATTTTAACATCCGATTTACCTGTTGACTGGTCGTTATCCAATCCTTTTGCAGGGTCTATTGTTTCAAAGGATAGTTTTACAGGAGAATTGACATGGGAAGAGGATTTTTCAGGATGGGTTGGGATTACAGCAACTATTAATGAAATATGTGATTATGGCGAGAGTAGTATACTTGTAAATGTACCCGGTAAGGCCATTATATCAAGTTTTGAGATTAGCAGCGAAATTATTTTATGTCGAGGTGAATATCTTAACGGTGCTGAATTTAATATAGAAGGATTTCCAACATTTGCAAGTGCTGCTGATCTTCCTGCAGGTATTGAGAGTATTTTTTCTTCAACAAATCATGAAGTGGATATAGAGTATAGTGGAATTGCATTTAATGGTGAAATATATGATATTGATTTATTAGGGCAAACCTATTCTTATGTTGTTTCAGGTGCTACGGAAACAGCAGATCAAGTTGTTACGGGCTTGGCAAATGCAATAACAAACTCTTTAGGAGCTCGATTTACAGCTATTCGGAGTGCTATGAATACTTTAAGAATAAGGGCAAATATAGCCGGCTTTCAATTAAATGGGCCTTTTAAACCCTCTATGAACGGGGTAAAAATATTAGATATTACTACAATTAACTTACCTAGAAGAACACTTACTTTAACAGGTACTGTTACTGCAGATCCTGGTGTTTATGATTATACCATCACCACTGAAGGAGGAACATCAAGCTGTACACAAGCTTCAAGACAGGGAAGAATTACCGTGAAAGGACAATCTTCAATCACTTTAGGGTTTGAATCTAATAATAATCAAGAGATTTATTTTGGGCTTCCTATTAGTCCAATTAAATATTTAGTAGATTATGCTTCAGGCGCTGTTGTTTCTGGACTTCCGACAGGGCTTTCTCAAGTGTATTCAAGCGCATCTGGGTTAATAATTAGTGGAATACCTAGTGAAAATGTCACTCAAACTACGATCTATAATTATAGTGTCGATACTGTTTATAATGAATATGGTTGTATCCCAGAGGTTACCCTGTATGGTACTATAACTATTAAACCCCAATTATTAACTTCAATAAGTTTTGATGCCAAAGTTCCTAATATAGTAAATGACTATTGTAATGATGGTATAGATGCAGGCCTTATCGAGTTGGGGGGTAATGCTTTGGGTGAATCTTTTTCTGGTGGTTCTGGATTATATACCTACCAGTGGAATGGTGGACCCTCAGGAACCTTTAAAGCAACAACTAGAGATATATATAATCTAGAAGCTGGAAATTACACTGTTATTGTTACTGATGCTGTTTTCGGGTTCACTGACTCTAAACTATTTTCCATTGGAACAGTAGACCCCATTTTTATTGATCTTGCTGATGTAATGGTTCTAAATTTAAATGGAAAAATAGATTTAGTTTGTAATGGAGACACCACAGCTTCAATAGAAGTTGAGGTCACTGGAGGTTTAGGAAATTATTCTTACGCTTGGACTCGAGATGGAAATTCAATATTAGGAAGTGATACTGCAATATTAAATGATATAGGAAAAGGTATTTATACGGTTAAGGTTTTTGACCATGCACCCGATGGAACCGGCATTGATCCATGTGAGGTTTCTAGAACATTTGAGGTGGTTGAACCAGATTTAATAACCATCATTGCTAATGCTGGTACAGCAACTAAAACATTCTGTCCTAACTCACCAAATTCAGCTAATTTTGGAATTCAAATTCTTGGAGGAATCCCTCCCTTCGATGTTATCATTACTTCTTCAGAGGGTGTTGTCAGAAATCAATCGATCTCAAATAATGCGAGCCAAACGATTTCTGGATTAAATCCTTCCAAAGAAGGAAACACCTACTCAATAGAAGTTTTAGATGCCAATGGTTGTGCTAAAGAAAGTTCTTCTTTGTCTGTTACTTTTGAAAGCATTAAAGAAATTATCGTAGATGTTAAAGTGCAGGAAATTGATTGTAAAAATGGAATTCTTGGAAAAATTAGCTTGGATCTCATAAGTGGAACTATTCCTGTTCCAGAGGATGTTCAAATTCAGTGGATTAGTGCAGATTCAAATTTATATCATACTTGGGCAACCCATGAAGGAAAACTTGAGAACATTTCAAGAGGAGGAAAATATAATGTCATTGTTTCACAAAAAAATTGTATTCTTTTTGAAGCCTATAATATTGAAATTCCAGAAATAGATAGCACTCAACTTGCAGTAGGTGTGGTCTCTGAAAGTTCTGGTTCTTGTAGTGAGTTGGGCCGTGTTGAATTATCCCTGAGCGGGGGAGTAACTCCTTATCAAATTTATTGGGAGCTATTTACTACAGTAGTTAGTTCCACATTAATTTCTCAAACAAGTGGAGCTACTCCAACTCTTGTATCCAATGATATTGAGAAATGGATTCGTGTAGCCCGTTTAAACAACAATGCGATTGCCACCGATTTAGAGCCTGGAGTATATAGAGCTATTATTATGGATGATAGTAATGAAGCGATTAACAGTAATTGCGGTGGGACTTGGGTTTCAAGAAATTTTAATATTGGTAACGAACGCTTTGAAGTGATTAATTTTAAATCACAAATTGATACTAGTTCATGTGATAGTGGGGACACAACAGGATCCATTCGTTTCGAAATTTTAAATACGATTCCTAATCCCTATAATAATGTAATAAACATTAAAATAAATTTAGACGGTACAGATATTACTAGTTCCATAAATAAAATCGGTAATATTTATAATTATGAGGGCATCTTGACAGGCGATCATACTTTATTGGTTGAACCCTTAAGTGGTGTAGCTACTTCTACTTCATTTTGTAGCGCTCTTCAGGCTTTCACGATAGACATGCTTACCCCTATATTATTTGAAGGAGACACCCAATATGAATTAGACATATGTGAGGAATTTATTGAACTAGCAATTGATCCAAGTTCAATAACTGGAGGAGTTCCTTTTATTATAGAGGGTCAAGCTACTTATGATTTTGAATGGCAATATACTCCAGATGAAAATATAGATAAAGGGCCACAAACGTATGTGGGGGATACTGTTTTTGAAGCTTTCCCAGGAACATACAAAGTGAAGATTTCAGATCAACGCTATGAATGCCCTGGAATTGAGCAAACCATTATTGTATTGGGAAAAGATAATGGTGGTCCGTTTATTGTTCAAGGAGTTTTAAATGATAATATTTCAAACTTAGATTCATCTTCAACCTCAGGGCTGGTAAAAGCATTGGCACCCAACTGCCAAAGTGTGTCCGATAATGGTAGAATTGGTATAGAAATTAGTGGAGGAATAAAACCGTATTTAATCAAATGGTTTAAGGAAGAAATAATCACAGGTACAGATTCAATAAGTTTGGTTGAAATTTCATCTGCAATCAATTCTACACAACTCTATAATTTATCTCCAGGGAAATATAAATTAGTGATTAACTCAGAAGGAACAAATGGATGTACAAATGAATCAGGTTTAAATCAAAACAATTATCATGAGGAGTATATATACGTTCCAAAAAATGAAGAACTTTATATAATTGAAGGTCCTTATGTTGACAACGATCTGTGTAAAGGACTTCCTGGAAGACTTTCTGTAGAAATTTATGATAACCTTCAAGATGGACTTAGTTTTTATTATAACAATGCAATAGTAAGTCTTGCAGAAGATCAGCCTGTAAAGGAAGGCTCTTACATCTTGTTAATAGATAAGCCTGTTCCTGAGGCAAGCCTATTGATTACCAATAGAGAGGGGTGTACGGTTAGTGCTGAGGTTGTAATTACCGAAGTTGGCACGCCAGATTTTGAATATAGCTCCCCTTCACTAGAAGCCAATGGAACCATTTTAGCACGTGAAGAAATTAAATTTACAAACACTTCAAAATTACCCTATGCCTTTTCAGAATGGAATTTTGGTGATGGAACCGATAAAGAAATAGTTTACAGTAACAGGACTGCTTCTCCAACGTTACATGCTTATGGTATATCAGGAGTATATTTTATAACCCTTAGAAACTTTAATGAGGCAGGATGTTATGAAGAAATAAATAAACAAATAAAAATAGGGAAAGGGTATAACATTATAACTCCAAATGTGTTTAGTCCAAATAATGACGGCATAAATGATTTTTTTAGGTCCTTATTTAGTGGGTTTGGAAAGGTGAGTTTTAGGGTTTATGATGATCGAGGGAATATTCTTTATGAAGAACATATAGAAGAAGACAATCCAACTCAAATTTCAGGGATAAAATTGCAAGGATGGTCCGGTGATAATGCCACTGGTTTACCCTACTATATATATCAATTTACAGGATACCTAATTACAGATCAAACTAAAATTGAACGCTCAGGCACTTTTGTTCTTATCCGATGAAAAACAAAATAAGCATCATATTACTTCTAATGACTTTGAGCCTTCAAGCCCAAGAGGATTATTTTGTAGGGCATACTCGATTTTTTCAAAAAGTAAACGCTAGTTATTTTGGGTTTAACAATCTAAATAGAGTGGGTGTATTGTATAACACAGTACAGCTAAATTCAAATCAAAACATAGACAATAAGTACTTTTTTGGAGCATTATCTTTTGATGAAAAGAGTTTTAGTTTAGGAATTGATTTTAACTCTTTCCATATTGACAGACCGGGAATAATTCATAATACTGGCACTTTTTCATATGTCTACAAAGTTCAGCTGAATGATGCTTTGTTTTTTCTTCCTGCAATTTCTTTAGGTTCAGGGAGTATTCAGTACAATACAGGAAGCTTTATTTTTGAAGATCAATTGGATCAAGCTACAGGATTTATAAATACAGAAACAAATGACCCTAGCGGTATTGATATTAGGGATACAAATTATTTTGATATTGGAGCTTCATTTATTATTCACAATGAAGATTTTATGGTTGGTCTTAGTATAAAAAATCTAAATCGTCCAAATATTAGTTTAAATCCAGAAGCGGAGGAACTCAAAAATATTAAATACACGCTAAGTGGCGCATACGAGTTTAATATTAATCAATTAGAACGCGGTTTTTTCCCAAAACACTCCTATTTATTATCCTATGGTTCATTTACTAAAGTAGATGAGGCTTTATATATTTATTTCTCTCAAGAAATTCAGCTGGGTGAATTTTCTTTAGGTTTAAGTCAACAAGCATCAAATTTTGAAAAACTAAATCTAAACAATATAGGAATGTCTGTTGGACTCTCATTAGAAAATTTTGATTTTGGAATTTTGTATAATTTTCCAATCAGAAATGTTTCTAAAGTCTATTCTCCCTCTGTTTTTGAAATTTATTTGACTTTTGATTTTAGTAAGTACAAAAGAAATAGTAGAGGATTATATAAGCGTTTTCAAACCGATAATTATTTTTAATTTCTGAAAATTCCATTTGGAAATACAACGGGACTCTCAAAGCCATTTTTTCCTACTGTTGATATTCCAAAAAAGAAATTATCGATTACGATACCCTCTAAAACATATTCGTTTATATCCCCAACAAAGCGTTCGTTTTGCCAGATTGGACTAGTTGTATCACGCCAGTATATTTTATAACCGGATATATTTGGGTCATTTACTTTTTCCCATTTAAATTTGGCTGCTGCCTGAACAATGCCACCAATAGAAAGTTTTTTGACTGCAGGTGGTGCCCAAGCAATACTTGCTAAATTTATTGCATTTACGGCAGTTAATTTTTTTGCATATTCAAAATCCACACCTTCAATTACATCACCATAGGCAATCCCATCTTCAACCCTAATATCTTGATGTTGCATCACATAGTTTTCGTGCGCTTCCATAATTCGAATCCCTGCAAAACCTATATCATTAAAAGGGCGATGGTGACCTCCACGTCCAAAACGATCCAATCTATATATCATCATTGGATTCATTTCGGGCATAAAAGTCTTTACATTCTTATGAACGTATCTTGCTAATTGTCTTGAAATTCCATCTACTTCACCGCCATAGAAACGGCGTGCATTTCTTGCTTTTTCAGTTTCATTTGCTGGAACAGGCTCAGAAAAAATACGAAAACTTCGGTTGTCAATAACTCCGTCAACCCCCTTTATATTACCTATCATATCATTGTTCAAGATTCCAATAATTTCCCAGCCTTGAGCATTGACATATTTAGCTAAACCTTTTCCGCCAAATAAGCCTTGCTCCTCTCCGGCAAGACCTACATAAACAATACTATTTT
>Ga0206131_10002165_pt1 | contig 24216 bp, 24 predicted proteins | sample Helgoland_Spring_FD_148636 | JGI IMG/M metagenome (GOLD analysis project Ga0206131, IMG submission 148636) | Pelagic subsurface seawater microbial communities from Kabeltonne, Helgoland, North Sea - Helgoland_Spring_Bloom_20160517_1 | ecosystem: Environmental > Aquatic > Marine > Epipelagic ...
GGTTGTCCTAATCCAAACTTCAATGTGTTTTTCTTGATAGAAGTAATAATATATTTATTATTGGAATCTTTAGGAAAATGTAAAATTCTACCATATTCGTTAGTATCTGTTTTATCGACAATGACACCTTCTTTGAAAAATTCGCGCTGAAAGTATTCTTTAGATCCCTTTGATTTTTCTACTCCTAATTCCATTTCCTCTATTTGTATGGTGCCTTCATCAAATGAAGGGGCCTCGCGTAAACCCATATTTTCAAGAATCTCTAATATCTTGTTGTATCTTTTGTCTTTCTTTAGGCGATTTAAGGTTTTGTCTTTTGATGCAATTTTTACTTGCAATAATGGAGGATTATTATTACTGAACTTCCATATATATTTTGGCGATAGTTTATAAGCGCTATGTTCGCTATTATGAGAGAACAATGAGATAATATCAAATATAAAACCACAAAAAAAAATTATATCATCTTTCGGTACCATGTACCATTCACTTGGTATGTCAGTACCAAACCTAATATTTGATGCTTTAAAATAGTTGCGTAATATGAAATGCAAACGCTGTTCTATATGGTGGTTTATGGGGTCGTCAGTAGTGCCTATTATCTCGTTTTTGTAAAAATAAAAATAATGAACTAAAAATCCAGCGTCTTTGTTCAAGCCAGGTATCAAAAATGTCTGAGCTCCTGTTATTCGACTTAAATTTGGTTTTTCAGATTTGCCTACTTTAATGTAAGTATTTCCTGCAATTTCTTTACTTATTACGTAAATGTAATTTAATTTGTTTGACATTCTCTCACCTAGTATATTTGTTTCGTTTCTTGACATGAGAGTATCAATATATTGAAATGCCTCGTCATTAGACGAAAAAATGCGACCAGAGTCTTTTAATTCTTTCATTCTTTTGTACTCGGTAACATTCTTCAAATCATTTTTAGCAAGTTTGCATTTTTCTCCTTTTCCGAGTTGTCTCTCATGTAACCATATTGGGCGATTGCAAACTTCTGTCATATATAATTATCGCCTAAAATACTTTATTTATTTTGTATGGATTGTTGTTTTATAGAATGCAAACATTTTTTTAGAGTTTAAAGGTATAGATAAATGGAAAAACTTTATGGAGTGCCAATAGGAGTATTTTATGGACAAAACGAGAGAGTAGATGAATTGAATGATCGTATTCAAAGCAGACAATTTTCAGACAAACCTTTAGCACCTAATTTTAGTAGTCGTCCAGTATTGTCAAAGTATAGTAGATTTCCTGTTATTGATAGGAGAGCGCCATTTACAGAAGAAATAAAGCCATATGAAGTACATGACGTTCAAGGAAATTTCAATCCAGGTACGCAGAATGGACCACCTAGAGGATATTTTAGTAACGTTGATTTGGAAAGTGGATTAAGAAATCAAACAGTAGCTTTACAAAAAGGTTGCATTCAAAGGGAATATGTACCAAATAGTAACAGCGAATTGTACAAGGTAAATGTAGTTTCAAAACCTGGACCAAATCCTCATCCATCTTTATTTTACAATGAATCATTCAATACTTTTAGAGAGGGTTCAGTAAAACAATTAAATATTGGTAATAATGTTTTTAATAATCATACGAGAACTCAGCTTAGAGGGTTATAAATGACTTTTTATTCCGGTTTATTATATATATGTTTTGGTACATTCGTAGAAAGTATGTATTGCATGTTTGCATGTTTATTATACTGATACTATTTTTTATTGTATTATACCGAAATTATTTTAACAAGAAAAAAGAATGTGAAGCATTCTCTCAAGAACATCCATTTGTACTTAAAGAAAATAAAGATATTTATGACGAATTTTATGTTGATAAATATGATGACTTATTCAAAACTGATCAGTATAGTGAAAGTGATTTTGCGATTTTAAAGGAACATACAAAGTTGAACGATTCAAGTGTCATATTAGATATTGGATGTGGATCTGGTTATTTAACGAGGAAGCTATCAGAAAATGGATATAAAGTTTTTGGAATAGAAAATTCTATCCATATGTACGAAAAATGCAAAAAAATGGATAATAATATTGAAGTATTTCATTGTGATGTTTTGAATGATTCAATGAAGTTTGATTCTGAAACATTTAGTCAAATACTGTGTACACATTTTACGATTTATGAAATAGATGATAAAAAAAAGTTACTCGAATACTGCTATTTTTGGCTCAAAAAAGGCGGAAAGTTAATAATACATGTTGTAGAAGACAACAGTTTTAACAAAATAGTGCCTAAATCTGCAATGTATGAGATTGACAATAATAATAAAGTCACAAATACAGTAATTAAGATGAGCGCATATACATATAAAAACGAATTCAAAAATATAGAAGATAATAATTTAAGACAAATAGAAACATTCACCACTGATAAATATACGCGTCAAAACGAAAAACTATGGTTAATGATATCCAAAGAGGAAATTATTGATATTGCTTTACAAATCGGTTTTGGTGATATAAAAAACATATCTTATAGTGAAGATATGATCAAAGATAAAAAACAAAGTTTGTTGATTATGACAAGAGTATAAAAATAAAATGATTTAAAGCTTACTTCATATTCGTAATATAAAGTAAATGTGTGGTATTTTTGCGTATATTAGTAATGATAAGATAGATGAAGAAACAAAAAAGAAATTGTATGATAACGCAATGTTGATACGGTCTAGAGGTCCTGATAAAACAGTGGTTAAATTGATAGGCAATACAAAATACCTTGTGTTCCATAGATTAGCGATTAATGACCTTAGTGATAGCGGTAATCAACCTATCTCTCATCCATCCGACACAAAAGTTACAGCGATTTGTAATGGTGAAATATATAACTGGAAATCATTAGCGATTAAATATAATTTTGAAATTAAATCGTCAAGTGATTGCGAAGTGATTGTTCATATGTATAAAACATTTGGCATTCAACGAACAGTAAATGAGTTAGATGGTGTATTTTCTTTTGTAATTGTAGATGATAATATCAATAAGGTCTATATTGCTAGAGATCCTATAGGCGTTCGTCCTATGTATTATGGTAAGGATACAGTTGGGAATATTTATATATGTAGTGAATTAAAAGGAATCTCTAATATATGTGATCAAGAAATAAAACAATTCCCATCTGGGCATTTTTCAGAAATAAACGATTCAAAACCAATAAGGTATTATAGCCATGTTTATGATCAGTTGAATGATAGTAATGATACAGAAACTATCATAACAAGCAACATAAGAAAATACCTTACAGACGCAGTAGAAAAACGATTATTATCTGATAGACCAATCGGTTGTTTGCTTTCAGGGGGTCTTGATAGCAGCATTATAACTGCTCTTGTTTCACAAAGATTCGTTAAAGGACAGCTAAAAACGTTTTCTGTGGGATTAGAGGGAAGTGTGGACTTGAAGTATGCAAAAATGGTTGCCGATCATCTTGGTACAGATCATCATGAATTAGTATTAACCGAAAAAGAAATGTTAGGTGCTATAGAAGATACAATTGAGCAAATTGGTTCATGGGATACTACTACTGTACGAGCAAGTACTCCCATGTTTTTATTGTCAAAGTTCATAAAAAAAAATACGGACGTTACTGTAATATTTAGCGGTGAGGGAGCGGATGAAGCATCTGGAAGTTACATGTATTTTCGCAATTCTCCAGGACCTAAAGAATTCAAGGAAGAATGCGAGCGTTTAATTGGGGATTTAATTTATTTTGATGTATTGAGATGTGACCGTTCTACTGCTGGCGCTGGATTAGAAGTTAGAGTGCCTTTTCTAGATAAATCATTTTTAAATTATTACATGCGCATTGATCCTAAAATGAAAATTCCAGGTTATGTAAATAAATATGAAAAGTATTTACTGAGAAAGGCATTCGATTTCGATAATTTTCTTCCAAAAGAAGTATTATGGAGAATAAAAGAAGGAATGTCAGATGGAGTATCTGGTGTGAAAAAAGGGTGGTTTCAAATAATTCAAGAGTATGTAGAAAATATTTTTTCTGATGAAGAATTTCTTGAAAGTTGCAAAAAATACAGGGAAAATCCTCCCTTGTCTAAAGAAAGTCTTTGGTTTAGAGAAATATTCAATAAACACTATAAAAATCAAAATAAAACGATTCCCTATTATTGGTTACCTAAATGGAGTGGGAATATTACAGAAGCATCGGCAAGGGTTTTAGAGTGTTATGAATACAATAATTAAATATGCGTCATCGTATATAAAGATGTGGATCCCTATGGAACTAATTAATTATATAATGGAATACAATGGAAGTGAAATCGCGTTAATGTATGATAAAAAATATGGATATAAATTTAAAATTAATATACTTAACGATAAATACAATTGTATTAATAATATTTACAAGACTATTATTTTTAATAGTGAAGAAATAGAGGGAGAAAGACAAACTCAAGTATATTACGAAATATCAACTCCTAAAAAGTTTTGGATACCTAGAGTGTTTGAAAGAATGGTAACAGTGAAAAACAATATGTTTATTACGCTACGAGAAATGAAGGGAGAAGTTGTAAGATTTTATACTACATCATTAGTGATGACAATGGATAATAATAATTCTCTTCTTTTAAATTAGTATAAAATTAAACATACAGTGAGAAAACTTTGCACGGACGTAAGAACTTTCAATGTATTTGTTGCTGGATATATATCACCGTAACCTAACAAACATGCAGTTATAATGCTAAAATACATTCTATCAAATAAATTTTGAAATATTGATGGTTTTTTTAGTTTCTCGTCATCACTTTTAACTACTTCTTCAATATTTTTTTTCATTTTATCCTTTTCAATGTTAAAATTTTCTTTTACTTCTTTTTCTAAAATTACTTCTTTCATTTTATCTTGTACAGGATTTATTCCTTCAAAATGACTATTGTCAAGTAATATGTAGATAAAACTAAACGAAACAATCATTATGATCAATCCTATAATTTTAATGTTATATTTTATCGTTTTCATATACAAAATATATATATTTAAAGTTTAAAAAAGTGAATATGAATATTAAACATATTTTACTAATATAAATAAATGAATCGTTTTTTTACTTTTGGAGCAGGTAAAAAATTTATAGAAGCATCTGAGAGATTAATTTCTCAAGCTGAAAAAACGGAAATATTTGATGAAATAGTTTCTTATACAGATGCAGATCTAAAGATAATGAGTGATTTTTGGCCTTATCATGGAGATTTTATTTCTAATAACCCTAGAATGTATGGATATGGAATATGGAAACCGTATCTAGTATTGAAAGAATTAGAAGGGATGTATGACGGTGATGTTCTTTTTTATGCTGACTCCGGTTGTGAGTTTGATCTTCATTGTGAAATACCCAAAGATGAATATAAAAAATTACTTGAGAAACTTTCAGTGCACAATATTATTGCATCAACTTGTAATTATGATAAAAATATGAACAAAATGGATTTAGTTTTACATTTAGGAATGTTAGATCATCCCTATTTTGCTGCTGAGCAATTACAAGCTACATCCTTTATCATAGTGAAAAATGAAACAACCGTAAGATTTGTAAATGAATGGTACAGAATATGTTGTAATTATCACATGATAAATGATAAACCAAGTTTATCCCAGAATAGAGATGATTATAATGAACATCGTCATGATCAATCAGTTTTTAGCCTACTTTTTAAGAAAATGGGTTTTTTTAACGACGATACTAAAAATGTATCAGTCGAACAAGTAATTTGTCTATCAAGGAATCGCACAGGAATTCATTTTCCTGCGTGTCGAGTAACAGGTAGTAATTTTTTCAACATACACTTTGGTGATATTTTTATCGAAGGAGAACAAGTTATTCAAATGTCAAATCTTGTTAGAGAGTATAAACCGCAAAATATTTTAGAAACAGGGTTTGGAAGTGGAAGAACCACTGCTACTGTAATTCAGTCGTGTCGAGAATTACCAATTCAAAAATATGTGAACTGCGATAAAAATTACAGTCTTTACTGTCCGGTAAGTAATGATTTCAGGAAAATATTTCATGATTTTTTTCCATATTTTAAAAGCTATGAAATGAGATCAAGTGATTTATTCAGAAGTAAAATTTTGAGAAATGAATTCCATGATGGAATTGACTGGTTTACAGTTGATGGTGATCCAACATATGAAGGTTCTCTTTGCGAATTAATCAGTGTTTTACCTATTATGAAAAAAAATGGAATTATATATATTGTTAAGGATAGAAATTCAAGACATAATAAAAATATAGCTGATTCTACAGATCTTTTTTACCAGTTAAATACTGATAAACTAGATAGATATAATGTTGAAATTATGTTGAAACAAATCACGTATTTTGTAGTAAAATGATAATATCAATTGCAATAATTAGTATTGATAATTTCTTCTATAAAGTTATCTTTTTGATGTATTGGACAAACTAAATTTTTCGAGTAATTTACTGTTTTTTTACAACGTTTTCCTTTATTTGTCTTACATATACATTTCCCTTTTTTTTGAATATCAAAAATATGTTTTTTTGGATGGTAGAAATTTAAAGCATTATGTGTATAGGGTTGATAGGGAAAATATTCTTTTAATGGTGTTAAATAAGATAAAATGTATTTTTGAAGGTCTAATGGAATAACTGTCATATATATTTTAAAAAAATATATATATAATGAAATAAACGATATTTTCTATTTTTCAACATTATCTGAGAATATGATCGTGACCATCATTGACCATGTAAATTTGTTTGCATTTAGAGCCATATGTTTTAAATATTGTTTTGAGACATATATTCACGTAAGCGTTTAATTTATTCACTTCTTCTATGTAATTATTTATATCATTAATCATGGTCGTTTCAACATGAGCATTCCTGTATGTATTGTTGGAAAAATGTTCTTGTGCTCTTATGATAATATCAGTTGTTGATTGTATATACATGTCTAATATTTGACCAATTTCTCTTTTTTTTTCGTGTTTTTTATTGGCTTGTTGTAATTTTATCTTAAAATCTTGTTTCGAAATGTTGTGTTGGAGATACCTGACTCTAAGTTCTAAATTATTTTCATGTTGTGGAACTTCATATAAAGGTAAATCTTCGTGTCGCAGGTGGATAATTGCAATGATAATACGTTTCATAATACGCATTGAATTTTTAAGTTCAATTGGTTCATTGCCGCGAGTAAGTTTTGGAAATATTGATTCCAATACATTGGTTTCAAATGTATTTACAGATCTGTGTGTCAGTTCTCTACCACATTGAATATCTCCAATGTTTCTATCCATTAAACCATTATTACATCTTCTCGCCCATTCAAAGTAATGAGGATTATGTATGTTATTTTGTATAGCTCCAGTTCTCCAGCTAAATCCAGTGTGACATTGAGTGCACCACATTTGATCACATCCATCTATTTTATATATTCCGGTTGAACATTTAGGACAAGGTTTTGTATCTGAATTCAGAAGTTTTGCTGTTTCAACATTATTTGGATCGCAGACATGTGGTGAATCATATCGATCACCTTTTATACAGTGACATTTTGAACATGTCCATTTTTCACAGGTACCGCATTTCCATTGAGTACTCAAGTAACCTCGGCATTCTTCTTGAGGACAAGGTCGAGTAAATACTCGCCTCTCATTGTTTATTGATTCGCCTATGCGGTCTAATCTATATATTTTGTTTTGGTTTTCATTATTTATTCTACGAAGTTTATAAATCATTTCGTTATTGTCTCTTATTTCTTGCTTAATATTATTTATGGTTTGTCTTTGTTGAGCAATTGATTGGGTAGCCGGTAATAAAGCAACTTCATTGTCGTATAGAACTTCTTCTTTTGTTTTTTTCCATTTATCTTGAAATGTTTTTGTGAAATTATCAACTAAAAATTTTCTTGTCCATTCTTTTTTACAAGAGTTATCCATGCATTTAGTCGATTTTTGATCTATAATATAAGTCTCACAGCAATTTCTACAACAGACAAAATCACAATATTGACACTTTATATTTGGATTTCTATAAGAAGTTTTACTTATGCATATAATACAATCTGACTGGTCCATTTTATTTGTTATTTGTTAAACTTTATAGATGCAATAAAATCAATTTTACATTATTTTTATTATATTAGGTTTCGCACTGTCTTTAAATAATAGATTTTCATGTTGAATTTTATTAAAAAAAAAGAAGTAAATGATGAGCCACTAAATGATGTCAATATTTAATGAAGAATCAATATGAGGTAGAGAAAGATGTTGAATATGTGAAAGGTTATCATTTTGAAAATGAAAGTCAGTAGGAAAATTATGATTGTTCGAAAATAAAGAAGAAAGGCCAATAGAGTCAATGTGATTTTGAGAATAAACGTGAATGATATCAACATGAGCTAAATGTTTTAGAGTCTGAAAAGAGGATCTATTGTTAATAAGAATAATAGAATGAAGAGCAACGTAAAAGTTTCTTTTTTTGGACCCTCTCATGGAGCCAGGAAGAATGGCAATATATATTTTCTTGTCCGGAGTGGAAACTCTAAATCTTCCATTTCCACTAACAGAAGTGACAATAGCATATTCTTGTTCTTCAGAAGTAATAGTAATAAGATGGTCATTATCTGAGTTTCTATTCCTAGCCATACCCTTTGTTTTATTACCACCTTGTACGTTTTTTCGTCCCATGTTGAATGAATGTATTAAATAATGTATTAAATAATATATTGTACATAGATTTTATGAATTTCAATTTTATAAAAAAAGATCAAAGAGAATAGATTTATCCGCCGTTGGCGGATATTTCGGCCGTGCAACGCACGGCAATTGATAAAGAAAAAAGGAGTAAGTTTTTATTTTTTTGAGAGAATAAATTGTATTTACAAATAAGACAAATAAGACAAATATACAGATACACTCTAACTAGTCCTAACAAACCAGATTCTTGAATTCTTCCAAAGCACACTTGTTTCGGAAATGAAACGTCTTTGATTTTGATCGACAAAGGCAACAATCTGGTGTCTTTTTAGTAGCCTTTATTGACATTGCCAGACAACCACTACAAATAGTATGATTGCAATCCAGTTTTACCGCATTCCCTTCCATACAATCAAAGCAGATCGGACATTCAGTTTCCTTTGGAATAAAATGACAAACCTTTGTAACCATTTTTATACAGTCAGTTCTCCTCTGTCTTCTTTGAACCGGCACATTCGTTAAGTTTATCACGGAACCATGTTCTAGTACTCTACGAAGTTGATAAGGAACATGACCTATTACACTTGAGTGCGGACGACCAAATCTACCTGTTTCAAATAAATTCCAAGTAAAATGCCTAGCGGTACTTGCCGTAAATATCGGCTGACGCACATACGGATTCTCGTATGCAAGACTTTGGTAAAAATCATCAAATTCCCTTTGCGACACACTATTTACAATATATTCATAACTCTCCTCAAATAATTCAATAATTCTTAATATCTTACCAGTTTTTGTTGTCGATGAATAAGATGATATTCTTGGAATGTTCAGCCATCTTTCTTCTCGTTCTTGAAGAAGTGGCAGAAGTTGTTCATAAAATATATTTACGGATTCTACCAACATACCTTTTATTATTCCGTGAATTGAACCGGCATAATGGGTTATTGGAAAACATTTTATTACACTAATCACATTTTTATATACAAACTCAGTACGGAGTATCTTGTACGGACAAGATCCACTGGTATGACCTACCTCTTTGCACGCACCGCAACGACGATGGTTTGCTTCGGACATTCTTTACAGCTACAACTTGGAATAGATTAGAAATTTATTTATTGGCACTGTCAGTGCTTGATGCAAAACTGAACCTGCTCGATTTCAGATCAATTTTGCAACGCATATACAGGGGGACGAAGTCCCCCTTAACCTCCTCATGCACATTTAGGATTTTTCTATTGGTATTGTATAATGAATCAAGTACCATCTAGTCAACAATATCTAAATCTAAATCCAAATCCAAATCCATATCCAAATCCAAATCCTAATAGTTCTATTGCACCACTACAACATATCACAGGTATGCCAGGAGGAAAACGAAAATCAAAACGCAGCATTAAAAAAAAATCCAAAAAAAGCAGAAAAAAAAGAAAATCTGGTAAAAGATCAAGGAGAAAAAAATAATAATCATACCCATGAGATAATAATCATTTAGGAGGGGGCTTCGCCCCCCAAATGTAACCGGTTTATTGATATCCCACCCATTTCTGCATATCAATAAAAAAGGGACTTGTACCCTCTTTCCTATATACACTATATTACATTATTGACATTATTGACACTATATACAGTATATTATACACAGTAGATTATTTACTATGTTCTCTCAACTTAGATCCAAACAATGAATTCTCTTTCTGAATTATTTTTTATTAGAGATATAAATTTACTTTCAGACATACGACGAAGTCTTTTCACAGTAATCGCATCACTGAATTCAATCATGCTGTTACTATAATTAAAATTATCTTCCCAACCAATGTGGGAAATATTTGCCATTGCAACCGGTTTAATCTTCCCAACACGAGTATAATAACTACTTCTACCTGGTTCTAGTTGTTCCTTAAACTCAAGAGTGCACATACCGTCAAATATATATCCTTGTTCTGCTTCACGACGCTTGAAATAAGCATGTGCTTTATTTTCAAAGCTCTTGGGTATAATAGCCCATCTTAGAACATCCTTGAATTGTGAAAAGTAAATAACAGTATCTTTTTCAAGATTGAGAGAAGTGGTACTAGTCGGAAGTGCATCAATCTCGTCTTGAGTCATTCCCTCTGTTTGGTGTGTGAAGTGATACACATTGTCTTCTTCGTACAAATTGAGATGTATAAAACGATTTCCAAAAACCAATTCATCATCTATAAAGATATCCAAACCGTCATAAATTTCTCTGCTCATTTTCTTCAGTATTCTTTTCTGGTTCAAATATCCTTCCATGATTTCTTGTTTGAATTTCTCAGTAGAGAAAACGTACCTGTAAGTGGTATCCCATTCAACACAAATGGTGCGGATCAAGTCCTGTGGCAAAGAGGTGAAGAGGTTGAAACTGGTTTGTGCGGTAACTGTGGTCATAGTTTGTTATTGTTGGCAATTTATAGTTATATTGTTATAGGCACTTTCGTGCAGTATGCAAAACTCATTATTGATATCTAATATCAATTTTGAAATGCACAAACGGTTAAGGGGGGCGAAGCCCCCTCACTCCTAGATAATAACTTATTAAGAGGGGGGCTTCGCCCCCCCAATGTCACCGGTTTATCAATATCCCACCCATTTCTGCATATCAATAAATACGCAGTAAAAAAGGTCAAAGACCTTCTATACACTATTATACATATACTACACTATATACAATATAAATACACATATTTAACATTAACTACTATATTTTTATGGGGTTTGTATAGCAATTCTGAACCGTTCGAACGTTTCTTCGTTTAGAAAAGTGAAATCAGACATTTGCGCACGACACATACAGCATTTTCGTCCGTTCATAGTTTTTAGTGACGTCATCATACAATCACTGCATATACTGTGACCACATATAGGATTTACAGCATTGCCCTCCATAGGTTCAAAACAAATTGGACAATTCTCCTCTTTGGTTTCAAAATGCGAAATTCTTATAGTAATATGCGTAACGTCTTCTGTTTCCCTAGGATAATCTACTGCGCGATCAAAATCATTTTCTAGACGACGATTAACTCCTATACCTTCACCAACACCTAATGCCATGTATGCAATGTACGGAATGTCATCATTATGTACATTGATCTGAGGATTTCGCACAAGACGTGTAGCAGTATTCATTGTAAATATTCTCTTGCTGACAAGAGGACTCGAACTCAATGGTCTATCTTCAAAGTCTCCTAATGCATCTTCAGTCACATTCGCAAGCATTGCATCAAAGTTGTCACTAATCACTTGTATTACTCTGACAACCTTGCCTTGTTTGGTACTCTCATCCGCTTGTGTGACATCAGTAGGCATATCAATCATAAACGGACGTAGAGTTGCAAACAGAGCATTCAGAGATTCCAGGAATAATCCTCTAACTAAATATGGTAGATATACAACACCAACTGTTTTTGTGATATAAATAAATGACTTTAATACAAACTCTTTTCGGAGTTCCTTGTATGGACAGTTTCTACAAGTATGACCTGCCGTATTACAAGAACTACATCTGCGTTGTGGTCTTGGTTGTTCCATTACTGTTGGTCTGACTTCCATTGACGGTTTATGATCTGATAATGAAGGGTGAAAATATAAATAGAAATTGGGAAAGGGCACTTTATGTGCAGGATGCAAAACTGATTTATTGGCATACAATATCAATTTTGCAAAGCACATACGGTACCGTTTTTCAGAAAAAAAGGAGTTTATTTAAGAGTTAATAAAATTATACATATTAATATTTCACTAAAACTAGGACGATTTCTATAAAAATAATCTAAAAATTTATTATACAATAACTTACAGTGCTTTGCACAGAACATCACGTGAGTAGATAATGCATCCAGTCACAACACCTGTTCCGGAAGGGCGACCTCTATCGCAAGTGTAGAAGTGAATCTCTTTTCTCTTGCACATAAACGCAGTTGAAATATCTTTGAGACAGTCGTTTGCGTACTCGCGGATTCCTTCTACTTCTTTTAGATATTCTTCAATGGTTTTATTCAAGCGCATCGGATTTTCGGTATATCTACTGTTATATGCTACTTGAAGTTCTCTTCCCATTCTCAGTAAGATCTCAGTTGTAGTGCGTATGAATAGATCTAAGATCAATCCAATCTCATGTTTCTTCTCATGCAACTTGCTTTTACGTTGGATTTTCATCCTGAATTCATTATCATCAATCAACTTATTAAGATAATCTACACGAAGTTCCAAATTATCCTCTACTGCATTCACCTGATAAGTACCAGCTTGTGTTCGCAGATGCAATATAGATTGGACAATGTTAGAGATTACTGTCTTAAATTTCATATCAAGTTTAAGGCTACGCAATAATCTACCGAAGTCACTGACAAACCCATGAGTTATCTCTTCTCCACAAACAAAGTTGTCACCTACAGTTCTAGGAGCATCACCTCCGTTACGTCTCATGTACTCATAATAATGAGGGTTATGGATGTTGGTCTGAATATGTCCTGTCCTCCAGGAGAATGCTGTGTGACACTGGACACACCACATTTGGTCACAACCCTCAATCTTGAAAATACCGATTGCGCATTTTGGACAAGGTTTTGTATCTTTGTCAAGCAGTTTTGCTGTCTCCACGTCATCTTTATTGCATACATGGTCTTCTGGATTGCCATCAATCACTACGTGGCATTCTCGACAAGTGGATTTACTGCAAAGACCGCATTTCCACTGTGAAGATAGGAACCCTCTACAGTCTTCAGATGGACACGCACGTACGAAATGACGATTTGTTCGAGTTATTCCACAACCGGATTGGATCACTTGTTCCAGATGATCTCGACGAGCTTTCAAATTTCTTAGTTCGCGGTTCAAATCTTCCAACTCGACTTTTTTATCATTTATTTCTTTTCGCTGTTCAATAACTCCTTGGGTTGCCGGTAAGAGAGCTTTCTCCTTGTCAAAAAGAACTTTTTCCGCATTTTTTTTCCATTTATCGCTTAAAAAGCATTTAGTAAAATTTTCCACCATAAATTTACGAGACCACTCTATTTTACAGTCATTATTCATACACTTTGCTACTGTCTGATCTAAAATATAAGTTGAACAGCAAACGCGACATGCCTTAAAGCCACAGAGACATGTCACTGGGGTATGTTTTTGCTTTTCCATTGACTCGTCACATATTATACAGTTTGACATTTTAATTTAAGCGAGGTTATATTTGTTAGTAGATTGATTGTATTTGAAATTTTATTAATAGGCACTATCAGTGCTAGATGCAAAACTGATTCTGATGGCTCACACATCAATTTTGCAAAGCATATACGAATCCATTTTCATCAAACACACACATACGGATCTATCAGGAAACTCTAAAACTCTATTCGTATATGCGTTACAAAATTGACTTATGATACATCAGAATCAGTTTTGCATCTAGCACTCATAGTGCCCTAAACTCAATCTACTCAAACTAATTTCAAACTCATCAAGTATTTACAACGCTATTTTAACGAGAATGTCATCTATGACTCAAGTTGAAAGACAACGCCGAATGGGAGAGGCTCTTGAGGCAAAGAGACTACAGAAGGAAGCTGCTAAGGAGGCGAAGAAAGCAGATAAAGAAGCCGTTAATGAAGCAAAGAGACTAGAGAAGGAAGCTGCTAAAGAGGAGAAGAAAACTATCAAGGAGGAGGAGAAGAAAGCCAAGCTAGATGCCAAGGAGGTAGATAAGGAAGCTGTCAAAGTAGAGAAGGAAGCTGCTAAGGAAGCGAAGAAAGCTGCCAAGGAGGAGGAGAAGCAAGCCAAGCTAGATGCCAAGCAGGCAGATAAGGAGGCGGAGAAACAAGCCAAGCTAGATGCCAAGGAGGCGGAAAAACAAGCCAAGCTAGATGCCAAGGAGGCGGAAAAACAAGCCAAGCTAGATGCCAAGGAGGCGGAAAAACAAGCCAAGCTAGATGCCAAGGAGGCAGATAAGGAAGCTGCCAAAGCAGAGAAGGAAGCTGCCAAGGAGGCGGAGAAGCAAGCCAAGCTAGATGCCAAAGAGGCGGAAAAACAAGCCAAGCTAGATGCCAAGGAGGCGGAAAAACAGGCCAAGCTAGATGCCAAGGAGGCGGAAAAACAGGCCAAGCTAGATGCCAAAGAGGCGGAAAAACAAGCCAAGCTAGATGCCAAGAAGGCAGATAAGGAAGCTGCCAAGGAGGCGGAAAAACAAGCAAAGCTAGATGCCAAGGAAGCGAAAAAGGAATGTGTTAATGACACTACATCTAATTCTACCGATATCTGCGTTGGCTGGACAAATAAGGAGCAGAACAAGGCTGCTAAACTAGCAGCTAAAGACGAAGCAAAAGCGATTAAGCTACTTGAAAAAGAGGCGGTGAAGCAGGCCAAGCTAGACGCGAAACTAGCGCAAAAACAGCACGACCAGAAGGTGAAGGAGAGAGCAAAGGAGACCTTGAACGCGATAAGCGCAGCAGGGAAGATGTGGATTCAGGAGATGAATAAAGTAGAAAAAGAAAATAGAGTAACAAGAGAGGTTATTATGATCCCTATCAGACGCAACGCGCGCGGAAGAGCCGCTGTAAGAGCATAAATGAATTTTAAACAATCAACTGTATATCTGTATATTTGTAAAAAACAAAACTTTAAACTTTAAATAACTACCTTTTTTTATTTATACCAGTGAAAAATCCCATTTTAAATGTTGATTTATAATACATATATTGAAACCAATCATTGTGCTTGTGTTTCTCCGGATTCTGTTCCTTGTACTTGTGCTTGTGTTTCTCCGGATTCTGTTCCTTCCACCTCTCTAGATGGTAGAATCGGAATGATTTCTGGAGCGACAGATCCGCATGGTCTTTGTACAATGTGAAAGCTCATTGATCTAGATTCTCCGCGAATACGACGAGCAAGCTGAATGTCTTTTGGCATAATAGTGATACGCTTCGCGTGAATTGCGCACATGTTGGTATCTTCGAAGAGACCAACTAGGTAAGATTCAGATGCTTCTTGAAGTGCCAACAACGCAGTACTTTGAAACCGAAGATCCGTTTTGTAGTCCTGAGAAATTTCTTTCACTAGCTTTTGAAATGGAAGCTTGCGAATGAGAAGTTCGGTTGATTTTTGATACTTACGGATTTCTCGAAGTGCAACTGTTCCAGGACGATACCGGTGTGGTTTCTTGACACCACCTGAAGTTGGTGCTGAACTACGAGCTGCTTTAGTTGCAAGAGTTTTTCTGGGGGCTTTTCCCCCCAAAGATTTACGTGCGGTTTGTTTAGTGCGTGCCATTATAGATACGTAGGTTTGCAGCTTGAATTAAATAATGAAAGATGATGTGAAACTAAAATTCTGAAATCTAAAAACCAAAACAGCATATTTGAGAACGTGAATCATGTACCAACTTTTCTAACACATCTAAGTCTCCTAAGTTTCCTAATGCTCCTAAGTTTCCTAATGCTCCTAAGTTTCCTAAAACTACAATTTTATTCATATTGCATCTTAGGACTGATATGACTCATAAAACAATATCCCACTCATTTCTGCATAAGTCCGAAAATACGAGACCAGCACTACCAGTACGCATATACGGCCGCGAAGCGGCCGTTATTCAGTATTTTTTTTATTCAGTAAATATAATAAATGTCCGGTAAGCACGATATATTGAATTTAGAACGGTTGCGTACTTTTAGTGAAGATTATTCACTATCCTATACCTCAAGGGCAGAGTCTATTGACAGTGAAGCACAAACGGTAGATTCCTCTGTATCCATAAATTTTTTTGACAACGGATACTTTACAGATAGTAGTTTGAAAGAAGCAGATGAAAAACAGTGCGGACGTCTCATGAATATCGAAAGTTTTAGCAGCTTAGATAGTGATAATTCCAGATGTTCTACTGTTATTGCAAATACTCTACATACACATAATAACGCTCAAAATCCGAATTTACATTTTTATCGCAGTTGTGAAAAATCTCGCAAGAGAGAACTTTCTGTAGATGGAAAAAAAAGACGTGACACACCAACTCCAACAAAATTCTCCAAACAAGTAGAAGATAATTTAATAATCGTATCGGAGCTACTGCAGAATGTTGAGCAACCTAATAAATCATAATCATATAGCAATGCAAACCAGTCTTCATTTTTGAATTCTTCTGCAAAAATGAACAGTTCGTAATGTGACTCAAATTTCAATATCCCACCCATTTCTGCATAAGTCCGATTTTATGAGACTAGCACTATCAGTCTAACAAATCAGGACTGAGCCGTTGGACACGATATAGGAGCATATACGTCCGGTAACCAAGATGGCCAGTACACAAAATAGTGAAAGTAATGTGCTTATTATGAATCGCGCTGGTGGTTTAGTAAGGTTTAGTGGGCACAACAGAGTTTATTTGACATTATTCTGTATAGTGGGGTAATTATATATCTAAATCATTTGATTCACCTTTAGTATAGTAATGAAAACATCAATTACTCTGTTTTTGAATAATGGCCCAGATGCGAATTATTTTGAAACACTGGAAAAGACACGAAAACGTTTGATTTGGCTGTTCGCCCTTTCCACACCTCAACTTTTCTCATTTAGAAATATCCATATGTAGTATATAATGAGCAGCGAAATAGATCCTAAAACCGAAATAATAGGCATTATCAATAATGGTTATTTAAAGGAAATAAGAAACATTATCAAAAAAGGTGATCATAACACTTTTATAACAGAATACAATAAACACAAATCAATAATAGAAAAATACGAATCCAATGTTAAAAATCCAATGTTAAAAAAAATAAAAAGCCTCATTCTACTATCAACTGCAACTACAATATTGAATGATCTCAATGAAAAAGCACAATCAGGTAATTTAAATTTAGAAGCAATATATAAAATTATAAATGAAAAAGTAAAAACAAAACTATCAATTAAATTTGACGAAATATATAATTCAATAAGGAGTGATATTGAAGAAAACGAGAAAAGGATAATTAATGAAAAATATGAGCTTGTAAAGCAGCTATATACACATAAGGGCAATGGACGCGTAGAATTAAAAAAAGATATATTGGAATCTCTAGAAAAAACACCAACAACATTATATACGAATCAAGAAGTTGTAAGTAATGCAGGTGATGAAACTATTGTTAAAACACTTGACGAAATGACAGAACTTGGTCAATATAAAAGTATTGATAAAAAAATATTGATAACAACATTAAACGGCGAAGAAAAAAAAACAAAATTATATGTATTAGTTACTTCCCAAGGTTATTACCCAGGAGTTGTAGGGATTGATATTTATAAAGCTAGAAGTAATGATCATCAACAAGGAGGTAAAAGAAAATCACGTCGCAACCGAAAAACCAAAAAAAAATCAAAGAGAACCAATATAACCAAAACCCCAAAAAAAACAAGAAAACCAAAAAAAAAACAAATAGAACCAAATCACGTTATTATGCAAGAAAGCACACTTTATAAAATATTATTATGGAAAATAAAACATAACAATATTTTCATTCATAAAATTTCAGCAAATATAATCCTTCAAAACAATACTTTATCAGTGACAAGTTCTTGTGCAATCATACCCAATGAACCAATCATAGCGAGTCTTCCATGGTTTAATTCGGCATCAATCATAAAAGACTCGTCTTTGTCAGCAAAAGACTTGGGAATATTAAAATTAAAATCACCAGGGTTATAATCAGATTTAATAGTAAAAAATTCATTCGCTTTCTTGAAAGGAGTATTCCAACCGTTCAACATACTCTGAAATTCACTAGCAACAACAATCGTCATAAATGACGTCTGTACAAGAGTGTCTGTATTGTCCAGCGAATGAATCGCAGGGCTATTATTCATTGTTTCAGTCAAAGGAATTGCAGTTGCAGCAATCATAGCCCATCTTCCATGCTTAATTTCCGCTTCACGAAGCCATTTTGTCTGAGATATGGTCTTATCTTTCGAAAATCCTAACGGATCAAAAAACCCAAGAGGTTTTGTATCGCCTCCATTAAAAACAAAAGCACTAACAATAGGAACAAAGGACAATGCAATAAAAAACAACATACTCTACTATAATCTAATATATTCAAATAATAAATATTTAAGTCTATTTACAAAAATATAATAAACGGAGATAAATGATCAAATGGCATTATCAATATTCCGTAAAAAGATAAAGGCGAAAACAAAAACAACTTTTCTTATAGTTTTGCGAGAAATTTTGTAATCGCGTATAAGTTCTAATTTTGTAATTTTATCGTCATTAAAGTACTGTAAAGATAACCATGTAAAATAAGCTAAAACGGCAATCATGAAACTCTCTTCCAAAAAGGTATCAATGTCCAAATGAGTGTTTGATAATTCATTTAATTCAGATTCTACAAACTCGGATGAAGAAGAAAATATTTTGAGTTGATTTTCTGTAACTTCTTCTTTTACGAATTTTACGAGGGATGAAATCATTGCGTGAGATTCTAATAATTTTTTCGGACCACCAATTTTAAAGCCGGATATAAGACAAACCATCCAATGATTTGTATATAACAGCTATATAATAATAATTTTAATTATAACAATAATGTGATACTATATTGAAACAAAAAATAAATCAATTTTATCACATAGTATCATATAAAAAATCACAACCGATAAGGTCGTCCAGCGTCTCTCAAAGGGACAATTTGACTTTTTGGAAATAGAGAAGCATCTGTATTTTTTTCACCAATAGAATCATAAATCTCTATTACATGTGAAACGAGGGAGCTACGTAAAATATCAGACGCATCCATTTCTACAATACCAATATCTCTCAAAGCTATTTCATGACCTACTCTTTTCTTATGAAGATTAAACTTTTGTACAAAATCTTTCAAACCGTTAGAAATAGAGGATGTATCGCTCTGTGCCAAATCACCAGTAACCACCATTTTGGAACCATGACCAATGCGTGTGGTAAGCATTTTCATTTGTGACGGAGAACTATTTTGCATTTCATCAGCAATAATAAAAGTATTATGAAATGTCCGTCCCCTCATAAAAGCCAAAGGGGCAACTTCTATGACTCCTAATTTCAAAAAGTTTGAAAGATCTGATAAGGAATAAAATTCAGAAAAAATATCAAAAATCGGTCTGGTCCAAGGATCCATTTTACTAACTAAATTACCAGGCAAGAATCCAATTTCTTCATCTTCCACACTAACAAGAGGTCTGGTCATGACAATTTTCTTTATTGAACCATTTTGTAAAGAATGGATAGCTTTAGCACAAGATAATAGAGTTTTACCTGAACCAGCCGGACCAAGTGCAATAACAAGAGATCTTTCGTCACAATCTAATAATTCAGAGTATATTTTTTGGTTAGGAGTAATAGGTCTGTACAGTGGAGAAATCGATTTCATTTTTCGTCCGGAACCACCCATGGATAAATCACGCATACAGTAATAATCCATAGAGGATGGAAATATATAATGGCTAAATCCTTGTGTAAAAGAAGTATCAAAAGAAGAAAGTAGCAAAGGTATCAAACATAATCCATACCAATAACGAGACGAATATCCAGAACCAAATCCAGAACCAAATCCAGAACCAAATCCAGAACCAAATGCAGAACCAAATCCAGTCATATATAAGATTAAATGAAAAAAATAGCATTAAATGAACCAATATAGGATACGAAGCCCCCTTCCCTCCCTCACCACAAAAAAAGACAGGAGGAAAAAGACAGGAGGAAAAAGACAGGATGAAAAAGACAGGAGGCAAGGGGGGCTTCGCCCCCTCTATAAAAGATAACGGAATCCTTTTGGATGTCTATAGCAAAATACAGGCTCAAAAGAGATATTGTATAATTGTTGTTTAAGTTGATAATATATTTGATTATTTGTATTCGATTTCAATTGTTCCAGACATTGATTAATATTAATAAGAATATGTTCTCCGTAATTAGAACTTTGATAAGATGGTACAATAGCAACTTCATAAAAACACTGTACAAAATCTGGAACAGTTTTAAGTTTAGCAAATTGGCAATGTTCTAAACGGTAACCATAAAAAGATCGAAACGCTTCAATAATAACGAATGTATGTCTCGAAGAATGATGAATTTCATTTTCTGTTTTGAGAGAGGATTCCTTTTTTATAAAATCATATAGTGTTTTAGGTATATCATTATCCCAAAGTGGTTTATTTGTTTTACTGATAACAATAAAAACAACCATAAATATATTATATTATAATATTCAATAAAATTATTCAACCACATTCTTTAAAAATTTGTCAACTATGTTGACAAAAAAAGGAAAAAATAAATAGCAATCTTTACAAAAACATAAAATAAAATAATGAAAAATTTGTCAACCATGTTGACAAAAAAAGGAAAAAAATAAATAGCAATCTTTACAAAAACATAAAATAAAATAATGAAAAATTTGTCAACATGGTTGACAAAAAAAAGAAAATATCACTGACAAAAAAATAAAATAAAATAATGAAAAATTTGTCAACTATGTTGACAAAAAAAGGAAAAAATAAATAGCAATCTTTACAAAAACATAAAATAAAATAATGAAAAATTTGTCAACTATGTTGACAAAAAAAGGAAAAAATAAATAGCAATCTTTACAAAAACATAAAATAAAATAATGAAAAATTTGTCAACCATGTTGACAAAAAAAAGGAAAAAATAAATAATATCACTGACAAAAAAATAAAATAAAATAATGAAAAATTTGTCAACCATGTTGACAAAAAAAAGGAAAAAATAAATAACAAAATGAATAAAATAAAAAGTGTGCATGGTTTATATATATGTCAAAATTAATAAAACAAGGATCATATGGTTGTATATTCAAACCAGGAATAAAATGTGACGGAACAATAGAGAGTAAAAAATATATTTCAAAGATACAGAAGAAAAAAGCTCGAACTGAAAATGAACCAATCATAGGTAAAATGATAACAGAGAAACTAGAGAAAACTCACGAAAGGTATTTTGCACCAGCATTGAATGTATGCAATGTTTCATTATCGGTATTAAAAAAGGGCGATATTCAAAAATGCAAAGCAATAAATAAAGAGGATGATGTCATCAAAGATGAATATGTATCAATTAAACTGCGATTTGTAGGAAAAGAAACATTGGAAAGTAATATTAATCGCCATTTTGAGAGAGATTATTATTCATTTCTGATGCGTGTTATAGATACTCATTTATACTTGGAGTGTGCATTGGAAGAATTAGTAAAAATGCGTATAATTCATTTCGATTTAAAAGGGAATAATGTAATGTTTAGCGAACAAATGAAAGTACCTATAATAATAGATTTCGGCATGTCATTTGAAATGAAAAATTTGTATTCGGATGAGAGATTGAAAACGATATTTTTTTCAGATTACGAAAAATACCCACCATGGTGTATGGACATTGTATTCATATCGCATATAATAAAAAGCAACAAATGGGATACAAAAACCGTGAAAGTTACGGAATTGGAGAAAATAATCGATATTTTCTTCAATAAGAATCCAGTTGCGATTGCTTTACAGAATACGGTAAATATAGGTTCATATAAATCAAAATGGAAGCAATATGTGAGAACATTTGAAAACAAGAAAGGGAAATCGGTAGTAAATGCTCTATTGGAAAACTGGAAAACATGGGACAGTTACAGTGTGAATGTAATGGTATTATCTTTTATAGAGAGTTCAGGTGTAATACGCGAGAAAAATCAGTTTGTAAATGAGTATGTAAAACATATAACGAATCAGTTACTGTCAATACCGGCAAAAAGGAATAATCCAACCGAAGAAATAGAATCCATAGAAACACTATTGAGTAATGTCAAGAAGACAATTTTTTTGGAAAACACAAAAACAAAAGCAAAAAAGGAGAAATTGGATCCATCCGTAATTTCCAATGTGTAATATAAATCATACATAAATCATACATATCCATGTATTCATAATTTTACAGTCTCTCAGATATAAGCTTATTGTAAAAACGAATATCTTTTTCTAGAACAAGATCTAAAAACTTTTCACTATCTTCGGATAAAGATAATTGTTCAGACATGGATTTATTTGTATGCAAAACCTTATTTTCAGTATTATCTAAATTGCAATCTATTTTCAAAGTAGTGAAAATATGCTTTATATCGTTTTCAAAATTTTCCAAAGTGCCCATAAAATTAATATCTTCATCTAAATATGTCAGTTGTGTGGGACCTAAAAACCAATTCCTTAACATTATGTAAAAAGTAATACAGTCGTTAACCGACAGTACCTTATCATCAGGTTTATGTAAATAACCATCCGTTCCTAACCCAATTATATTCAATTGATCACATTGATAATTATAATTTGCATTGTCATTGTACCCTGATAAGAACCATTTTTTAGGGTCTCTAAAAAATCCAAATTTAAAATAGGTATTCCATTTATCTTCACCTACCATTTTTTTTAATTGAGAAGCACGAAAGTGGCCATATGGTGGTTTATTATCATCTGAAATAATACAATCCGGATCAAACCTTAAAAACATTTTTTCAACGCTTGTAGATCCAGTTTTTGGAACTCGAATAAAAATGCACTTGTATTTATCTGAAATGATCATTATAATGAATAATAACTTTTATATTTTTATATCGAAACATTTGAAACATATTTCTCTCAATATGTAAATGAAACTCATTTTTATTGATGGAATATGGTATGATGTAACAGAGTTTGTAAAAACGCATCCAGGAGGTAGTGTTATAAACCATTACATTGGTCAAGATGCATCAACGGTTTACAAAGAAATGCATCGTCGATCGAAAAAATCAAAGATAATTCTAAAAAAATTACCTATTGTGGAACGGAATACGAACCCATCCGATAAAACCGAAATGTTGGATGATTTTGCATTATGGAGACGTACATTGGAAGAAAGAGGTTTTTTCAAAACAAGTGCAAGTCATACATCTTATAGAATGATAGAATTATTTAGCATGTTTCTACTGGGTACATGGCTAATGAGCATGCAATATAAGATATTGGCAGTGATTATCTATGGTGTTTTTGGAGCAAGATGTGGCTGGGTACAGCACGAAGCTGGGCATAAGTCACTTACAGGGAATGCGAATACGGATATGACTATACAAAAAGTAGTAATGGGTTTGGGGTTATTATTAAGTGGTCCGATGTGGAATAATATGCACAATAAGCATCATGCGAGTACGCAAAAACTAGAATATGACATAGACTTGGATACAATGCCGTTTGTATTATTTCACGAAGATGCAGCAATACTAAACAAGCAATATTCAAAATGGTGGTTGCGCTATCAAGCATATACATATTTACCAATAACAAGTGGTATGTTGGTAACAAGTTTCTGGATTTTTTATTTGCATCCGCGAAAAATATTGAGAGATAAAGACCATGTACAAGGTATATTGACGTTATCAGGACATGTTTTCAGAACATGGTTAATAAGTAAAGCGAGTGGAGATTCACTATTAATATCATATAT
>Ga0206131_10002168_pt1 | contig 24196 bp, 39 predicted proteins | sample Helgoland_Spring_FD_148636 | JGI IMG/M metagenome (GOLD analysis project Ga0206131, IMG submission 148636) | Pelagic subsurface seawater microbial communities from Kabeltonne, Helgoland, North Sea - Helgoland_Spring_Bloom_20160517_1 | ecosystem: Environmental > Aquatic > Marine > Epipelagic ...
TTGGCACTCAAGTTTTGATGTGGAGTCTAATCGGAAGAAAATATTCCTAAAAGGAAGAGTTGATGACCTTGAGTTACGGATTAGAGATTTAATAGAAACCTTTAAAACAAAAGAGAAATGAAAGAGATAGTAATAATCACTTTGCTTGTAAGTGTGATGTTTATGTACCTCACTAATAAAGAAAAGAAGTGAAAGACATACTGTTAGAACTAATGAAACGTGATCTAGAAGAATATGGAATTGAATCAGACTGACATACAAGCTATCATTGAAATTGTGATAGTAGGAACTTTTACTGCAGGCTTTTTTGGATATTTAATATGGAAAATGGGTAAGAACCCTGATAATCATGGAAAATGATATTCAAAAAACTATCAGACAGATAGAAAGATTGAGAAAAGCTGAACGCATTGCTACATTTATTACAGGATGCTTGCTGGTACTATTAATAATAACGTTTATATATGGATGATTTAGAAGGACAACACAGAAAAGTAACCAAAACTATACTGTTAGCACAACTATTTCTAGAATCTATAGATGATCTAAAAGATACACAGTACTACAGGCAAGATGTAAAGAGTGCTACTAACAACTTGGAAAAGAAGTTAGAACGATTTTTAATTCTACCAAACAAATATCTTATGGGTGAAGCCGAAGATGTTATGATGCGTTTGAGTAGAGGTGCAGAGAATATACTTAACCAAACTTTAGAAGATATTTATGAGCAAGACAGCATGGGATAGATATGGTAGTCCACAACGGATGATATCCCTTAACCAAAAGATTTTTGATATGTTTGCCCGCTATGTAGGGACAGAACTTAATTTAAAGTTTTTAATGAACGATGACCGTTATGCATTTAATACTGGATTTAAAAATGGTATTGAAGTATATACTTTAAGATGGTATCAATCAAGCTTTGTAAGTGAAGAACGTCAAGAAGATATTAAGAAACTATTTCCTATTAAAATAGGTAACCTTCAATTCAACTTTGAGACCGTATATGATTACGACTATGATGATGAAAGAGATTACCTTCCTGCTATAGGATTTAGCATCACTGAATTAAGTACAGAACCAACAAGAGACGATCAAATATTTATCTACTGGGAACAATGAAAAAACAAATAGAACAAATCAGAGAGTTTGAATCAGCATTTAATATTAATCCTGATAGTCAAACAGCATTCACAAAGTTTAATCTGCTACTAGAAGAACTAGAAGAATATGTAGCTGCAGCTAAAGCTAATGACCACGTTGAAATAGCAGATGCTATTACAGATATTCTATACATAGCTTTTGGTATTGTAACTAAGCATAACTTGGATGATAAAATAGAAGCTCTATTTGATGAAGTTCACTCTAGTAATATGAGTAAACTTGGTGCAGATGGTAAACCAATTTATCGTAATGACGGTAAAGTATTAAAAGGACCACTGTATTTTAAACCAGACCTAAAGAAAATATTAGAGGCTTAGCTATACTCTCAGCTTTAATATTTGAATACTATTGCACAAGTGTGAGATAAGTTTATTTTTGTTTAAACTCCTGTGTAATAATGCTATATCAATTACCTAATGGCCGTGTAATAGAAATAAGTCTAGACTATTATCTCTCTATGGATGATGATGAGCTAGATGAATTTACGCGCTTAAACTTAGGTACAACTATAGAGAATCCTTTTACAGGTTCTGCTTTAGATGGTAAGTATATGGCGTATGAAGATATGTCTGATGAAGATGTAGAACCAGAACTTCCTGATATTGATATTGACGATAAACTTCTTGATGAAGATTTTTTACGTGATGATATTTAACCTATAACCCTGGCAATAGTCGGGGTTTCTTTTTTTAACTAAATTATATTTTATTATGAACGCAGTAAAAATTATTGCAAACGAAGACGGACAGATTGTAAATGTAAACAGTAATTCACCAGAGTATGGTTACGTTAGAATCGGTCAAACTATTTCTAAGTTCAACCCAGATGGTTGGATTTCAACAGAAGAAAGATACTTTCTTTTAAAAGGTAAGCTTGAAGCATTACAAAACTCAGGTCTAGATTCTAATAGTGTTTTACCAGGTAAACTTATTAGACAAGAATCTTTAGAACCATTTGATGATTACTCTCAACCTAAAGTTGCAGGTACTTCAGGTGTAGTATGTAAGCTTAACGGTCAACCTATTTACTCTAGAGTAGTATGGGATCAGACTGGTACAGCTCATGATGTTCTTATTGCACATGACAATAAAGAAGAAATCATTGCTAGCCTTGCAAATAACAATGTAAAACCTATTGTTAACCCAGGTGATATTTCAGATGCTTTTGAAACAGAAGAAGAAGTATCAAATGAAATTGAAGAAGAAGTAGAGTCTAAATTTGACAACTCTCTAAACGAAGAAGTAGAAGTTGAAGAAACCATTGACGAAACTGTTGATGAGTTAGATTTAGAAACTGACTTTGAGTTATAAGAATATGGGGAGGGTAACACCTCCCCTATATTTTTCTTATCTTAGTGTCTTAATATATACTTATGGAAATTAATTTATTTACTCCAGAGGAGATTGTATTCTTGTATTTAAGACATGAAAAATACAGAAAAGTACATGATGATGTAACGGAGTCTATTAAAGAACTTAACAAGGAGGGCGTAGAAACCCAACCTAGCTTACGGGACTTAAAGAATAACGTACATATTGAAATGCTTAATGCATTAAACGAAAAACTAAAACCTATCTATGAGATAATTATAGATACTCATCCTGAAATACTATCAGAAATTCAAAGAGTTGTAGATAACCCTATGAATTTACCAGATAGTCCTTTTGAAGAAGAAGAGGATGATAATGAAGATCTATTCTAAAATGAAAAACAGAAAAAAGTTTTGTAATGGCTGTGAGTCAGAGCAGTTTATATGGAAAAAGGAAGGTGCTGATTTGTTTTGCAAGTCTTGTTGGGCTAAAGTAAAAGCTAAAGACCCAGATGCTCCTAAGTTAAATCCTGTATCTGCTAGAAAAGCTAGTATGGATAAGACATATTCTAAATTACGCCGTGATTTTTTATTACAAAAGCCATTTTGTGAAGCAAGTTTACCTGGTTGTACTACTAAGGGTACAGATATCCATCATACATATTTTGGTAATGATAGAGAGAAGTATTACTTAATAACTTCAACCTGGAAAACTGTATGTAGAAATTGTCATAATCAGATTCACGATAAACTATCCAGTGAAGAGCTAATAGAACGTGGACTTAAAAAAGTATAGAGATGTATAAAATAACAGATAGAATTAAGATTACAATGACAGAGAAAGTTAACATTGATGGTGTTACTAAGTCAGTTATACAATGGATTAATAGCGATCCTATAGTTCTAGATCGTTACTTATATAAAAACCCTCATTTAAAATTAAACCCACACGGTGAGTTATCCTTGAAGAAAAAACTAAATGAAAAAGACGAGAGATCAAATACAAAAAGAAGCTCTTCAGATAGCTTTAAAGAATGACCGCTGCACATTAGCCATTTCTATGGGTGTTGGTAAGACATTAATAGGATTAAAACATATGGCTCAAATATATACTCCTGGGTCTAAATTCCTAGTAGTAGCTCCTAAACTTTCTATACATCAGTCTTGGAAAGATGATGCTGAAAAGTTTAATCTAGATTGGTTAATAGAGCATGTTACTTTTACTACATACCTATCACTAACTAAACAAGAGAGTAATATATTTAAACATATATACCTTGATGAATGTCACAGCCTTAAATACAATCATGACTTCTTTTTAATGTCCCAACAAAAAGCGGGGATATTAGGACTAACAGGTACACCCCCAGTTAGAAACGGATCAGAGAAGTATGAGATGATAAACAAGTTCTGTCCAGTTATGTACACTTTTGGTGTAGATGATGCAACTGAGAATAATATTCTTAATGATTATCAGATTGTAATTCATACTATGGGGCTTAGTTCAGATAATAACCTATGGGTTAATATGAAGAACGGCAAGAGTTTTAGAACTAGTGAAGTATCTCAGTATAACTTTTGGTCTGAAAGAGTAGCATCAGCTGGCCCAGGTCAAGCTAAGGCTATTGCTTCCGTACAAAGAATGAAAGCTATGATGAGTTTTGAAACTAAAGAAAGGTATGCCGCTGCATTAGCCAATCAGATTACGAATAAGTGTATCATCTTTGCTAACACTAAAGATCAAGCTGATAAATTGTGTAGGGATAGTTACCATTCTGGAAATCCTGATAGTGAAGATAATCTAGAAATGTTTAAGAACGGTAATATAAGCCGTTTAAGCTGCGTTCTCCAATTGAGTGAGGGTGTTACTATACCCAACCTTAAATCAGGCATTATACTGCATGCCTATGGCAATGAGACCAAGAGTGCACAGCGTATTGGTAGATTACTTAGACTTAATCCTAATGATAAATCAACATGTCACATTCTTGCGTATCAAGATACCGTAGATATGATGTGGATAAGAAAAGCTTTAAAGAGCTTTGATTCATCTAAGATTAAATACTATGATCATTTAAACTTTACTTACAGAGATTATGAATAATGTACAAGTAACACTAACTAAAAAAGACGGTAAGCTATTATTTCGTAACAGTACAGAAGAAAAAGCATACAACGATTTTATATTCAATTTACCAGAAGGTGCACAAGCAGATGTTTTTATGAGTACAGATGCTAGTGGTAAGAGTACTAACTTTCAACTAGCTAAGATTCACAAATCAATTAGAGATCTTGCTTCTTTTACAGGAGCTACCTTTGATGATATGAAACTAGAAGTAAAAAAGAAAGCAGGACTTTCAACAGGCCCTGCTTCTTTTAAATCTTTTGCTGATTGCAGTAAAGAAGAAATTAATCTTGCTATACAAGCTGCTATAGATATTGGTGACTTTACCGGTATTAATCTTCGGTAGATTCTGTATCAATATCTTTAGGAGTAATTTTATTTTGCTTCTCAGCTTCTTGTTCAATCTCACGCATTAAGACTACAACTGTCTGTAAATGAGCAACATAAGCATCATCTATAGTATTGTTTTTAATCTTATCAAATACTTCAGTAATGTACTGAGGTTCTTTGTCTTCTAAGAGGTAGAACATTAAAGCTTGTACACGCTGGTAAAAGCTTCCATTCACTTTGATATCAATGATATCTTCTTCTTTAATAGTACTAACAATCATAATATACGTATATGGTTAAAGCGAATATAGTAAACTCTTCTGAGTTTGCAGGTAAAATTTATCAAAAATTAGAACCAACTGGTTGGAATACAGTGCTTAGAACATTTATAAAGTCTAGTGATTTTACCACACTGCTTGATAAACTTCAAAATGAAGTAGCATTAGATAAAAGATTCACACCAACTTTTAAGTATGTATTTAAAGCATTTGAAGAATGCCATTACAAAGACACTAGAGTAATTGTATTAGGTCAAGATCCATACCCGCAAATTAACGTAGCAGATGGTCTTGCTTTTTCATGTAGTAGACAAGGTAGAACTGAAAAGTCATTACAGTATGTACACTCTGCTATGCAAAAGACTGTAGAAAATGCACAACCCAGTGTAAATAATCTACAATACTTAGCAGATCAGGGTGTACTATTATTAAACACAGCCCTTACTACACAAATAGGTAAACCAGGAACACATCAAGACTATTGGAAACCTTTTATGGCACATCTTCTTGACTATGTGAGAATGGATAAACCTAATATTGTATACCTACTACTAGGTAAGAAAGCAGAATTCTGGGAAGATCTTATAGATCAACCAGATAATGTAGTTAAAGCATCTCATCCAGCCAGTGCAGCATATGCAGCTAAACATGAGTGGGATTGCAATGACTGCTTTAATAAAGTAAATGAAATCTTGGCTTCACAGGAGTTGCCAAGTATTAATTGGTAGGAGAGGGGAAACCCTCTTCTATCTTTTAAAATGGTAAGATACCTTTAAACTTAAGGTATATACTACCCGCAACAGCGGCAATCATCAAACCAATAAACCCTTTAAACTTACGGTTAGCTTTTTTAAGATCGGATTCTAACTGTGTAATTACTTGCTGTCTAGCAAATAGATCTTTTTCTAATGAAAACTTAATGCTATCTAATTTAGCAATATCTTTTTTAAGTATACCTTCTAAAGCTCTGTCACGAACTGTTTCAGTTTTTGTGACAGTCTTGTATTGAACCTTAACTGGACAACCAAATGATACGTTTCCTGCAGAATCTATACGTAAAGTACTACCGTCTGTAAAGATTGTATCAATTTCTTTATATGAAGAGATTGTATTGACAACTGATGAATCAGCTTGATAGAGAGTATCAATCTTTGTTTCTACTACAGTATCATTGATGCAGTATCCTCTACGGATTACTTCTTCTGCTATGATATTAAATTTGGAAGTGTCTTTGAGAACCTGTTTAACAGGATTACAACTGGTTATTAGGAACAAACCTACTAGAATCGCTAGTATGTTTTGGAATAACCGCATATAGTGGTGGGTAATCATCATCGTTGTTTTTTATTGGAGCTTCGTTATGAACCATCTTATCAAGTTTAGTTCTAAGAAGCTGAACTTCTTTTTCAAGATAATCTATTTTAACCTTGTCACGTTCTGACTGAGCTAATAAGGTCTTGATATCCTGCTTCATTTCTTGCAGGTTCATATTAAGCATGCCTACTGCAAATGCAAATATACCAGGTAAAGCCCAAGCTTTAACGGTGTTAATAATAGACGTTTCACTTGTACTCATGTGTACAATTTATTATCTTTACAAGCTTTGCTTGTTTTAAATGCTAAAATACTAAACAACGAGAGCTTCCTCTCAAGTATAATATACAAAACAACTACTAACTATCCTAAAATATCATCTATGAAAAAAAGATTTGTTAACACCAATCTAGAAATAGCCACAGAATATAAAGTAATGGCTGACCTCTGGAAAGATATTGAAAGAGAATTTGAAATAACTAAAAGTAGAAACCGTAAGAATGTAATCTATAGGTATTCTGCAATGGTTGCTATGAAGAAACATGGTAACCTCCCTTTAGCAGATATTGGAAGCATCTTTAATAAAGATCACGCTACTGTAATTCATGCTAATAAAGCACACCAAGCTAATTATGATTATGATAAAAGGTATCTCAATGTGTATTTAAATATAGAAGCTTTAGTAAAAGAAAGCCTTGATCAATATGAGTTACGAACAACTGATATACCTGAGTTAAACTCTACGCAACAAAATTATGATGGTGTGGTAAGAGTCTATCGTAAGTATATAAACCAAATAGAAGATGATAATGCTAATTTAAAACTTAAAATGAAACTTATGGAAAAGAAATATGATGCAATGGTTAAGCAGTTTAATACAATCGTAGAACGCAACCAAAGATTAAATGAGTTAGCTAACAGATACAAAAACTTAATCTAACATGAACCAGCTAAACCTATTTACTTACCTAGCCCGTAAGAAAATAACACCTAATGAATATGCGGCCTTGTTTAACATTCATAATAAAGCTACAATCAATAAGGGTTTAGAAGTTAACTATGATTATTTAAGAATGCTAGGTTTCATTATTAAAGAAGAGGGTAAGTGGATTATTACTAAAGCAGGTACTGGTGTAATAAATCAGGTTGATAGTTATTTTGCTGAACCACTGAATATTAAAGTGGCAAAACGCTTAGATACAGAAAGTATAAATACTTTAACGGAAGCATTACTAAAACTATACCCAGTAAAAACTTTAGATGAAAAGAAAAGACGCTTGCGTGATAACAAAATAGATGTTAGCTTTAAACTTCGTAAGTTTTTTACTAAATATACTGAATATGACTTTGAGTTAGTATTTGATGCTACTGTAGAATACTTAGAAGAAGGTGAAGAGCAAAACTATACTTGGACAAAATCTATAAGTAACTACATTTCTAAAGATAACATCAGTGAACTAGCCAAGTGGTGTGAAATCTTATATAACCGAAACAAGAATAAGAATGAATAATAAACCATACACTACCATAGCTGATGCAATTGAAGAAGGATTTAAATATATAAGTAAACGTAGCCGTGGTGAAGAATCTTCTTTACTTACTCCGTTTACTACATTGAATCGCTTATTTGTAGAAGGTTTACCTTGGTCAAGTCACTTAGTTATAGGAGCAAGATCAGGTGTAGGTAAAACTTTGATTAAAGATCAGCTTTTAAACGCAGCATTTGATCCTAAAATAAATCCTAACCTCAATGTAAAGGTTCTAGATTTTAGTCTTGAAATGCCTTTACAAGCAACTGGTTTACGCCTTATTCAAGGAGTAACTAAAATTGATAAGTCAACTCTACTAAGTACTTATGGTAATAAAATACCTCAAAGTAGTTTAGATCTAATAGAGAAGATGATCAGGAATAGACGTAAGCAACCTTGGAGTATTGAAACTTCCCCATCAACTGTTGATGAGTTAAGAGAACGTATACTTCAAGAAATAAATAGATGGTCTAATGAAAAAGATGCTAAGATAATTGTAGCTCTTGATCACAGTCTACTTGTAAAAGGTAATAAAGGTGATAAAGAAGGAGATGTAATTGCTAAGTATAGTGAAATGATAACTAACCTACGTTCTAATTATGGTATTACTGTAATTACTCTTTCTCAGTTAAACCGTAACATTGAAGATGGACATAGAAAAATACCAGGTAGAGCAGATAATTATCCGCAAACATCTGATATATCAAGTTCTGATAAGTTACTACACCATTGTGACTTTATGTTTATTCTAAACAGACCCAGTGACTTTAATCTAAAGTTCTATGGGCCTGAAAAGTTTATTGTACCTAATCACAATAACTATGTTGCATTACATGTAGTAAAGAATAGATCTGGTGAACATAAAATGATTCACCTTAATGCTAACTATGCTAACTATGTATTTGAAGAAATGGCTGAACCACCTGAATCTAATGAACTAGGTGAGATCACCAAGAAACAAAACCCCTTTAAAAAGAAATAATTAATAGTAACCCTTAAAACAAATGACAACAGAAGAAAGAAAAGCTAAGAAAAAAGAACTGTATGCTCTATATGAGCCATACTTTAAGGCACAAGGAATTGATAATCCTTACTTCGTACCTAAACCTATTCGTAGAGAAGGAGCTGGTGAACAATATGTAGCAGTTGCATTCTTTGAGAATGAGTTAAGTGTAATATCTAAAACGAAAGAAGTCTATGTAGAAAATATTGACTACAGAGATATGAGTCGTAGAGATAGTAAGTACATATTATATAAGTGGACTTACAACCCTTATTGGAACGATGAATCAGAAGGTTATGAAAGAATAACCATAACTAGTAGAAATGGTGATACTTTTATCAAGTATGCTGTACCTATTGAAGAATTTGAAATAGTTGGTGAAGGTTTAGAATTTTGGGAACGCTATAAAACTGTAGCACAACAAGAAGAATTACCACTATTTGATATGAGTTCTATATCTGGAGTTAAACCAACGCATGAACCTATTGATCAGGCTTCTGCATTTGGTAAACTACCTGATGATGAAGGTATGAGTACACGGTTTAGTGATCTTACAGCAAGAGATTTGTATGCTCTAATGCACAGGAGACCTATTAGTAGTATACCAGGTATCAATGAGTTTATAAACAAAGAAAACAATATCTAATGGCACAAGGTGTATTAATTATTGGGGAGTCTGGTAGTGGTAAATCAACCGCTATCAAGACGTTAGATCCTGCAGAAACATTTATCTATAACGTAGCTAACAAACCTTTACCTTTTAGAGGCTGGAAAAAGAGATACCAGTATGAAGGTGATGGGATGAACATGAGTAAACAGAATACTCCGCTAGGCTTAGCTAAAAGTGTTACTAAGTTGCTTGCAGCTAAACCAGAGATAAAGAATATCATCATTGATGACTTTCAATATCTTATGGCTTTTGAGTACATGAATCAAGCTGATGTTAAAGGTTATGATAAGTTTGTTAAACTTGCTAAGCAGATTTATGACATCATTAAGTTTACTCTAACTGAGTTACCAGATGATGTATTTGTAGTATTCCTATCACATGCTGAAGAGTCTGTTGATATGGATGGCCGCAGGAAAATTAAAGCTAAGACTATTGGTAAGATGATTGACAATGCCCTTACATTAGAAGGACTATTTTCAATTGTACTATTCTCTAAAGTAAAGCGTACTAAAGAAGGTGTTGAGCATATATTTGAAACATTTAATAATGGAGAGAATACATGTAAGTCACCTGAAGGTATGTTTGAACCAGAGATTCCAAATGACCTCAGCTATGTTAGAGATTGTATCATTAGATACGAAAATGAAGAAGAATAATTTTAAAAGTAAAAAAACATGTTAAGTACTAAAAACATCACCGTAGGTGGACCAAGTAAAGTAAGCCCATTAATTAAGCCAGGAACTCATAAAGTAAGAATCTATGATTTGTACTCTGAGAAACCACCTTATAATGATACTACTAACCCTGATAGATTAAACGTTAACATTCGTGTTGAAACAGAACCTATTGAAGGATTAGAAGGTTGGGAACGTATTAAAGATAACCCATCTGCAGGTGTAGCTGAAGGTCAAATTGGTATTGTATCATTGAACCCTTATGGTTTTTCTAGCCGTAAACTTGCAGACGGTACTATAATTGACCGTGACGGTTCTATCTTAAGATTGCTAAAAGGTTTAGCCAGCGCTAAAGGTGTTGAAGATGAACTAGATAGCATTGAAGCTAAAACTATTGAAGATTTTGTTGCAATGGCTAAGCGTATCATTTGTGATGATGAATACCTACACCTTGTTATAGGTGCTAAAAAGTCTGCTGCTAACGGATACTACAAGTATTACTTAGATTTAGCTCAGCCTAAAGGTAGAAAAGGACTTGCATTCAATAATGATCCTGCTAAGTTGTTTGAATTTTCTGAAGAGAAAGATATCTATGTTACACAGAAAGCTAAAGAGTTAGCTGCTGAAAAAGCAAATGAGTCTACACCTGTTGGAGAATTTGGTAACACTACTGCATCTGCAAATGAATTTGAAGAACTGTAATTAATAGTTACTATTATTAGAGAGGGGGCTACGGTCCCCTCTTTTTTTGTTTAATTATTTTTTATAAGTTTACTGATGTCAAATGCTATCAACAAAAAACATAACAGATAACATAAAGGATGTGCCTTCCAGGTGGATCTTTGAATACTATTGGAACTTACCAGACCCACTTGATGGGCAGAGAATACAAGTACCATCATTATTCAATCCATCGGAACGCACTCCTTCCATGTATTTTTATTTTGATGAAAAGTATAATGACTACAGGTTTAAATGCTTTTCTACAAATAATCAAGGTGATGGTGTCAGTTTGTTAATGAGTCTAGAAAATATTCCGTTTAACCAGGCAGCCTTACGCATTCTTAATGACTACAATAAGTATGTTATTGAAAATGGTACCAAGACTGTTAAACGTGAGTATACACAACAGCAAACAAAATATCAAGTAGATAGTGTAGAGATTAGAGGTTGGACTGTATTAGATGAGAAGTATTGGTTGCATCTATTTAAGATCAATAGCAGTACTTTAAAACGCTTTAACGTTAAACCTCTTCATTCAGTAACTCTAGTAGCGGAAACGCCAGAAGGAGTTAAAAAATCTACCATATCTCATTCACATATGTATGGTTACTTTAATGATGATAATGAACTTTATAAAGTTTATCAACCATCTAGTAAGAAGTATAAGTTTATGAAACTTCAGGATTACCTGCAAGGATTACATCAACTTACATATGAGAAACCCTATTTGGTAATTTGTTCATCTCTTAAAGATTGTATGGCATTATATGAGTTAGGTTATAGAAATGTTGAAACTGTCGCACCAGATAGTGAAAACACTATGATCAAACCTATGTATATAGAAACGTTCCTTAAGAGATACAAAGGTGTAGTTACGCTATTTGATAATGATGAAGCTGGTATAAATGCTGGACTTAAGTATAAAGAAGAGTATGGTATAGAACCAACTGTTTTAAACTTAATGAAAGACTTATCAGATAGCATTGCTAGTCATGGACTTGAGCATGTAAGAGCATGTCTTACACCATTACTAAGAAAAGCCCTATCTTTGAATTCATGAAAGAGTTTTTTATTCCTTACAACGTACCATCATCAAAGAACAGCCGTCAATGGACAGGTAAGTACTTTGTTGTAAGTAAAGGTGTACAGAAATGGAAAGCACTTACTAAACCAGTTTGGCAGAAATATCAATCAGACTTTATAAAAGCTATTGAAGGTAAAGCTCTTCCTCTTAAAATAGAGATGGAGTTTATCAGAGGTAGCAAACATAAGTTTGATTATATTAATCCTGCACAAACAATTCAAGATGAAATGGTACACCACGGTTGGTTAGAAGATGACAACTGTACCATTATGATTCCTTACTTTAAAGAATACAGTTACGACAAGGAAAACCCTGGCGTATACATCCGTATTCTAGATTAATTCTAATTTTTAAATACAATCCGTATGACAGATTTTAAATTGCTGTCACGGACTACTAAAGAACTATTGTTCAGTGAGCCTTACTATGGGCACTTTTTATCTGGACTTAATAGATCTTTTAGTAGTGACGTGCCTACAGCCGGTGTTGCTAAAGATGGTATTGGAGTAAAGCTTGTAGTTAATCCTTTTTTCTTTAGAGATCTTAATGAACTCCATAGAAAAGGTTTATTGAAACATGAGCTACTTCATATTGCATTTGGACACCTAATAATGCGTGATTCTTATCCAGATAAAAAGCTATTTAATATAGCTGCAGATCTAGAAATTAATCAACATATTGATCCTTCATGGTTACCAGAAGGTGGTATAACTATGAATTCCTTTCCTGAGCTAACTCTTCCACGTAAAGCTGGTACTAAGAAGTACTATGAGCTATTACAAGAAGAGCATGAGAAAGGAGAAGACGGCGCTCAATCATTACAAGATATGATGAGTGATGGTGAAGGAGTACCTAATCATGATTGGGAAGACTTTGAAGGATTATCTGAAGCTGAAGCTAAGCTTATTGATAAACAAGTAAAGCATCAAATGGTATCCATTGCAGAGGAAATGGAAAAAAGTTGTGGTAGTATTCCAGGAGAATTATCAGGTCTTATTGAAAGGTTACGTCATGTAGAGCCTGCTAAGTTTGATTGGAAAGGATACTTAAGAAGATTTGTAGGATCATCTATTAAATCTTACACTAAAGTTCTTAGACGTAAGCACAATAAAAGATATCCAGATAACCCAGGTCTTAAAATTAAATACAGAAACAGCGTGTTAGTTGCTATTGACACATCAGGATCTGTAAGTGATGATGAAGTTAAGGAGTTCCTTAATGAAATTCATCACATCAATAAGACAGGTAGTTATGTAGATATCATTCAATGTGATACTAAAATCCACAGTGTTGAACCCTTTAATTCTAAAAAGGATTTTAAAGTACACGGAAGAGGAGGAACATCTTTCCAACCCGTGATTGATTATTATAATGAGAATAGAAGAAAATATACTACTCTCATTTATTTAACAGATGGTGAAGCTTCTTCACCAGAGAACTGTCCTAAAAGAACACTATGGTGTCACTCTAGCAGATCTAATATTAATGACAGATTACCCGGTTATAAAATTAAATTAAACTAAAATTACTATGGCACAAGTAACATTAAACACTAACGAACTTAAAGGTTTCGTAGAACACATTATTACATCTAACAGAATGCTTCAAGCTGCAGGTAACAAACCAGTAGCAGTTGAAGTTGTAGGTGAATCAGGTATTGGTAAGACTACTAGTATCTATCAAATTGCAGAGCAACATAACTTAGATCTGGTAAAGCTTAATCTTGCACAGATTGAGGAGCTAGGTGACCTTGTAGGTTTCTCTACTAAGGAGTACTACATGATTAAGGAAGTAGCTGTAAAACAAGGTGAGACATTAAACTTCTCAGCTATTAATGCTGCTGATGCAGTACTTAAAGCTACAGGTAACACTAAGAAAGTGGGTCAATGGGTTGATGCTGAAGCAGTTAAGATATTCTTAAGTAATGGATGGCAGATGACTAAGAAGAAAAGAACTTCTTACTTACCACCTGAGTGGATTGCAGGTAAAACTAATGGAGGTATTCTTCTTCTTGATGACTGGAACCGTGCAGATCCTAGATTTATTCAGGCTGTTATGGAATTAGTTGATCGTCAGACTTATATCTCTTGGTCTTTACCACAAGACTGGCATATCATTCTTACCAGTAACCCAGATGATGGTAACTACATGGTTAACTCTATTGATGCAGCACAGAAGACACGCTTCATTTCTGTAAACCTAGAGTTTAATGTAGATACATGGGCTGAATGGGCTGAAGAAGCAGGTGTAGATTCTAGATGTATTAACTTCATGCTGCGTTATCCAGAAATGGTAACACCAGAATGTAATGCTAGATCTATTACTACGTTCTTTAATGCTATCTCTAGCTTTGACAACTTTGCTGATAATCTACCTATGGTACAGATGATTGGTGAAGGCTCTGTAGGTGAGGCGTTTGCTAGTACATTTACTACATTCATTCATAACAGACTTGATAAATTAATTCACCCTAAAGAAATGCTTACTGCAGAAGAGAAAACAATGAAAGCAAAACTCTCTTCATCAGTTAAGGACGATGACGGTGAATTATCTACTGCAATTACTTCTATTCTATCAACACGTTTAGCTAATTACGCATTGCTATATGCTAAAGATAACAAGATAGATAGAAACTTAATTGACAGGTTAACTATGCTTCTAACTTCAGACTACTTTACTGTAGATAACAAGTACATGATTGCACGTACTATTATTAATGGTAATCGTACTAAGTTCCAGAAGCTTGTAATGAACCCAGATATTTCTAAAATGATAACAGAATAATTATGACAACATATGAAGATTTGGTAAAACATGGGGAGACTAAGTTCTCCCCTAAGTTTTACAGACATTGGAGAACAGATGGTAATTATATAAATCCAGTTGAAGCTCAACCTTTATATAGAAGAAGTGCTACTACTTCCTCATTTCCTACTTATAAAAATATAGGTAAACCTACCTTACAAAAAGGCCAGCGGTATTTTATTATTACTACTCCTAGTACACCAACAGGTAATATTAGAGAGTATATACAGATGGCTAATGGTAGAGTTACTAAAGATTTAGATAAGGCAGACTACATTGTATTTGATGATTCAAGCTTCAAGACAATCAGTTTTGAAGGAGCTTTCTATCTGAAATATACGGGAGATATAAATGTTGTAATTACATCACCTTCTAGATACGATAACTGGAATACCCATGAAGGAATTGTAAGTAAACAGATTGAAAATGCCAAACTAATAGATAGTAGGTATGCCAGTTGTGAAGGTTTTTATAAGCAATATAGTATTGCAGCAGCTGCAGCATTAGATAAGTATCCTAATAAAGTCTTACACCCTTATGACTTAGGTGTAGCATCTGGTTCTATTACAGAGCTTACAGAGGATAATATTAAAGCTGTAATTAAAATGTTGAAGTCTCGTAATGAACAAGATACGCAACTAGCTAATCACATGATTGGAACTTTTGATTATGAAAAGAGCTTGCTATTGACATGGAAATTCTGTAGAGAACTATACATTGAAACTGCTTCTTTTTATTTTAACAGACGTATGAAAAGTGTAAGAACATTTATTGATAAGTATTATGATAAATACTCTGGAATGGAAGCTTCTTTCTTTTTCAGATACTGTGAAATGAAAGATATATTAACTCCTGAAATATTTAATAATGTATACAAAGTCATTCAAAATAGCATTCGTGTTTTGAATAACCCAGATGTATATACTATTAAGTTTGAAATGAAACCTAAGTATAAAGAACTATTAAAACAACATATGCTACATGGAAAAAATGAAGTTAATAAATGACGGTAAAGTAAGCTGGATACATGTAGTATCTAAGAGGAAAAGCGAAATAGTCAGTACTTTCATACAAGGTATTAGTAATGCTAAGACAACTTTAAAGAAAGGGCATAATGTTTACGTTATGCCCAAATCTTTAATCACTAGAGATGATATGAACTACTTGAAAGATGAAATGAATATTTCACAGAAAAGAAAAGGCGGTATATATGATAGAATTATTATTAGTGAAAAGCTAATTACTAATTTAATTTGTGATGAATGGAGTGAGCAAACTATAAAAGTAAATAGGGCACTACTAATAGATGCTTTGAAGTATACCATTAGTAATTATGAATTGCTAGAAAAATCAAATTCTAATAAGATTTATTGGCGTAATCAACTAGGTCCTATAGAGCGTTATAAAGATTTTCTGAATGTTATTGAGATTAATTCTACAGCAAATGATACTGAACTTGCATTTGATAAAGTACAATTTAGCAAACTATATTTGTCTGATCACAATCATGCTCCATTAAAAGATTGTCAAAGTAGTATAAAGTATAATCAAGGTTACTTTACTCACGAAGATTATAATGAGTTTCAAAGTCTTTGGAAACAGCGTAATATTATTGTAACTGAAGAATATGTAAAGAAATTAATTACTTCGGATAATCCTATGTCTGTAGATACTACAATGTCTATCGCTAAAATGTTAAGAGGTAACAAAGATGATGCAGAACTTGCAGTAGTTACTATTTCTAAAATGGCTTACAGAAGTCATTTAGATATGTTATACTACTTAGCTAGTAAGTATCAAAGTATCATGATGGATACCAAGGCTATAAATACAGCAGGATGTAAAGATCTTAAATCTGCTATTAGAGATATGCCCTGGGCTAGACCAGATAATTTGCTAGAAAACTTACGTAGTAAAAATCAATTATCTAAAGAAGGTTTGAATTTGTTTTTAAAGGACATTGCAAATTCTATAAGTAATGATTATAAAATTGTTGAGCTATCTGTAGATCCTCAGCACTTAAAACTAAAAACAGAATTCAATGAAATCAGATCTTAGTTACAGTTCAATTAACAAAATGCTTTTCTCTCCTAAGCTATTCTATTCTCATTACATTCTAAATGAACGTGAAGAAAAAATAGAAGCATATCTTATAGAGGGTAAGCTAGTACACTGCTTTATTCTACAACCAGAAGAATTTGAAAACTTGTTTGCTGTAGCACCGGGTAAAGTGCCAACGTCAAGCATACTTAAAATTCTTCATGGTGTTCATAATCAAGTAGTTACAGGATCTAAAGATCTAAATGATCATACAGACCTGATACTTAAAGAGTTACAGTCACAAAATCTTTATCAATCATTTAAAGAAGATGAGAAACGTTTAGAGAAAATTCTTACAGATGACGCTCAAAATTATTTCTCATTCCTCTTTAATAAGGAAGGTAAAGATCTAGTAGATGAAGATGCTGTAGAACGTTGTAAAGCATATGCACAGATAATGAGAGATGAGCCCAGTATTGCTGCTCACCTTGAGTTAACTAAGTCAGATGGTTATAAGGTATATAATGAGATTCCATTAGAGTCTAAAGACTACTATAAGAATTTTAGTATCAAAGGTATTATTGATAGACTGGTAATAGATGAGTTTAACAATGCTGAGATTATAGATGTAAAGACTACAGGCAAAACTGTAACTACGTTTACAGACTCAATAGAGTTTTACAACTATTGGTTGCAAGCAGGAATTTATGCTATCTTAGTAAACCAGATCTACAATATACCTTTTGATAATATCTCTTATAGCTTCTGGGTTATTGATAAATATGAACAGGTATACAACTTTGGAGTATCTAAAGAAACGTTAACAGACTGGATATCAAGAGCTAAAGAAGCTTACAACAAAGCAGTGTATCATATAGAAAATGTAAGATATGACTTGCCTTATGAGTTAGCTTCTGTAGAAAGAGTATACTTATGATAGACAAAATACATTCAGATTACATTCAGAAGTCATTGTTGTTTCTGTATCCACAATTAAGAATCCCTAATGTTACTAGGTATAAACCTATTCAAACATATACGGGACTTAATAACGATATACATCCAGCAGGTAGTGCTCTAATACTACTCTATAAAAAATTTCATTCTAGATCTTTTTTCAAATTTGAAACTAAGCATCTTATTGGTAATGAATACTTTATGGATAGATTTGAATCAGACTTATATTATATCTATGTATTTAACCTAAGTCATTTGAAGTCTAGTTATGATAGCTTTTTATCAGGTAGGTATTCAAAGTTTTCTGAGGAAGCTAAGATGCCAATATTAGATTACTACTCCAAGGGAGATCCTATGACAGAGTATATTGAAAGTTATCTATACCCTGAACTGTATTATGATGAGTATTCTAAAGTACTTAACATGGCAGAGTCAGATTTAGAAAATGTTATTGAACTCTGTGACAAACCGGATCTTAAAAAAGAAACACTAACTTTACAAATTAACAATTAAAATCAAAAAAAATGTCAGAAGAAACACCAACTTACGGAGAATCTAATCAGGTTAACTGGACAGCTCCATTGAATATGATGCTTGTAGACTCTTATATGGGGCCTTACAAAACTTTTGCACTTGTTCCATTATCTTCAGACTGCCCATGGGTAGAAGTAATCTTTGAACCAACAGGTGGTACTTTGATTGCTATCTCTAGAGAGAAGAAGCAAACTTATAAAATGCTACCTAAGCTAGATGATAACGGAGATCCACAAGAATTGAAGTTAATGAAGCGTAATGGTGGCCAAGCTTACAAAGAAGAAAGACGTTTAGTAGAAACATTCCATGAGATTGTTATTACTGGTCTAGATTCTACACGTGAGTTTGTAAATCAGTTTGCTATCAATGCAGAAAGTTATGACTTTGAAAAGTACATGAAGCCTGCAGAAAGTAATATTGATAAATCTACAGGTAAACTAACTTCATTACCAGGAAGCACTCTTATTGTAGAATAATGGGTAAGCACTGGGTAATGGATTATGAAACACTTGCTGACTGTTTTGTTGGAGTGTTTGAACATATTAAATCAGATGAAGTAAAAGTCTTTGCAGTATCAAACATGCAAAATGATTTTGAAAGCTTTGTTGATTTCTTGTATTCTAACATTACAAACAATGAGTGGCATGTGTCATTTAACGGTTTAGCGTTTGACGCCCAGGTTACAGAATTTATTCTAGATAATCATGTAGAACTTAGAAGTTTTGATGGAGGACAGATAGCAGGTTATATATACCAGTTTGCTCAAGAAACTATTGACTTAATGCGTAATAAAATGTGGCCTAAGTATAGCCCTTTTAAAATGCGTATTAGACAAATAGATATTTTTAAGCTTAACCACTGGGATAATCCTGCTAAGATGTCTTCCCTTAAATGGATTCAGTATAGTATGGATTGGCATAACGTATTAGATATGCCTATTCATCATTCTGAACCTATTACAAACAAAGCTGATCATGATATGGTAATTGAATACTGTATTAATGATGTTGCTAGTACTAAGGCAATTATGTACTTAAGTAAGCAACACATATCATTAAGACAGACTCTTACTAAACAATATGGTATAGATCTATATAGTGCGTCTGAACCACGTATCAGTAAAGAATTGTTTGCATACTATCTAAGTAATAACTTGGGTATTGAAAAGAAACAGCTTAAACAGCTGCGTACATTAAGACCTATGATTAAGGTTAAAGATTTAATCTTGCCTTATGTAAAGTTTGAAACCCCAGAATTTCAGAAGTTATTAGAATTCTTCAATGGTAAGATACTTAATACAAGTCCTGAAAGTAAAGAGGGAACTAAAAACGCACTATCATATTCTGTTAAATACAAAGGTGTTAAAACAGATTATGGTTTAGGTGGTGTACATGGTGCTAATGAAAAGGGTATCTATGAAAGTAATGATGACTTTGTAATAATGTCTTCAGATGTTACTTCATACTATCCCAATCTTGCTATTAGAAACAAATGGTCACCAGAACATCTTCCTAAAGATAAGTTCTGTGAACTGTATGAGTGGTTCTTTGATGAACGTAAGAAGATTCCTAAGAGCAATCCTATGAATTATGTGTACAAGATTATACTTAATTCAACTTACGGCCTTAGCAACGATGCTAATAGCTTTCTGTACGATCCTGAGTTTACTATGCGTATTACAATTAATGGTCAGCTTAGTTTAACTATGCTCTATGAAATGATATGTGAAGAGATACCAAACTGTACTCCTATAATGCAGAATACAGATGGTCTTGAAACTATTATTCCTAGAGAGTATGAAGACAAGTACTATAAGATATGTGAACGCTGGGAAAAGATTACAAACTTAAACTTAGAACATGACAAGTATCAGAAGATCATATTTGCTGATGTAAATAATTACATTGCTGTATATGATTGGAAAGAACTTGACTATCCACAGTGGAAAGAGCTTAGAAAAAAATCACCAAATGATTTATTTAAAGCAACTGATGGTAAGTTTCTATATGCTAGTGCAAAGTGTAAAGGTAGATTTGAATATAGTGGCTTAGCTCTGCATAAGAACAAGTCAAAGCTTATAGTGCCTAAAGCTATATTCAATTACTTTATACACGGAAAACTACCAGAAGAGTACTTACAAGAAAACCGCAACATTTTAGATTACTGCATAGGTACCAAAGCTAAAGGTGAATGGAAACTAGAAATCCGTTCTATAGAAGATCAGGAGTTCACTGTAACACCACTTCAAAAAACCATTAGATACTATGTAAGTAAAAAAGGTGGTAAGGTTTTTAAGGCACACCCTGATGGAAGAGAACAACAATTAGTTGCAGGTAGATACTTGCAGACTATGTACAATGTGATAGACGAAAAAGAATGGGAAGAGTATAACATTGATACTCAATACTACAAGAAATTAATTGAAAAAGAGATTAACTCTATTATTCAAAAGGTTAGGCAACTTAATTTATTTTAATTATGTTTGTCCTGTAACCATTACTTGTGCCCAAAGTAATTAAGAAGGGAGTCAGATAATATCTGCTCCCTTTTTTCTTGTTTTAAAAGTCTATGTAAGGAGCTCGTGAAACTACGTCAGGATCAGTTGCCTGTGCAACTGTAGACTGACTAGTTGAACAGCTACTTGTTAATGCTAATACAAATATTATTAGTACCTTTCTCATGCCTATAAGTTTTATGGGTTCAATGTTAAGTTAATTCATGAGAAATCCAAATCCTGCAAGCAAAGCCCAGTCTATGATTGCAAAACACCAAGGAAAACAAGAAGCTTTAATTCAAGCTCAACAGGTACTATATATGTCTACAAATTTTGTATACTGGGAAAGTGTAATTAATGAAATCAACAACTATGAATCTTGAGAATTTTAATGAATTATTAGAACAAAGGTTTGACAAAACCAGGAGCATTCTAATTGAAAAGAACAAAGAGTATGGTCTTACAGAAGACGTACTCCACAGCTTTAGAGAGCAGGCAGACTTTAGCCTACATAAAACCGGTCCATCCGTATGTTGGGAGCTAATGGTAAAGCATCTGTACTCTGTAAGAAGAATGGTAACAGACTTTGAGGTAACAGGAATGCCACCAACAGAAGAACTTATGAATGAGAAGATAGGAGATACCATCAACTATCTTATACTCTTAGAAGCAATGTTTAAAGAGATGCAGCAATGAACGAAGAACAAGAAGAATTCTACTACAAAGTAAGAATTAAAACCAATGTAAAAGGAGATAAAGCAAGTAGTAGTTACATTATCAAAGCCCGTGCAGTTAATGAGGCAGACGCCAAAATGAAGATGCATGTGCGTAAGATCATGATGAAGCATGAAATAACTGACTACTCCCTAGATATTTTAAGTATTACTAACACAAATGTGATAGACTTTATTGTCTAAACTATTTAAGTTTACTATATTTGGTGAATAAACCTGATAGATATGAAGCTATTAATAGTTTGCACATTACTATACTTAATCAGCCAGCGGCTGAAATAATACGCAAGAGGTCGTATGTATTAAAGACTCTCCGGAGCTTATGGAGAGAGAAGGCTATTCAGTCTATTATAGGAAGATCCTCGTAATTTGTCACCTATAGTTTAGATCAAACTGAGCATACATAATTTTCATATCACTATGAATAGCAATAAGCCGGGGCACAGTAAGGAAGACATTTAAGAGAGGTCTTCCTTACCCCCGATATCATTTATCCTCTAAGTTAATTTGTAAAGTAAGTACAAATAAAAATACTTGTATTGTAGTTACAGGCACTTCCTCTGTAGGACGTAAACATTCAACACCAACTGCAAACCTATCGTGAGGCCAGTGCATTATTAAAGTAAGACTCCATTCCATTATCTATAATTTTCGTATACCTTAAGTATAGGTTCAACAATTGTATGACGATGGTTTTGTTTTAAAGTGATTACTTTAAACCCTTGCACTTGTGCTTCTAATGTATATAAAAAACCAAATCCAGAATCTTTCTTATGTCTTAAATCTATTTGAGCTTGATCCCCACATATAACCATGGTACTGCCTTTACCTAAACGGCCAAGCATCATCTCCATTTGGTTCATAGTAACGTTCTGAGCTTCATCTAAAATAATTAAAGCATTAGTAAATGTTCTACCCCGCATAAATGCAAAGGGTACAATCTCTATTTGCCCTTCTTCAACGCACTTATCAATCTTAACTTTATCGTATAATAAGTACAAGTTATGGTATATAGGAGCAAGCCACGGATCCATCTTTTCCTTGATATCTCCAGGAAGGAAACCAATGTCTTCTTTGGCCACTGTTGGTCTGGTGATAATGATCTTTTCAATTTGCTTTGTAAATAAGAGATCCAAACCAACTTGAACTGCCACCAAAGTTTTCCCACTTCCTGCCATGCCCTGTAAGACAGTGACTGGGTTTTCAAGTATTTCTGCTTTTGCAAGTTTCTGTTCTGCATTGAGATTGATGTTAAATTTAATAGGCTTCTTAGGTCTTCTCTTTGCTTTAAATACCTCATCTTCATGAGATCTAGCTGCTGCCATAATTAGTCTTTTTCTGTAGCATACTTGACACCCATGATGGTACCAACTATACTAAATGAATTAGTTAACAATATACCAAATAAATTGGACCAGGTACTTTCTATTATCTTAGAATCATAACCCTGGTACAAAACAAACATATATAATGCAGATGTAAAAACACCTACGCCCACAATAACTCCTAATGCAAGCTTTACAATAATACCTACTAACTCAAACTGAGTCTTTTTTTGCATGACTTCCAGGTCATTCAAAGCTTCATCCCGTAAACTTTCAGCTGCTTTTTTAGCATCTTCAAGTTCTTCCATCTTATCCTGTAGATCTAATAGGAGAGCTTTGTTCAATATGTTAGCATTTTCAAGCTCTTTATTTTGAGCCTGCACTTGCTTAGTAATGTCTAAACGTTTACGCCTTTGAGCTAAGTCTTTTCTTTTACACTCTTCAATGTAGTCTTTAACTTCATCATCAGTAGTCTTAGCCAGCAGCTTAACAAAGTTTCCTTCTATATAAACTTTCTTAGACTTGGCTTTAAGTATAGCTTCTTTGACTGTATCCTTAGAACTAATCACCGCAACCGTATGCTCTAGTGCTATCTAAATAGCTGTTATCAGGATTACCTGTAGTTACATAACCCGTCTCATAATCCTTCTTGTTTTTTTGTACAAGTAAACCTGCTACAGCTAACAAGAAAAAGAATATAATTGCAACTCTAAACTCTTTTATTATTCTCATCGGTATACTTTAAATGGATTAGTCTTATTTACATAACCTTCATAGTCTTTATGAAACTCTTCTAGTCTTGGTTCAATATCGTCTGACTTGATAATCCAAAACTGTGCGCCCACAGCTTTAGCTTTTTCTATTTCTTCTTGGTCAGAGCTACTTGATATAATACCAATAACACAACCGTTACCATAATCCTGATTAATTTTACGTATCATTTCTATACCATCAAAGCTAGAACCAATAATGTTAAGATCAACAAAGACACACTCAGGTCTTTCTTCACCATTATCTGGAAACCAACTCTTAAACATCTTATCTGCTTCATCACTACTGTCTAGTGACTCTATTGATAATGCTATATCCAACATGGAGCAAGCA
>Ga0206131_10002172_pt1 | contig 24169 bp, 28 predicted proteins | sample Helgoland_Spring_FD_148636 | JGI IMG/M metagenome (GOLD analysis project Ga0206131, IMG submission 148636) | Pelagic subsurface seawater microbial communities from Kabeltonne, Helgoland, North Sea - Helgoland_Spring_Bloom_20160517_1 | ecosystem: Environmental > Aquatic > Marine > Epipelagic ...
GAACCACCCGCAACGGTCATCACTGTAGCGCTGGCATTATCATCGATGCCTGTAGAGGTCAGATTACCCACAGTTACAGCGTTAGTGGTTGTCGCACCACGACCTGTGACGGCGTCTAGAGTATCTGTTTCCGCGTAGGAAAAAGCTTCTTCAATAATCCCTGCGGTGATCCGCAGTTCCGCCTTGTCGGCTGTGGAAAAAGAGCGAGCCGTCGTCCCTTCCTGCGCCCTGACCACCGTTAAGGTGTTTCCAGAAATGGCCGTTACCTTAACAATCTCCAGTGCATCTGCATCACCCGCCTCGGCTAAAGTACATAGGGTATGATCGCCCGACCCCAGTGTCGGCCACGCAGAAGCATCCACTACAGCAATGCTAGTAGCGGATGAGGTAATGCCTGAAGAGAGCGTAGTCTTGGCGTTATTGCTAAACTTAACCGCCATCAAAAGACTCCTTTTTAACTAACGGTTACGGCCCAGCTTATCGTCATCGAGTCAGACGCGCCTTTATTTACAACACTGAAAACCGTGCGACACAGCATCGTTCCACTAGAAGCCGCATTGAACAAGCCGGCCTCAGTGACTGCGCCCGTGCCGTTTCCTGCGCCAAAGGTAGCGGAATAAGTAACAACCGCACCCGAAACACTGGATGTGGCGGATTGACGGTCGAGTTCTGAGCCTAGCGCCGTATCGCCTGCCGCTGCTGCCGTAGACCCGCTGCCAATAGCCATGTTGCTCATGACGTTAAAAGATGTTCCGATCATCCTAGCCGCAACAAATGCCTTTCCTGTCGTGACAACCAAGTTGTCAATTTCCTGAACCACGTTGTCGTTGATTGAAATGATGAGCCGTCCGGTCATCTTCATGTCGTCTTTAAACATTCCGTTTCTCCTACTCGTTAAATGCTAAAGCGTTAAAAACGCTGTTGTTAAATTGGCTGGATGTTCCAGAAGTTAGATTTACCGTTATCGAGTCTGAAACTCCAAAAACCTCCGAGAGATTTCTGTTAAAGGCAATTGATGGAGAGTCAGCTACTGACATGCTGTCTGACTTCCCAAGCGCCGAAGAAAAGATTAGATCCTCAGAAGTAGAGAGCGCTTCTGACAAATCAGAAGCCATCTGCTTTGATAGCTCCTCCTGAACTTGCAGTGTGTCTAATACTGATTTTTGGGCGGCGAGCGCGAGGCTTTCTGTGACGCCAAAGACGTTGCCCTTGTCGAGATTCGTTTCTTTGGACAGATCACCGATGCTCGCCAAGTCATCCATGGTGAAGGCGTCTGAGAAAGATCTGCTAAATGCCACGACCTTGGTGAGCGTCTCTACCGCTGAAACCGAATCGCTCTTAGCAAGCTCCGGTGTCAAAGAAGCAGCGTCTGATACGGACAGGCTATCTATTTGAGCAGTGCCAAAACTAATACTGTGAATTTCAGCAACAGAGGCAGAGTCAGTAAAAGTTCGGCCAAAGGTTATAGACTTACTAAAAACGTCAGTAACCCCGACCGCATCGCTCTCAGCCTTGCCTACGGAGAATGCTGTCAATTCGGCGAGGCCAAATGAATCTGCTTCTGATTTTGTTACCGACAATGTCGCCAGTTCTGCCACAGCCATTGAGTCAGTGAGGAATCGGTTGAGAGACTCGGCGATAACAAGGTAGCTCGCTTCCAAGTTGATGTATTCGAGGCCAGCCTGTATATCGGCAAAGCTAACTCTGAGGCTTGTGTTTACTGAATCGGAGGCAAACGAAATCGCCGCTCTTTTGGCGGAGGCGCGTACTCTAGAAAATGAGTAGGACGCTCTAAGCATTAGTCAAAATCTTCCCGAATCTTCAGCTTCAGTAAGTCATTGACGGTCTGCTTTCCGCCGCCGCTGTAGGAAATTTCTACTTCTGCCTCAAACAGCCCGGCCTCACTAAGCGTTCCAGCTGGAAAGTTTGTAAACGCTTTACCATCTGTTGCTGGGTTAGGGGTTGTCATGGTCAATGTGCTATGTACTGTGGTTGACCCTACTTTTCGGATTCGCATAACAACGGTTGCGCCCGTAAGATCAATCGGGTCCCAAGTGGCAGAATTGTTAGGGTCCAGGACTTGCCCAGGCGCAGCTTTGTTTGAGTCACGCAGAGTCACAGTGACCTCTGGGAGTGTATCTCCCACCACCAAATTAATTGTGTCTGAGTACGCCATAGTTATTCCTCTGCAGCATTATATTACCACTACTAATATCTTTTAGTAAGCCCAAACCACTGGTTCTGAGTTTCGAATATCGACGTGAACGAAGGTTTTAGCCACCCCAATACCCCCAAAACCAAGCTCAAGGGCGTGTTTAATTATTGCTCTGCGCTGCGCGCCATTGCTTACAGTGATATCTGCAGCAATTCCTTGAGCGTGAGTACCGGGGGTCTGCTTAGCAGCCTCGATACTGTGTCTTTCCGACCTAAAACCTGACGTTACGTTGAACGAAAAACCGCATCGCGCTCTCAACTCGTCCAAACTAAGCAGGAACTCAGATTTCATGTCGTTCTCACCTGTCTCTGAGCAATCAAACTCAGCTATGTCGAAGTATCGATAACTCACTCTTTACGTCCCGACCCCAGAAACAATCCAAAAGCGCCTGTGAGCGCTCCGGTCATGACACTCACCAAGGATGCCTGCTGCGTGTTGGGGTCAGGCAGCGACATGAACCAGTCCAACGTGTTCCATGTCATAGCCATCATCGTCAAAATTAGTAATCTCGGGATGATTCTCCACCTGTCAAACGTCTCAGGACTCATTTGTCGCGATGCACCCCTTTAAGCTTTTCGAAGGTGCGTAAGCCACCTAGGCCCAACATACCCATAAGCACTGGAAGCATTTCGCTTAGATCCAAGGCCGGTAACAAAACATCCACACCAGATAAACCACAGATAAAATTCCCAAGAGGGACGCAGATAAAATTAAACGCCATTCCGCTAACACAGACCCACCCAACCGCTGGCCGCCATCCAGACACGAAGAGCGAAGAACTTTTAGCTTCTTCTTTGTTAACCGCAATCTGGGCTTTAGCCAACTCCTGAGCGTGTCTTTCAGCCAGCGTAGATATTTCATGGGCGAGTCTGCTCCTTTCATCTGCGTCAGGAATAAATTTGTCTAATAAACCAGTAACGGGGGCTATCAAGGCTTCCAACATTTTTGTCTCCTACAGCTGGTTGTATATTGGTGCTAAGCGATTGTTAAATGTCCTATCTACGCGCCAGCCGTTCTGAAATGCCTCTTCAATAGTTTCTGCAGTAGGTCCAAGCAAACTAAATATGGCCGAGTTACCCCACTCTGCGTTCTGATGCGCCATCCGGGCCATGCTCATAGGCCCTAAGAAGCCAGACTTGTCGACGATCTCGTACCAGTAGTCATCCCAGTCCATTTTGTCGGAACGGAAATACTTGTCGTCAGCTTCTTTTCCCGGCAACAGCCACGCCAAACCGTTCTTAGCATGCTCACGTAACTCCATACCCATCATGGCAAGCGGCATTGTTGCTACTGCGGTGAGCAACAGGATCGAGGAAACTGCTGTCAACTGCGCCATTCCGGTAGTGTCATCAGTACGAGCATTTGCCTCGCGTAATACGCCGCCCATAATAGTTTTGTAGTAGCTATAGAAATATGCCTTTAGCTGCCACACTAATGCGAAACGAGGATCAGAAGCCCATACTGGACGCTCTGCAGCGTTCGGACGCATGATTGATGACTCTACAAACCTAGCTAAAGCGTCTCGAACCTTAGCCCCTTCAGCCGTGTCAAAGCTCTTGCCGCCCTCGTGCCAAGCCATAATCTCTTCAGCAGTAACGCCAAGCTCTTCGAGATAGCGAGTAGAGTTCGGATTATTAAACTCGTTGCGAGCGTGGTTCATCAGAAATTGCACGCCCATATTTGAAGCAAACTCACGACTAAACTTGGTAAAAAAATCAAGGCCGATTAGCCGAAAAAAACCGTCTGACAGCTTACGGACCATCGGGTCCATATAGTCCTGCTCTGCCTGTGTTACCCATGCGTTTGCTACCGTCTCGCTAGTAACAACCCCTATGTCCCTGGCAAGTTGCTGTGCTTCATCACGGTCTTTTACGGTGGCTACGATTTGCTTGAAGCCAACCCACAAGCCGCTAAAGTCCTTGTGGTTAATAATTGGACCCGCAAGGTCTGGCAAAGAAGCAATTGTGGCGAACGGCAGGATTGTTACAAACTGCAGGAACTGACCCCAGCTATTTAACTTCCGCATCCACGGAGCTATCGGCTGCTTTTGATAGCCCAAGTAACTACTAATCACGTCCTCGGCAGTCTTACGATCTTCGTCTGATAACGCCGCTAGTCTTGCTTGCAGCGCCTCCGGTCCACCAGTGGCTTTGTTAAATTCAACACGCTTAATTACATGGCGCATGTAATCGATGAATGCAGCGTCCGGTGCGTTTACGAAGTCACCCAATATAGCTCGGTCTTTTATATTCGCTGTCAGCTTGATGGCCTGTTCGACGGCAGCTGCCGGGTTCGTCGGGTCTATTGCGGGCTCTTCTTCAATAGACTGACCGAGCTTCACAAGGCGGTCGATTGCCGCGTCAACAGTTTTTGCGTCAATGGTTGGGTCATTATCAAGTAACAACTGCTTAAACTCTACGCGACGCTCTGTAATCTCAAACAGGTTTAGTGAGATTGGGAAATAATCGAGCCGCTTGCCGATACCCGTATTACTGGGCTCAATATATTCTTCGTAGAACGCCTCTAAGTAGTCTCGTATCTGCCGTGGTACACCAGTAAGCTCAGCAGTTGGGGTACTCGCAAAAGCCGCTTTAAATCCGTCTTGTACTTCTGGCGAACTCATGTCACCAATCTCACGCTCGAAACGGTTTTTCCACCGACCAATAGTGACGTTGGTTGCTCGCAGGAATCCCAGCTTGCCTCGCGCCGCCAAATCTTGAGCGCGCACATAAAACATATCTGCAATCTCGTCCCCAGCAACTTTCCGAAGAATGTTATCTGCAGGGAGTAGTAAGCTACGGATCGCGCTTGCAAGGTTGCTTTTTGTAACCTTGCTATAGGCTCGTGCAACAGATCGTGCCCCTGGAAGGTCTTGCGTCTGTTCCACAATGTCGGGGATTAGTGTCTGTTGCAGCGTGGTGGTGTTGGTTACCTCAGTGTGAGTCGCTGCTGAACCCAACACACCTTCAATGTATTGCTCAAAAGTCTCGTTTACTACATCGTACTCAGCGAATATGCGCTTAAAATTCGGGCTCGTTATACTGTTAAATAGGTTTTTCATACGGCGCGCTAACTTCTTAAAGTGGCGCTCAGTCAGACTACGGGCCTGCCTATTGATGTACTGCTTGGTTGCCCAACGAGCTACTTGATCGGCATACCATTCTTCAAAACCAAGCAGTTCCGGTACACCACGCTGATCAGGTCTTAGCGTTTCATAGCTTTTATATTTAGGGCTATTCTTATAAGCCTCTTCTAGGCGTTTACGCAGAGCCGGGTTAGCCATTCCTTTTTTCTGCTCCTGTCTAAACAGAGCATGTCCAATCTCATGAGCGATTACCAAGGCATCTGCCATGGCATTCCCAGTCTCCCTTATAATAATGGTGTTGGTATCTGAGGAGTAAAAGCCCATAGTAGTTTTTCTTTCTCGCAGAAGATTCCGCAATCGAATTACATCAGTCGCGATCTCCGGCCTGAAATTAGCTCGTATTTCGGCATCTGACATTTTGTCTACTATTGAAAAGCTAACAACGCTAGGTCGCTCATCAAGCTCTAATGTGTCTAGCAATTGATCGTGTACGCCCTTTACAAGGGGGTCACTATCCCAAGTCGCAGTTGGGCGCAAAGGTTGAGATGGTTCTACAGAAGCCTTTGTAGAAGGTGCTGCGCCTCTTCGTCGATCAGGATCTCCGCCAAATGCCTCATCACGGGTAGGCTCCTGCAGCCCTATTTCTTGGCTTTCCATCCCAGCACGCTCAGACGCGGGCGCAACTTTAGCGGGAACCGTGTTAATCACGGACTCTTCACGCGCCTCCTGAGTATCAACTTCGGGGTCGAAGTCTCGACTAACAGTATCAGTTTGGCCCCTACCAAAATCATTCGGCAGCGCGTCGTCATCCGTTGTATCTCGCTCAGCCGTTTCTTGTACTTCAGATGCAGTAACTTCAGACCCACGAGGTCCGCGCCCTAATAGATCATTAATTCTTCCGATATGGTCCCTGACTTGCAGATTTCTGCCTTTAAAAGTGCCATCAGGGGCAAAATTACGCTGGTCTAACAGGCTTACCCCATCTCCATCTTGTATATCAAACCGACCCGTCGCAGTAGTCACCGAATCACCTAACAGATCTGCGAGAGAGGCTTGAAAGGCAGCGTTATCTTTATACAAGATTAGCTCTGCTAGAATTTCTAACATCGCGGCGCGGTCAGTATTAAGGCGTCCTCCCCCACCGACATATTCTGTACCCTCTCGGGTCCGCAACAACCCTCGGCCCATGTTGATTAGCCGACTCAGATCAATAGTTGTACGGCTCCCATCGGGTCGTACAAGTACCGCTGTGCGGTTCTTTTGTTTGCCTCCTTGCGCGTACCCAATCGCTTTTAATAAATACTGATCTTTCGGTAACCTTTGCTGCCTTCCATTGGCCTCAAACGTATACATTTCGTCAAAGCTTTCACGAATAACTTGAAACACGCCGTTTTTTTCTTGTATTGAGATAACCGAATTTGGGTTAGCAGCCTGCTCTTTTAGCGCTGTTCTCATGGTAGCGCCACTGTATTCGTCTAAACGCGCGTCTTCGCCAAACTGCTCGACAAAGTCTCTTCTCAGCTCTACTTCATTATCGAAAGGTTCCCTAGAGGTGTCTCGCGGAGCATGCTCAGCAACAACCTCAATTTCTGACTCACTAGTGGTTCTGTTCTCATTGAACTGGTCGTTATCCTCAAAACGCTGTCGCTGCTCCTCATCCATATTTTCGAATTGAGACTGATCGGTCATGCCAAGCTCTTCGAGGGCCTCGTCATCGAACTCCATGGCGCGAGTACCCTCATCCGCAAGCTTACGTTTACGGGTTTCAAGGGCTTGATCTGCTGAAATAACACGCACGCCTGCCGCGCCTAGGGGCGATAATCCCGCTGCGTTCTGCTGCGCGGCCTCTAGGTTAGTGACGTTTGTAAGCTCGGCAGAGACAACATTTCCATTGGCGTCGAGGGCTTCAACCACCAAATCTGCGCCATCGACCTTCTGAGATGTATATCCCAGTGCGGCTGCGAGAGACTGTTCATCGGCGCCTGACTTGACCACTTCGTCAGCTAGCTTCTCGCTCTTAGTAACGATGGTGCCGCGACCAGGGATATACCTCGCATAAAAGACTTTATCGTTAATAATGTAACGACCGTCTTCGGGAAACTGCTCTCTGCCTTGCTCTCCAGCAATCCACACAGCAGATTTTGTGCTGTTACTATCATGGATAGCATCGAGCTGAGCGTTAAGGTCTGATGTGGGTTCGGGGGTGGTTACTCCCGTATCGGTTTCACCAAACTGTTCGGCATCAATCTCATCACTAACGCGCTTTTCTTGCGCTTTGCGGAGCTGCTCCTTTGACTTGTCGAAGATGCGCTTAGACTCGCCTGCTGCTGCGCCTAGGGTTCCCCCAGCGCCGCCTGCCGCGCCACCGCCGATAAGGCCCGCAAAAAATGACTCTGCCAAGCGTAGTACCGCATCCTCTTGAGTAAAGGTATCATCGAGGTCAAAGCGATTAGCTACGCTAATACCCTCTTGCACAAACTCTGTCGTACCCTCGATTGCTCCGCCTTTGACGGCAGCACCTCCAATATCAGACGCCAAACGACTAAAGATGCCACCATCCTTGGCAGCGCGTTTACTGGCTACGTTCCCCACCAGCTTGAGCAAAGCAACTTCACCCAAAACCCCTACGGCAGCTTGCGGAGCACCGAGCGCAGCTGCGCGGAACGCCTGCATCGGGTCTAGCTCCTTACCGGAGTCCAATGCTTCGGACAAATTGCTGCCCGACAGCGGTGCATATTCGGAAGCAAACGCGCCCGACAGTGCTCCGCGTCGGAAGTACTTATACATTTCGTCTGCAAGCTGACTCTCATCTGGAGTAGCGACGCCCTTTGCTACTCTTTTTAATGAGTCAGAAACAACGCGCTTGGCTGCGCTACGACCTGTTGCTGACAGGACTCCTCGCCCCGCTACTGCTGCGATGCCGCCTATCCCTGCGCCCGCTATAGATGAAAGGGCAGAGGGCGTAATCTGCCCTCCCGCTTTAACTGCCTGAGTAATAAAGCCGCCGAATGTTGGCTGCTCCACAAACTCCTCAAAGGACGGAATGTCCTCCATAAGAGAAGCTGTGTACTCTTCGTTTTGACGGGCTTGGAAGATGTTTTCTGCAGCAGCTTCATCCGCCCCAACAAGCGTCTGTGCAAGCGCTTGAAAGTAGTCTATGTCGGTAGCGAGACCTTCGGCACCCGCCTGTACAGACCTAGAAAAAACCTCCGTAAGAGGCATTTCTCGCACCAGTCTGCCATTTTCGATTTTTGGGGCTTTTGCTTGTTGGCGCGCTTCTGTTGGAGGCGTTGAGGATGCTCGCTTTGCAACGGGAGGTGCATCGCCAGCAGCAGTAGCCCCTATACCACGCGCTTGATCCATCATTGCCGAAGAGTACAACTCTGCCGCTTGCGGCGTTTCAAAGCTTACCATTGCGCTAAGCATCTGCTCACGAACAGCGGGATCGCTTAAATCAATTTTGTCATCAGGAGAGAGACCCATCTTATCCGCCACATAAGCTGCATAAGCGGGTGTTGGATTATTATCCTCCGGTGGAGCAAACCTTTGTATTGTATCTGTTACGGTATCAATGCTGTAGTTTTTGCCGTAGTTAGACAGGAGTCTGTCTGCCGCACGAAGTCCATTAACGGGATCATCAAACTGAACAAACCCGCCACCATCGCTACCCGTTTGTCCAACCCAGTCATTCGCGGGGTTATACCGAATATTAAGCCAGTTATTGTTGCGAATGCCTAAATTAGAAGCCAACGTCTTTATCCCTGACCAGGTACATTTTTCGCTATCACCGCGATCTCAAGAATCCTGTAGACGTTCTCATTCAAATCTTTCAGTACGCGTGGCTCGACCATTTCGTCAAGTGTCTCTCCATAAGCGTCGGTATATGTAAAGCCGATTATTTCTCCTTTGCTGTTAAACTTCCCATTGACTCGATCGAGGTCAAAGTCGGTGGTGTCTATGTTCTCGCCCGTAGCATCACCCCGAAATAACGAATTCCACGTCTCAGATAGACCTCCCTCCTCTTCCGCTGCATAAACAGCCAATATCTGACTAGCTATAGGCTTGAGAGCATCCATCGCGTACTTAGCTGCGCTTGGATTCTTTTTATAAAATGGCGCTGCTTCTACAAAGAACTGAGTAAGGGAAGGCATAAACCTCTCGACAGCCTGTGGGTCTAACACGCCATCTTCGTCTCGTTCTTTATTGAACGCCTCTACCAGATCGCCCCCGATAGTTGATGCGGCAGCTGCATCGGTAAAGTCTTGGGCTTTTATAGCTTGCATAAGACGGCCCAAGTTAGTGTCTGCGTTCTGCTTTTGTATGCCCGCCGTAGTTGCGTCTTTCGCGGACATCGATGTTGTGCCGGTTTCGAAGATGTTGTTGATTTCAGCCAGCATTTGTCGTTGGTTAGCGCGATCTGGATTTTTACCGCCCCCGATGGCTGCAATCATGGCAACCCGAGCCATGGCCCGGTCTCGTCGATTCTCAAGATTCGCCAAGTCGTTGACAGTCTGCACGCCTGCCTGCTGCAACTGTGTTGCAACTACAGCTTGCTCTTCTGGCGAGACAGTAATTTCGCCGGACATAACCTTCTCTACTACCTGATCGGTCGGCATGTCCTTGGTTTGTTCAACCACCTTATCGACAGACGCCTGTTGCTCGGGGGTGTTCATGGCGAATGTTGCGGGTTCGAGTTCGGCTATTTCGTTTTCTAGCCGCGCGATTTTGCCTTGAGAAACCTGTCTTGCGGAAATCGCTAGGCGTCCAGTCTTCCCTTCAAGATTCGCTAAGCGCTTTTTTTCCTTAACTAGCTCTTCGGGCGCTTTCTTTATCCTCCCTTCCTTACGAGCGTCGAGCCCCCGTTGCTCTTGCTCACCCATGAGGGCAAGCGGACCTCGGACTTGGCGCGTGGCTTGCGTAGGCTCCTCATCGGGAGTCATAGTAATTTCTGGTGCTGGAGTTTCGGATTCAGCGGGGGGCTCACCGGATGCAACGGAATCAATGAACTTCTGCTTCTCAGCTGGGTCATCAATGTTTGCAGCGGTCGCTATGACACCCCTCTTGGTTGCAACCTGCTGTTCCTGGGGCAAACCTGCTATCGCATCTTCTAGCCCCGCGTAGTCAGCAGTCACGATGCCTTCAGCCGCAAGTGCCGCAGAATTATCAAATTTCGTTTGATACTTTAAAGTGTTCGCAAGGGCCTCGTTTGTCACGTTGACAAAATCTTCGAGCGTCTTGAATGAAGCAACGGGGGAATCAGGGTCGCTGCTGCCATCCAGCGTAATCACGCCAAACGAGCCATCCTCGTTAGAAGTCTGAATAACCCATCCGTCGTTTGGTCCTTTGACCCATCTAGCATCTTTTACTGAGGGATCAATTAAGCGATTCGATCTCGCAATACCAAGCGCCACACTTCTAGCCTGAGCGTCACCAGCTTCTAGCCCCGCAGCTAACTTTTTGCCATCAATGCGAGTCTTAGTGTCGTTCAAAAACCCCGCGTTATCAATTAATGTCATGGTGCCATTCGCGGCGGCTACGTCTAACCGCTCTCGCTCTTTGGTAGATAAACGTGCCCCCTCTTGTTCAGCAAGGACAAGCTGTCGTTCCGCGCGGTCACGCTTGTCTCTGGCGGAAATAGCCGCCCCAGCTCCCGCCACACCCATACCAAAACCTGCTAACCCTTCTAAAACGCTCATATCTTTCCCTTACAGTAAAAACGCGCCGAGAATCGCTGCCGATCCTAAACTACCAATCAGCCCGTAGGTCTGAGCTTTTTGGGCGGCCTTGGCTTGCGTGTATGCGTTGTTCCGAGCAGTTGCATCAGCAGCAGCAGATCCCATCTGCTGCAAAGATGAGCGATTCACGCCCTGCCCGATATTAATAAGGTCCGATAGTGCTCTCTGGTTCGCGTCGCGCTGTGCTAAGCGAGCGTCCGAGACAGCTTGAATACCGCCGAGCGTGTTACTCCGACCCAGACTGCGCTGCATCTCTTGTTGTTGTGCTGGTGTGAGACTTGCGCCGTAACGACTGATATTGCGCTGTGCAACATCACTTGCCATCTGCTGGGCACCCGCCACGTCCTCGCGCGCCTGATCAATTAGCCCGGTGTCATTTTGTGCTTGGTTAATCAGTTCCTCTTCAAACTGCCCATATTCATTGACATAGTCGAGATACTGCTGACGAGTCATATCAGCAAATGTTTTGTCGGGGTCGCTTACTGTTGGTATCTGCCCGCCTGTATAAAGGTTTCCGCCAGTGGTTGGACCTCTTCCTGTTGGAAACTGCTCGCCAATGTTGGGATTTACACCCAGCTGTATAGCAGCTACATCTGGAATGTTGTCCAGTGACATCAGATACCTCCTTGAGCCGTAAGGGCGTCGTAAGTGCCTAGCGCGAACTTACCAAGACCCGACTTTGCCGCATCTGGGTTAGCGTCTAGATATTTGTTTAACGCCCCACCAGCAACCGCGCCGATCAACTGACCGCCAGCTCTGTACTTAGCAGCGGAAACCTGCTGATTGGCTTTCGCTTTGGTGAGTGCCTCAGAGGTGCCAAGTCGAGAAGCTTTTGCTAGGCCAACTTGCGCCTCTGCTGCTTGTCCCCTAGCAGTCCCAAGAACGCCGGTTTTCATAGTGTTCTCAATGCCTTTGGCGGCGGCAGTGGCTTGACCAAGCTGACCTTGTATAGCAGCAGAACGATCGCCCGCTGCATCCACTCTCTGCGTCTCTTGAAAGCCCCCACCGGACAGCGCTTGCTGCGTGTCTGCGTTGGCCCTGCCTCGCAACGTAGTCTTGTAATCGTCAGTCATGGACTTATCACGCATCTGCTGAAGCAGGGGGTCATACAACTGCTTAAAACGGTCGTATTCCGCCTTCGCTACGCCCGCTGAGACTTTCTCGGCTTCTGAGGGTTCGACTTTCTCTGGACCTTTACCCATGTCTTACATCCTTCTTTAAAGTAAGGAGCTCTAACTCCCAACCGACTTTCTCCTGTAAATACTCGGCCAGCTTTACGCTCGCTGTTTTTGTTTCTAGGTACTTAGCGCCAATATCCCGAGCAACCTGCTCAAAAAAAGCGCAATGGCTAATCCCCACTGCGTCACCGCGCTGACGGGCATACGAGAACCACAAGAGTAAAGAGCGCACCCCGGTGTATGCCTCTGTAGTGACTGTAGTCACAACAAACCCAACATCTGAAACCCAAAAATGTGCATCCTCTGCTTTACATGCTGCATAAACATCTTCGGGTATGAGGTCCACAAACAAACTTTCATCAATAATTTCTTCAAGCGCTGGCCTAACCCAGTACCAATGCGACCTAATATCTGAGAGAACCCAGTCACTAGACTTCTCTTCCATATCGGTTTCTTGAGTACTTGGGGGAGCGGTACAACCCTCCATAATTCACCTTCCTGGCTATTGGCATATCTTCATGGCGCGATCTGCGCTCGGCTTCTTGAATACTTTGCTGAAAAAGGGTGCCGTATACCTGCGCCCCGGTAAGGTCAGTCCACTCCCTACTGGGCATACGCAACAAACGAAACAGCGCGCCTTGGATAATTGCATCGCGGTAATCAGTCATAACGCCGTCGTCACAAGCGCTGGACGTGTATGTTGGCTTTAGTTGAGCTCGTAGGATGACAGCCTGTGACTCTGTCGCATTTGGGACTGGAACTAGCCAGAACGCGGCCTGCGTCACCTTTACGAAATACTTCGGCGTACCCGCATTACTCGCGTCCCGCCACTTCGGCAAACGCTGCTCTAGCAACCCCGTAGAGATAGGCTCCAGGTCGTGCCCTTGGTGCGTTACCCACAATATTTTATGCGTGACCGCCCCGCTTGGTGGCTCCAAGTCGTACTCGTAGATGTTGGCGACCGTTGTGACGGGGTCCAGCTCTTGCTGGTACACAGGTGCTTTCTCGCACAACTCAATTGCCGCTGCCCGAATATTCGTCTCGATAAGAGTATCGGGGCAGCCGGGCACCATCGGAATTACTTCTGGTAGTAGTGTTTCGTAAGTTGTAGCCATACGTTACATCACCTGTGGTTGAGCTTGCTGCCTACGTTCCATATTTGGATTTGTAACTGCGTCGATCTGTCCCTTGCCTGTGACGGACGTTATGAATAATTGATAGTGCCCAGACCCTCGCTGCGAATTACCTGCATACTCCGCGTCCTTCATGTAAGCCATATATAAAACGTAATTCATCACTGCGTTGGCAAAGATGTCTGGAATAGATAAGTTACCCGACTGCGCTAGGACAGCTGGATTAGATGAGTAAATTATTTCCAAGAAAGCATCGCCAGCAACGCCGGGGTACACGTAAAAGTTCCTGGGGTTGGCCTCTTCGTATATATAATGCTTTACGATATTTGTATGTGCGGCGTCACCCGAAATGGTAGGGTCGTGCCAGTTAGGAGTTTGAGCGTCGAGCACTTCTCGGTCTACGATACGCACTGAGCGTTTGCCAGTACCGTTACTCAGAGCAGACATATTTCTGACTACTTTAAGCAGCCTATTACCGCTGTTAGGAATGGTTTGCTTCGTACCAGTAACTAACTGAACTGTCTCGTTGTTTGCAGACGCGTCTGGCTTTAATAATGCAATCTCCCGCTGTGCGTCGTTTACCCAAAGTACGAGCTCATCAACAACAGGCCATCTGACGCCAGTTGTATCTTGTAAAACCGTTTGCACTCTATCGATTACGCTTTGCACCGTGATTGCCATGATATTTTACCTACGAGTTAAGTGTTGATTCCCAAGCTGCTTCACGCTCTGAAGTTGAAACAGTGCGGCCTGCATATTTATTGACAACGGCTGCTTTCGGCGTTCCGTCTGCTTTGAAATCACCGGGGTTCGCCGCCTCGATAATATCTTCCATAACTTGGACCAGCGGCTTCTCGACCTTGGTCTCTTCTTCTCGTGCGGCTACCTGCTTCTCTTTTGGCGCGCTCGAAACAATATCCGCGCCCATAACCAATGCTGCTTTCCCAATTTCCTCGCCTACTTCACGAGGTACACCGGCTTCGAATAGCACTACGGCCCCAGACAGAGTGGCGACTCTGAGAGACTCCTTGCAAATAATCTTCATGAATTTCCCTTAAAAAAGCCCCCCGAAGGGGGCGATTATTATTACTGAGCAGTGTCGAGGCAGATGACCCCGAAATCTTGGACGCTGCCGCTGACATCACTGTTGTACTTAGGCTTGCGAAGACCGAAGATCTTGCCAACCGAAATACCCAGTTGATTACCGTAGTCGAAGGTATCTTCTACGATCTCTGGCAGGCCAATATCAGCCATAGCCAAGGCTTGAGCACCGACAAACAGAGCTCGTGCTCCATTTACGTCTGCGTTTGCCCCCCACTTGTACCCAGCTGCTCCAGCGTTGCCAGAAGCGCCAGCTGTTGCACCCTCGGTTGAGAAGACGTGTCGGAACTCATGGACCATGACGCCATCAACCATCAGGCTAGAGGAACCAGCAAACAACTCGTTGTTGGGTCCACGGACACCTGCATTACGGACGTTAGCAAGGAAGTCTGAATCGAGCTTCAGATCAGCCATTTGCTGCGGAGTAAGGAACAAGTGGAACACCTCTTGGTTGCCAGCAGCTCGCATGCCTCGGATATAGTTATCTTTGGCGTATGCCTTCAGATTAACGATATCGCGATAAGCAATCTTGTCAGCTGAAGTTACTGCAGTGGTATCACCCGCGACCAACGTGCTGGTGTTACCCGCAACATCGACGCGCAAGTGCCGAGCAGAACTTGGAGCAGATACGTCAGACGCAAACTCCAGGTCAACTAGCTCGTGTCCAGCAGTACCGGAAGTAGGTCGCAAACCGCCGTTTGTCTTCATCGTATAAGCAACACCTGACAAGGTCAGGAACGCTAGCTGGTCCATACGATCAGCCATTGCATAGGCCAACATGTCGCGCGACGTTTCACGGAAGTTTACAATCGTCTTCTGGTCAGCAACTCGGCCAGCAATACGGTTTGCGAAGCGCAACTGATCCAGCTCAATGGTGATGTCATACGCGCGGAGGGCTTCTTCGTTGCCTTCCAGCGTGTTGTCGCCAGTGATACCGTCTCCAGTCATGTCAGCGAGCAGCGTCAAGTTAGCCTTGGTGCCTTTCTCCGACTTGGTAAGCTCAGTAATCCGCTGAACAGCAGCGTTCTGACCAGTACCAGCGAACTGGTTGATGAAAGAAGCGTTACGAGCAACGCGCCAAAAATCACGGGACCACGCCTGAAGCTGGTCACCCGAGAGTGTTCCAAAGTTAGTATTAGCCATTATTTGGCTCCTTTAGTGCATAGATAAAAGTTGATGACACAGCGTCACCGTTTTTAGCCGACTTTAAGGAGCGGCTAATCCGTATCTCCGTATCGTGGAGCGACGAACTAGCGCTGTTTTAAGAGGGGCGACCTCTGCTTATTTAACGCCTGTGCAGGCGAAGACGTTTTTAACGTGACCGACACGATCAGATATCGTTCTGATGGACGAACCTACCATGTATATTAGCGTGGGTAATAATATGAAGCAAGCCATTTATACCCTGTAACTACCACGATTCTTCTTCCTGCTTACAACGGTGGTGTTGCTGCTTTTGTTATTTCGTGGGTTACCATCTTTATGGTGCACGTCCTTCTTGTCACCTTTTTTAACCTTCCCTTTTGCTAAAGCAGCTCGACGCGCTTTGTTGCGGGCGGCACGACGTTTCTTTTGTGCGTCCGTCTTGTGATACTCGTATTCTTTTTTGTAGTCGCGTGTATTGACCATAATCTCACCTGTATCGAGATGTTTTCTTTGCAACTTTTTTGGGCTGCGATGAGAACTGCTTCCCTTTGGCGGTGTCAGCACGCTTTTTACGGGACGTAGCTGCATATTCTTTTTTACTGAGAGCTTCTCTGGCTTTCTTAGGTAAGTACCGCTCGCCAGTAGCCTTGCTGCCCTGTGTGCTGTTCTCCCCGCTTTTGGTGCCCCACTTCTCCTTCGTCCACTTCGACAAGGACTTCTGTGCTTCTGTCTTGGAGCCTGTATAACTCCCGCCGGATTTTTTATAACGCTGCGTAGCCAGCTGCGCCTTCCTAGCGCTCCACTGCCCCGGCTTCCCGCCTTTAGAACCAGCTTTTACTGATGCAACGATGCGCTTCCATTTCGCTTCGTCTTTTCTAGCCATTACTACTTCTTCTTTTTAAGTAGCTTTTTTAAAGCGGGTGTCATCGGCTGCTTATTACTAGGTACTGCCTTTTTTGGCCTAGAAGCATTAGCTTTAGGCTGCTTATTACTAGGCACTGCTTTTTTTGGTTTAGAAGCGTCAGGTTTAGGCTGCTTATTATTAGGCACTGCTTTTTTTGCAGTCTTTGCCTTAGCTGCCGCCGCGCGGCCTTCTTTGGTATATGGGTACTTCTTTCCACCTACATTTGGCATAACTAGCTTCCTTTTTTCCATTTGTTTGAGGGTGATTTGGTCTTGCTTGGCGACCATTTAACTTTGTCGGCCCAATACGCGGCTGACATCTTTCCTTTAGCGATGTTTTTACCGTGACGTGACTTAAATGCCTTCCTCTGCCCCGCCGTTTGGTTGGTTTTGACGCCCTGTTGACCAAAACGAATGGTTTTGACCTGATCACCTTCCTTCGCCACCACGATGTGCGACTTTTTCGGGTGAGACGGGGTGCGTTTTGGCTTGTTGAAGCCAGATACACCCGCTCGCTTTAGTCGAGAGTCTTTTTCACTAGGCATTACAAGAGGTCTCCTCGCAATCGTTTGATGGTTGCATCAGGAAGGGCGTTAAACTCGTCTTCCGTCATGTTGCTAATGTCCAACGCCTTCTCCCCGCGTGCAGCAGAGCTCTCCCCAGGTAACTCGGGCGGTTGCGACTTAGCTGCTTTAAGCTTTTTGTTTACCTCGGCCCGTTTTTTGGCAACTTCGTCCTGCATAGGGGCCGCTGTTTGCGTCAAAGTGGACTCCTGCGCGGCATCAGTAACCAGATCGTGGTCCTTAATGACGAAACTGGCGGCTTTTGACAGTGCGTCTACCGCCTCGAAGCCCTGAACGATGAATGCGTCTCGCAAATCGATGACTTCTTGAGTGAAGTCGGCGTTATATTCGGCGGCATTCTGGTCAAATACTGGGAAAGTCGCCTCCAGCTCGTTTGCAGCAGCCTGTAACGCAGTCGCCTGCGCGTTTTGCGAAACTGTTTGCTGCATCTTCTGGCTCATGTCGAACTCAAGCTGGGTTTTTTCGGCAGTGCGGATCTGCTGCCGCAGCTGCACAGCCTCTGCTTCCTTGCCGTCGAGCAGTAAGTTCATGTACTCGCGCTCTTTCGCGTCAAAATCGTAAGAGTCGGGCGCATCTGCAGCAGGTTCTTGCGCCTTTTTCATGTCCTCAACCTGCTTCTGAAGCGCTTTTTGCTTCGCGAGCACCTCATCTAGCCGCGATTTCGGCACCATGGGCTTGCTAGTAGTAACGTCGGGCTCCTGGGCGGGCTCCGGCGCTGCTTCTTCAGCAACAACTTCTTCAGTTTCCTCGGCTACGGGCTCCTCTTCGGCTGCCGTTTCCTCTGCTTCCTCGGCTTCAGCAACAACCTCTTCCTCGACCTCTTCCTCGACCTCTTCGGCTTCGGCAACTGGCTCTTCCGTGGGCTCATCGCCCAACCCGAAGTTCAGATCAAGTGTTTCGTCCTGCTCTGTGGCTTTATCGGCACCGGGCATAGCATCAAAAACGGTGTCGAACTGATCGGCTGGGGTATCTTTCTTCGCCATAAGGCAATCTCCTATTGGGGGTTACGAAAATTCGGTACGTCTGTTTGCTTCGGACGGGCTGCTTGCTTCTTGGCTGATGTCTGCATAGCCGTAGCAGCCATACGCGTTGCAGCGTTCGTTTCCGACTGGCTGCGCCGTGTCTGGTTAGTAAGGTCAGCAAGCTCACGTCGTAGCATCAGCTCCTGCTCCTTCATGGTCATCTTGCCTTGCAGCTCAGCGACTCTGACCTGCGGATCAACCTCGGCAATATCCTGAACCTTGGCGGCGTTAAGCGCAGCTTCGGTCTGAGTCTTCTTAACGTCTGCGTCGAGCTGTGCGATCTCAAGCTGCAACTTCTGAATAGCCATCTGTTGCTGCATCGCCATAACCTCGGCCTGCTCCGGTGTGGGCGGCTCAGCGCCTGTGATCTGACGGATACGTTTGGCAAGCTCACCCTTCTTGGCGAGGTGGCTATACTCAATAATCGCGTCGTCAGGAATAGCCACGCCCACTTGGCGAAGGTTGAGGGCTTCAGCGAACTGGACCTCATCGAACGAGTCGCGCGCAGGTGCAGTAGCAATAACTACGTCGTACTCACCGAGCGTTAAGTCGTTGAGTATCTGACCTTCTGGGGTCATCTCGTTGACCACCATTGCCTCACGGGGCTGCAGCGGATCAGACTCATCTGTGACCATGATGATGCGCTGCTCGGTATAGAACGCTTGGACCAGATCGAGCACCTTCTCGGCTAGGTACTGACGTGCCTTCCGCAGATTGTCGAGGGGCACCTGAATCATCACCACACCACGATTCTGCTTGGCTTGAATCGCGACCCCTGACACCTCGGCACTGTCTGAGCCGAGCATGCTGTCGTTGATACCCGAGATAGTCTTGATGTTGAGCGCAGCTTTCTGACTGATGCGGTCCAGACCAGTAGGAATCTGATTCGGCTGAATCTTTACAGGTGGCGTAGAACCACGGTTGTACTCGACAACCAGGCCCGTCTCTGCACCATGCTCCTCTAGGTCATCGGCAGACATACCTACCAATGAACCACTCTCCACCATCCATCCACTATTAGCTGTGGTATTAACGATATGCAGCTCTTGGCTGGCGATCTTGTTTAGCTGTTCCTGCGGTGAGAGCAAGTTTCGCACCATGCCGAATGGTCGCCCTCGGCGGAAATATGCGAAGAAAGGCACGATGGTGAGATCGTTATACGGGCTCCAGTCATCATGCAGCACGATGTGGTCGCATGTCACAGTCCACCTGACTCGCCGCTTCACCTTACTAATAATGTCGAGGCCGTACTGCTTAGCGAACTTCTTGGCCTTAGCGTCAGACCAGTTCTCTGGTACATCTCTCGTGTCGCCTGTGTTCGGGTCCACGTAGCAGTCAACACGGTGCATGCGTTTGTGCTGGCGCTCGATAACCCGCAGCGCTCTGACGTTGCGGTACTCGTCTTCGCCGGGGACACCTGCGCCGAAATAGTCGTCCGCAGAGTCTGTATCACCGAAGCGATTCTCCTCGTACTCGATGGAATCTCTGCCGAATCCAGACCCGTTCTCAGCAATGAAGCGCAGATCCTCGGCTTTCTTTTTGCCGTACAGCTCTTCGATCTCGTCCAGAGTCATCCACTTAGTCTCGAAGACTTCGTTCCAGCTCTTGGGGTCTGAGTCTTTGGCGTCTGGATCAATCAGAATATCGAGTGGGTCTTTGGCGGTTATGCGGATCTCGCCTTCAACGTGATCGCTGAAGTCCATCCGCACATCAAAATAGCCTCGACCATCAAGGATTAACCCATCGCTAAACACTTGCTGCTCAACCCAATCGAGCTTGTTGTTGTCAGCAATCTGCATGTACAGCTTGGTCAGGGTCTGCGCTACGTCCATCTCTCCTGCGCGACGAGGTTTAAACTGTACATCCGCGCGACGTGTGGACTGCTCACCCAGTACCGTGTTCACTGTAGGAAGGATGGTGTTAATTGTCAGTGCTGGGCGTCCTTCATTATCCAATGCGTGAAGATCTTCTAGCTCCCACTGATCGCCGCGGTAGAAGGCGTCGCACTTCTTCGCCATGTCGATATATTCAAGGTGGCCGTTATCACGCGCTCGGATATAACGATCCCACTGCTTAGAGGCTACTTCCTGTTGCTCAGCCGCCGTCATCCTTGACAGTTTCTTTTTATAACTCATGCTATGCACTCATCGCTGATTTTGAGGCACGCTCTGGCCCCGCCATGTTTTCCAGCCGATCTCGCCAAGAAGGCGGCTTAATAACTGGGGCTTGGTACGTTGAGAACTCAGACATCATTAATCCAAGCCACGCGAGTGCGTCCACTTGGTCGTCGTGGATACCGTTGGGGAACCGCAACAGCTCGGCTACTAATGAGCCAGTAAAGTCCTCATCTCTTGGGAAGAACACCATGCCTTGCTGCATACGCCCTTGAATCGCTCTGGCTCTTGCTTCCTTATCGCGGCGTCCGGTCTTCAAATCCTTAAAGTACGCCTCATATAAGCCACGCTCTCTAACGCGCTTCTCAAGAAATGGCCCCAGGGCCATTTCAATGTGGCCTTTTTCGATCCCCACAATTGAAGGTTTCCAGCGTTCGTACAGATCTAAGATCTGCTCTACCAGCTCAAAACCATCGTACTTACCACGAACAACGTCGATGACGAACAGTCTGTCCTGATCGTCCACACCAATTACCATACCCACTGAATAATCGTTACGATCTCGCTTACCGATGGCTAAGTCCCATGCTGCGTAGTACCGCATCTGGTTGTAATCAAGGTGTTCTGGCTCGTAGTACTGGATCATATGACGAGTAAAGTAGTCGCCGTCATCGGCCACCGGATTCTGCTGGTAGAGGGCCGACCAATCTCGTGGCCCAACGGCTCTCTGGATCTGTTTGAGAGCAGGCACGTTGTAGCGTTCAGGGTGCAACGCCTCCCCTTGCGCTCTGTACTCTTCATCCTCTTCAGCGATAGCGGGGTACTTAACAACGGTCCACTCATCACCGCCTTCGGCTGCTGCCTTGAGGAGTCGCCCAGCCAAGTCATCGTCGTGCCAACGTGTGAGAATAACAAGCACACCACCACCGGGAGCAAGACGCGTGTAAGCAGTCGACGTGTACCAGTCCCAGTTAGCGTCACGGTTATTTTGGCTCTCGGCGTCCTCACGGTTCTTTACAGGATCGTCGATGACAAGGACGTGTGCGCCTTTACCAGTGATACCACCACCGACGCCAGCAGCAACATAGCCACCACCTCCAGTAGTAAGCCATGCCTCTGCACTCTGGCTATCTGGATCGAGACGCGTCTTAAACGCTGTTTTATAAGTTGGTTCTCTGAGGAGCTGACGGACTTTCCGGCTGAAACCCATAGCAAGCGAGCCCGAATACGAGCAAGATATAAATTCGTGATCTGGGTAGCGGCCCAGGTGCCAAGCTGGGAAGGCCACCGACGCCAAGGTACTTTTTCCATGACGAGGTGGCATGAAGAGCATAAGGCGTGGGCTTTTCTTCTCAGCCACGTCACGGCTGAACTGCTCCAATCGCTGACAGATGTCTTTGTGTACCCAGCCAGCGCTATAGTCTGCGTTGAAACGCTCGACAAAAGGCAGTAAGCGCTTGCGCGTAAGGATTCTAAGCGCGAGCTCAACGCGCGCTTTATCTTCCAAGCTTTGTTCTTTCGGTTGTTCTTCAACGGGAGCCTCTTCTACATGTGCCACAGTTGGCGCTGGTAACGCCTCTTCTCTTGCGGCATGACAGAAGACGCACTCATTATCCGCATCGTTAGAAAACAATGTCTCGGGCTGGAGTGTTTTACAAAACCGACACTCTCGCTTTTCGACATTAATCTCCAACAGTCGGCTCCAAGTACGCAGTTTCTTTACCCGCAATCTTGACGAGCTCTTCGTCTGATAGGCGTTCCAGCTGTTTAGTTGTTGCATTAATATTTACATTCACCTGCGCTTGCGGCTCCGGTTGAATCAGACCGTGGAGCTTTACTAAGCTGTCGGTGGTGTTTTTCATTTCTGTGGCATTTGCCGACGCGTTGTACGCCTCCATATACATAGAGTGCGCGTTGGTAATACCAAACCTGACTTCTTCTCTAGCTTGCTCTCGGAAATAGCCAAGGGCCTTCTGCATCTCTGGGCGACGCATCGCCTGTAGTGCGTGGTCGTAACTTTTATATCCCGCAGCGCGAGAGCCAGCTCGAATCGACATGCCTGACGCTACAAGCATGACCATCTTCTCCTGCTGCATGGTTAATGCACCAAGCGCAATGCCCATGTACGGCATGCGTGCTTGGAATTCAGTGTGAGTAAGGTCGACGCCTTTACTAATGGAGTCGATTACTTCCTCCTGCGCCTCTGAAACTTTTGAACCCATCTAATAAGTTCTCATCGAGCCAAATAAACATAGGTGCGCGTTCACCCAGGCTAGCCATATCAAGCTCCTGTATAAACGCCCACAACGAGAGCTCTGAACCACTACTCTCTAATAATCTCTCTACGCGTGCGGCGTCATACACAAGTACTTCTTGGCCGCTTTCTCTTAGTCCAATACCTACTAAGGCTGCATATAACCCTTCAATCGCATAAGCCTCAGTAATCTCGGACATGCCTGTATATTACCTGTACTAATATTTAATCACAAGAGTAGTCATGCACAGTCTTTACCCACCACCAGAACATATCTGTAGATAAAGTATGTCGCATGATGTTGATGCGGTAGGCAACAAGACGCACGTTTTGCCTGGTGTAACCTTCGTCGTTATTAATCCTGTCGATGGATGCGTTGAAATCTTTAGTGCCCGTCCCATCGCAGTGATGAGTAAGCGCAACGCCTGACACAGCGCATTTCCCACCCTGCTCTTCCCACGCACTTAGTATTTCTGACACCGACAACGTAAAACTATGCGTCTTGCTACGTTTATTTTTAGATTTCGATAGCAGGTTCCTGAGATAAGGCTCATACGACGCGCTCATGCTCTCATAGCGCCTTCGATTTTTCTGAAGCATGAGGCATGGTGTGCATTTCTTGCGTCGAGTACCAGTTGGATACGCATTGAATTCGCTTTCTGGTAATTCTTTGTTACAGGTCGTACAGACTCGTAATGTCACGGCCTGCCTCCATGAGTAGCTTACCTAGGAAGATAGGGCTTAAAAAAAATATTGCAAAAAAAAATTTGAAAACTATTTCTGAATCGCTGACGCACTGTCTCCCTGCCGGACTATTACACGCCCCTTTCCCCCGATTTCTTATCTGGAACCTTGTTTCATATCGATTTACATGAACCTTGTCCCGTCAGTAACCCCTTACGACTGCTCGTTCCTCGCATTCGAGCATAAAAGTATGTGAGCTATGTTGCTCAATTACTTGGAGATATACCATGCTTGGAGATTACTCAGTTACCTTCACCGATGAGGTGCTCAACCACGACGCCCCCGACCAACTGGCCCTTCCGTTTGGTCAGCTTGAATCAGAGTTCAACGAGTACTCAGAGTTCTTCAGTGCTTGCTTCATGCACTCCGACGACCCGCTGCAATCCTTCATCCGCTATGAACTTAACCGCATGGAGCATGACTCATGAGATTCCACAAGTTCGACATCCCTCGTCCCGAACAGATGCAGCAAGCCTTCGACTTCATGGACCTCGACAAAGAACAGCAGAATGAAGCAGTCATTGAGATCTACAAAGCGGCAGCTGCTGCCTCTGCCCACGACATCGTCGACACCGTCAAGCGCAACCCCGGCAAGTTCCTCACTGCCTTCCTCGCTGGCGCATTCACTTTCTAATTGGAGATCATCATGAAAGCATTCATCACAATCGCTCTTTCCTGCCTAACCGTCTACGGCCTTGGCATCGCTTACGCCGCATCAACCCAATCCGTCGTTCAACCCAGCGACATCTCAGCCGACTACATCTGCATCAAAGACACGATGCCTGACGCTTACATCTGCCTACCCAAAGCAGAGAACCCTGTCCCTTGGTATCTCAACATGGAGCATGACTCATGATTCAGTTCACAATACTCATGGGGGTCTTATTGGCCTCTGTCTTTCTCGCCATAGTTCTTGCCAACATGGAGCATGACTCATGAACCATGCACCTACCGA
>Ga0206131_10002195_pt1 | contig 24036 bp, 20 predicted proteins | sample Helgoland_Spring_FD_148636 | JGI IMG/M metagenome (GOLD analysis project Ga0206131, IMG submission 148636) | Pelagic subsurface seawater microbial communities from Kabeltonne, Helgoland, North Sea - Helgoland_Spring_Bloom_20160517_1 | ecosystem: Environmental > Aquatic > Marine > Epipelagic ...
TATTGCTGCTTTAGACCCAAATGATTCGGTTGGTATAATCGATAGTTATTTCCCTGAAACTGCTTTTTTCACTGAATTCGAACGCTTTGATAGGCATGTCTATAAGCAGCGCCGTAAGGGCAATGCTTTAGATTTTATTTCGATTTGCTCACCAAATTATCTTCATGATAGTCAGATACGCTTTGCCCTTCGTTCAGGGTCTGATGCAATATGTGAGAAACCTCTTGTATTAAATCCCTGGAACATTGATGGGCTTAAAGAGGTTGAACAAGATACTGGCCAAAAAATAAATACTATCCTTCAACTTCGTGTTCATCCTTCTATTATAGCTTTGCGCAAAAAAGTTGAATCAGTAAAGGCAGATAAAAAACATGAGGTAGATTTGAGTTATATTACCTCTCGCGGTAAGTGGTATATGCAATCATGGAAGGGCGATATAAAAAAATCTGGAGGTATTGCAACAAATATAGGCGTTCATTTTTTTGATATGTTGCATTTTATTTTTGGAGAACTACAAGAAAATGTTGTTCATATTAGCACTGAAACAATGGCTGCAGGCTATCTTGAATATAAGAATGCCAGAGTACGTTGGTTTCTTTCAGCTGATTATAAAGATGTTCCAGATAGTGCCAAGGAAAAAGGTCAAAGAACTTATCGTTCAATAACAATAGATGGAGAAGAGTTAGAGTTTTCAAGTGGCTTCACAGACTTGCATACAAGAAGTTATGAAGAGATTCTTGCTGGCAGAGGGTTTGGCTTGGAGGAGAACAGAGTTTCAATTGAGACAGTCTCTGAAATTCGCAACAACACACCTGTTGGCTTGAAAGGAAATTATCACCCCTTTCTAAAGGAATAAATATGTCAGTTACAATTCATCCTAGTGCTATAGTAGATAAAGGCGCAAAGATTGGAGATGGTTCTCGCGTATGGCATTTCGTTCACATTTGTAAAGACGCTATCATCGGAGAGAATGTCTCTATGGGGCAAGGTGTATTTGTTGGGAATAAAGTTACTATTGGTAATAATTGTAAAATCCAAAACAATGTTTCTATATACGATAATGTTCATCTTGAAGATGGTGTTTTTTGTGGTCCAAGTATGGTCTTTACTAACGTATATAATCCTCGCTCGTTAATTGAACGCAAGGATGAATATAGAGATACCCTGGTATCACGTGGCGCTACTTTAGGTGCAAATTGCACAATTATATGCGGAGTAACTATAGGTCAGTTTTCTTTTATTGGAGCTGGAGCACTTATAAACAAAGATGTATTACCATATGCATTGATGGTGGGTGTCCCTGGAAGACATATTGGTTGGATGAGTGAACACGGTGAGCAAATACCATTACCACTTAAAGGAAGTGGTGAATTTAGGTGTAACAAAACAGACCATATCTATAAACTTGTTGATGGTAATTTACTTAAGGATGAGTAATGCAAATTCCATTTAATGACTTAAAGAGTCAGTTTAATTTAATAAGACAACCAATTAGAGCATCAATTGATAAAGTTCTTGAGCATGGAATTTTTATTAACGGTCCCGAGGTGCAAGAGTTTGAAGAAAAGTTATGTTCTTTTACATCTGTTAAGCATGCTATTACTTGTGCAAATGGAACAGATGCATTAGCAATTGCTTTGCTTGCACTTAAAATAAAGCCCAATGAGGCTGTTTTTGTTCCATCATTTACATATATAGCAAGCGCAGAGTCAATTGCTTTGGTTGGAGGTATTCCCTATTTTGTTGATGTTGGTGATGACTATAATATTTGCACTAATAGTCTTGAGGTTGCAATTAATGATGCCATTAATAATAGCCACGAACCTAGAATTGTAATTCCAGTTGATCTTTTTGGGAAACCATCCAAATCTGCAGAATTAGATAATCTTTGCAATAAATATGGGCTAAGAACAATATATGATGCAGCTCAAAGTTTCGGATCATCTTATAATGGGATTAAGATTGGAAATTTTGGTGATATAACGACCACTAGTTTTTTCCCAGCAAAGCCATTGGGTTGCTATGGAGATGGAGGAGCAATTTTTACTAATGATGATGATATTGCAGAATTGATTAAATCCATAAAAAACCACGGAATGGGAAAGCATAAATATGAACATATTAATATTGGAATGAACTCTAGATTGGACACTATTCAGGCAGCGATCTTAAAAGAAAAGATAGATTTACTTCATGATGAAATTCTGGATCGTAATAAGATTGCAAATTATTACAATGATAATTTAAAGAATTCCTGTTTTTCCCTTCCCATACTTTCAAATAATAATGATTTTGCATGGGCTCAATATACTCTTCGTCATCCTGATAGGGATATGGTTCTTGAAAAACTTAAATTAAAGCAGATACCAACAGCAATCTATTACCCCATTCCTCTAAATAAACAATCTGCATATAAAGAATGTTATTCAGCTAGCTCGGGTCTAAAAAATACTGAGAAATTTTGTCAGGAGGTATTTAGTATTCCAATAGGCCCTTATCTTAAAAAAGAACATCAAGATTACATAATATCCAGTCTACAAAACATCAAATAATATTAAACATTCTAGCAACAGATGGCAGCTTTCAACAATCACTTGGAATTGTAAGAAGCTCTTTTATTGATGGTTATAAGTTATATATTTTTTAAAAAAAGCATTAACGTGCATAGGCAAGTCTTACATGAAGAGGGAAATAATCAAAATAAAATTCGTGGACGGCATCATTTTTTACGATATGATATGTCAAAAATAACACAATTGTAGGAAGAAAATAAATTATCTTTTGCCTTCGCTATACCATTTTTTTTTATAATTACTATACTAATTTTTAATGCTTTTATAATCTAATACGTATGAATAAAATTTTAACTGTTGTTGGGGCAAGACCTCAATTTATAAAAGCCTCTTCTGTATCTCGCGCAATTAATAAATCTCAATATTTTGAGGAGGTAGTGGTTCATACTGGCCAGCACTTTGACAATAATATGTCATCAATATTTTTTGAAGAACTTTCAATTACTGCGCCTGACTACAACTTAGGCATTGCAGGTGGAAGTCATGGTTTGATGACAGGAAGGCAGCTTGAGGCAATAGAAAAAGTTTTAATAGATGAGCAGCCAAATTATGTATTGGTATACGGTGATACAAATTCTACGCTAGCTGGAGCTCTAGCAGCGGCAAAAATGAACATACCTTTAGTTCATGTTGAGGCTGGTCTTCGAAGTTTTAACAGGAACATGCCAGAGGAAATTAATAGAATCTTAACAGATCATGCTGCAAATATATTATTTACACCAACTGAAATAGCATCATCTAATTTGCTCAAAGAAGGAATATCCAAAGATAAAATTATTAATGTTGGTGATGTTATGTATGATGCCTCCTTGTTTTTTAACAAAGAAGCTCGCAAGCCATCTTTTATTGATGATCTTGGAGAAGATTTTGATAAATTTATTCTTGCAACAGTGCATCGGGCAGAGAATACCGACAATCCAGACAGACTAAGAAAAATATTCAAGGGACTATCAACATCTCCTTTACCTGTCATTATGCCGCTACATCCGAGAACTAAATCTTGTTTAGTTGAGTTTGATATAGAGCTGAGTAGCAATATACATCTGCTAGATCCTGTTGGGTATCTAGAAATGATTTGGTTAGAAAGTAACTGTCATATTGTTTGTACAGATTCTGGAGGCGTACAAAAAGAAGCTTACTTCTTTCATAAACCATGCGTAACAATGAGAGACGAGACGGAGTGGGTTGAGCTTGTTGATTCTGGTTGGAATATTTTAGTTGGTTGTGATGACGAGGCTATAAAAAATGGAATTTCTAATTTTGATCTTCCAAATAGCTATGGTGAGCTTTATGGTCATGGCAATTCTGCTGATTTAATTATCGATGAATTGGTTGATAGAAGTTAAGTTTTTTTACTAACAAAGATAAAATCTATTAAACCCACTAAGATAGTCTTCAGTATTTACTGCTTTAATTAATAAAAATTTTGTTAAAAAATCATCTCAGGTATTAAATTGCCCCGAGTCATTACAAAAAATTCAAATCAACCACATATCTCTAAAATCAACGACTCGGAAAAGGTATCTTATCAAGTATCAGGAGGAGACTATACCGATATTCAAACTGTAACAGAAAGTTTGTAACCATCTAACAATAACTATCATTCCGTAATATAACTCACTAACAATCATTGATATAGAAATATTTTTAAATATCGTAATTTCATTGTAAAATTCAGACTATTTTTAATGCATCATTGGATTTTTAAATGAAAATTGCCCTACTAGGAGACATAGCCCCATTTGGAAGGTACTGCCTTCATAAAGACAAAAAATTATTAGCTCATTTTGATAAGGTGAAAAATTATCTTTCTTCATTTGATATTGTAGTTGGTAATTTGGAGGCACCTTTTGTTATCAACGAACGCCCAATAGGAGGCAAATCTGCGACGGTAAGCGCCCATCCTGATAATATTGAGTTACTAAAATATATTGGCCTGACGCATCTAAATTTAGCAAATAACCATATTGGTGATTTTGGAATACAGGGTTATGAAAGAACAATAGCTTTATTAGAAGACAATGGCTTAGATTGGTTTGGAGTCAATGAAAAACATGTTTATATTAATACTAATGGAGAGAAAATCGCTCTTTTGGGTTTTTGCTCTTACAATACAAACCCTTCTCCGATTAAAAGCTATACAAATAAAGGGCTTAATTATTTAGATGCTTCAAACGTCCATCAAAAGATGAAAGAAAATTCAAATAGGGGTTATTTCAATATTTTAGCAATTCACTCAGGTCAAGAGCATGTTCATATGCCGAGTTCTGAAGATGTAAAATTTGCAAATCTATTGGCGAATGACTTTAATTATGTCTATTATGGCCATCACCCTCATGTAATACAGGGTTATGAAAATATTAAGCACTCTGCAATATTTTACAGCTTAGGAAATTTTATCTTCGATGACGTTTACACCCCTCGAGACCCTCATAAGCCACTTATAACTCTTTCTGAGGCAAATAAAACTGGACTAATTGGAGAGGTTGAAATAAAAGAAGGGGTCCTAGTAAACACTAATGCCACTCGAGTTTATATGGGGTTAGACAGGATGTTAGTTGGTGATGAGGTTAGTTTAGAAGATCAAGCTGGTTATAATGCATATCTTTCTAATGCTGGCTCTTCAAACTATAATGAGAAAAGACAAACTGCAATATCAGAATATATTAATAAGCGTCGAGAAATGAGAAACTTAAAATGGTTCTTAAATAGATTAAATTTTAACTCAGTGGGTATCCTGCTTAAAGCAAGAAAAAATTCTAAGCTATATCACAAGCACTTTGTTTCAAAAATTAGTTCACTGGAGGCAAGTAAATGAAATCACCTACTGTTGCTATTGTAAAGTCGGATTTTCATGATAATCATTCTAGTGCATGGGGTCAGGTATGGATCGATTATTGTTCTGAAAAGAATTTGATATATGAATTAATTGACTGGAGATCATTTGGTGCATTCAACAAACTAGCTTCTTATGATATTGTTCTTTGGCATTATAGTCATTATTCATCTGAAGAAATGCTTTTTGCTCCTAGTATTTTGACTGCATTAAAGGCTAGTGGTTGCAGGGTATTTCCTGACTTAGCTGACTCTTCCCATTTTGATGACAAAGTAGCTCAAGCATATTTATTAAAAGCACTAGGACTAGAAACTCCCATAAACTATTCACTGCACAGCCTTGCAGCTGTTGATGATTGGATTATAAATAAAGGAGAATTCCCAGTTGTTGCAAAATTACGAACTGGATCAGGCTCTAATAATGTTGTTTTGATATCAGATGAGAAAGATTTAAGAAAATACTCATCCAAAATGTTTTTTAAAGGCATGAAATCTTCTCCAAATACATTATTTAAATTAAAGTCCAATCTAAAATCTACTAATTCAATCAATGTATTTATCAGCAGATTAAAGAGGGTGCCTGAATTTCTTTTTTCAAGAAAAGCTGCTAAATCTCTTCCAAAAGAAAAAGGGTATGTTTACCTTCAAGAATTTATTGATAATGTTAATTATGATCTTAAAATTGCTATAGTTGGCGATAGATTAAGTTTTGTTGCTCGAGGAACAAGGCCTGGAGAATTTAGAGCTTCGGGTGGCGGAACATTATTTTATGATAAAAGTCTGCTTGATAGGCCTATGGTTGATGCAGCATTTCAAGCTTATGATGCTTTGCAATCAGACTGTACAGGATTAGATATGATCAAAGATCCAAGAACAAATAAGCCTGTTATTCTTGAGGTAAGTTATGGCTTTTCACATGAAGCGCAATTAGGTGCAGAAGGTTATTATGATCGTAACTTTATTTGGCATGATGAGCCATTTAACCCGCCGCGTGCCCTTCTCGAATACATAATTAAAGAAATTAGTTTTTAATGAAAGTTCTATTTGTAGTTACAGCATTTTACCCAGAACAGGCAATTGGCTCAATTCGCATTACTAAATTTGCTAAATTTTTGCAAAAACAAGGTGCATCTATTTCAGTTATTTCATTAGCACCACCCCCTTGGGCCAACAGAGACGAGTCTTTGTATTTTCAAGGTCTTGATGAAATTCAATGGAAGGTTATTGATCAGTCATGGCTTTTTAAAAAGGTCTTTCAAAAAATGAGGGTAGCAACCATAGGAACTGTTCCAGGTAATGCAGGAATGTCGCCAACAGGGTCAAAGAGAGCTCTAAAGGTTAAAATTCGAGCATTTGCTCAATTCTTATATACTTTATGTAAAGCAATTGATTGGTCAGTTCGGGTGCAAAAACATGCAGATAAGAATTTTTCAAAGGATAATTTTGATTTTATTTTTTGTAGTTATCCTAGTTTTGCTTCACCTTTGAGTGGCATTAAGTTAAAAAAAATAGGTATTGGAAAAAATGTAGTAGCTGATTTTAGAGACCCTATTTTAGCTGACAAGAAATCAGGCTTTAGTCTAAAAAAATTATTACAAAATTTTATAATACGCAATGCAGATCTTCATTTTTTTGTATCAAGTGGGGTTAGACAGCAAGTGGTTGGTGATAAATTTTTACCAATTGATTTGATTGCCCCCAATGGTTTTGATTCTCAGGATATAGGCAATCTAAACCCACCATCATTAAGTGACTCAGAAAAAAATGTATTCAGATTTGTTTATACTGGAGCAATTTATAGTGGTAAAAGAGATCTAAGACCATTTTTTAAGGCAATTGCAAATGTATTAGCTAATTCAAATTACACCATAGAGCAGCTTCGGTTTGAATATGCTGGTAAAGAAGGCAAAATTTTTCTATCTCAAGCCAAAGAGTTTGGGCTTAACAAATGCGTAGTTGATCATGGTCAAATTAGCAGATCTAACTCTTTGCTTTTACAGCAACAATCAGATGTATGCCTTTTAGCAACTTGGAATACATCATTCGAGCAAGGCGCCCTAACTGGAAAAATATTTGAATATTTTATGTTCAAAAAGCCCGTTGTTGCTATTGTTGTTGGTGACTTGGCTGGTAGTGAGCTATCTATGATAATGAACAAGGTAGGCGCTGGATTCTGTTTTGAACAGGCAGAGACGAATTCAAATAAAGAATTAGAAAAATGGCTTCATGAAGCATTTAAAGAAAAGATTGACCATGGCATGTTACAAAATACTTATAATAGTAATATTAAGAATTTTGATATTAATTTAGTTGTTAAAGGTATTAATAGCGAAATGAACAAGCTCCTCAAATCTCAAAGCATCTCATGAAAAAAGCATTTTTAATTTCTGGAGAAAAAATACTTTTAGCTGGTCTTTTTATAACTCCTTTTACATCATTAAGATTTGGGTTCATTGGACCAGGTGAGGTTCTTATTCTTGTTGCTGCTATTATTGCTGTTTTAACCAATGGCATGTCTTTGCGCTTTGACAAAAGATTGCGAATTTTTTATCGTTTCTGGACAACATTTTTGATAATTACTCTTCTGGGGTTATATTTTAATAATTTTTTTGCCTACACTCGAAGCGGAACTACTAACTCTATGGTATTCGATTTATTTTCGTATATTTTTATTTTGCTAACAGTAATTGTTGTTGGACACTATTCAGCCAATAGGCCTGATTTCCCAGTAACTTTTTTTAAGAAACTTTTTATTTATTGGGGAATTTTCTTTGTAATTCTTTTTGCTATGAGTTTTTTTACTAGATCAATTTTTGGGATGCCATTGCTATACCATGAATATTTTTCGCCTCTTGTTAAAAATGTTCATCAGGCTGCAATGATAACTTGTACCATGGGTTTTATTCTTTTGTATCTTGGCCTTAAAAGCTCACAACTGTATGTAAAAATACTTTTTTTTATAGGAGCAATTTTATTTGCTGTAATGGCAATCAAAAGTGGTTCCACTAAAGCCATGCTTGGCATAGTTGTAGGTATATTAATCAGCCTTGTTCATATAGTAGGGTATAGGACATCAGGGAGAGGAAGATACTTAATTAATATTTCCACTCTCTTTATTTCTATTGCCTTCATTCTAGTTTTCCTTTTTATGTATTCGGATGAATTAATTTTTCTAGCAATAGAGTTTTTTACTGAAAATGACGGAAGAAGCTCTCGTGAAACTATATATAAACAAGGTTTTGTAAGTGGGTTAAACAGCCCCTTGGTTGGATATGGCCCTGGATCGCATGTGCCTTATAGACAAACATTTTGGGATGCTCATAATACAACCCTAACTATTTTTTTACAGTCTGGCTTGATTGGGATTCTTTTATTCGTGTGGTTCAACGTTAGATTATTAACAAAATTATCCATCAATTTTGCACTTTTTGGTGCCATTACTGCCATTGGGATGTATATTATTGGTGGCGATATATTGCGTCGTTTACCTATATGGATACTTTTAATGGGCTTATATTATTTTGCTACTTATTATCCATGGAACTCAAGAAAGTTAAGTCAAATTAATAATTAGGTTATCCATAGAAAATTAAACTAATAATGAAAAAGAAATTCCTTCTAATCTCAAGTTACCCAGATTCTTTAATTAATTTTAGAGGCCATTTAATTAAAGCTTTAATATCAGAGGGTCTAGAAGTCCATGTTGTTGCTCCTGATTTAATAACAAATATTTCAGTTACTAAGCAATTAAAGTTATTGGGCGTTCATATGCACGAAGTTGAATTAAAAAGAACAGGCATGAATCCATTTTATGATTTAAGAACTGTATTTAAATTATGGCGTTTAATGCTTAAAATTAAACCTGATTATTCTTTAGGATATACTCACAAGCCAGTTATATACGGTAATTTAGCTGCTTGGATGGCAAGAATTCCAAAGCGTTTTGCATTGATTACAGGAGTGGGGTACACCTTTCAAAGTAAAATTTTTCTGCTTAATTATATTGTTAAGACCTTGTATAGAATTGCTCTTGGCAATACACACAAAGTATTATTTCAGAATCCTGATGATGAATCTCTTTTTTTTACTTTAGGCATTCTTTCTCCACTAGACAATAAGACAGCTGTTATAAATGGTTCTGGCGTAGACCTTGAAAAGTTCAAATTGGCTCCATTTCCAAATTCAATTCAGTTCTTGCTAATTGCACGTCTCCTTGGTGATAAAGGAGTAAGAGAATATTTTCAAGCTGCCTCTGAAGTACGAAAAAAATATCAAGATATCTCTTTTGGTCTTGTTGGCTGGATTGATGATAACCCTAATGCAATTTCCCAAACTGAGCTACAGTACTGGATTGATAGGGGTGATGTAAAGTTTTATGGTCGCTTGGATGATGTTTCATCGGCTATTACTGATTGTAGTATTTATGTTCTACCTTCATACAGCGAGGGAACCCCTCGCACCGTGCTTGAAGCTATGGCAATGGGACGCCCGATTATAACCACTGATGCACCAGGTTGCCGAGAAACGGTAGTAGATGGTAAAAATGGTTTTCTTGTTCCGGTTAAAGAGGTCGATGAGTTGGTAGCTGCCATGTTAAAATTTCTTGATGAACCTAGTCTCATTGAACAAATGGGCGCCCAATCAAGAAAAATAGCTGAAAAAAAATATGATGTGAATAAAGTAAACCAACAAATGCTCAGAGAAATGGAGCTTAAATAAAATATTATTAATATTTAAAGTTGGATTATTTTTTATATACAACAGGTGTCATATGTTAATATTAACCTCGCTATAGATAGCCACTTGAAAATCGCGTTTATAAATAAGTATTTAAGAAAATAACTGAGGTATTAAGGTTGTTAAAAAGGTTTTTTGATATTTTTGTTGCTTTAATAGCTTTGATTCTTTTATCTCCTATTTTGTTGATTGTTTGCTTTTTAATAATGAAAAATCTAGGGTCTCCTATAATTTTCTTTCAAAGCAGGCCTGGAAAAAATGGTAAAATTTTCAAAATTATGAAGTTTAGAACAATGCTCAATGATAGAGATGAAGGTGGAAATTTTCTTCCTGATGATCAGAGGCTAACTAAATTTGGTGTATGGTTACGAAATTCTTCTTTAGACGAACTGCCAGAACTTATTAATGTATTGAAGGGAGATATGAGCATAGTTGGCCCTAGACCATTGTTAATTGAATATCTGCCCCTATATTCTGAGGATCAGGCAAGACGACATGATGTTCTTCCAGGTATTACTGGCTGGGCTCAAATAAATGGAAGGAATTCAATTTCATGGGATGAGAAATTTTGTTTAGATGTTTGGTATGTGGATAATCACAATATTTGGGTCGATATAAAAATAATTATAAATACTGTTTTCAAAGTTCTTGAAAAATCTGGAGTAGATGATGATATTGGAGTTGGACAAGAAAAATTTAAAGGAAATAATAAATAACTTTAACAAAATTTAATTTTTTTTGATTATGCTATATCTATGAAAATATATTTATCTAAACCACATATGTGTGGCCAAGAAGAGATTCTTGTTAAAGAGGCATTTAAATCTAACTATGTAGCACCTATTGGCCCCCAGCTTGACGCTTTTGAAAAATCAGTTTCACAATATCTTGGTAAAAATCTGCATTGTGTAGGCCTTAGCTCTGGAACAGCAGCCCTTCACTTAGCATTAATAGTTGCGGGTGTTAACAAAGGTGATGAGGTATGGGTATCCTCCATGACTTTTGCAGGTGGGGTGTTCCCAATAACATATCTCGGAGCTACTCCACGTTTTTTTGATGTAGATCCTGATACATGGTGTTTAGATGTGGATGTTATTAGTGATGAGCTTAGCAAAGCTGCTATTGAAAATAGATTGCCCAAAGTCATTATACCCACTGATCTTTATGGTCAATCAGTCGATATAGATAAATTAGAGTCATTGGCAAAGAATTATGGAGTTGCTTTGGTTGTAGATAGTGCGGAAAGTTTGGGTGCTGAGTATCTGGAAGGCAGAAAGGCAGGATCTGGTGGAGATGTTGCTATTCTATCTTTTAATGGAAATAAGATTATCACTTCATCTGGTGGTGGTATGCTTGTTACAAGCAACAAAGAATGGGCTGAAAGGGCAAGATTTCTTTCAACTCAAGCAAAAGATAATGCTATTCATTACGAACATTCAAATATTGGATACAACTACAGGTTGTCTAATATTTCAGCAGCAATTGGCTTGGGTCAAATGTCAGTTTTAGATGACAGGGTAAACAAAAGAAGAGAAGTTTATTCGCGTTATCTAGAACACCTAAATATAGATGGAATTAATTTTATGCCAGAACCTATGGGTTATAAATCTTCTAGATGGCTTACCACATTGACGATTGATAAAGATATAACAGGTAAAATTCCAGCCGATATTATTAAACTTCTAGAAAATCATCACATTGAATCTAGGCCGTTATGGAAGCCAATGCATCTACAACCAGTTTTTACTGGGGTGTCATACCATGGATCCGGTGTTGATGAATCTTTATTCGAGTCAGGATTATGTCTTCCTTCAGGCAGCGATATGACTATTGATGAGCAGCAAAAGATTATTGATATTTTATTAGAAAATATCTAATTATGCGTCTTCTTTCAGGGAAAAGTCTGGTTTAAAACCAGCTTCAATAATCATATTATTTGCAATTTGTTTTGCAAACCCAATAATTCTTCCTGTATGTTCCACGTGCCAAATTCCCATTTCACCAACAACATTTCCAGCAAGGAGTGGACCATTAATAAAAAACCCAGGAGCTGCATTAAATTTATTTCCAACAACAAGTCCATGATTAGAAGGGGTTGGTTTGCATAGACCCGATTCATTAAGCTGGCGCAATAGAGGAGACATGCCATTATCTATAAGCCCAGCAGATCCGGCACAATTAATTACAATATCAAAATAATCACTTTGCGGAGAATTTTGACTTTCTTTATAAAATTCAACCTTAGTAACTCCCTCATTATTTGAGAAAGACTTAAATTTTCCTTTAATAATATTAATTTTATTTATTGCCAATAATTCTTTAATGGGAAGAGTATATTCATACCCAGCTCTCCTTTGCAGCCTTCCAATTTCAATACCATGAAATTTAGTAAATTCATATTTTTCATATTTTGGAAGTCTTTTAATAAGATTTCCAACGTGATTTGTAAATATTGGGAGAGTGTCAGATATATCAAAATTATTATTATCTGCAAAATATAAATCTTCTTTGAATGCATCTAAAATTGCGTCTGCAGTCAGGTCGCCACTTGTATCGGACAGTTCTTGAAGTTTACTTGCTACGAAATTAGTAACCTTATCTTTTATAAAGTAATCAGGTAATTTACCCTGTGGAGATAGGACTGAAAATCGAATATCAATATTTTTAAGATTATTTAAGTTTGTTATCTGGTATATTAATTCAAGGGCACTGGCATTAGCACCAATAATAAGAATATTTGAAGTAACCTCTTTTCTAATCTGATCTTCAATTTTCTTTATTGTAGATACGAGATCTGGATAGTATGGGTTTTCAAAATATACTAGGCCGCTGAGTTGTTTATTATCATCTAGTGATCGTATTTGAGGAATACCAACTCCAAGTAAGATTTGAGATGTAAAAAAAGTATGCTTCGCATCAACCATAAGCTTAAAGTTTTTAATACCTGGTACATTATTTTTTGTTACTGAGTCAACTTCTGCTTTAACAAAATCTAAATTTATATTAATACTCGAGTTAGACATGGCTAATTTTAATTTTTCCCAAACATATATTCCAAAAAAATAACGAGGTATATGAATTTTTGAGCTATCTCCCGACCTAATCTTTTTTTCTGAATTACCTAACCATTTTTTTGATCTTGGACCTGCATTTTCTTTGAAAGGTACAATTAACCAATCTATATTCTCAGACATCCATTTAATAAATAAAGATAACTCATTCTCTGGAAGAAATTCATCAAGTGGCGTGATTATTAAGGAAGTAAATCCTGAGCGTCGGCCATATGGAATGCCACCCCATAACCATGAGTCCTTTTCAAATACAAGGATATTGATTGGATTATTAATAGCATTTTTGGAATTTTTTTTGTAATCCTCCTCTAATTGGTTTACAAACTCTATGAGTGTGAACGTTGAGGCAATACCTGACCCAATAAATACTATATCAGTGTCTACTTCACTAAGTTTGTTTATATCACTGTCACTGCTAGCGTAGCTACCAAAATTTTTAAGATCATCTTTAACCCAATCAAACACTTTGTCCTCCTTAAGATCCCTTTTGCGTGTGGCGAAATAAAGCTTCAGGATCACCATCAACCTTATCTAATATTTCACGATTCACAAGAGTGTAGTTTTTGCCTTCTATTTCAATACTAGCACCATCATAGGGCGGAAACCAAAAAGCTCTTATCTTTGCATCAACATCGTCACCTGGTTGAATAATTTTTAACTCTTCCATTTCTTTTCTAGAAAGATGCCTGCCACCTGACATCTTTTTACTAGGAAGAATTCCTTCATCTTGCACTCTTTTTAAAGTCTTTTTAAACAGAGAAACCATTTTTTCGTGACTTATTTTTTCTAAGCTTTGCGCGGTTTCAAGTTTAGCATTAATAGGGAATCGATCCACTTCTACAACAGGACCTGTATCTATACCCTCATCCATGTAATGTGCCGTAACTCCAAATGTTTCATGATTTTCAAGAATTGCTAAATTAAAACCTCCAACACCCCTTAGCTCAGGGAGAGGAGCTGGATGGAAGTTAAGAATCCCAAGTTTGGGACTCTGTATTAATGTTTTTTTTAAAATTTTCCAGTATACATATGAGACAACCAAATCAAATTCAATTAGATTTGAACTAATTTCTTTTTCAAGAGATGTATAGTCAAGAAGCTTTAAATTATATTTTCTGGCAATATTCGCTGTTGGTGATGTGCTTTGGTGATTGTCTGTAACAACACCTACCACATCCCAACCATTATTAATGCACCATTCTAGTGCATCAGCTCCATATTTTTTACGGCCCATGAAAAGTAGTTTAATCATAATTTAATCAGATAAATTTCAGGAATTATACACGAATAAGCAACAGTCTTTTTATTAATTTTAATGCTTTAAGACATTTTTTTATACAAAAATAATTAACGAGCTATACTATAAAATTAATTTATTATTTATGAAATATTGATTACATTTAATAACATCAGCAAAGAAACTCCTTATTTAATTCTAAAAGAAAAGTTTGATCAATCTTTGAAAGCGAATCAAGAAAATATCGAAGCTATTTCAATATCATCGTATTCTAATGATACCAAGGAGGTGAATTCTCGCTTTGTAAATTTAAAGTTTATTAAAGAAAAGGAATTTATCTTTTTTACAAATTATGATTCCTGCAAATCAAAAGATTTTAATTCTCATAATCAAATTACTGCTTTGATATTTTGGAATTCAATAAATACTCAAATCAGAATAAAGGCAAAAATTAAAAAAACTCCTATAGAGTTTAATAAAGATTATTTTAAAAATAGAAATCCTAAAAAGAATGCTCTAGCAATATCTTCAAATCAGTCTTCTCCAATCAATTCATATGAAATGGTCCAAAATAATTATAATAACTCTCTTAGATTAGATAATTTGAAAGAATGTCCAGATAGTTGGGGTGGCTTTTCATTTACTCCTTATTACTTTGAATTTTGGGAGGGGCATGAATCAAGGTTAAACAAAAGAGACGTATATGAATTAAATATTAATGAATGGAAGCATTATATTTTACAGCCTTAAAAAAATTTGCGTAATTTATTAATTAGTATAAAATCTCCTACACTTTATGGGACACACAATATATTTTCCTCACAATTGAAACACGAATCTTTAATTTAATGTTTTTATTTTTTTTAAAAAATAACTTTTAATAGGTAAATCATATCGCTACACAAAGAAAACAAGTAACCCCTATAAATGAAAAAATCAGAGCCAATGAAGTGATGCTTATAGGTTCTAATGGAGAAAAGCAGGGACTCGTTGCTATATCTGTGGCCTTGGAGTCAGCTAGGGTTGCGTCTCTTGATCTGGTCCAGGTTTCACCATCTGATGCATCTCCGGTAGTTTGTAAGCTATTAGACTACGGAAAACATGTGTTCGATAAGAAGAAAAGTCTATCCGCATCTAAGGTGAAAGTTAAAAGGAATACAACAAAAGAGATTAAATTTAGGCCCTCAACAGATGTAGGCGATTATAAAATTAAATTAAAAAAGGTCAAAAGCTTTATTCTTGACGGAGATAAGACTAAAATAAGCGTCCGTTTTAGGGGTAGAGAAATTTTAAATAGTGATATGGGTCTAAATTTACTTAATAAATTGAGAGACGAGCTAGATGATATTGCGCAAGTTGATCAGGAGCCTTCACTTGAAGGAAGGCAATTATTAATGGTGCTATCACCCTTAAAAAAGAAGTAAATTTTAAATTAATTAAAGAAGTAAAATATGGGATACAAATTAAAAACACATTCTGGAGCTGCTAAGCGTTTTAAAAAGACAGGTTCATCACTAAAAAGCAAAAGTGCTAACAGAAACCATATCCTAACCAAACAGTCTACAAAAAGAAAAAGACACAACAGAGGACTAAATAAGCTATCAGGTATTGTGCTTAAGATGGCCTCAAAATTAATAAGAAGATAAATTATGCCAAGAACTACAAAATCAGTAACAGCAAAAGCAAAACATAAGAAAGTATTAAGTGCCACTAAAGGGCATTATGGTGCTAGAAGCAGGTTGTTTAGAACAGCAAAACAATCGAATATTAAATCATTACAATATGCCTTTAGAGATAGAAAGAATAAAAAGAGGGCGTTTAGATCGCTATGGATTGCTCGAATTAATGCTGGATCTAGAGAGCTTGGCGTTCCATATTCAAAACTAGTAAACTCATTAAATACAAAAAATATTATATTAGACAGAAAAATACTTTCTGAATTAGCTATTTCTGATAATCCAACTTTTAAAAAGGTTGTAGAAACAGCTATTAGCTAAAATTTTTGCTAATGTCCACTTTCGATGACATTGATTCCCCAAAGTTAGCTGAAGATTTTGGGGCATACCATCCCATAAACCACATGAAAGATTCAATTATGAATCTTCTTGTATCTCTTGGTTTTGAGATAGTTAATGGCCCTGAGATTGAATCAGAAGAGTTTAATTTTGATATGCTTAATATTAAGAAGTCTCATCCTGCGAGGCAAATGCATGATACTTTTTATGTAAATAATAAGACTAATGTTCTTAGGACCCATACATCTCCAGTTCAAATTAGAGGAATGCTCGAAAAAAAGCCTCCTTTAGCGTTTATTTCTGGAGGAAAGGTCTTCAGAAAAGATGATGATTCAACTCACCTGCCAATGTTTCATCAGGTTGAGGGTATTTATGTCGATGAGGGTGTTAGTTTTTCAAATCTTAAAGATTTAATATTTAGAATCATACATTCGCTTTTTGGCGATGATGTTCAGTTAAGGTTTAGACCATCATATTTTCCCTTCACAGAACCTTCTGCAGAGGTCGATATTCTCTCAAAAGATGGTAAATGGCTTGAAATCCTTGGCTGTGGAATAGTGAACCCTGTAGTTCTAGAAAATTGTAAGATTGATTCAACCAAATTTAGTGGGTTTGCATTTGGGTTGGGTGTTGAAAGAATAGCAATGCTTAAATATGGTGTAAATGATATACGTGAATTTTATAAATCAAATTTAGATTTTTTAAATCAATTTAAATGAAAATAGCATATAGGCATTTAGCCGATAATATTAAGTCTTCTGTATCTATAGATGAGATGTCTGAGAAACTATTCCAGCTAGGGCATGAGCATGAAATATCTGATGGTATTTTTGATATGGAATTTACTCCAAACAGGGGAGATTGCTTATCTGTTGATGGTCTTCTTAGAGACTTATCTGTTTTTTACGCAACTACTATCGATGATAAAGATACTTATAAACCATTAATAAATCCATTATCTATAAATTTTAGTAATAATTGCCAAGTTGACTGCCCTTACATTTCGTTTCTTAAAATTGAGATAGCAGATAACACTCTTGATTACCAAGGGTGCTTGCAGAACTATTTTAAAGATTTAAAGATTAACAAAAATAACTTTTTTACTGATATATCCAATTATATTTCATATGAAACAGGGCAACCCACACATTGTTATGATGCTTCAAAGTTAGATAACAAATTTTCACTTGAACAACTAGATGGGAACTTTTCTTTTGAGACACTTCTTGGAAAATCGATTGAGCTAACTGGTAAAAATTTAGTCTTTGTGCAAGGAGAAGAAATCATTAACTTAGCAGGAGTAGTTGGAGGAAAATCAACATCTTGTGATAAAAATACTAAGACCGTTATAGTCGAATGTGCATACTTTAATCCAGAAGCAATAATAGGAAAATCAGTTAAATATGGCATTCAGTCAGAATCTGCTCACAAATTTGAAAGAAATGTTGATCCTACATGTCATGATAAAGTATTAAGAAGATTTCTTGCTCTAGTAGACTCACATGCAAACATTAAAAATATAGAGTTATTTACCAATAAATCAAATGAATTTAATGCAACTTCAATAGAACTCAATGTAAATACAATCAATAGAATTATAGGTTCTGATATTACAGAAGATAGCTATAAAAATTATTTATCAAGACTTGGCTTTACTTTTTCAAACAAAGAAATACTAGTTCCATCGTATAGAAGCGATATCATTACTCAGAATGATTTGGCTGAAGAAATAGCGCGCTCAATCGGGTACGACAATATTCCTGTTAAGAATTTTAATATTTTAAGCAGAATATCAGAATGCAATGAAGTAAAGGCTAATAAGATTAAAAGCTTTCTTGTGGATAATGGTTTTTTTGAAGTGATTAATAGCCCTTTTATTGCAAATGGCGGTGATAGCTCTATTAAGGTTGACAATCCATTAGATTCTAATAGGGAGTTCCTTCGCGTGAATTTAAGAGATTCTTTGATAGGCAATCTTCTTTACAATGAAAGAAGGCAAAAAGATTCTATAAAACTATTTGAAATATCAGATGTGTATTCATCTTCGCAAATTGCGAATAAGAAAAGAGTTCTTGGAGTAATAGCAAGTGGAAGAGTAGGTAAGAACTATAAAGAATTTTCAAAAAAAATAAGCAACGATTATTTAAAAAATTTATTTAAAGTATTAGATTCGGAAATGTCATTTAATTTCGAGAATATTTTAAGAGAAAATCTTGATACTAAACTAAAGACTTCAATTAGTTATCTTGAAGTCGATCTAGATGATTTTTCAATAGACATAAATAATTATAAGGAACTTTCTAGTCCCCCTTTAAATTACATAAAATATAAACCAATATCAGAGTACCCATCTTCAGTTAGAGATATCTCCTTTTCAATAACAAATCCTTCAAATTTTAAACAATTAGAAGAGTCTATTTTAAATTTTGAACACGAGTTATTAAAAGATGTCCACATATTTGATTTCTATAAAAATCAAAAAATGTTAGAAATTAAAATTGGGTTCAGATTTATTTTCCAATCTAGTAAGTCAACAATAACTGAATCAGAAGTTAATAAAGTTGTTAGCAATATAATGTCAATTGCTTTGGAAATAGAAACAGTATCCATTCCTGGTCTTTTATAATAATTTTTTAATGAAATGACTCTCAATCCATCGTTTTAATTAGGTATGAAATATCCTCATAAATTAGTTACAATATTAAAAAGCATTAACAAAAATTTTCTATGAAAAACTTTAAATTTATAACATTATTTTTAGCAATATTTATCATCCAAGCACAAGAACTCGATCAAGCTTATTTAGATAGCCTTCCGGAAGAAATTAAAGAGGATTTGTTGTCAAGAAGTGAGTCTAATGCTAAGGAGGCAGAAGTTAATTATAGATCTACCACATCTTCTTTAAAAAAAGAAAAAGATTTGGTTGATTTGAAGCTTAGATTAGAAGCAGATTTAAAAAAATTAAATGAAAGACTGGAATTACAAAATACTGACCCATATAAATTAAAACTTTTTGGTTCAGATTTCTTTAATACTTTTCAAACTTCTTTTATGCCAACAAGTGAAGCCAATCCAGATTCTTCATACACACTAGATACTGGCGATGTTTTAAATATCCAGCTTATTGGCCAACAAGATTTTATTGAAACTCTTCTTCTGCAGAGAGATGGCTCCATTAATATGCCATATATTGGAAAAGTTGTCCTAGCAGGTCTTTCATTGAATGATGCCTCTCTTCTCATAAAATCTAAAGTTGCTTCTGTTTTAATAGGAACAGATGTTTATGTAAATCTCGATAAAATTAGAGATGTAAGTATCCTAGTCTCTGGTAACACTGAAAATCCAGGAATATATACATTGAGTGGAAACTCAAATGCCTTGCATGCATTGACTATGGCTGGGGGTGTTAATGAGTTTGGCTCTTACAGAGTAATTAATCATATTAGAGACAACAAGGTAATCGAGACGCTAGATGTCTATGATCTTTTATTAGATGGTAACTATAATTTGAAGAAACGCCTAAGATCTGGAGATGTTATTTTTGTTGAAAGTAGAAAAAAAATAGTAACCATTGATGGCGCTGTTAAAAGACCAGCAATGTATGAACTTTCTGATAATGAAAATTTAGATAGCGTAATTAAATATTCAACCGGTATAAAGCAGACAGCAGATATGCAGAATATTTTTCTTGAAAGAATGTTAGATGGAACTCTTAAATCAATTCCTATTTTTAACATCGCTCAATTCGAATCCATTAAACCTATTGATGGGGACCTAATATATGTTAGAGAATTCGCATACAGAACAGCTAAGATTTCAGGGGCAGTTTATAAGCCAGGTTCATATACCATGGCATCTGGAGAGACTATAGATGATTTAATTGAAAAAGCTGGTGGTTATACAGAAACCGCTTACCCTTTTGGCGCAATTTATGAAAATCAAGATGCAAAAAATATCAATAAAAGAGCAAATGAACTTCTATATGCAGAATTTTTAGACAATATAATTGCATTAAGTCAGCAAAATGTTAATGGAAATTTTGATATGGCTCCAATAATGGGTCTTACAAAAGAAATCAAAAGTGCTAAACCTAGTGGAAGGATCGTAGTTGATTTAGTTAATGAAAGTGGAGAATATTCTCTTAATATAAAAGAGGGTGATCATTTAATTATCCCAGAAAAAACTAATACCGTATTCGTTTATGGTGAAGTATCTTCAGAAGGAGCCGTTATGTATGAAGGCGATAAAGGGGTTGAATACTTTATTAAAAAATCTGGTGGCTATAAAAAAAATGTTGATAATTCTTCAATATATATACTACATCCCAATGGGGAGACTGAAAGATTTTCAAAAAAAAGAAATATATTTGAAAGTCAACCAGATAAGAGTATAAAAATCTATCCTGGCTCTATAATTTTTGTTCCAAAAAAATTAGATGACTCAGCATCTAGAAGGCTTGCATCTCAGGCATATGTTTCTATTTTAGGAAATCTTGGAATTGCATTAGCATCGCTATCTTCGATCGATAATAATTAGATAGAGATCATGAATGTCAAAAAAATATAGCTGCTTTTTCAGAATTAATTTTATACTATTATTAATAGCTTGGTTCTCACCTGTTTATTCTGATAATTTTAATACAAATACATATAACAATCATGGGGTCATTGGTCTTATAAATACACCTACGGCAAGATTTTATGAGGAAGGTGCTCATGGTGTTACTTTATATGATGGAACTCCAGATCAAAAAATAACTTTCACATCAAGCCCTTATGATTGGATGGAAGCATCTTTTCAATATAACAGTGTTCAAAATAAACGATACTGTGATTATGAGGAGTATGATTTTTGTAAACAAGATCATAAAGACAAAGGGTTCAATATTAAATTTAGACTTAAGCAAGAGGGAGTGTTGCCTGCTATTGCTGTTGGTCTTTATGATTTTGCTGGTACTGGTCTATATAGCTCTGAATATATAGTTGCTAGCTATGGAATAAATAAAATAGATATGCATCTAGGTCTTGGTTGGGGCAGGCTTGATGGCTCTAATAATAAAGTCAAGAATCCTTTTGGTTATCTTTCAGATCGTTTTAAAAGCAGAAAAGTAAATACCGGAGGAGGGGGTCAGTTTGATATAAACAAATATTTTACATCTCAAACAGCATCTCCATTCTTTGGAATCTCTTACAGCCTTAACAATAAAACAGTACTTAAATTCGAAAAAGATACAATAGATACTGTGCGTCCTCATCCCACACTTGTATATAGCCAAAGAACAAGTAATTATTCATATGGATTAGATTATGTAGTGAATTCAAATTTTAGTATTGGTGTGTCACACGAGAGAGGAGATTACCTCTCTCTTAAATTTATATATAAAAATAATCCAAAACGTACTTTCAAGAAATTCGAGTATGAAAAGGCCAATGTAGAAAAGGATGATAGTAAATATACAAGACTTATCAAAAATCTTGAAAAAAATGGTATCGGTGTTAATAAAATATCAGAAACAACTAAATCTATAGGGTTGGATTTATCCCAGTTTGTTCATTCAGATATTCAAACTATAGAAAAAATTGTCTCAAAAGCATCAAAAGATGCTGGCATTAATAAAAATATTAAAAAAAATATAAATATTGCAAGCTTAAAAGCTGTTGATGAAATTGATGATAATTTCAATAGAAACTCAAAATTAATATATCAAAGAGATAGAACAAAAAGAATTAATACATCGACTGGGCTAAAATTTAGACCTTTTATAGCTGCAAGAGAGGATTTCTTTAAGGGGGCCTTATTAGTAGAAAATGATACGGAAATTGTTATTAATGAAAATTTTTTCTTTAGTTCAAACCTTAAATATGCTGTTGCTAGTGACTTTGATAACTTAAGATTTCCACCACAAGCAACAGCAACAGCAACAGTTAGATCTGATGTAAAACAGTATTTAAAAAATATAGATGCTGGTGTATTGATAGGAAGAGCGCAGTTCGATTATCATTTCACTCCAGCAACAAACCATCATGTCATGTTTACAGCTGGTATTTTAGAAGATATGTTTTCTGGGTACGGTATGGAGTACTTATATTTTAAGCAAAAATCTAATTATGCGTTTGGTATTGAGCTTTTAAAGGTAAGGAAAAGAGATTATGAATGGAATTTTGGCCATTTAGATTATGAAAATGTTACTTTAACCTCAAATTTTTATTATAGAAATTATGGTTTAATTCCATTTGATATGAAGATATCTGCAGGGGAGTATTTAGCAGGCGATGTGGGTTCTACATTGGAACTTTCTAGGTCATTTAGTAACGGGGTCAAGTTTGGAGTATTTGCCACACTAACAGATGTTTCTAAGGTTGAATTTGGTGAGGGTAGTTTTGATAAGGGTATTTTTTTTAATATTCCTATATATGGAAACTTGATTAATTATACCTGGAGGCCATTAACAAAAGATCCTGGTGCTAAGTTAATAAGGAAGCATACATTGCATGATCTTCTAATCAAATTTAGGCCTATCAATTAGGGAAAATATAATATTTCTTTTTATAAATTATGTGTATAATGTTTACTTTAAATAGTTTAAAACAGTTACACCTGTTTAAATATGTGTACTGTAAATATATTTTAACTAAGAGGGAAAGGAAAAAGTAATGAAAAATTTAAATATAGCTAGCGTTGTTCTTTCAATTTGCTTAGTGATACCAAACCTATCTGCTAATGAATTTGGTTTATCAGATCAAGAATACAAATCAATAGAAACTAAAATTAATTCAATGAACCCATCTGAATTAAATAAGAGGTTAAATAGCCTGGAAGTTGAAAAAGAGGAATTAGAGGTTGAGGTTGCATCTGGCAGAGGCAACACAAAAATCGCTGAAAGGCTAGCTCAGATTAATGCTGAATTATCAGTCATACAAAGAGTTCTATTAGCAGTTGCAGGACTTGGTGCTTTATCAGCTCTTTCATCTGATGGTTATAATGATAACGTTCCTCCAGTAATAACTATTATCGGTAGTTCTTCTGTTACTGTTGAGTTAGGTTCAGCCTACACAGATGCAGGCGCAACAGCAAATGATGCATTCCATGGAGATACTGCCGTAACGTCTTCTGGAAACGTAAATACCGATGCTGTAGGTACCTATACAATTACTTATACAGCAACAGACAAAAGCAATAACACTGCTACAGCAACAAGAACGGTTACTGTATCAGATACTACAGAACCTGTAGTGACTGTAACAGGCGATAACCCAGCAACTGTTGAGTTAGGTTCAGCCTACACAGATGCAGGTGCTACTGCTTCTGACATTTCAGGTTCAGTTGAGGTTGTCAAAACAGGAACGGTAGATACAAACGCTGTAGGTTCTTATACATTAACATATACATCAACAGATCCATCTGGAAATGTTGGCACTGCTTCAAGAGTTGTAAATGTTGTAGATACTACAGAACCTGTAGTGACTGTAACAGGCGATAACCCAGCAACTGTTGAGTTAGGTTCAGCCTACACAGATGCAGGTGCTACTGCTTCTGACATTTCAGGTTCAGTTGAGGTTGTCAAAACA
>Ga0206131_10002202_pt1 | contig 23997 bp, 17 predicted proteins | sample Helgoland_Spring_FD_148636 | JGI IMG/M metagenome (GOLD analysis project Ga0206131, IMG submission 148636) | Pelagic subsurface seawater microbial communities from Kabeltonne, Helgoland, North Sea - Helgoland_Spring_Bloom_20160517_1 | ecosystem: Environmental > Aquatic > Marine > Epipelagic ...
TAAAATCAGATGATTATAAAGATTCAGTCCAGATTCCTGATGGGTATGTAGATAACGCTTATGCTGATTATTTATCACGAATTAGTGGGAGGAATGAAATTAGGTTTTCTCATATTATGATTGAGAAATCGAATCACTCTTCTGATGAAATAGCATTTAAAACAGTTTCTGAAGTTTACTCTAAGTTAAAAAACGGTGAAAGTTTTTCTGAATTAGCTGTAATTTATAGTGATGATGTTGTCTCCAAGGATAATGGCGGGGATTTAGAATATTTTGATGCAGATGTTTTTCCAGAGCAGTTTGCTAATGCTTTGAAAGATTTAGAAATTAATGAGCTTAGCAATATTGTAGAGCTGGAAGATACTTTTCACATTTTAAAAGTAACTGAGGTTAATAAACCTGAAGTTATGACATTGTCTGAGATTGAGAGTGTTTTAATTGAAGAGTTAATTCAGTCAGAATCAGTTGCCTTAATGAATGATGATGCTAATACTATAGATGAAATGATCTTCTCCGGTGAGTCGCTGAATACAATAGCAACCACGCTATCTAAAAATATAAATCTAAAGACAAATATAACCTCAAATAATTATGATTTTGAAATTACTGATTCAAGAATCAAAGATTTTATTTTCTCAGCTGACTCTCAAATTGGTATTCCGGGCCTTATAGATCTTGGTGATTTACTTATTGTTCTATCAATTTCTTCAGTTCAAGCACCTACACTTCAACCATATGATGATGTTAAAGACTTGGCAGCAAATTATTTATCTGAAAGCAAGACTATTGAGAAACAAGCTTTGCTTTCCGCTGAACTAGATTTAGCTAAAAAAAATAATACATTAGATTCATTCTTAAAAGCATATGATTTTCTTTCAAATGAATCATTTGTCGAGGTTAAAAGATATTCATCCCTTCTTCCTCAAGAGGTAATCTCAGAGATATTTAAATCATCCCCAGATAGCTCTATTAGTGTTAGCACAAGAGATGGAGATATTTATATAGTAGATTTATTGAGTATTAATAAGCCCTCTATTGAATCTATCGAGGACCTACTTGAACAATATAATAATTTCACTGAAGAAAGAATTTCAAGAAATATTTCATCTCTAATTAATGAAGAGGTTATTGACTCAGCCAGAGTGAACCTTAATAACTTGGTTTTTTAATATGAAACATTTGATTACATTATTTACTATTGCTTTTTTGATTGGTTGCTCTTCAAGCACGTCTCCAGTAGATGATGGTCTAGAGAATCAAATTTTTCATTTTGGAAATGGCTCAGAGCCTCAGGGTATTGATCCTCATATTGTTACTGGAGTGCCAGAACATCACATACTAATTTCTCTATGCGAAGGTTTAACAATTCCTAATGCATTCGGTGATGGTAACTTGCCAGGTGCTGCAGAATCATGGCAAATCAGTGATGATGGTAAAGAATATATTTTTAATTTACGACAGAATGGTAAATGGTCTAATGGCGACGAACTAACTGCAGCAGATTTTGTATGGTCTTGGAAAAGAATTTTAACTGCTAGTCTTGGTTCTCAATATCCAGATATGCTTTATTACTTAGTAGGAGCATCAGAATATCACACAGGATTAATTGATGACTTTAATAAAGTAGGTGTTAAAGCGATTGATAAATATACGCTAAAAGTAACTTTAAAAGCTCCAACTCCTTTTTTTATTGGTATGTTAAGCCATTACAGTACATGGCCAGTCCATAAAGATACAGTGTTAAAACATGGCTCAATAGATGATAGAAATGGTGAATGGACAAGGCCTGGTAATTTTGTATGTAATGGAGCTTTCAATCTAAAATCATGGGAGCTTAATAACAGGATTGTTGTAGAAAAAAATCCTAATTATTGGGACTCTTCTTCTGTTAGATTAAATCAGATTCATTACTATCCTGTATCAAATGTTATGACAGAAGACAGAATGTTTAGAGCAGGCCAGCTTCATGTTACTAGCACACTGCCTTCTCAAAAATGCCCTGTTTATATTGAGGAGAATAATCCTGATTTAAGAATAGACCCATATATGGGTACATACTTTTATAGACTTAACACCAATAACCCAGTTTTAAAGGATGTCAGAGTTAGAAAAGCTCTTGCTTATGCAATAGATAGGAAACTTTTGGTTGAAAAGGTCACCAAATGTGGACAAATACCGGCCTATTCATTCACACCCCCAGGCTCCAATGGCTATCAACCAGATACCTCTATACCATTTGATCCCGATCTTGCTAAAGAATTGCTTAATGATGCAGGTTATTCAGAAGAGAATTCTTTTCCTAAGCTAGAAATTTTATTTAATACGAATGAAGATCATAGAAAAGTAGCATTAGCTATTCAGCAGATGTGGCAACAAAATTTAGGCATTACTGTTGAATTGGTTAACCAGGATTGGAAAGTTTATCTCAGTAGAGAGATGGTTGGAGATTTCCAGGTTTCAAGAGCTGGGTGGATTGGTGACTATGAAGATCCTAATACTTTTTTAGATCTCATGAGACCAAACAGAGGAAACAATAAAACAGGCTGGGAAAATGCTGATTATGACTCACTATTAGCAAAAGCTAATTCAACAAACAATCAGGGGGAAAGATATAGACTTCTTAATGAAGCAGAAAATATCTTAATTGATAATATGCCAATAATCCCCCTGTATACTTATGTTAGAAATTATCAACTATCATCAGATGTTAAAGGATATAACCCACACATCCTTGATCATCATCATCCAAAATTTATTTATTTAGAAAGAGATTAAAGCTAGGTGATAAGCATATTTATAAAAAGATTATTACTAGCTATTCCAGTTTTGCTTGCAGTTGCTAGTCTTACATTTTTTTTGGTTAAATTAGCTCCAGGCGGTCCTTTTGATGCCGATAAGGCCGTATCACCGCAAGTTTTAAAAAACTTAAACGAGGCCTATAATTTAAACGCTTCTGAGTGGGAACAGTATGTCGCCTACATGTCAGGTATTTTGCAGGGTGACTTTGGGCCATCTTTTAGATTTCCTGGAAGATCTGTTTCTGAAATGATTGCAACTGGCCTGCCAGTCACTTTTGAACTAGCTTTTTATGCAATTTTAATAGCATTACTTATTGGAGTTTCATCTGGAGTTCTTGCAGCATTAAAAAGAAATACTTATTTAGATTTCATTCCTATGGCGATAGCTATGATTGGCATATGTGTTCCTACTTTTTTAATGGGTCCTCTTTTAGTTTTAATCTTTGGAATTAATCTTGAAATTTTGCCTGTTTCTGGATGGGGTCAACTTCCAGGCGATAAAATTCTACCTTCAATTACTTTAGGTTTTGCATATGCAGCCTATATTGCAAGATTGAGCAGGGGAGGAATGTTAGAGGTCTTAAACCAAGATTTCATTAGGACAGCTAGGGCTAAGGGCCTTACTGAAAAAAATGTTGTCATCAAGCATGCAATGCAAGGCGGATTAATACCTGTTGTGTCTTTCTTAGGTCCAGCCATCGCTGGCCTTTTAGCGGGATCATTTGTTGTAGAAACAATTTTTCAAATACCTGGCTTGGGAAGATTTTATGTTGAAGCAGCATTTAATAGAGATTACACAATGATATTAGGAACAACAATATTTTTCTCTGCAATGATTGTATTTTTTAACCTCTTATCTGACCTTGCTGCAATGTGGTTAAATCCTAGATCAAGAGATAATTCATGAGTAAAAGTTCAACTCTATGGTCTGATGCTATATACAGACTAACGAGAAATAAAGCTGCCATGTTTGGAGCTATAATTTTATTTATATTAATACTTTGTGCAGCATTAGCTCCATGGATAGCACCATATTCATACTCATTTCAGGATTTAGAGCTAGGAGCATCTCCACCATCCGCCGCTCATATTCTTGGTACTGACGTTTTAGGTAGAGATTTATTAAGCAGAATATTATATGGCGCAAGAATTTCATTATTAGTTGGTTTTGTGGCAACTGGTGTTGCTTTAGTAATTGGTGTTTCTTGGGGAATCATTGCTGGGTATGCTGGAGGAAAAGTTGATTCGGTTATGATGAGGATTGTTGATGTATTGTATGGACTCCCATTCATTATTTTTATTATTCTATTAATGGTTATTTTTGGCAGAAATTTATGGTTACTTTTTGGAGCAATTGGAGCCGTTGAATGGTTAACAATGGCCAGAATTGTTAGAGGCCAAGTTATTGGTTTAAAAAATCAAGAGTTTGTAATGGCTGCAAAAGCCATGGGTGTTAGTAATTTCTCTATGTTTAGAAAACACCTACTGCCTAATATACTAGGACCAATTGCTGTTTACGCAACTTTAACAATACCTCAAGTAATGTTATTAGAGGGGTTTCTTAGTTTCCTAGGACTAGGCATTCAACCTCCAATGAGCAGTTGGGGTACGCTCATAAAAGACGGTGTTGAGTCTATGGAAGAATATAGCTGGTTGCTAATTTATCCAGGCTTAACTTTTACAATAACTTTGTTTGCATTAAATTTCTTTGGTGATGGTTTAAGAGACGCTCTTGATCCTAAGACAACTGATAACTAAAAAGCTCTTATTGCAATTTTTATAATCTGTCCAGGCATAAGATCTGATGTCTGGAAATCATTAATCTCTTTAATGCTTCCAACCGTGACATCAAAAAGATCAGAAATCTTATATAAATTATCACCTTGTTTAACTGAATAAAGGATAGTTCTTTTTTTTGACTCTATATTACGGTGAATATTTTTATTGCCTATAGTAAGTTGCTGACCAAGTTGAAGATAAGAATTTTTATTAATAGAGTTCATTTTTGCTAATTCATCTAGCTCAATGTTATATTTTTTTGAAAGGTCCCATAAGGTATCTCCTTCTGAAATTATATGCATTTCATAAGGAATGAAATTATTTGTTTTAGATTTACTGAGTGGTATCAAAAGTGTGTCGTTGATTGCTAGTAAATCATTATCAATATAGTTAATTTCTTTAATTATTTTAACTTCAGTATCATATTTTTTTGCTAGCTTCCAAAGACTATCACCTGATACAACGACGTGAGATATCCAGTTTATTTGATTAACATTTTCAAAAGGGCTATCTGGACTATCTAAAAGCGATGTTTTTTCTATTGGTACATAAAAAATGCTTTTATCTTTTGGTGCCGATGCCCATTTTGTATAGCCAGCATTCAATTTATAAATTAACTCTGGTTTTATATCTAAGTATTCGCTTAGAGTTAATATTTCAACCTGGCCAGGAATCTCAATTCTTTTAACAACAGATTCAACAGGAATATAAGGAAGATTAATATTATATTTTTCTGAATTAAAAATTATCTCTCTTAGCGCAATGTATTTTGGGATATATTCTGTAACTTGACTATTTAATGATAATGACCAAAAATCAGTGCCCATACCTCTTCGATAGTTTTTTTTGATTTGTCTATCCAGGTAAGTAGGGCCAGCATTATATGCAGCTAGCGCTAAATAAATATCATTATCAAATCTTTCAAATAAATATTTAAAATAACCTATAGCAGCATGTGTTGACCTATAAGGATCATGCCTATCCTCACTCCACCAAGATTTTTCAAGATCAAATATTCTTCCAGTTTTAGGCATAAATTGCCATAAGCCTACTGCACCAGAGGGCGAAATAGAAAAAGGATCGTAATTACTTTCTATAAATGGAATTAGCGCTAACTCAACAGGAAGATCGGCAGCTTCTAATTCTTGGATAACATAATAAATAAAATAATAAGATTTATTGAGGTACTCATTAAATTTTTCAATATCTCGAATATGTTTGTTTATATAAGATAATGTTTTTTGATCTAGAATAATATTTTTATCATACTCAGAATTAAATATCATGTATTCCCATACATCAGAAGGTATTGGTTTTATAGCAATCTGTAATTCTTCAGTATTATCAAAACACTTATTTTGACTATCTGTAGAAATGCATTCAGTATTACTTACTAAAGATAAATTTGAAGTTGTTTGACAACTAAAAATTGAAAATAAAAGTAATAAAGATATTAAAAATTGTCTTTCCATAATCTTAGTGCTTTAAAAATTTCCTTACTTTCTTTTATTGTTTTAAATTTAGTAGAAATATTTTCTTGAACCTCTTTATTATCACACCTTAAAAAAGGATTTGTTTTAAGTTCAGTTGATAATAATGAAGGTATTGAAGGAGTTCCTTTTTCTCTCAATTTTAAAACGTTATTATATCTTGAAAGTGTGTCTTGATTAAATGGCTCAGCTTCTTTTGCAAATTCTAGATTTGAAAGCGTATATTCATGACCACAGTAAATTTTGGTATTAATTGGAAGATTTTTTAATTTAATTATTGACTCATACATTTGTTCAAATGTACCTTCAAAGACTCTTCCGCATCCTGCAGCAAATAATGTATCTCCACAAAAGAGAATTGGGTTTCCGTTATTTTCAGAGAAGTAAGCTATATGATCAAGTGTGTGTCCAGGTATTTCAATTATTTCAAAATCGATACCAATAATACTTACCCTATCCCCATCTTTTAGTCTTTTATTGATAGTCTCAACATTATTAATAGGACCAAAAACATTAACAGGATAATAAGAAGTTATTTCATTAATCCCTCCAGTATGGTCAAAGTGATGGTGGGTAATAAATATTGCCTTTAAATCTAGTTGATTGTTATCTAAATAATTAATAACATTTGAGCTTTCACCGGGATCAATTACTATTGACCCTTCATTAGTTGTCACTAACCAAATATAATTATCTGTAAATGCTTCAATTGACTCAATCTTAACCATATGGGAATTCTAAGTTAAATTTATGAAAACAGTAAATATTTATACCGATGGGGCCTGCAGAGGCAATCCTGGTCCTGGAGGCTGGGGTGTTCTTATTGAACATGGTGATATTAAAAAAGAACTTTATGGGGGAGTGCAGGAAACTACCAATAATCAAATGGAATTACAGGCTGCTATAGAGGGGCTAAAGGCTCTTTCAGAGCCGTGTATAGTCAATTTAACAACTGACTCAAAATATGTCATGCAAGGTATCACTTCATGGATTAGTAAGTGGAAAAAAAATAATTGGAAGAATGCTGCAAAAAAAAATGTTAAAAATAAAGAGTTATGGGTTGAATTAGATAAATTTCAAGATAAACATGATGTAAGATGGCATTGGGTAAAAGGTCATTCAGGTCATGCCAAAAATGAAATAGCAGACCAATTAGCTAATAAAGGTATAGACACTCTTTAATTATGGCAAAAAAATATATTATTTTAGATACTGAAACAACCGGACTAGAGGTTTTGCAAGGCCATAGAATTATAGAAATAGGCGCTGTCCTAATGAATGATAGAAAAAAATCTGAAGAACATTTCCACACTTACCTAAACCCTTCACGATTGATAGATGAAGAAGCTTCAAAAGTGCATGGAATTATGAATGAGGATCTTATTGACCAACCTTCATTTGATGAAATTGCTGAAGAGTTCTTAGAGTTTGTAGATGGGTCAATACTAGTCATTCATAACGCTGCTTTTGATGTAGGTTTTCTAAATAATGAACTCAAGCTAGCATCTTCAAAATATCCTATGCTGCAAGATATATGTGAAATAGAAGATTCTTTAGCAATTGCAAAAGATAAGTTTCCTGGACAAAGAAATTCTTTGGATGCTCTTGCTAATCGTTTTGAAATTTCAAACTATGATAGAACATTTCATGGCGCGCTACTTGATGCAAATATTCTTGCCGATGTCTATATGATGTTAACAGGTGGACAAAGTAAATTTGAATTTAGCTCTAATTCTATGAATTCAAATAGCCAAAATAGCGATTCTAGAAATGAAATATCTAAAGATGGCCTTAAATTAAAATTAATCAAAGCCGATAGACAAGATTTAAAAGAACACGAAGCAAGACTTCTTGATATAGAAGAAAGGAACTCTGTTAAAACATTATGGAGAGAAATACATTGAAAAAAGTTGTAACAAGATTTGCACCAAGTCCAACAGGTACTCTTCACATCGGCGGAGTGAGAACTGCATTATTTAATTATGTGTATGCAAAAAAATATGACGGATTATTTTTAGTTCGTATTGAAGATACGGACAAAGAGAGATCTACTAAAGAATTTGAAAAAAATATTTTGGATAGTCTTAATTCAATTGGCTTATCACCTGACGAAGATCCTATTAATCAATCTTTAAGAGGGGATATATACAAAGCAGCTGCACAAAAAATTATTGATTCAGATCAGGCATACTATTGTGATTGTTCTGTTGAAAGACTGGATAAAATGCGAGCAGAACAACAATCAAAAGGTCATAAACCTCAATATGATGGAAAGTGTAGAAATTTAAATCTTAAAAAATCTGATAATACTGTTTTAAGACTAAAAACACCCCTAGACGGAGAGGTTGTTGTAAAAGATTATGTTAGGGGAAATATAGTATTTAATAATTCTGAACTTGATGATTTAATAATTTTAAGAAGTGATGGTACCCCTACCTATCATCTATGCAATGTTGTAGATGATTATGAGCAGGGTGTCACTACTGTAATTAGGGGCGAGGACCATATTAGTAATACTCCTAGGCAAATACATATTCAAAAAGCTTTGGGATATCCAGAGCTTGAGTATGCTCACTTACCATTGGTTTTAGGACCAGACAAGAAAAGACTTTCCAAAAGACATGCTGCAACAAGTCTTGAAGAATATAAAGAGGCGGGTTATCTTGATTCAGCAATACTAAATACATTAGCAAGACTAGGCTGGTCAAAAGGCGAAAACGAGATATTCTACCTTAATGATTTAATCAAACAATTTGAGATAACCGAGGTTCAAAAAGCTGGAGCTATATTTGATATTACAAAGTTGGATTATTTAAATGCTCAACATATGTCAAATTTAGACTTAAATGACTTTATAGATCATTTAAAGCCTTTTCTTGAGAGCAAAGGTGCTCAAGTAGAAAATCATCCAAAGGCAGAATTGCTTATAGAATCAATGAGATCTTCTGCAAATACTTTGGAAGGAGTTGCATCTAATTTAATGTGCTACTACCAAAACATTTCAGCCTATAATCAAAAAGCTATTGAAAAATTTGTTAGTAATTCAGTTGAGATTTTAGATGATCTCAAAGACAGGCTTGCAAATTTAGAAACATGGACAGAGTCATCACTTGATGCAGTTCTTTTAGAGTATAGAAGTGAAAAAGATCTCGCAGTCCCTAAAGTCAATCAACCTATTCGGATAGCTCTTACAGGATCTACAAATTCACCATCTCTTGGCATGACCTTGTTTTTATTTGAAAAAGATGAGGTTATTAAAAGAATTAATGACTTAATTGACTATGTTCACTTAAATAATTAAAAAAATCATTACATAGAGTGCTTGCAATGTCATTTTTTATGATTGCATTAACCTGATATGTAAATTCTGTGTCAATAATATTCGAGATATTCACAAGATTCTTATCTGCTTTAGAAATAGTATTATCATCAAGAATAGATATCCCAATTCCTTCATTAATTATAGAAAGGGCTGCAGAATATGAATCTGATTTAAAATAGAAATTCATATTTAATTCATTTTTTATAAAATAATTCATAATACTTGATTCAGAATATAGAGATAAAAGATTTGTTATTTCAATATATGGAATATGTAATACATCTTTCAAATAAATTTCTTTTTTTAAGTTATATTTTTTTGGCGAAACTAAAAAATGTTTACCCTCTTTAATAATTATATTTTTAGAATTTGAAGGTGATCTGGCATTAAAGCAAATGGTTATATCTATATCAGGCTTATACCTCTCTTCAATAAGATCGATACTATTTAGATTTATAAGATTAAATCTAGCATCTGGTTTAACTAGATTATATTTTTTAATTATTTTAGGGACCAAAGTCTCTGCAAGACTTGGGGTTGTTCCAATGTTAATAAAATCCAATGATCTTGATTTATATGTATTAGCAATATAGTTAAAGTTTTTGAGCTGATTAGTTACTATCGAAGCTTGCTCGAATAGCTCTACAGCTTCATTTGTAGGTATCAATTTCTTACCTTTCCTCAAAAATAGCTTAAACCCAAGATTTTTTTCAACAGCTGCTAGAGTTTTACTTATAGAAGGCTGGGATATTTGCATCTTATTTGCAGCAGCAGTCATAGATGAGTTTTTGTAGACTTCATAAAAAATTTCAATTTGTTTAGACGATAACATGTATAACCTCAGGTTATGTATATATTAATATAATAATACAAATTAAATAGACATATAGCATATTGATGATATATTAATGGCTAATGTTTACAAATTATTTAGGGGATTAAACATGTTTAAAAAATTATTCTTAATATTTCCATTAGTTATAACAACTTATACTTTTGCTCAGGATGAGTCAGTTGAAGAAGTTGTAACAGTTGGCTCACAAATTAAAGGAGCTACCATAACTGGAGCTCTTCCTGTAACTATATTAAGCGCAGACGATATTGAAGCTATTGCTACTAGTGATGGAGATGAGTTGATTAACAACCTTGTGGAACAGGGTTTAAATTTCTTTAATGAAGCTGAACAGATTTCTGGTGGTGTTAACGCTGCAAGGGGAGACGTAGGAGCTTACAATTTGAGAAGTATGGGTGTAGGTAATACTTTAGTCCTTCTAAACGGAAGAAGAATGGTAAATAATGCAGGCTATCAGACTGAAAAAATTGGTGATGATTTTGTCCCAACTATGACAGTAAACTCAAACTTAATTCCAACCAATGCACTTTCAAGGCTTGAAGTTTTAAAAGATGGAGCTTCAGCTATATATGGTGCTGATGCTGTTGCTGGTGTTATTAATAATGTTCTTCAAACAGACTATGAAGGTCTAAGAGTATCTGCAAAGGTTAATGGCTATGATCATTTTGCTGCAAATGATACAGATCTTAAAATTAAATATGGTACCTATCTAAACGAGGGCAGAACAAATATTAATGTTTCTTTATCTCATAGAGATAGAGAAAAGATCGATTTAACAGAAGATGAAAAGTGGGCAAATGCAGATTATAGAAGATTAATACCTGAAGATTCCCCATGGGCAGGTGACTCTTCTTTTAATAATCGATATACATACGGGATGCCTCAGATAGATTTTACTGGCAAATATGGCTGGACTGATAGTTCTGGCGAATCACAGTTATTCCCAACAGGATCACCAGAGTGCTCTAATTCAGGGGCAATAGATACAGGAATGGGCTCATGTTTAGTTCCTGATACTAACTATTATTACTCTCCTTCCGAGGCTGGTAGACAATATAGAGGCGACATGCAAAGAACAAATCTATTCATTTTTATTAACCATGAGATGAAAAATGGTAATGAAATGTTTGCTGAAATTGGTAGATATGAATCAGATAGTGTGAAAAAAGATAACAATGGTAGTTTTACTGCTGGAATAATTAATATACCTGCGGATTATTATTGGTTCTCTCAATTACCTGAATCTTCTGGAATATCATCTAATACTAAGTCAGTTCGAATAGATGGCTGGAGACCAGTAACTATGGGAAGAACTACAAGAGTCAATAAAGATGATTACAGATTCCTTCTTGGGTTTAGAGGCGTCACACAGTCTAACTGGTCATGGGAAACTGCAGTTTTATTTTCAAAAGCAAAAGCTATGGACGTAACTAGCGGAAGAGTTTCTTTTCCTAAATTCGAAGCTTCATTAAATGATCCATCATCCGGAGCTTTTAATATATTTGATCCAAATCCTGCAACTAATAACTCAGCTGCAATTTTGTCTGATGTATTTAGGAAAGATACCTCAAGACTTGCATCTATAGACTATAAAATTAGTAACCCAGAGGTATTTGAACTTCCTGCAGGACCGGTTGGAATGTTAGTAGGTTTTGAATATAGAAAAGAATCTTATACCGATGATAGAGATCCTTTATTAGATGGAACTATAAGGCTTTCTGGAGTAAGCACGACAAACACCTATCCTTTTAGATCAGCAGTTATGGGATCTAGTGCAACAGCTGATACAACTGGTAATAAAAGAGTAAGATCTGCATTTATAGAATTCCAGGTTCCATTAACAGATAAATTAAATGCTCAATTTGCTCAACGTATAGAACAATTCTCTGATTCTGATGCTGCATCAGTTGGAAAAATTGCATTAGGATACGATGCAAATGATTGGTTAAAATTAAGAGCATCTGCCTCAACGGCATTTAGAGCTCCTAATCTTGTTCAAGTTAATCAAAAAGAGGTTGCTAGAACGGGTTCTAGAAATGACATGTTAAATCAATATGTTCGTATAGAAAATGGCTTATCAGTTCCAACTTCGGGTGATTTAGATGGTAACTACACTATATTAAGATATGCCCAAGGTGCAGAAAATTTAAAACCTGAAGAGTCAACTAACTCTTCATTTGGTTTTGTTCTAACACCTCCAAGTATTGAGGGCTTAACAATTACCGTTGATACTTGGTCAATTGAAAAAGAAAATACAATTGCTTTATTTGGAAGAAATAATCATATTATTGCTGATCTTTTAGCTAGAATTAGGGGTGGATCTGATTGTAGTGCTGGTAATCCAGCTGTGATTAGAAATGATGCTTCAAACCTTGATGAGGATGAAGTTGCGTTATTTACTAATCTTGGGCTTTGTCCTGTAGGAAAAGTTGACTATGTAAATGATGAGTATTTGAACCTTGCTACAAGAGAAGTTGAGGGTACCGATGTTGCTATTTACTATGATTTTGAAACAAATATTGGTGACTTTTCAATAAGTCTTGTTTCAACTTTTACAGATACTTTTTATCAAACACCAACAGGCGAATTTAGCGCACTTGCTGAAGCTATTTCTTCTGGCGAGCTTCCAGCTTATGCATCCCCAATAGGATTTGGTGATATAAATGGAACCGATGTTGGTGCGGTTGAACAAAAAGATAGACTTCAAGTGAGCTACAAAAAAGGAGAATATAGAGCCTCCTTATCTGTTTTAAGAATTGGTGAGCTTGCAGATTCAGGCGAGACTTCAGCTGGATTTATGTATCTAATACCTTCTATGACGACCGCTGATCTATCAATATCTAAGAATGTTGAATTAGGTGGCAACAAGGGTAGAGTTAAATTCGTTGTTAAAAATATTGCTGATGAAAGAGCTCCGTTAGCTGATGGCTATAACGGTTATTTCTCAGACGTTCACTCTGATATGGGTAGGAATTATTACCTTGATTTAAGAGTAGATTTTTAAGATACCTTTTATTAAAAAGGGAGCTTTATGCTCCCTTTTTTTAATTAAAGAGTTAATATATTCATTATGCCCGCCTATCAAAAAAAAGGATTTATAGTTGGTCTAGCATTATTTTTTATTTTGCTATTTATTCCAGCTCCTGAAGGTCTTAATGCTGCCGCTTGGAAGGTTGCAGCAATAGCTGTTTTGATGGCTGTTTGGTGGGCAACCGAAGCTATTCCTGTTGCTGTAACAGCATTATTGCCATTAGCACTTTTCCCTTTAATGGATATAACCTCATTTGAAAGTGCGGCAGTTCCTTATGCAAATAAAAATATTTATTTATTTTTAGGTGGCTTTATTTTAGCCTTAGGTATAGAAAATTCAGGATTACATAAGAGAATAGCTTTAAAGATGATTCTTGCTGTTGGTTCAAGTGGCGCAAGGTTGGTTGGAGGATTTATGCTTGTATCAGCGTTAATAAGTATGTGGGTTATGAATACATCCACCACCTTAATGCTTTTACCAATAGGCTTAGCTGTATGTGCAGTAATGGCTGATACGATCCCTGGCTTAACAGACAAACAAAAGAAAGACTTTGATACTGCTTTATTATTAGGTATTGCCTATGCAGCAACCATTGGGGGTATGTCAACGTTGATTGGCACAGCTCCAAATATTGTTTTTAGTGCGTTTATGTTCGATGCATATGGAATTGAAATATCAATGTTGAGCTGGATGACTATGGCAGTTCCTCTTTCAGCTATCCTTCTTTTTGGAGCATGGATACTCTTAACAAAGTATGTATTTAAAATTAATTTTGATGCATCTGTAGAATCAAGATTAGAATTACAAAATATCCTTAATAAAATGGGAAAATTAACCAAAGATGAGAAAAGGATATCTATAATATTTGGCCTTGCTGTCTTTGCATGGGTCTTTAGAACTCTTCTTAATAATATTGATTTTTTATCAGGCCTTACAGACGCTGGTGTAGCTATTATTGCTGCAATTCTTATTTTTATGACACCATCAGCAAGCAAAAGAGGTGATCTTTTAGAGTGGGAAAAGTCAAAAGATCTACCCTGGGGTCTATTAATCCTTTTTGGCGGCGGCTTATCACTTGCATCACAAATAAGTTCAAGCGGTCTAGGTATATGGATTGGAGAAAGCTTAATTATATTAAGTACAATACCTCCAATATTTTTAATCTTAGCAATAGCCACATTAATTATTTTCTTAACGGAAATTACAAGTAATGTAACAACAACCACAACATTCCTGCCTGTATTTGGAGGGCTGGCGATTGCTATTGGAGTATTGCCTGTTTCCTTAGCAATACCGGTCTGTTTAGCAGCAAGTTGTGCTTTTATGCTACCTGTTGCAACACCTCCAAATGCTATTGTTTATGGATCAAATAAATTTACCATCGCAACAATGATGAGGGCTGGATTTTTATTAAACATCATTGGTATCTTTGTAGTTACATTATTTGCTTATTTCATTGCCCCAATGGTTTTTTAATGAAATCATTTAAATACGTCTTTTTATTTTTTTTAAGCACAACCTTATCTTCAAGAAGTTATATTGATTACGAATCTCCATATCATCCTGTTATTGGTAATTCTGGAATGGTTGTTTCACAAAATAATCTTTCTTCTGATATCGGCTTAGAAATTCTTAACAAAGGTGGTAATGCTATCGATGCTGCGGTTGCTGTTGGATTCTCTTTGGCTGTAACTCTTCCTAGAGCAGGAAATCTTGGGGGAGGGGGTTTCATGCTGGTTTATTTAAAAGAAAGTGATGAGATTTTTTATATAGATTATCGAAGCAAGTCTCCATTGAATTCAAACTTAGAAAATATATTTGATATCATTAATAACACTGGTAAGCCATATGTTACTGTTCCTAAAGACTTTGACTATGATTTATTTGATGTTCTAGATGAGGGTTACAAAGCTTCAGCATTGCCAGGTACTGTTGCTGGGCTGCTTGATGCCCACTCACGTTTTGGCAAATTAACTTTAAAAGAGGTTTTAACTCCTGTTATTAAACAAGCCACTGAAGGAATAGTTGTTTCTTATGATCTTTATAAAGCAATTGAAAGCACCCCAAGGCTTTTAAAAGATCCTGAGTCGAAAAGAATTTATTTTAAAAATAATAAACCTATAAAAGAAAATTCTATTTTAAAGCTCCCTGACCTTGCTCAAACAATCTCATTAATTGCTGAGAATGGTAAAGACGGTTTTTATAAAGGAGTGACAGCAAAAAAAATAGATCAAGCAATGAAAAATAATAATGGGCTTTTATCTCTTGAGGATTTTAGTGAATATAAAGCTTACATTAGACAACCAATCTCAACGGAATATAGAGGAAACAAAGTTTTTACTGCAGGTCCTCCATCTGGAGGCGGTATAACACTTCTTACAGCTCTAAATATCCTAAGTTACTTTGATTTAGCTAAATATGAAAGTAATTCTGCAATGACCTATCATTTATTTTCTGAAGCTCTTAGAAGAGGGCACAACAACAGATCGTCTGAAGTGGGCGATCCTCTTCACTATGATGTTCCAGTTAAAGAATTACTATCAAAAAAAAGAACAAAAGAGCTTGCTAAAACCATTAGTTTAAAAAAATCTACAAAGACCTCATCGATCAAGCCCTTAAATATCATTAATGAAAGTAGAGACACTACTCATTACTCAATCATAGACTCTGAAGGTAATGCAGTTTCAAATACCTATACCTTAGGAGCTTCTTTTGGCTCAGGAGTAACTATTCCTGGAACTGGTATTTTGATGAACAATCAAATGAATAATTTAACGTATAGGTCTGGTGATGTTGAAAAAGAAGGAAGAAGGGTAAGTCTTGGAAATAGATTTAAGCCTGGCAAAAGGCCTATGAGTACAATGGCTCCGGTTATGATTTTTAATGAGAATAATGAATTAACATTAATAACTGGTTCACCAGGTGGCTCATATATACCTGGAGCAATACTTAGGGTTGTCACCGGTGTCATTGATTTTAATCTAAATATTGGTGAAGCAACCATGCTACCAAGAGTTCATAAAGACTGGCCATATAAAGGCATTGATTATGAAAAAACTCTAAGTTCAGACATAGTTAAAAGCCTCAATAAGATTGGTCATAAAACATCTTCAAATAAAACAATGGGCAGCACTCAAAGTATTCATATAGTTGACGGAATAAAATATGGTTACTCTGATTTAAGAAGACCCAATGCATCTGTTGCAGCTCAATTAGACTAGTTAACTCTGTAATTTAAGGGAGGCTTTCTATCACCAAGTAAAGCTTTATAAACAAAATCATCACCAACTCTTTGATTAAGTTCATTTTTTGCTGCTAGTACTATAGAAGGGTCGCTAAATATATCAATAGCAGTTGCGGCAATAGTCTTTGCTGCTAATTCGGTTCCTTTAATACCAATGGATGTTCCACCTGATGCAACTGCTTGCCATGAATGTGCGGCTGTTCCGGGCACCCAAGTCGCAGTTCTTATGCCAGCGGTTGGCACAACCCAGCTAACATCACCAACATCTGTTGATCCATAACTGTGTGATTCTTTGTATTCTAAAATATTTTCTTGAGAACCTATCTCAAGACTTGGCTTTAAAAAAGTTTTATAGATTGCTTTAGCATATTCATTTTCTTCTTTGGAGTATTTAATACCACCATAGGAAGTTAGATTTTTATACATAATTCTTTGAATAACATCATTTGGAAGCAGTGAATAGTTTCCATGCATAACTTCATAAGTCATACTTGTATCCGTTCCTATTGCGGCTCCTTCTGCAGTCTTTACCACCCTTTGAAAAAGCTCTTCAACCATGTGCATTTTTGGATGTCTTACATAATAGTAGACTTCTGCAAGATCTGGAACGACATTTGGTGCCAAACCTCCTTTTGTAATTACATAATGAATTCTAGATTCTTGAGGCACATGTTCCCGCAACATATTTACCATCATATTCATTGATTCAACCCCATCAAGAGCTGATCTTCCTTTCTCAGGAGCACCTGCGGCATGAGCTGAAATACCAGTAAATGTAAATTTTGCAGATTTATTTGAATTTGAAGTTCTTAAATTTGCAGAGTTAGTGTCATCAGGATGCCAATGAAGAACAATATCTACATCATTAAATAATCCCTCTCTAACCATATAAACTTTACCTGAACCTCCTTCTTCTGCTGGTGTTCCATAAAATCTTATTCTTCCATTTATATTATTAGTCTCTAACCACTCTTTTATGCTTACAGCTGCCCAAGCTGAAGCTGCGCCAAATAAATGATGTCCGCATGCATGACCTGCACCAGTTCCATTATCAATAACCTCCTTAAAAGGGGATATTGATTGAGCGAGCCCTGGCAAAGCATCAAACTCACCTAATATTCCTATTATTGGCCCATTAGAACCATATTCTGCGATAAAGGCAGTTGGTATGCCTGCAACATTTCTTGTTATTTTAAATCCTTCTTTTTCTAATTCAGTTGCAAGTAAATTTGAACTTTTAATTTCTTGATACCCCATTTCAGCATGGTCCCATATCTTTAGCGCCACATCTGAAAAACGATCTTTATGCTTGAGAATAATCTGTTCAACAGATGATGAATAGATATTTAATGTATAGATGCTTGAAAACATCAAGATGAATAAATTATATTTTTTAAACATTATCTTTCCTTATATATTTGAATTAATATTTATTTTCTAGCAACTCCCCAATAATTATAGCCTGCAAATTTAGGGGTGTTTGGAAGATACATTTCTTCCATATTAGAAATCTTAAAACCAGACGAGATAATGAGTTCAGGAATATTTCTATTAAGATTACAACCACCTGCAATTTTATTCCATATAGGATTAATTCTTTTTTGCCATTTAACAATATTTGGATCTGGTGCTAGCCCGTGTTCACAAAAAAGCAACTTACCATTATTTTTTAGGACTCTCGTTATTTCTGAAATAGATAAAGTAACATCTGGAATTGTGCACATAGTGTATGTAATTAAAACAGTATCAATGGAGTTATCAAGGAGTGGGATATTCTCAGCTCCGCATTCTAAAAACTCAATTTTTAATTGATTTTTATCAGCAAGAGGCTTAGCTATCTCTATGAGTTCTTTTGAAGGATCCAATCCATATAAATATTTGATTTTAGATTTATTGTAAAAAGGTATATTTAAACCAGAGCCAATCCCAATATCTAGAACAACACCCTCTGCCAATGGAACTATTTTATTTCTTTGATAGTTAATAGGCTTTGAGCCACAAGCACAGTTAAGAACTTTTGGTAGAATATATTTATTATATAAACCCAAATTTAATCTTCAGAAAAATCATTAAGAGGCATAGCAGCAGTATTAAAGCCTGCATCTACATAGGTAATTTCTCCAGTCACACCACTAGCGTAGTCTGAGCATAAGAATGCAGCCACATTACCAACCTCTTCAGTTGTCACAGTCCTTCCAAGTGGGGCTCGTGATGAATGCTGAGAAAGCATTTTTCTAAAATTTTTAACACCAGAAGCAGCAAGAGTTTTAATTGGCCCAGCTGAAATAGCATTAACCCTGATATTCTCTGCACCCAATGATGCTGCAAGAAATCTTGTATTTGCTTCCAAGCTAGCTTTAGCTAAACCCATGACATTATAATTAGGCATAGTTTGCATAGCTCCCAGGTAAGTTAATGTCAAAAGGGCAGAGCTGTCATTTAACATATTTTTTGATGCCTTTGCCAATGCTGTAAAGCTGTATGAGCTTATATCATGAGCTACTTTGAAACCTTCTCTAGTTGTAACATCTACAAAATTGCCTGTTAATTGATCTGCAGGCGCAAATCCAATTGAATGAACAAACCCATCAAAAGAATCCCAATAAGTTTTAAGTTCTTCAAAGGATTTCTCAATAGAATCATCACTAGAAACATCACATTCAATTAATATATCTGAACCATATTCTTTTGCCAGGGGTATTAAATTTTTAAGCAGTCTTTCATTTTGGTATGTAAAAGCTAATTCTGCTCCTTCTCTTCGCATTGCAGCTGCAATACCGGAAGCAATAGAGTATTTATTAGCTAAACCAGTTATAAGAATTTTTTTATTTTTAAGCAACATATCTTTATTATTTTAGTTAACACCTTATTGTAAAAGAAAAATTAATTTTTATCTTATTTAATAGGATTTCTATAATTTAAAGTTATATTAAAAATTTATAATTAATTATAAATTTAAAAAAAAATAAGGTAAATTCTTTGCTTTTTAAAAAAAAGCGTTCACAATAACGAATGTTCAATACATATATATATGTATGTATTAATAAATATAAACATAACTACAGGGGAATTGTATGTTAAATAAAAAAAGCTATTTATATTCAGTCTTAGCTCTTTCATTCGTTGTTTTCAATACTAATGTTTTTGCTCAAGACGAATCAGATGATGATAATGTTGAAGAAGTTGTTGTTACTGGTTCTAAGATCAGTAAAGATGAGTTCTCATCATCTAGTCCTATAACGATTATTACCTCAGAAGATATCTTAAGTGCTGGTAATGCCAGTGTTGATGAGTATCTTAAATATACTCCAGCATTTACTGGTTATCAATTAGGCACATCAACCAATAATGGTGGTGATGGTTCAAGAAAAGTGGATTTAAGAGGACTGGGTTTTAATAGAACATTAGTTCTTTTAAACGGAAGAAGAACAATTGGCGATATTGGTGGTGATGGTGCTGTAGATGTCGGTGGAATACCAGAAATGATGATCAAAAGAGTTGAAGTTTTGAAAGATGGTGCTTCAACAATTTATGGTTCTGATGCTATATCTGGTGTTGTTAACTTTATTCTTGATGACAAATTTACTGGTTTAAAAGTTCAAGCTGGTATGGGTGAAGGTACAGAAAACGGTCAAGCTAGAGACGAAAGTGTTGGTTTAATGGCTGGTATCGGTGGAGACAATGGAAATGTTGTTTTCTCTGCATCTTGGAAAAATCAAAAAGAAATGCTTCAAGCTGAACAACCATGGGCTAATGATGCTTTATATCCTCAATTACAATCTGATGGAACTTTTAAATCTGTTGGATCAGGTTCAAGTAACAGTAGAAAAATTAGAGGTCCTGGTGGTAACTATATTTATGATAGTTCAATAGGTGCTGCTAGAGCTTTTACAGCTGCAGATGTTTACAACTATGCTCCTGTAAATGCATTAATTACACCTAATGAAAGAACTCAAATGGGTGTTTTAGGTACGCTTCAGGTTACTGAAGACGTAGAAATGTATTTCTCAGGTATTTATAACAGAAGATATTCGCATCAAAGATTAGCTCCTGATGCATCTTTTGCTGTTAATTCTGCTGTTGAAACTCCAAATAATGGAGCTCAATATAATGACTGGGTACCAGCAAATAACCCATATAACCCTTTTGGTTCAGTTAATTGTGCTAACTCTGCTGGAGTTGATGGTGCAGCAATTTGTGATACTGATGTAAGAATTAATAGAAGATTTGAAGAATCTGGTGGTCGTATTTTTGAACAAACAGTTGATGCTTATAGTATCGTAGCTGGTTTCAGATTTGAGGCTATGGGCTGGAATCATGATGTATCAATGACTTTTGCTGAAACAGAGCAAGTTGATGAGACTCTTAACTATGGTAGATTTGATAGATGGGCTATAGCAGTTGACCCTGTAGCTTGTGCTGCTAACTCATCATGTCCTGGTGTGTTAAACCCATTCGGTGAATTCGGTAGTATCACTCCAGAACAAATGAGCTTCTTAACTGCTGGTTCATTAAAAGATCAATCAGGTGCAGACTTCGATATGATTTCATGGGTAATGTCTAATGACTCATTTGCTTTTGGTGTTGAGAAAAGACAAGAATTTGGTTATTTCAAACCAGATGAGTTTAGTGCTGAAGGCTTAACTACTGGTGGTGCTTCTGCTCCGCTTAGAGGTGGTTTTAGTGTTACCGAGGTATTTGGTGAGTACTTAAACAAAGTATCAGATGAATTAACAGTTGATATGTCAGTAAGATATTCTGATTATGATACTGTTGGAAGTTCTACTAACTTTAAAGTAGGTGCTGATTATGTTGTGAATGATGATGTAAGATTAAGAGCTTCATATGGTACTGGTTTTAGAGCTCCTAATGTAGCTGAGCTTAATACAGATGCTTCAACCACATTCCCTGTTATTGACTTACCTTGTGAGCTTGGTGACAGAAGATTAGCAGCTGGAGCAATAACACAAACTATGTATTCTAATTGTCAAGCTCTTGGTTATGACACATCAGATGCTGGTGAATATGGTTTTGCATGGCAGTCATATCATGAATATTATGCAGATGGAGATTTAGCCCCTGAAGAATCTACTAACTTTGCAATTGGAGCAGTTATTGAATCAGACATGTTTGGTGGAGTTCAAATGTCTGTTGACTACTTCAATATAGAAATAGAAAAAGTTATAGCTTTACCTATTGCTAACTTAATATTCTTAGATTGTTTATCACAAACAACTATGGACTTCTCAACAGGAAGTTGTGGACTATTTATTGACTATGGGTTAAATGATGATTCAGACTTTGGTCCTAATGGTCTTCAATACTTTGGATACCCTGGAGATATTGAAACACCATGGGGTAACCAAGGTACCTTTACATCAGACGGTGTTGATTTTGCTTTAAGCACTTCTGGTGATCTTGATATGGCCAATATTAATGGTTATTCAGTTAACTTTGATGCTACTTGGCATAATTCATACGAGCAAGAGTTCACTTATGGTGGCGGTAGAGACTATGTTGGTTCAGCTGATGGTTTCGCTGTTTATCCAGAACTTAGATATGTTTTATCATTTGGTTTAAATGGAGATAACTGGAATGCTTTCTGGAACATAAGACACGTAAGCGAATCAGACGACGTATGGAGACATCCATCTGTAACTGCTGATGCAGTTGCTGAAGCTACTACATACCATGACTTATCAGCAAGTTATGATATGGGTAATAGTGTTCTTAGATTCGGTATCAATAATGTTACTGATGAGCAACCTCCATATTTCCACAGTAATTTTAATGGAAATACTGAGCCAGGTGTTTATGATGTTATTGGAAGAAGAATGTTTATGTCTGTGACAGCAACATTCTAATTCACAAATGAATTATAAAAAGGCTACTTTGGTAGCCTTTTTTTATTATCAAAAAAAATGAATATATTAAAAAAATCTTACATAAAACTTAAAAGAGTTTTAGTTTCTGCGCTGTCTAAGATTTTTATTAGAATAATGAATATATATATAAAATATAAATCGAGTAAATAATTGGTATATTTATTTATATTTTTTGTTTTTTAGTCTCATCCCTATGTTTTTTAAGGTATTTCATAAAAGGAGTACCTCCGGTTCCGGTTATTGTTGAACCACCTCTTCCAAAAGGATTTTTAATTTGAGATTGTTTATGTATATAAGTTGCAGCGAATTCTAAGTGCTGAGCTCTAAATATTCTTATTTCTTCTAAACATTTATTATATTCTGACGTAAGCTGTTTTGATTTACTGATTAAGTGTTTAGCTTTCGATCTTTTTTCAACAAGCTCAATAGCCTTTCGATGTTCAGGAGGCATATATTCACGCATCTCATTTAAATAATGCCTTAAATGATCCTGAGTATGATAGATTCCTAGAGCGCCATCAAGAAAAGGCATAATGCTAGATTGAGCTCCAGTTTCACCTCTAAAATATTGAGGTTTATTAGAATATTGATTTTCATAGATTAAGCCTTTTTTTAGATCTGGATTATCTTTGGTTCCAAATATAAATGGCCTTACCCTATGATAATAAATATATGGATCACATTTTTCAGGCATTCTTGAAAAGATTGAATTTACTTTTCTTAATGAAGATATTATTTTCTTAAGATTATCTGAAAAATCCTTGATTGAATTCATTTCATTTAGTTTTGAAATAACGTTTGCAGATTGAATAGCATCTTTAGCTGCATCTTCAATACAGACATGTATTGTTACAAACCAATCCTCATCAACCCCTCCCAAGAAATTATTCAATAAACCAACATTCTCAAGTGATATATTTTCTTTAGGATTTATCCTATACCAGTTATCTAAACAGTAACTTGCATAACTTAATATTGGAGGCCTACCTAAAATATTAGATAATTGAACCCATGGCCTAGCAATAACTTCAGGTAAAACTTTTGACGGATTCTTAGCACCCCAGATATAAGCATGTGCAATAAAGCTTAAATGAGACATAGCTAGCTTTATTTCTCTAATATTATTATTTTTTATTACAAGGTCTACTGATAATGCATTCTTATTCAATGAATCAATATTTTGCCGAACTCTTCCTGTAAGAAGCGTTTTCGGAAGCTCAGCAGCGGTAACAGATAAACGTTCTAAAGATTTTGACTTGGTAATGTATCCCTTTAAAGGGTCTCTTGTTGGCAGAAATGTTTTCATAATATCTATATATTTTATATATTAATTTACCTAATTAATATTTTTTTAAATTAATTAACTTTTTTTATAAAAAAGTGTTGACATGAATTTTGAAAAGAGTATATTTACTAGACCAACTTGATTCCGACTAACAATCAACTGCAGACGGGAGTTAGAGAGAAGAAAGGAGGAAGAGCCCATAGGGTGAAAGCGTTTGTAAGAGTCGACGATAAAAAAGAGCTTATAGACCCACCAAGAATTCAAGAGAAAGAATTCGAGGAGCCAGAGAGAATCTCACTCAGGACCCCTA